>Ga0302236_1000065_pt1 | contig 116372 bp, 84 predicted proteins | sample AAG_UR_Gly_MG_FD_193509 | JGI IMG/M metagenome (GOLD analysis project Ga0302236, IMG submission 193509) | Enriched activated sludge microbial communities from anaerobic digester in WTTP, New Holstein, Wisconsin, United States - AAG_UR_Gly | ecosystem: Engineered > Bioreactor > Anaerobic >...
ATATTAATGCTTAATCGATTTTTTGACGTGTTCGGTATTTACCCATACTCTACCAAAAATCAGAAATATGTCAGAGAACTTATATTATACGGCACTATGGCCGCTTAAAACTTTAACGAACTATTGTGGTAAAGGAACGCCACAAAATCCCCGAATAAAAAAGCAGCAGAAGTATTGTTCATCCAGGACATGTCAGAATGCTCGTCGAAATACAACCACTAAGTCAAGGGTTAATAAAAATTTTGAGAGTTGGTTTTTGCGGAAGGCACGCAATAAGCGTTGGCGGGATAATTATCCTGCACACAAGTATCAAAAGGCATACCGGCAAAAACACCTGGAATATGTAAAACGCAATCGGGAACTACAAAGAGAACGAAATAAAAAGCGAAAACCGATAGCTCCAATGATTGTAAAGACGTACGCGTTATCTCCACAGCCCTTACAGGATGGGCTTTACAGAGGCTTTGAGTTAAAAAGCGGAAAGATTGTAAAGACGTACGCGTTAATGTCTCAAATACACTATCTGAGAGGGAATGATTCATTTTTTACTTCAAAACCGGTTTGATTGTAAAGACGTACGCGTTCGTTTAAAAGATTTTTGCCATATACTTTTACCGGGAATAAAAACTGATTCGGTGATCCCAATAATACAAGAGATACCACTTTCTGATTTTGAGCTGTCACTCTCGGAGATGCATATCTTTAACATGACCAGGGTGCTTCAGATTGAAAAATCGATGCGGCTGAATGGACAACTTCAGCCGGTTATTGCACGGGCATATGAACGTGGTTATCAATTAATAGACGGGTTTAAGCGTCTGGCAGCTGCGGAGAATCTGATGATGAAGTCTCTTCAGTGCCGTGTGCTGAATATAGATATCACCCATGCCAAGGTACTTTTGTTAAGCTACAACCGTCCACATCAGTCGATGGAAGCATTGGAAGAGGCAAAGGTATTACAGGACCTTCGGGAAACTGATTCTCTAAATCAAAATAGTCTGGCTCAACTGACCGGTTACAGCCGCTCATGGGTCAGCCGCCGACTGGCACTGATAGACAAGATAGACAAGGAGATATCATCTGATATCATAATGGGAGTAATCACCTCGAGCCATGCGCGCGCGCTTATAAAGTTGCCGCGCGGCAACCAGAAAGAGGTTGCCCATGTAATTACATCTTACAGATTATCCAGCCGTCAGAGCGATTCCCTTGTGGAGGCCTTTTTGAAGGCAAAAGACGACAAAGAGCAACAGTATATACTTACTTATCCTGAGAAAATACTTTTCAACGATCAGCTATATCCGCAGGAAGAACCCCTGTTATGGAAATCTTTCCATAATAAAGGCCCCAGCTACCGTAAGCATCAGGGTGAACGATTGCAGAAGGAGTATGCTGAAAAGAAACCAGTGGATACGGAAAAAGGGGAATAATAACAGGTTAAAATATGATAAAGTAAAGGTACTGACCAGGTTGGTGCCTTTTTTTATTACGTGAAAACAAAACAGGTTTGCTTATGCAGGAATCCTTGTCCCCAATTAGAGGGAACCAGCGTTCGTTTTTAAAAGACAAACTTAAGGGGTTAACATGCTCCGAAAAAGTTGCTTGTTTTTGAGTGAAAATCGAATATGAAAATCTTCACCGGGATAGAAGAAAAAACAAAGTCCGGAATCCTTTAGTAAATCAACAAACCAGCAGAGTGGTATCAAAATGTTCTGTTAGGTGGTAACATTTATTATCGGCATTAAAACCAACGGGAAAAACACTCTCAACAACCTTCCCGCAAGTGCATGTGCATCTGTAAACGCGGTGTTCAGTTACTATCTGTTTAATAATGGGGATATCAACAACCTGTCGCTTTCCAAAAAGTTCAAAAGGCTGGCCACTAACATCATTACCGCAGTTAGGACAAAAACACGAACGGTGTTCAATAATCTCATCCGGGTTGGAAGTCATCTCAAGGGTTTTACCTTCATGTCCCGGTTGTCCTCCTGCTTTTCGGACGCCCTTTTCCCTGAGACTACTGGTACGTGGTGGCCTGTTCTCATCTTTGGAAGGTGGAAGAGAGCTATTACTACTATCTTTTTTGATTTTCAATCTGGTCAACTCTCTCTCAAGTACAGTTATGCGTTCTTTCAGCATCGTGTTTTCCCGGGAAAGCATCAGGATGATGCGCTGAAGGTCGTCTATTATTTTATCGGCTGGTCCCATAGTCTGTACTACGAAACTATGCCTGAAATCCAATATATCAAAGAACGTAATCGCTTATTTATCAAACATTAAAAAAATAATTGTTCATATGTGTTCATTTTCAAAGAAGAGACTTAAACCCGATACAAATAATATTGACTGCAAACACAAAATTGTTAATAACACCTAATTTTAATGAAACTGATTAGTTACAAAAAGTATAATTTTAAAGAAAATTTAAGCGTTCATTGTAATCCGTTCTTCGGTTGCCCTTCGGGGATGTTGCCTCCGGCAAAGGGGGGTCAATTAGTCCTGAATGGGGGGTCAGTTTGTCCTGAATAAACGGAATCTCAATTACCTGCAGATCAAGTCATTGAAAGATGTCATCATTTATGGCGCGTCGAACAGTCGTTTCGCATGAGCAAAAATGACCTTGAGGCGCGGCCTATATTTCATCACAAGGAAGAGGCAATCAAGTCGCATATTTTGATTTGCTTCCTGGCACTTATTAACGAAAAATATCTGGAGCTGACGACACGGATGAGTCTGAGAAATATAAGGCTTCTGGTATGGAATATTATCGAATCGCATATACGCGATAGCGTAACCGGGGATACCTTCAAATTTATATCTCCTACTACAGAGTTATTGCAAAGTCCTTTAGCACCTCTTTTAAAAAGGTGGAAATTGCTACCGCACTAATTGTCACAACTCAGGAAAAAACAGACAGGAATTTACTTACTTTATAGATCCTGTCCAGTTTCTTCAAACCATTATTAATAAAAGCAAACCGATAGCACCTTATAGAATTAATTTTTCAAATAACTAATAAAAATTCTTAAATAGTCTGATAAATTTCGATGAATGCAATAATCGCATGGATTCTGGCAATGGCTTAGTCTTTTCTTTTCTTTTACTGCGTCCCTGCTTTTTAAAATATGCAAAATATCTTGCTCGGAAATATTACCGATATTAGATTCAGTGAAATCACATAATCTTACGAATCCTTCATTATTGATGTAGATTTCTCTCAAAGGTGCGCTGCAAAAAGAATAAGCCTCTTTATATGATTTGGTTTTGAACCAATATTTCATTCTTTCTTCTGAGTTAAGAATATTTATTCCCTGTTTTTTCAATAATGCCAATTTATCAATAGATTCAGTGAGTTTGGCAAAATCAATATCAATCAATCTTTCAAATTGGGGGATTTTACTTTCAATAAAAATACCTCTTCTGCGCCTGACAGGATCGAAGGTTATTCCTGAAATTTTCTTATCATGCGCGTATTGTGCAATAAGGGGAAGTTCATCTACATTATAAGAATTAATTACAGTTTTAAGAAATACTTTTGTTTTAAAAGATTGTTCTCCAATTTGTTTCATCAGATAATCAATATTCGATTTGACCTGTTCAAGGTATGATTGACCTCTTATCTGTTTATATACAACAGGATCCAAGCTGTCGAGTGAAATATTAATATTCAGAGGATTTAGTTCTAAAAGCCGGTTTACATTGTCTGAGGTTAAAAGTTTACCGTTAGTTGTAATAGTGAAGGGAAGATTTGATTTATGACAGTATTCAAAAATATCATATGCATCATTTTTTAATAATACTTCCCCACCTGTGAATGCAATATTGAAAGTGCGAAATTCTGATTTCAGCTTTTTAAAAGTGTTAATCCATATAAAAGACGGTAATTCGCTAACCTTCTGCCTCCACACGTCACACATGTTGCATCTGGAATTGCATTGGTTGTTTATTTGAGCATTGATCTTAACAGGAAACGTGAAATTGATATTAAAACTTTTATACAATTCCACCGCAACAATATTTTTTAAATAATAATATGAAATATTAATAATATTATTAAGTCCCATATTTTCTATTGTTTCAACAAAAACATTTTACTAATATATTAAAAAAAAGATGCAAAGTATAATAAAATGGCAAAAATGACAGAACTATTTCATTAATGCCCACTTAATTAGGGTTTGCTGAAAAAGCACAATTATTTTATTATAATGTTGATATTCAATGTAATAAGTCAATAACTTCAGATCCAGAGATTAGCAAAAATGCAAGTAAAAACATAAATTGGCTTTAAAAAGCTTGCATTATGGTACGGTATATTTCAGAGAAACAGTTATCAATCGAAGAATTCAAGACTCCCTTTCGGGCAAATCTGTCCTCGGATAATCGGTGGGTAAAACTGGCCAGGGTGGTCCCCTGGGATAAGTTCGCCAGTGTGTACATGTCGCTTATGAGCAGTGATTCAGGCCGCCCCGGAGTTTCGCCGCGCACGGTACTCGGGGCATTGATCATCAAGCATCTGGAGAAACTGGATGACCGGAGAGTTATACGGGCCATCCAGGAGAACCTTTACATGCAGTATTTTGTAGGGTTAAAGGAGTTCAAGGTTGGCCCGGTATTTGATTCCTCACTGTTTGTTGAGATTAGAAAAAGAGTCGGGCACAAGCAATTTGACACTCTTAGCGCTGACTTGATCCGAACTGCAAAAGGATATAAGGATCAACAACATAATAAGAAGAAAAAGAAGGAAGACCCGGATGAACCGTCAAACAAGGGGAAGCTCCAGGCAGACGCCACGGTTGCAGACCAATATATTACGTATCCCACCGATAACGGAATACTTAACGAGAGCAGAAAAAAGTGTGAGAGACTGATTGACAAGTTGTACAACGACTCCGGAAGCCAGGGTTAAAAGCCCGGGACCTATAGACGTACCATAGATAAAGCCTGGCTTGATTACTCGAAGAAAAAGAAGAAGACTGAAGCCTTTCACCGCAAGATGACACGTAAACTGTTAGAGAGTGTAAAGCGCGATATAAAACACATAGACAGCATGTTGGACGAAGTCGAGACAACAGGGGGCCGGTTCCCGTTTACCCACCATGAGCAACGTCTTCTTTGGATTATACAAACCGCCTACCTGCAGCAGAAACAAATGTACGAAACAAATACCCATAGTTGCCCCGATCGTATCGTCAGTATCTATCAGCCTCATGTTCGTCCTATTCCAAGAGGGAAGACTGGTTCACAGATAGAGTTTGGATCCAAACTTGGGGTTAGCCTTGATGAAGGTTTTGCCCGGATAACTAACTTTAGCTGGGACGCATATCACGAAGCTGGCGACCTTATCAAACAGGTAGAAGAATACAAAACATTGCACGGCCATTACCCTGAACAGTAAGTCCCGGAATTAATAAAAAGGTTGCCATGGAAAAAATTATTCTGACACGAAAAGAACTTTATGACCTGGTATGGTCGAAACCAGTCGCAGCACTATTAAGGAAATTTGATATCAAAAACTCAGAATTAAGAAAAATTCTGAACGAGATGGATATTCCCACCCCTGAAATGGGTCATTGGCAACGGATACAATACGGCAAATCGCTTGAAATAAAATTACTTCCAAATGACTTCTTGGGTAGAGATAATATAACTCTGACTTTAAGGGATATTGATTCTCTATTCAATAAGTCTCCACAAAAAACTTTGAAGGAATCAATAATCAATTCAACCAAATTGCCATTAAAGGCAGGACGAAAGCTTTTCAAACCTGATTGGGTTCGGTTCTAATTAATTTACACCAATATAAGTATCACTTTTCATTCATTAAATATTTTCCAGTATTATTAGTATTACTACCTATATTGCATAATATTTAATGGGAAATAGTGTTAAGAAGTTTGTTTTTCATTAAAAATGTTCTAATTTTGGGAGCATGACTACTAATAATGATAAAAAATTAATGCGTCTCCTGTCCAACCATATTCCTGGAACAGTACTTCTTGCATCCTGGCTTGAAAAAAATGGTTTCTCCAGAGATCTGCAACAATATTATCTGAAAAGCGGCTGGCTTGAATCATATGGAATCGGAACATTCAAACGTCCAAATGAAAATGTAAAATGGACAGGAGCCTTGAACTCCTTACAAAGACAAACAGAATTGCAAGTACATGTTGGTGGTTTAACATCCATATCGCTTCAAGGATTATCCCATTATGTAAGGATGGAGAAGGAACCACTCTATCTGTTTTCACCACAATATGTTAAACTGCCAAAGTGGTTTCTCAACCAGGAATGGAGCAACCAGATAATACATGTAAAAACTAAGTTCCTTCCTGCAAACTCAGCTTTGTTTGAATATTCTCGAGATGGCCTGAAACTTCAATTATCATCCCCTGAACGTGCGATACTTGAATGTTTGTACCTGGCTCCTGATCGGTTCGATATGATGGAAGGATATCAAATACTTGAAGGTCTTGTAAATCTTCGCCCAAAAGTCCTGCAGGAATTGCTTGAAAACTGCAGGTCCATAAAAGTAAAACGGCTTTTTCTATTTATGGCTTCTAAAGCCAGACATCAATGGCTGGATTTTGTTGATCAAACCAGGATAGAATTAGGAACTGGTGACAGAGTAATTGTAAAAGGGGGCGTTTATATATCAAAATACAAAATATCATTACCCAAAGAAATAACGGTATAATGATCAATCAATCTTATTTAAATCAGGCTGACCTGCTTCTGCAAGTGATACCCCACATAGCACAAGAAACTAATCTTGCGTTGAAGGGTGGAACTGCCATAAATCTTTTCTTACGAAATATGCCTCGCCTATCGGTGGATATCGACCTCACTTATCTGCCATTTGATAACAGGGAAACGGCACTGACCAATATTTCTGATTCACTTGGCAGGATAAGGGAACGAATAACGAAATCGATTCCTGGAATCACTGTAAACAATCATACTATTGAGGGAAATGATATCAAATTGTTAGTCCAATCTCAGAATGCACAAATAAAAGTCGAAGTAAATACAATAACAAGAGGCCATCTGCATCCAGTAAGATTACTTCAGGTAAATGAAAAGGTGCAGGAAAGATTCCAGAAGTTTGCTGCAATACAGGTAGTATCAGACGCAGAACTCTTTGGAGGGAAAATATGTGCCGCACTTGACCGGCAACATCCAAGAGATCTGTTTGATGTGTTTTTATTATTTCAGGAATCTGGTTATAATGAAAATGTAAAATACGGTTTCATTCAAGCTCTTGTTAGCCATATGCGGACAATGCACGAGGTTCTGCATCCTCATCTTCTGGATCAGCGGACAGCATTTGATAACCAGTTTCAGGGAATGTCTGATATTGATTTTACGTATGAAGATTTTGAAAATACCCGTGAAAAACTTATCGAGACAGTAAATTCAAGTCTAACCGATACAGACCGCTCCTTTTTGTTGAGTTTTAAACGTGGGGAACCTGATTGGAATCTGTTTCCAGTTAAAGGACTTAAGGATATGTCTGCTGTCCAGTGGAAACTTCTGAATCTTCAAAATCTGATTAAATCTAATCCTGGCAAACACAAAGAATTGCTTTCAAGGCTTGAGACATTGCTCTCCAATGAAAGTTGACCAGTGTCATTTTACCAGAACATTGATTGCCTATTTTCCCTAAAATTTTCTTATTTAAACAACTCCCCTCTGTAACTCTTTATTTATAAGCTATTTCAGAAGGTCGCAAATTAGAAATAATAAGAAATCATTTGGATGACCGATAAGAGTTATGAGTTTTCAGGTAGCTGTGGAGTGTCATCATGCTTATCAATTTCCTGTAATTGGGGAATCGATGTTCCGGCAATACCCTTTATCGAACCAATAAAATGATTAGTGTTCAGTAAAACCTTTTCCAATTGCTTTTCCCTTTCTTTCCATATCCTTTCCATCGCTCGTTTTTCCCTGACATAGCTATCCTGGAGATTTGAAAAACCTTCAACAATGGCCCCGACCTGCATCATGAATTCATTACTCATCAAATAATCATACAGCATCTGCATTTTCTCTCCTTTATTGGTTTGCGATGAATATGCTTCTGAAATTTTGATAAGACTTTCACGAAGAACAATTACCAGACCCTTGAAATCAAAGAAATTGCATATCCAAACGCCATCTCTTTGTCCAATCTTATCTATTCCATCTGGTAATGCTTCTGTAATAATAACAAGTACATCGGCTTTGACTGAAATAGCATCAGCTTTCAATTTTGGTATCCAGTCCTGGACAAATGACTTTGTTCTCTTACTCTCATACAGGATTTTTCCACAATCAATTCCGAACCGGTTCCGGACAGTATGAATTACATCAGCACCTTTAATTCCTTTACCAACTTCCTCAATTAAGTCAACAGGGAACATGTTTCTGAGGATTTCTTCAATTGCCAATTCCTGAACCTCTCCCTGCATTTGCATTGACCCCTGCTCTGCTTTCCGGCTCATTTCCTCAACCTGCTTCTTCAGAGAACCTATCAATTCGTCACGTTCTTTCAACTTGAGTTCAACCCGTTCCGATTCTCGTTTCTGAATGTTCTCAGCTTCCTGCTGGAGTTTTTCTGACAATTGCTGTTCAAATTTCAGAATCAGGTCTTGCTCCTGATCTCTCAGTTTTCGTTTCAACTGTTCATTTTCAATTTTTGCTGTTTTTAAATCGGTTATCTCTTTTTTTGCAGATTCGGCCTCATCAGATAAGGTCTTTAACTGCTGCTCATACTGTTTTTCGACCTGGCTTTTGATTTGTTTAGCAGCACTTTCAGATTCAGCCTTCAATTTTTCTGAGACCAGCTGATCAATATTAGCTTGCTGCTGCTTGAGTTCAGCTTCCTTTTGTTTGATGGAGTTTTCCTTCAATGCATATTCTTCCTGAATCTTTGTGATGCTTTGATTCATTTCAGTGCGGTACTTCTCCTCAATCTGTTGGGCAAGCACATCCTCAACATTAAATTCATTACCGCATTTTGGACAGACGATTCTCGTGTTTGCTGGCATATTGTAATATTTTAAGTCGTTAATGGGTAAAAGGCATTAGAAAAAGAAAGTTACGAACTTATCAGCGATTCATCATCTTAAAAAGTCAGTGCATCATATGTTTGTAATAACTCGTCCCGTGAGATACCCAGATACCTGCGAGTCACCATAACTGATGAATGGTTGAATAACTGGCTTAACTTAACCAAGGCCAGTTCTGCATTGGTTTCAGCTTTACTGAATACCTGACGTCCAAATGTTTTCCTCATACTATGTGTTGAGAAATTACCCACCTTCAGATTATAATTTGATTTTAACGTTTTGAATATGGCATTTAAACGCTGAATCGAATAGGTGGTATTCTTTTGGCTAAGGAAAACGGGATGTTTATCAGAACCAGGCATTATTCGGGAGTAGCATTCACTGATGTGTTGCTTTAACTGTCGGTTGATTTTTATTTCACGTTTTTTGCCGGTTTTCTGCCCAGGTATTACCATCCGGTGGGATTTCTCCAATAATTTCAATCGATGTATCATGTGAAACCGGACGAAAACTTTCAGGTCTGAAATCACTGGTATTCTTTACGATATCAAGTTCAATCCATTGATACTTCTTATACTGTTCAGCATATGATTTTTCCCGAAATTGTATAGGATAAAGTCTTATCCAACTGCCATCTTCAAGAAATCCGGCAGTACATACAAGTTCTTCATATTTTTTTTGATATGCTGGGATAGGTTTTAACAGTGATTAGAACTTTTGTTAATGCCATATCAAATGTGCTTCAGTTCATAATCAAATCCCGGTAACATAGTTACCGCTTCAGCTAAGTGTTTGCGATGGCATTGACATATATTTGCTTCAAAGCAGGTCAGAGCAATACGTTTATGCTTTTTCAGTAGCTCAAGTAAATGTTCTTGCTGGTATTTGGTCCGGGTCAGTGTTTCTCTTTTATATTGTTGGAACAATTTATCGTAATCTGATTGTATTTTAAGTTCCTGCCGCTTATCTGAATCAATACCTAAATCAGGGATATGTTCATATGTTATTCCAACTCCTTCACAAGCATTTTTTAATTGTGATTTACTGAAGCCATATTTCATGCTCAGTGAGTTCTTTCGCACATCACATAACAGTTTAACTCCATTAAGGATTAGTTTGTTCAGATATACTTCAAGGCTTAGTCCCTCATAACCAATAGTAAACAGTACTGTGCTTCCAAACGCTGGTTTTGCGGATTCAACAGCAAAATATTCATTGGTATTCAATACATTTTTTGCAATGGTGCTATTTATAGCATAATACGGGTACTTGATGTATGTATACCGGATTAAGTCATCTTTGGATTTTCCGGAATATAAACTTTTAAGCTTAACAAGTGTCTTCTTATCATTTTCCTTTAAAAGAGATAAATAGTCTTCTGCATCTATTTTCAGCCACTTCCTTTCATTTTCACTCACCTGTCCATACTTTATCATGGTCGACATATCGGCATTTGCCTGAAAGGAAAAACAGCCAAATTTATAAGGTACGAAGTCAAAATCAGGATTAGTCTGGGCTTTGGAAAAAAGCATTAACAACTTCTGGAAACTTAATTTATCAAGTTCGCTGCCAAATATCTGAAGTAAGCCAAGTAGTATTTTTCTTCTATAAAACATCATTCAAAAGTACTTAAAGTAGGTCATAGCTTACAAAAATTTTTCAACAATAAAAGTTTATTATCACAAAAAAGAAGTGTATTTGTGTCACATAAGTTTAAACAAGTTGATTTGAGTATAAAACTCCTAACAATAATTTTATTGCTTTTTTTGAAGTTTCAAACAATTCAGCTTCAAATATTCTGGCTTTTCAAGCAATTGTGAATCCTCTTCGACTTCATTTACATGAACCCATTTGTTTCGGTATTTTCTTAAATCGTGAAGCTCTGATTTAAGATTACAATCCAGTTGGGAATTCTCAACCAGATTATAAAGACTCCAATTTTTTGTAGTATTACCAGAGAAGTACTCATAACGCAGATGGCTTTCAATCGCAGCTTGGCTGGCAAGTATCGATGAAAGATATGCTCCTGAACAGAATGCAATCTCAGCGTCTTTTGCTAAAATCTTTCAAATACCTTCGCCATAATTTCTTGTTCAGATTTCGGAAGTTGATATTTATTGGCAATTCTTCGCCAATCACTTACCACTTTCCTTATATGATCTATTATTATTAAACCATCATCCTTATCCAGACGGAAATATTCCACAACTTTTATTGGTAGGTCTAAGGAAAGTGAATTATCATCAAGGTCAATATTTAGTGATAAACCCGTTCCGTCTTCATTTGGATTTATATCATAGGCCGGGGACAGGATCCACCCTTTATCCGTTAAAATGAAACCATGATTCCTAAGATGATCATCTGTATTTGATATAAAGATATTGAACACGATCCTGCTCCACAATTCTTTTAAATCGTTATCGATATTTGCACCATTGTTTGTCAGAAAATCTACAATCTCCAGGTAGCTTACACCTTCATGAAAACTATCACCATCCCTATAACCTAGCATTGTCATTGCAGAAGCATAATGGATTCTTTCACCTGCATCAGTCCTGTCAAATCTTTTGGTAAGGAATGTATAAAACCTGCTTGAAAACTTTTGGATTTGTGATATCGCTACATTAAGACCGGCATTCCTTGCCAGTTCATTAGCTACCATTTCCCACCCACCAATATCTTTAATATCTGTTTTACTTGGGAATTTTGCGATCCAAAGATTCTTTTTATCATCCAGAACACTCGCTTTTGGTCTTGCTCCACCAAGGGATGAGCCTGGGTTAACTAACATTGTTAACCATTTTAAATATTCAGGATCATCAGTGATATCCTCATCTTCAAGCCTGAGACTTATTTGTTCGAGTTCCCTTATTGATGTCCATGGTGGAGAGACAAGCGTTTCATTATTGTTAAGAAATGGGCCATCCGGATCTTCCTTGAACCTTAAAGCTCCCATCCGATGACCATCAAATACTCCAAGTAAGTAATCTGATTCCCTGAACGTTCTTTCAGTTCTTCCTTCATATCTGGCAGTTGCAGCTTCCCGTCTTTTCATCAGGATTCTTCCCCAGCGATCAGGGGAGGAATCAAGAAAGACTCCAAAATTGGATTTCTCATCACCTGCATATTGTGAACCTGAATAGAATAATAATTCCGGATCAAGTATTTGCGAAAAGCTTGATTTAAGCCAGTCTTCAGCATAACTGAATGAAAAAATTTCTTTTCCTCTTGCAAATTCTGCTTTGAGTTCTCCCATCAAAACCGGTTCCTTCATGCCGGCCCAATGAGCATAAACATAAATATTCCTGACATCGTTTCTCTGTCCCATAATCTAAGTTTTTACCTGGTTCTTTTGGGTGCACGTTCCCTGATTACTAAATTGGCATCCTGAAGTCTTCTTCCAAGGTCGTCGTCTTTAGCAACTGTAGTGATATCCTTTTCAAGGCCAAGTACCATAAGTACTTTAACATATGCACCAATACTTACATTGGGATTGCCTTTCTCAATGGATAATAGAGTAGGTCTGCTAATATTTGCCCTCTCAGAGACCTGCTGAGTACTATATTTTCTCCTCAACCTGGCTAGTTTAATATTCTCACCAAGGGTGGAGACTACCTTCTGGGCTTTTGGTAACAATATTGGATTTCGGGATCTCATAACGTAAAATGATATTTACAAATATAGTTATTTTGTAAAATATAGTTTACATTATAGATTATTTAATTTAGTTAAACTTAAAAACCCACCGTCTCAGACGGTGGTAATGTAATGTTAGTTACACATTGATTTACTATATTTGGTGAATGAGTAAATATCGTAAATTAACGTTTAACGCATGTAGTATATAAATGTGATTACCATATAGTATTCCCTGATATTCACGATAGCTCGGTCCTGAGATCCTGACAACAACTGAGTGGTGGAAGATGCGATCCAGGATGGCTTTTGTCGTGATGGGGTCTCCCAGGTAATCCGCCCAATCCGGTTCTTCCACATTGGAAGTAAAAATCAATGATTTGCGTTACAATTAATCGGGATAAAATGGATTACTGCAAAAAAATATGGCTAAAATACCAGATACGCAAGCTTGAAAAGTTTTTAATATAAGGAAGGAATGAAAGAAGCAGCCAAAAGGAGGAAAAATATTCAAATAGGTTTAGATTGTAAGGCTATGATAAATGAAGATATATTTGAGAATATTTATTTGCCTCAAAATGACAAAGGCCAGATTGACATTTCCCCAATCTTGGGATTAGGAGCAGAAAATAATCTGGGCGCAGCCAGAAAATATATTATTTATCAAAATATGTTAGAAAGGCTTAAAAAGTAATAGTACTCTTTCTATAATTATGAGAGCCGTAAGCATTCTGCCTGAGTTTCTCGCTATTTATGCCAAGGCTGTATAAAATCTTAAAGACTCTTCGAAGCCTCCAGAAAAATCTTGTGTGGCAGTGTCCTCAAATATTAAACCCCTGTCATATAAAAACCGGAACCACCAACTATGAAACAGCTTAACTTATTATTCCTGATTTCAGGATTTATCCTGGTCACTTCATGTCATCTAAAGAATGCAGTCAGTGACGGTGATATCATAATTGAGAACGATCAGGTCAGGCTGGTTATCTCAGCTGACGGGATCGCCAAGAGTCTTGTTTACAGGCCCGGCAATACCGAATGCCTGATACAGGGTGTAAAGATACCGTTCAGTACCATCACCGAACCGCGTCCTTACCAGAATGAGGTCAAACTGGCATATCCCAACAAAAAGACCACGTTCAAATCAAACCGGGTGAGAAAAGAGGGTGACAAGCTCATAATAGGATATGAGCTTATTCCATGGGAAGCTACTGTATCATTCAGAATGACTGCTGATTATATTGCATTTACCCTTAAGGAGTTTAATCTCACGGAACCCTATGGCATAACGATGACGGAACCTCCCATATCCGAAATGTGGTTTCTTCGCCTTCCCGTCAAAAACCTCGGTCACTGGGGCGACTGGCTGAATGTGATATGGAACGAAAAAGTGGCTGTTAGTGTGCTTGCCGCTGAACCCTGTACCAATGCAGATTCGGAAGAACATGATGGCTACCGCATCCTTGAGGCAGGAGTGGATGAAAAGGTCAAACTGACTGATGTCACTGCCGTTCTTCTGACCTGCCCAAAGGATCAACTGCTGGACAAAATAGCCGGTGTGGAAAAAGATTATGGCCTGCCCAGTGGTGCTGCCAGCAGAAGAAGTGATCTATATAACGCTTCATATTACTGGACATCAAACATTACCCCCCTCAATGTCGATGAACACATAAAATTTGCCAGGATGGGCGGATTCAGACTGATGAATATCTATTATCCGGCCTTCCTTGAAAGCAGAGGTTACAGGCTGATCGGAAACTATGATGTCTACAGGCCTGAGTATCCCAATGGCAAAGCCGACCTTAAAGCAATGCTTCAAAAGATAAAGGATGCCGGAATCACTCCGGGATGCCATTTCCTTCACAGCCATATCGGAAGAGACAGCAGATATGTGACTCCCGTAGCTGATCACAGGCTGAATCTGCTCAGGGTTTTTACCCTTGCAAGACCGCTGGGTAAAACGGATACAATCATTTATGTGGAGCAGAACCCGCAGAACTCAACCATGGCAGGAAACAGGAAAGTGCTGAAAATTGGCGGAGAACTTGTTTCCTATGAGGCCTATACCACAACTCCCCCTTACAGCTTCCACGGTTGTGTGAGGGGAATTGACAATACCAGGCCGGAAGCACGCCCGGAGGGTTATATGTTCGGACTGTTGGATGTCAGCGAGTTCGGGGCAACAAGTGTTTATATCGACCAGTATTCCGATCTGCAGGATGAGGTTGCCGATTATATAGCAGACCTGTGGGATGCGGGATTTGAATTTATTTATTTCGACGGATCAGAGGGAGTTAACCCTCCTTTCTGGTTTCATGTTGCCAATGCCCAATGGAGAGTCTTCAGCAAACTGAAACCCGAACCGATATTTGCTGAAGGTGCGGCAAAAACCCATTTCAGCTGGCATATGCTGACCGGGGGAAATGCCTTTGACGTTTTCCCTCCTGAAAAGCTCAAGGAAGAAACCATAAAACATCCTTTCCGGGAAGCACCCAGGATGCGGGATAATTTTACACGGCTGAATTTCGGCTGGCTGGGGTACTGGCTTCCGGATGAGAATACTATCGGAACGCAGCCTGATCAGCTTGAATTTGTGACAAGCAAGGCAGCTGCATGGGACTGCCCCGTATCCATTCATGCCTATCCTGAAACCCTTGCAAGACATCCGAGAACGGAAGACAACTTTGAGGTTTTCAGAAGGTGGGAAGAGGTACGGGCAAAGAAATGGCTCACGGAAGGGCAGAAGAAGATGCTGCAGGATCCTGAGCAGGAATTTACGCTGCTGCTGAATGAAAATAATGATTTTGAACTTGTACCCTGTGATCAGATAAAAAATATTGCCCGCGGCAGCAGGGAAGTGATCGCTTTTACCTTCAGAAGAAACAGGGATCTTTATGCATGTTACTGGCATATTTCCGGCGACAGGAAGCTGGAACTGCCGATAAAAGCCGCTGATCTGACCCTTATGGAAAACCTGGGAAGCACAATACCGGTAGAGGCAGGTGAAAACGAGGCAGTAACCGTTCTGCCGGCGGGTAAACGCAGGTATATCAGGGTGAGGAACCTGAGTCTCAGCGATCTTCAGACTGCATTTCGGAATGCCAGGATAATTGATTTTTAAATCAATAGTTTTAATCTGGGGGGAGTATTATACCTCCGGGGAATAACCTGAAATTTTCATACAATTTACCAGATAACAAAACCATTAAATCAGGCTGGTTTTTGTTTAAATATTGTTTACTATCTGACCTCAAATTTATAATAAAGCGGAATCCGCCGACAGGCGCTTATTGCGCGTTATTACCGGTTTCCGGCAAGCGATCAGGGATCAGACTTTATCACCGGGTTTAAGGTAAAACCCGATTGCATTGAGGGAATCACTTCTCCGGTAATATTCCGGATCAGAAAGCATGGTGTTTTCCAGCCGGCAAACCTTAACCATCACACTGCCTTCTTTCGGCTTCATCACCTGAACACCTTTCGTGTTCCTGCTGTCGACCGCATTGATCAGTGAGGTATTGAATAACACTGCTTTCCTGATACTGCTCATCGCAACAAGATCTGTATCCTGCTCTAAATGTTCAATAAAGATAAGACGTGATTCACTGTTGAAAGCGCCCCTGAGCTTTTTTCTGGCATATTCGGTTTTGTAGCTGTCGAAAGAGATTTTCCCGATCTTGCCATTTTCAAATGCAACAATCAGAAAGCCTTTATATCTCTTGTCCCCGGTAATATAGACCGGCCTTTCCCCGGGTTCCGTATCGATCTTCCGGAGTGCCTGAAACTTGTCGGCAAGCTCCTTTTTCTGAACCTTGTATACATTGCACCGGGAGGTAAAGACAAGTATCTCGCCTGAATTGGAATCATCACCGGTTTTAATTGCCAGGGGACCGGGAGCAGATTCCCTTAACGATTCATTTCTTTCTGCCATCTCTATTTTTCTCTTCAGACTCTCTGCGCTTCGCATCATTGCAAGGTTTTGATAAGAACCCAAAATTGAGAATTATTTGTTCCGGTCCTTCAGATTTTACTGAATTATTTGCTATGATCATGCACCATGAACCCGGAACTCAGACATTCAGCAGCCTTTCATAGATTTGATGGTTCTCCCTGTCAAAACAAACGAACAGCACCTCAGTCAGGGACTTATCGGTTTTCAGGAACTCCCTTACAGCAGTGATTGCGATCCTTGCGGCCCTCTCTTTCGGAAAGTTATAGACGCCGGTACTTATGTTGGGAAATGCAATTGTTCCGGCGCCGTACTTAACTGCGAGCTTCAATGAATTTGTATACGCGTCTGCGAGCAACTTGTCTTCGTTATACATGCCCCCGTGCCATACCGGCCCTACAGTATGAATTACATGTTTAGCCGGCAATTTTCCGGCAGTGGTTATTACGGCTTCGCCCGGGGGACAGCTTCCCCGGCTGGCAACGATTTCCATGCATTCCCTGAGGATGGCCCCGCCTCCGGCCCTGTGGATAGCGCCGTCAACCCCACCTCCGCCAAGAAGCGATGAGTTTGCGGCGTTGACTATCACATCAGCACGGGTTCTCGTTATGTCACCCGATATGAGTTTAAGCATTCCCTGACCTCCCTGATTTTGAATTGTCCCAACGCGTACCCTGCCAGTGACTTATTCTGCCCTCATTCCTGCATTCCGGACAGAGCCACTCAATTTCATCCTTTAAATCTGATAACCTGACATGCACTGTTCCCCGGCATCCCTTTTTGAAGCATCTGATCCGGGAAATCGTGTATTTTGAAGGCATCATGCCCGTTGCTGCGTCAACCACAAGTGCATGAAAGCATGCCATCTCCCTGCCTTCCCGATTCATCTCTTCCGGAATTTTTCCTTCATCATCAAGGAAGTGCAGCAGATTTGATTTATACATTTCTACCGATTTAAGTATAATTATAATTTCACGTTAAATGGCATTGTTGCATCGGCAAATTTACGGTAAGACAGGTACAAGTTCCATTCATGTGACAGAAAAAAATAATTTTCTTTTGCCCTAACGGATATCAGGGCCTGAGCGGATATTAAAGACAGATACATAGCGTTCACTTACCCGGATGTACTTTTGTATCGCCCGGCGGCAGAGGGAAACGACACGTGTCCGTTGATAAGCTTAATCTCAGTGGGTGAACTGCAGCTCAGTGAGCGTCTTGTAAAGCCCGCTCCCATTGGAGATCAGGTCGGAGTGTGTTCCCTGTTCAACAATTCTCCCGTCATTCAGAACAATTATATGATCGGCATTGCGGACAGTAGAAAGCCTGTGGGCTATCACAAGTGAGGTACGCCCTTCCATCAGTTTCTCCAGGGCCTCCTGCACCTGTCGTTCCGATTCAGAATCGAGTGATGAGGTAGCTTCGTCAAGAATTAATATACGGGGGTTTTTCAGGACAGCACGGGCAATGGCAATTCTCTGGCGCTGTCCTCCCGAAAGCTGAACTCCTCTTTCCCCCACCACCGTATCAAGCTTTCCGGGGAATGTTTCGATAAAAGTCCAGGCGTTGGCCTGTTTTGCAGCCTCAATGATCTCATCTTCATTTGCGTCTGTCTTGCCGTATGCGATATTTTCGCGGATGGTTCCTCCAAAGAGAAAAACATCCTGCATTACCACGGCCATCTGCGACCGAAGTGTTGTCAGCGGGAAGAGGCTGCTTTCCCTGCCGTCAAACAGGATCTTCCCTTCTGTCGGTTCATAAAGTCTGAGCAGCAGCGCTGCGATTGTTGACTTTCCGGCACCGCTCGGACCCACCAGTGCCACCTGCCTGCCGGGTGCCACGGTAAAGCTTACATCCTTTAAAACAGCCACCTCATCTCGCGACGGATACCTGAACCCAACGCCCTCGAATGTTATCCCGCCCCTGATCAGGTGGACCATGTCTGACAAAGGTGCGGCGTCAAGCTCCTCAGTCTTTTCATCAAGCAGCTGCAAAAGGTTTTCCGAGGCTCCGATCGTTTTCTGAAGCCTGGCATAAACACCTGCCATGCCGGCTATATTACCGCCGATGAAACCGGAGTATATCACAAATGAAAAGAGCTGGCCTGCTTCCATTTGCCCCCTGGCAATCATGGTTGCACCCTGCCAGATGACGGCAGCCATGGACACAAAGAAACCAAGAACAATGAATGAGATGGCGGCCTGGTATTTACCCCCGGTGATTCCCGCCCTGGCTACCTGCTCTGTCTTTTCACGGTAGCGATGACTCTCAAATGATTCATTGGTGAAAACCTTGACGTTCTGTATCCCCTGGAGCGTCTCTTCCACGATTGTGTTTGACTCGGCCACAAAGGCCTGGGCTTTTTTAGAATAGCGCCTGATGGCTCTTCCTGAATAAAACGCCAGTAACGAGATAGCCGGTACAATGGTCAGCGTGAATAAAGTCAGCCTGAATGAGCTGACCATCATGAGGGTAATACCCCCGGTGATCACCAGCAACTGTGATAGAAGGTCGGCCAGTGTGTTTGTCAGGCTATCCTGCAGCAGCGAGATATCGGACGAAATCCGGCTGTTGAGTTCACCTACCCTCCTCGACGAGAAGAATGCCATCGGGAGTCTTATCAGGTGGTCATATAGATGCTGGCGGATGGAAGCCAGTGTTTTTTCAGTCACAACCACGAAAAGACGCGTTCTGGTATACGCAAAAAGAGACTGGGCAACAAGTATGCCGAGCAGCAGGAGGCCGGTTCGGGTGATTTCGGCTGTCAGTCCTCCGCTGTTGGCCTGGTCAACCATTTCACCCAGAAGGCGGGGGAACATCAGGCTTGCAGCGGTGGAGAGAAACAGAAACACAAGGCCGAGCGCAAACTTCCCCCTGTAAGGCTTCAGAAACCTGTAAAGTTTCATTATCTGCCTCAATCCTGACCCTGCCGGTGTAGCTGATTTCTCTGCCATCTGTTGCTCCATCTGATAAAGAAATGCAAATATAGGGGTTAATGTTCACCGTTGTAATGCATTTTGCGTTAACCATCCCTGAATCACCGGCGTGCAGTAGCAAAGCCGGAAGCCAGTTGCTGGTACCAGCGTACAGGAATAACCAGGTTGATTAATTGTATCATCAGCAAGTGATGTCCTTCGTCTCTAGGGAAAGGCTGCAAACAGAAGAATTCTAAAGTGCCATTAATTTTTGATCGGAAAGAACGAATCATCATTTTATTTTTCCTCCAGTCAGGATTTAAACAAAATAATCTCCTCAAGTGTAACCGGCATCAATGATAATTTGCGGTAAAAGGTCTTCAGGCAGGGTACTGATTATGCTGAACCCGAAGCAGGGTAAAGTTGCTATTCCAGACCTTTGAAAAGTACAATCCAGACAACGTAATCGTATATTTCCCTAAAGACAGGTCACTGATCACCAGCGGCTGCAGGAGTATCATGAAACAAGAAAACAGCAGGCGCCAGGACGGAAATGGAAATGGTTATAAAAGAAACCATGTCACGGCATGGAATTATTGCTTACATTTATCTTTCACTTTGTACAGGTAAAAATATTATTCAATGAGGGAAATTAAATTCATACTTCCGGTCATTCTTGCTTGCATTCCATTTATCTGCTCTGATGGTCAGGTCAACAGCAATAATCTTGATTTGGTTTTTATCGGGAATAGCATAACCCAGGGTGATGATCCTGAAAAGGATTCGCCTCCGGCCAGTTCATCTGAATATATCAGGACCCTTAGGGGAGTGGAATCGGTCAGATTCCTGAACCGCGGCAGGAGCGGCTACACAACGGTTGATTTTCTTCCGGCAGCAGGAGGCGAACTTCTAAATGCCATCTTTGCTGTCAGGGAGTTTCATACTGATAAAAGCCGTCAGCTTGTTTTTTCCATTTCCCTGGGCACCAACGACAGTGCCGAAGAAGGACCCAAAGGTTCGCCTCTTCATCCTGAAGAGTACCATTTCAACCTGAAAGCGATAACTGACAGACTCCTTGCTGATTTTCCGGGATGTATCGTTGTGTATCAGCAGCCAATTTGGTACAGTCCCAATACATATAATTTTTCGAGGTACCTGAAAGCCGGACTTGAACGGCTGCAGTCATATTTCCCGGAACTGCAGGCACTGGTACGGGAATATTCCCAGACCAGGCCGGGACAGGTCTTCATGGGCGATACCAGGGCTTTCGGTTATTTCAAGGACAATTATCTTACAGATCTTATACCCGAATCGGGGAATGCGGGAACATTCTATCTGCATCCCAATAAAAAGGGAACCGAGGCGCTCGGCAGATTCTGGGGCGACGGTATTTATGAGGCACTCGTGCTGAAGCGGACGGGAAAAGGTTTTTAGGTAACATGGCTATAAAATCATAAAACCGTCGATCAGAAAAGGGACAATTTTCAAACAGGGAACCAGTCAGACCAGGCAGGCGGGGTTTTACTTTGCCTAAGGGCATTGTCAGCTTCCATTGCGCTGTTCGGCAATCAGATACCAGGCATCCTTCAGGGTCTCATGTTTAAGAATGAATTGTCTTCCTTCAACAGTCATCACCCTGAAATAATCAGCAACAGGATATTCGGGATTCGCATTGCCCTGGTACCAGCGGTCGGTTATTTCCCGGATTGTATAGTTCCTTCCCTGCCAGAAAAGACTTACAGGGCATTCGTCAGAATTGCAGTCTGGCAGGGTTGTGACGATAATTGGAATCAGGGTCGGCATCGGTCATACAGGTAAATTTTTCCATAAAGTTACTGGTCCTGCTGATATAATATATCATAGTTTTCCTGGTTGGTGGGCCTGGTTATTTTCAGGACCTTATAATGACGACGGACCGGTAATGACTTTATGGTTGTTATCAGTATATAACAAGGCATAAAGTAAACAATGACGGGTTAAACGGAATCCTTGGGGAGGGCCTGGCAGGAATTGCGTCGATGCATTTAACGGAAAAGTCTTAAAAAAACTAAAAATAGAGACCGGCAGGCAAATGAAGGGCCTTCAAGTCAATTATTATCCCTAATTTTAGTTATTATTAATTCTGATCAATATCTAACACCTGAAATTATGAAAAAGCAGTTACTTTTTTTCTTTACAATGCTTCTTTTTATCGGTTGCAGGAATCAGACCCCGCAAACTGAGGTGGCGGAAGTGGATAAGATTTATCAGTATGTTATAAAAGGCGGTCATGTGATCGATCCCAAAAATAATATTGATGAGGTCATGGATGTTGCAATTTCCGCGCCGACGACCCTTGACAGGGGATATGACAGGGGAAGCAGGGACGGAAAGATTGCCCTCGTTGCCAAAAACATTAATCCGAATCTGGGGGTGCAGGTTATTGATGCAACGGGCTTATATGTCACTCCGGGTCTGATCGACATGCATGTTCATGTATTCTGGGGAACCGATATGGAAGGTACGTACAGGAACGGCCCCATGAGTGTTCCCCCTGACGGATTTGCACTCAGGACAGGTGTTACAACCGTGGTTGATGCGGGATGTGCGGGGTGGAGGAATTTCGAGACTTTCAAGAAACAGACCATTGATATTTCAAATACAAGGGTTCTTGCTTTCCTGAACATTGTTGGTGAAGGAATGGCAGGAGGAAAATACGAAAATAACCTGGATGATATGGATGCCCGCAAAACAGCCGATATGATCCTGAAATATCCTGAAGATATTGTTGGCATAAAGAATGCTCATTACTACGGGCCCGGTGACTCTTATCTGATTCCGATTGAAAGGGGCATTGAAGCCGGAAGACTGGCCGGTGATAAACCGTTAATGCTTGATGGCAGGCTGACCGAAGCTGTTTTTGACCGGTTCAGGCCGGGAGACATTTTTACTCATTGCTATGGACGGCCAATACTCGATTCTGCTGACAATATGAAGCCTTTTGTACTCAGGGCTCGTGAAAAGGGGATAATATTTGACGTTGGTTTTGGCGGAGCCAGTTTCAGGTATCCGATCGGTGCACCGGCCACCAGGGCCGGATTCTATCCTGATGTGATAAGTACCGACCTGCATGTAAACAGTATGAATTCGGCTATGAAAGATATGCCCAATATCATGTCGATATTTCTGGCCCTGGGAATGAGCCTGCCGGATGTGATTAAAGCAAGTACATGGAATCCTGCCAGGTGCATAAAAAGGGAAGATCTGGGACATCTGTCGGCAGGTGCAGTTGCTGACGTGACAATTTTCAGCCTGAGGGAGGGTGACTTTGGATTCCTGGTAATAGGCGGGGAGATCAAAGGAACAAAAAGGATTGAAAATGAAATAACAATAAGGGGAGGCCAGGTCGTTTACAATCTTAACGGCAGGATTAATCCGATTTCATTGCCCATGGCCCAGAATCAAAGAGGAAGATAAGTAGCAGGAAATACCTCAACCTCCGAACAAAATACTTCCGGTTATGTTATAATGAATATTAAATCATTTTAACATGAAAAAAGAAGTATTAATTCTCAGAGGATTTACCCTGCTGTTAATTGCCGGGCTGTTTTTTGCATCATGTTCAAAGAAGGAATCTGGCCCTGAATCGAATCTGATCGGTACCTGGGTCTTTGGCAGTGCAACTTTTGATACAAAGGTTGGAGGCAAATCGTTAAAAAAGTATCTGATGGACGAGCTGGAACTGACCGATGCTGAGGCTCAGCAATTTGTTGTCATGTTTAATGCTATGTTGCAGCAGTCATTCACCGGCAGCCTTCAGGTCAAATCTGACAATACCTACAGCTCTACCATGGGTGGAGAAACTGATACCGGGACCTGGAGCCTGAGTGATGATGGTAAAAAACTGACAGTCGTCTCATCTTCTGAGCCTCCGGTTATTTTTGACGTGCTCGAGCTCACCTCATCCAGGGTTATGCTCAAGACCACACAGTTCGTGGAAGAGGATTTAAATGGCGATGATGTGGATGAAGTCATTACCGTTGTGGTTGAAATGACTTTTACAAAATAAGCGGTTGTGAATAGGGTGAAAGCATTCCTTTTATGTCAGAACAGTCTGTTTTAATCGTGAAGGGTTAATGTTTCGCTTGCAAGTCCGTAACAGGGAATGGCGATGTCCCGGGTCGGGAGGGCTGTATTTAACATTCTCTTCCTGCTGCATACCCGGTCCGCGGTGGCAGCTGGTATGTAATTCATGCAGGAATGATTATTAATTTCCGACGATGAATTACATTGCATGAAATTATATGTTATCGTTTCGGGATGTTCAATTTTACAGCATTATACACTGATCAGTATCAGCTGACAATGGCCCAGGCATACTTCATGAACGGGCAGAAGGACAATTTAACCGTTTTCGACTATTTCTTCAGGAAGCTGCCTTTTGGAGGTGGTTATGCGATTTTTGCCGGCCTTGATGTTCTGCTGGAAATACTTGCGGATTTCAGGTTTGACAAAAACGATCTGGAATTTCTGAAAGAAAAAGGATTTCATCCTGACTTTATCACCTATCTCGGGAAGTTCAGGTTCCGGGGTAATATCTACTCATCGGAAGAAGGTGACCTGATCTTCCCGGTACGGCCTGTCTTGCAGGTTGAGGCAAACATCATTGAGGCCCAGTTAACTGAGACTATCCTGTTGAATATTCTTAATTTTCAGTCACTGGTTGCAACCAAGGCGAGCCGTATGCGCCAGGTTGCAGGAGACCGTACCCTTATTGACTTTGGATTACGCAGGGCACAGGGCCCCGGAGGATACTATGCAAGCAGGGCTGCAATCATAGGAGGTTTTGATGCGACAAGCAATGTTGCGGCGGGGCGCGACTTCAACATTCCGGTATCGGGTACCATGGCTCATTCCTATATTGAAAGCTTTGACAGTGAACTTGCTGCTTTTGATCATTTCGCTGAAGTTCACCCTCATGATTGTGTTTTACTCGTTGATACCTACGATACCCTGAACAGCGGCCTGCCCAACGCCATGAAAACAGCAAGAAAGATGGAAGAGAAAGGACACAGGCTCAGGGGAATCAGACTTGACAGCGGCGATCTGGCCTATCTTTCCAAAAAAAGTCGTGAAATGCTTGACAAGGCAGGATTTGATTACGTAAGGATTGCTGTTTCGAACCAGCTGGATGAATATATTATCCAGAGCCTTATTGCCCAGGAGGCGCCGATCGATATTTTCGGTGTAGGAACCAGCCTCGTGACCGGTTATCCCGATGCGGCCCTCGATGGAGTCTTTAAGCTCGCTTATTCGGGAGGAAAACCTCGGATCAAGTTGTCGGAGAATGTGACTAAAGTCACACTGCCCCACAAAAAACAGGTTTTCAGGATCCTTGAAAATAATGGCACTTATTCCGGAGCCGAAGCAGTTGCCATGGCTGATGAGACAGATGTTGATATTATTTATCATCCTTTATACCCTTCAAAATCCATGTTTACTGGTAACCGTAAGAAGGAAATCCTGTTGCATAAAGTAATGGAAGGAGGCAGGAAACTGACGGCTACTCAGAGCCTGCAGCAGATTTCAGCGTACAGTAGAAGTCGTCTGGATCTTCTGCCGGAAGAGTTCAAGCGTTTCAACAATCCGCATGGTTACAAGGTGGGACTGAGTGAGAAGCTGAGAGATGAAAGGGACAGGCTTGTTGAAGAATACAGGAAATTATGATATGAATGCACTTGTTATCATTGATGTTCAGAATGATTTCATGCCTGACGGTTCATTGGGAGTTCCCGAAGGCGACGATATTGTAAGGGTCATAAATTCCATACAGGATTGCTTTGACCTGGTAATTGCCACCCAGGACTGGCATCCGCATGACCATGTTAGTTTTGCTTCAAACCATCACGGGAAAGCGGTGTTTGAAAAAATCGATCTGGACGGAGTCGGTCAGACCCTGTGGCCGGATCATTGTGTTCAGGGCACAAAAGGAGCCGGGTTCCATCCGGATCTTGAAACCCACAGGTTTGCTGCCATTTTCCGGAAAGGAATGAACCCGGGAGTAGACAGCTACAGCGGATTTTACGACAACAATCATCAGGTATCTACCGGCCTTGCCGGCTATCTCAGGGAGAAGGGAGTGACTAAAGCCTATTTCTGCGGCCTTGCTTCTGACATCTGTGTGTATTATAGCATTAAGGATGCTCTCGCTGAGGGATTTCCTTCAGTATTTATTGAAGATGCCTCAAAACCGCTGAATAAGGAATCCTTTGAAGACCAGAAAAAAGAGCTTGCGGGATTGGGAGTCAGAATTATCAGCAGCAGCGACTTTTTCTGAAAGAAAAGTAATTGGTATCTGCTGATGGCATGCCCATTGTTTCGTTTTTCCCGGTGACCGGAAAGCATATTTCAACATCCGGAAGAGATCCTGGGGATTTTTTAGATTTAATTGCTTTCGGTCTTCCATCCAATGCAGAATTGAGGTTTTCTTCCGGCATTGTACGGTAATGTATACGGAGTTTATCAATCGCTGACTGAAACAAATCCAGGACCTTCTGGGATCAGTCAGGCAATTTACGGGACCAGTATGTGAACCAAATCCGGTTTTTTTTGTTATAAATAGGTTCCTCACATCTTTAATACTTAAACCTATGCAAACAATACTTGGTGCCAGTGGTACAATAGGGAAGCTGCTGGCTAAGGAACTCGTACCCTATACTGACAGGATACGGCTCGTTAGCCGGAATCCGCGGAAAGTAAATGCCGGCGATGAACTTCATCCTGCTGATCTGTTGGAGGCAGGTGCCGCAGACAATGCGGTTAAGGGCTCTGATATTGTTTATCTGGTCGTTGGCCTGGAATACAAGCTTAAGGTATGGGAAGAACAATGGCCCGCCATAATGAATGCAACAATTTCGGCCTGCATTAAGCACAATGCGAAACTGGTGTTTTTCGATAATGTTTATATGTATGACAGGAATTTCATGGCTGATATGACTGAAAGTACCCCTGTCAATCCGTCCAGTAAAAAAGGAGAAGTCAGGAGAAAAATCGCAGAAATGGTGATGGAAGCTGTCAGGGAAGGCAGGTTAAAGGCTCTTATTGCACGGTCGGCGGATTTTTACGGTCCCGGCAATGACAACAGTTTTGTGACTCAGATGATTGTGAAGAATTTAGCAAGCGGAAAAAAAGCCATGTGGTTCATAAACCCTGATTTTAAACATACATTCACCTACACCCGGGATGCAGCGAAGGCTACTGCGCTCCTGGGCAACACTCCGGATGCATACGGGGAAATCTGGCATCTGCCTGCCGACAACAGGAGAATTACGGCAGGGGATCTGATCAGGATGTTTGCTTCCGAATTGAAAGCCAATCCCGGGATCACTGCCCTGCCGCGGTGGATGTTGTATCCGCTTGGACTTTTCATACCGGTGATGAAGGAAATGCCGGAAATGATGTACCAGTATGACCGTGATTATTTTTTCAATTCATCCAAATTCACCGGACGTTTCGGTGTTTCGGCCACCCCTTACGAAGAGGGAGTGAAGGAAACCTGCATACTGTTCCGAAAATGATACCCGGCATACAACACGGCAACAGGGTATGTTGACAGGGCCTTTCCCATCAGTGATCAGAGGTAACCCCGGTTTTTAAAAATGATCCACTGGTAAACAGGTAATACGAATCAGGTTTCTAAAGTTTGGAATGTTCTGAAGGTTCCCTATATTTCCATCAGGAAAGAATAATTGAAAAGCATAAACAGGTTTGTTGAAGCAACTCAATTTGTTTCAATAGCATGGCACCTTAGGCGGTTTCATTTCACCTCACCTGCGGTCCCCTGCAGGTAAACATTATCATTGTGTTATTGTTATTCTGTTAACAATAGGAACAGTAAACCCGGAGGTATGGAAAGACAAATTCATAAGCGTAAGGTAGTAATAACAGGAGCCGGTTCGGTGGGGGCAACCTATGCATATGCACTTGCCCAGAGCGGTGTTGCCGAAGAGATAGTTCTGCTCGACAGGAATGAAGAACTTCTGAAAGGGCAGGTCCTTGACCTGGTTCACGGTCAGCCTTTTTTCCCCACAGTTTCGATAAGGGCCGGCAATGATGACGATTATGGGGATGCGAGCCTTGTGGTGATTACTGCGGGATCGGCCCAGAAACCGGGTGAAACGAGATTGCAGCTTTTGCAGAAGAATGCAGGGATAGTAGGCAGTATTTCCGAAACTGTGGCGCGGAGCGGCTGCAGGGGAGTTATGCTGATTGTTACCAATCCGGTCGATGTGATGACCTATGTTGCATTCAGGTATTCGAGATGGTCAAGGAACAGGGTGATCGGCTCGGGTACCGTTCTCGACAGCGCAAGGCTGAGGCACTTTATCAGCCTGCATTGCGGGGTGGATCCGCACAGCGTTCATGGATATGTCCTGGGTGAGCATGGTGACAGTGAGTTCGCAGCCTGGTCAATGATTCATATCGGGGGAATTCCGATAGACAAATACTGCAGTCATTGCGGAAAATGTGAAGGTTGGGATGAACAGAAGAAATTGTGGGAACAACAGGTCCGTGATTCGGCATATCATATAATTGATGCCAAGGGTTCCACTTACTATGCAGTGGGACTGGCCATGGTCAGGATTACATCATCCATACTCCGCAATCAGAACAGCATGCTTACCGTTTCGGTGATCCCTGACGGCGAATACGGATTAAAAAACCTCGCAATAAGCATACCGTCAATAGTTTCGAGTGCCGGAGTTGCAGGGATCACTTCCGTGCCGCTGCCCCAGGATGAACTTGAAAAATTATATAATTCAGCCTCTGTGATCAGAAAGGCCATTGAAGAGACAGGGATATAGATCAGCCTGCCGGCTTCAGCCGTTCTGGAATATTTTCACAAGTTCAATACCGCTGTCCTTACCAAGGTTTCGTGAATATAGCTTGTCTGCCGGGTTATTCCAATGTTCATGAACGCCAAGGCTTTTTGGCATGGGTATGCCATCGCCGTTTGGAGTATAAACAATTCCGGCCGGCCAGTTTGCCGAATCCGCCGCCTGATGCAGATAATCATCAACGCCCGGATCTATAATGTGAGCAACGGTATGCTCAGGATATGAGAACTCGGTTCTTAGAAAATCATATGCCACCGATTCAATGGCAACCGGATCAAGTGAAAGGAGCAGTGATGAGCTCCAGTGATTGTTAAAGGGCGGCATCAGGAATTTCACAGGAAGCCCGTTCCAGTCCGTACCAGACCAGAGAGCATCGAGTATGTAGAAAAGATTTTTGTCGCCGGTATATTTATTGCCCATTAGATCGACAAGCACCCTGTAATGCCCGTATCCCTTGCGGTTGCCGCCGGTGTTAAGGCCGGGATGGAGATGAGCCGCACTTCGTCTCGACTGCGTCCCGAAATGATTTTTTGCGCAAAGGGTGATGCCGGCCAATCCATGTCCTTTCATTGCTGCAAGGTTAATCAGGTATTCAGCTTCTTCAAGCACAGTGTAAATCTTATCCGACCCGGCATTACCCATTACTGACTTCCTGTCTGAATAGAAAATAAGGTCCTTTTTGCTTTCACCGCAGGTTATTCTTCCATGGGTTGCACCCATGCTCGAAAGATAATTCACACGGGGAAACTCCGAATGGTATTTGATATACTCATCCTGGTAAATATTCCGCATTGCGTCTCCTACGTAGATGGACTCCTGGGGAACACCAGCCACGTTAACAAGCTGACGCAGCATTGAGATCACAAGATGCGGCGATGTTTCACAGGCAAGAGGCAGCAGCTTTTCCTTCGGCCTGGCGTAATCAGGACCGATTTCCCCTGAAGCAGTGGTCCTGTTCAGCTTTATGTAAATCTTTTCTCCCTTGCTATAGGGAACGCTTCCCTTACCGCGCTTCCGGTTATGAAAGCGGAATACGGCATCCCAGGCATCATTAACATTTTCTTTTCCAGTCATCGAACAGAGTCCGGCCAGGAGCATTTTATCCAGTATCTTCTGATCGGTGTTGTTATCCATGAACCATGCATCGTATTTTTCCGCCGGGTTGGCACCCGTAACAGGTTTATTGGCACAGGCTGGATTTGTACAGGAAGGGTTCCACACCCAGCTGACCCTGCCGGGCATTATACCCTGGCCTGTCCCGACGGGCCGGTTCGGGATATAAAGATCTTCAGGCAGCAGATCCGGCAGCCACTGGTCGGTCCCCCCTTTGAGATTGTTTTCCCATGGAAGATCCCTGACATTTCCCTGGGCCCTCACGGCTGACAGGAACAGGCTCCACTGAACCGGTACCAGTATCAGGCCTTTCAGAACTTTGCGCCTGCTGATCATATTTGGCCGTGATCCGGCTGAAGCGCCAGACTGCGATCCTTTCTTCGAAGCTTTGTTCTTTTCCATTTCAGGTAATTTAGATAATGTTTTGCCTTGCTCAAAAATACAAAAAATCACTGCAGTTGTTATTTGCCGGCAGCAACGTAATGATATTTCTCCCCCGGGGCCATCTGTATCCATGGATAGGCCGGATCATCGCCCAGCCTGATATAATTCAGCCAGAATGGTTCACGGTGATCGATGCTGTGATTCAGTTCATTTTCATGCCCCGGTATTATCAGCCGTGGCCTGAAACCCTTTGCCAGCCTTGATTCGGGGAAATATGACCAAGAATTCATCATGAGCACATCAATATGATAACTGTCACCAATTTTATCTATCCATTTCAGATCATCAGCATTGGACTGGTCTCCGGTATGGGTAAAGCACATACCTTCAGGCGTAAATACAAGGTATACGTTGTTCAGAATGTCGGCTCCCTGATGGCCGGGACAGGCAACCACTTTGAGATTCAATTGCTTATGAGGCAGGTAAATATCATGGATCTTATCAGTGCTTCTATCGGGGTGCAGGATAGCGGCATACAGGGGCAGTTGTTCCCAGAGCCCGGGCGGTGTTATAACCGGCTTGTTCTGTGCAATAAATGCGCCGGCAACCCAGTCGTCAGCATGATCATTATGATAATGGCTGATGAAAAGAATGTCAACCACATTGATCAGGTTGCCAATCAGTTCTTTACTGAATGCAAAGTCCTCATTTCCCGGAATGCCTCTCTGAATGTCGAATCCAATTGTTGCCGACGGGGTTTTTATGATGAAGGTGTGATTGTACAGCTTCCAGATCAGGGCGCCTGAGTTTACCTTTGATGCACTGATTTCCCGTATTGCATTTTCAATCCTCTCCTTGTAAAAGGACTGAACTGCCGGCCTGAACTGGGCTTTTTCCTCATGGAGAACATTGTCAATCATCAGGAGGGCCATTTTTCGTGTCAGGTTTTCCTGCAGTGCCGGAGGATTGAGCTTTAAGGCATCACTTGCAAGGTCCAGGGTTATTTTGGCCTGCTGATTCAAAAAACCGTCGATATCCCCCCACCAGTCGGTCTTGTTAACAGACGGAGGCTGCACGACGTTCTGCGAGAAAAGACACATATTAACCATGCCTGTAAGTACTGCTGCAACTAGCTTTTTCATAATCAAGTTCCATAAAATTTCCCGACCGTGATATTGCTCCGGTTAAAAGGCAAGTTATAAAAAATCGGGAGCTTTGGCAATTATCAGGTTAATTCGTTAGAATGGATGAACTGACTTGCACTGAAGGGTACAATTCCGATCCATGGAATAGAGTCTTTGTAATAATTTTTGATTTAATTTTATTGAACAAAATACTTTTCAAATGAAAAAACTACTTTTTCTTTTGCTCATTTTTCCGGTGACGGGTTTGGCCCAGACAGGGAAAGATATTTTCAATCCGGAAGTTCCGATGGTCTTTTTTGGAATTGATTTTACAAAAGTTCAGTTTACCAGGGCAGATGATTTTACCAATAAACCTGAAATTCTGAGATTTTTCGTGGATGCAAATAATCTTATTGATCATGGGTCATTGAGGAATCAGGTAAGCAGACAGCTTGAGAGGAAATCAGTAGAATGGGATCTTTCGTATGTCACCGCCGGCAACTCCGTGGTTGACTGGAGAAATGTGTATTCAGACAATATTGATTATGTTGTTCCCGAAGATGAGTTAAACAACATGGTGAAAAATCTGAAGGTTGATCAGAAAAAATACAATGACTTCATTGGCATGGTTCTGATTGAGGAGAATTGCTGCAAGGCAAAACCACTTCAGACTATCACCTGTTTGTTTTTCAGGGTCAATGATCTGACAGTTCTTTTTGCGGAAAGGTATAAAATGAAACCCGGAGGAATCGGTTTCATGAATTACTGGGGTGTAAATCATAACATGATACTGGCCAGAATAGGCAGGTTAAAAAAGGCGGTTGGCTGATTTCAGATTAAGTATTCCCTGACCGTATATCGGTTTTTTATTTTTGAAGGGAGGGATTTTAAACAGGTTTGTTGTCTATACCCTAATTTTCAGGTTTGGAGGTTGCCACTACCAGATTGTCATACCATATAGTTTGTTCAATGGGAGAACCTGGTCCTATCCAGGGTGCTATGACAAGCTGATTGAATTTCATGTCGTGATTCTGTGCGGTCCGGTACATGATATGATCCAGGTCGAAGATAAGCTCCCCGTCAAGCCAGTACTTCATAATACCGTCAGCAACACCCTTTCCTGCAACAACACTGTTCAGCCTGTAAAATACTTCAATCCTGTGCCATTCCCCTCTGGAAATAACTTTTCCGGATGCGGTCCATACCTTGCCGTTGTTATATGTGCCGCCCCCGGCATCGTAACAGTCACCTTTCCCGTAGCCGTCACTATCACCATTGCAACCCATTAGCGAACGATTTTCAGTGGTGCTGACCAGGTTTACCCCAATCCTGGCCTGGTCAATGTTCTGCCCGTCCTGCAATGCGACGCGCGGTTTTCCTGCACTATTTTCAATATAGGTGGTTAACCTTGTGAAAGCCGGTCCCGACCAGGTATCGTTTTTGTTTGTCAGAACATGTATCTCATGCGGATGATATGAAACACCTGAACCCTGCCAGTTTTGACTGTATTTTACATTAAATGCAACGTACAGTGTGCCGGATTCATCAAAGAGTTTTCGCATGGCCCCGCCCTGAACCGGGGCAGTACCACCCTTAAGAAACCGCATCTGCAGCGACCGGCTGCTGCCGGGGAGATTATCAGTTGTCGAAAATGCCGGGTTTGTATTATCATACCAGCCCTTTGAAGCCAGATCAGTGCTTTCAAAATCCTCCGTGAAAAGGATTTCTGCGGGAGAATCCTTGCCCGGATTCGGATCGCCTTTAACACTGCATGAAACCAGCAGCGACATTATGATAAAAAGGAAAGGATGCATTGCAGTCATATATGTTTAATAATATTTCTTCATGCAATATAATATTTTGTTTGTAATTCCAATGTGCGACAACTTCCTGTTTGCGGTTGATTTTCAACCCTGGATGCCACCGGTTTATGGAATAATCTGTTCAATTCTGAACAGGATAATACTTTAATAGTAAAGAAAATCCGGGATTCCTGATTGCATTTACGGGGTGTCCTGTTATCCGGATTGTACCGGGGCCGCCGGAAATCACATAAATTCAGCTGGTTAATAATGCCGGTAGCATTTCTTACGGACAAATAATTATCATACTTCCGGGCAACTGTCATAATGTTTTTTATTTTTGAATAAATTATTTCAGGGACCATGAAACAACAGAAAATTTTTCACGCCGGAAACCTTATTCTCTCCTGCCTTCTGATCCTGTTCCTCACTCATTGTGCTCATCATACGCCTGTTGTAGGGCTCGACAACTGGTTCAACCATGAGATAAATGCCGAAACCGGCCAGCCTTTCCATTATCTGTGGACAGACAGGGAATTCAGTGGTTATTCGAGGTGGGGTGAAATATTCACTTCCTCCGGCGCCGAAATCACAACTGTAGGGAAGCCGCTGAAAGATGTCCTCAGTAAAATAGACGTTTATATAATAGTGGATCCGGATACAACGTCTGAGTCAAAATCACCGAACTATATCGGGGATGATGATATCAGGGTAATTACGGAATGGGTTGAAAAAGGAGGCGTTCTTGCGGTCCTTGCCAATGACGCTCCCAATTGCGAATTCACCCATCTGAATAAGCTGATGAGAAATTTCGGAATGAGCTTCAATCATGTAACCCTGCATCCTGTTACCGGGACTGACTATGAAATGGGTGCCAGTACGCAGTTGCCGGATCATCCTCTTTTTAAAGGCGTTGACAAGATATATATGAAGGAAATTTCAGATATTAATATTTCCGGAAAGGCAAAACCTGTTCTTGTTGAAGAAGGGAAAGTTTTGGTTGCAGAAGTTAATTACGGGAAAGGTTATGTTTTTGCCATCGGTGATCCCTGGATCTATAATGAATATATTGACCATGATCTTCTGCCCGAAAGTTTCCAGAACAGGAAAGCAGCTGAAAATCTGACAAATCTCCTTCTTGGAAAAGTAAAATGAAGACTCTGATGAATTTTCCCGGAAATTGGTTTATCATGATAATTCTTCCATACACCATATGTGTTTAACCAAGTCTCAACAAATTATACATGAAAAAATTCAGTTACATACAAATTGCGGCACTTCTGTTATTGTCTTTATCCTGTACTGAAAAGGAAGTAAAACAGCTTATTGCAGGATCACCCGAATCGGTTAAAGTTTCGTCTGAACGACTCGGGCGGATTGATTCGATGCTTATCGGCAGCATCAGGGAAGGATGGATTGCCGGGGCTGTCGGGTTCATTGCCAGGGATGGGAAGATAGTCTACGACAGGGCATTCGGCGTGAGTGATATCAAATCCGGGACACCTATGAAGACAGATGACATATTCAGGATAGCCTCCCAGACTAAAGCCATTACAAGCATCGGGCTGATGATGTTGTTTGAGGAGGGAAAATTCCTCCTGGATGATCCGGTGTCAAAGTATATTCCTGAGTTTTCAAACCCTGTTGTCATTGAGAAGTACAACCCGAAGGATACAACATATACTACTGTTCCGGCCAACAGGGAAATTACCATACGTAATCTCCTGACACATACCTCGGGGATTGAATACGCGGTGATAGGATCACCCATGATGCGGGCTATTTATGCCAAAGGCGGGATAACGGGCGGTTTCGGGAATGACAAAATAACAATCGGAGATGATATCAGATTGCTTGGAAAGTTACCATTGCTTCATAATCCGGGAGAAAGATACACTTATGGATTGAATGTTGACGTGATTGGCTATCTGATTGAAGTCCTTTCGGGCAAAAACCTTGATAAGTTCCTCAGGGAACGAATTTTTGAACCATTGGGGATGGCCGATACGTGGTTTTATCTCCCTGCCTCAAAAAAAGGCAGGCTGGTGGAAGTGAACACTGAGGATGCTGAAGGCAGGGTGAAATCAATGCCCCAGGAGGCGGAAAACTATCCGCTTCTGGAAGGTACTTACTTTGCAGGAGGAGCCGGTCTGAGTTCAACCGTGAAGGATTATGCAATATTCCTCCAGATGCTGCTGAACAAGGGAGAGTACAATGGCAGAAGGCTGCTTGCCCGCCGCACCGTTGAGCTGATTACGTCAAACCAGATAGGGGAACTCGATCTGGACAAGAACAAGTTCGGACTGGGTTTCCAGATCACGACTGAGGAAGGACAGGCCCAGCTTGGTGTCTCGGAAGGTTCATTTTCATGGGGCGGATATTACGGAACCGCTTATTGGGCTGATCCGAAAGAGAGACTGGTTGGTCTTATCTTCCTGCAGCAGTACCCGTTAAGCCACGGCGAAATAGCTGACAAGTTCAAGGCAATGGTTTATCAGGCCCTGACCGATTAGACGGAAGTGATGGCAGATCCTGAAAGCCGATAATAACCGGTGAAAGTAAATGAATGATATTTATACTGCTGAACATGTACCAGGGAAGTGGCGGGAATCTCAGCCGTAAGTGACAGATATCCCTGATTTTTTGTACAGTTGATAATTCTATAGAACAAGGTAGATTATTATTTTAAAAAGATCCGATGTCAAAACTTTTTTCCACTCTTGCCGTTAAGAAAATAATTCTCAGGAACCGGATTGTAATGTCGCCGATGTGTCAGTATTCCTCATCCGACGGTTTTGCCAACGACTGGCACCTTGTGCATTACGGAAGCCGGGCAACCGGCGGTGCCGGGCTTGTTATCGTTGAAGCAACCGCCGTATCTCCTGAAGGAAGGATTACTCCCGGTGATCTTGGAATATGGAGTGATGAATACATAACGGGATTGGAACGGATAGCGGGGTTTATTCACTCGAAAGGTGCTGTTGCCGGTATCCAGCTGGCACATGCCGGAAGAAAAGGTTCATGTGCAGTGCCCTGGAAAGGAGGGAAACAGCTGGGGCTGGACAAAGGCGGCTGGCAAACCATAGCACCATCCGAAATTCCCTATTTCCCGGATGACAGAATTCCCCGGCCTCTGGATACTGATGATATCGGGAAGCTCATTTCAGCGTTCCGTGCTGCAGCAAAAAGAGCCCGGATGGCCGGATTCAGGGTAATTGAGATCCATAGCGCCCATGGATACCTTTTGCATGAATTTCTTTCTCCCCTGAGCAACAGGCGGACTGATGAATACGGAGGAGGATTTCAAAACCGTATCCGTTTCCTGACCAGGGTTGTTGAAGCCGTGAGATCGGAATGGCCGGCAGAAAATCCGCTGTTTGTCAGGATCTCGGCAACCGACTGGACAGAAGGCGGATGGAGTCTTGAAGACAGCATTCAGCTTGCTTCTGTTTTAAAAGGTCTGGATGTCGATCTGATAGATTGTTCATCTGGCGGAAACATTTTTGATGCCGTTTTGCCGCTTGAACCCGGGTACCAGGTTCCATTCTCCGCAGAAATCAGAAAAACAGGAATATTGACAGGGACTGTCGGACTTATCACCCAGGCCGGGCAGGCTGAATCGATCCTTCAGGAAGGAAAAGCCGATGTGGTTCTTATTGGAAGGGAATTACTCCGCAATCCTTACTTTCCGTTTCATGCGGCACGGAGCCTGGGAGCGGAACACGAATGGCCGGTTCAGTATCTCAGGGCAAAATAAATCCATAAATAGATTTAAATGAAAGAAAAATTATATTTTTGCATGATAATTGAATAATTGTTCATATATAATATTGAATGAGTAAAGAGGATCCTGTCAGGATACCGTGCGTTGAGGAGGATAAAGTCATCGCTGTCAGGGCCAGGATGAAATCGGAACAGTTTTTTCATTACCTGGCTGAGACCTTTAAGGCACTGAGTGATCCCACACGAACCAAAATAATATTTGCCCTGTGCCAGGAAGAGGAGTTGTGCGTTCGTGACATTGCTGCAATAATAAATACCACAAATTCCGCAATATCACATCAGTTGCGTACCCTGAGGAATATGAGGCTCGTAAGGTACAAAAAGGTTGGAAGAGTGACTTTTTACTCTCTTGACGACATACACATCAATAATCTGTTTGCCGAAGGACTCAGGCATGTTGAGGAGAAATGATTTTTTTAGAAATATTATTGAATAATTGCTCATATATCAACATATAATAAAATAATATGAATAGCGACAGGGGTGAAATGAGCCTGATTGAGGTAGAAGACGGTCAAACCGGGATAATTGTTTCGGTTGTCGGAGGGAAGAACCTTACAAAACGGCTTGCAGATCTGGGCCTGGTATCAGGCACTGAGATAAAGGTAATAAGAAAGGCTCTTTTTTCGGGCCCCCTTCAGGTTGAAGTGAGCGGTTCAAGGCTGGTGCTGGGCAGGGGCCTGGCATCCAAAATAATGGTACTATCCAATGGCAGAAAATAATCAAAAGATAAATATTGTACTGGCGGGTCAGGGTAATGCGGGAAAATCAGCTGTATTCAATTATCTGACGGGCCTGCATCAACATATTGGCAACTGGGCAGGTAAAACCATCGAAAAGCGTGAGGGCACGCTGTTTTATAAGGATCATACTGTTGATGTGCTTGACTTGCCGGGGATATACTCACTTACCACTTATTCAGAAGAAGAGCAGATCTCGAGGGAGTATATCATCAATCAGCAGCCGGATTTTGTTATCAACATTATTGACTCCACCAATCTTGAGCGGAATCTGATTTTCACGCTTCAGCTCCTGGAGCTGGGAAGTCCGCTTATACTTGCCCTGAACATGGTTGACCTGGCAAAGAAAAAAGGAGTTGAGGTCAATGTGGGCAAATTTCAGGAGAAGCTGGGGGTACCGGTTATTTCAACCGTGGCTTCGAGGGGACTCGGCATGACACGCCTGATGGACAAGGTTATTGAACTTAATGGTGTAGGGAAGAATAACCACATGGTACCTGAATACGGAAAGGAAATAGAAGGCTGTATTGCAGAACTTTCAGGCCTGCTCAGGAATTCGGAATATCGGTATCCTGTCAGATGGATAGCGATAAAGCTTCTGGAAAAGGATCAGGAAATAACGAAACTGATAGAAAAAAGTCAGCCTGAGATCATTGACAGATCTGTTCAGCTTACTGAATACCTCGAGGATATTCACGGACATGATTCCTCCATTGTTATTGCTGATGAGAGGATACATCTGGTTGCGCACATCATCAGGGAAACGGTAAAATTTACACCACGGGCCATATTGTCATTCAATGAGAAGCTTGACAGCCTGACTACCCATAAATTCACGGGATATCTGTTAATGACCGTGATACTGGGCGGGATGTTCCTGTCGGTTTTTGTTCTCGGCAACTGGATCTCCGACTGGCTCGACGGGGTGTTTAGCTCGTGGCACAGTTGGTGGGAATCAGCTGTAGGAACAACCTTCGCATCATTGCTTGGCTGGTCGGCGATTGAAAGCGTCCTGGCCCTTATACAAATTGCGTTGCCATATATTCTGCCGTTTTACATTATTCTGTATATTCTTGAAGACTGGGGTTATATTTCGCGTATTTCCTTCCTTATGGATAACCTTATGCATAAAATGGGTATTCACGGGAAAGGATGTATTTCTTTTGTAATAGGCTTTGGCTGCAATGTGCCTGGATGTCTTTCCTGCCGTATAATGGAGTCAAAACGCGAGAGGTTCATAACAGCCGTGCTGGTAACGCTTGTCCCATGTTCGGCTGTTTCGGTGATTATTTTCGGCCTTGTAGGGAAATATGTCGGATTACTATGGGCATTCGGATTATATGTTTTTGCCATGGTAGTGATTTTCATTGCAGGCAGGTTATCCACGAAAGTAGTCGGAGGGGAGCCCGTGGAACTGATCATGCCAATGCCTGATTACAAGACACCGCATATGAGAACAATTCTGGTGCAGACCTGGGATGCCCTTAAGGAATTCATCTATATAGCGGCACCCATTGTTATAGTATCCGGGGTGGTGATCCAGGCTATCAATCTTGCGGGCTGGATGCCGGCAATATCTTCCGTTCTGAGTCCCATAACCGTCAACTGGCTCGGACTTCCGGCCATTACAGGTATTCTTCTGATTTTCGGGATCCTTCGCAAGGAACTGATCCTAGTTATGCTGGCAGCATTCCTCGGCACAGCAAACTTCGGTGAGGTGCTGACAGCTCAGCAGATGCTGACGCTTTCAGTGGTCAGTATGTTCTACATACCCTGTGTTGCCACTATTTCCGTACTGTGGAACGAGTACGGATGGAAAAGGGCCATGGCAGTATGTGTGCTGGAGATCCTTTTTGCAATAATTCTCGGCGGCATTGTCAGCCGGCTGCTTAATTTTGTTTTCTGAACTGAAGCGGCATTCATTTCAGTGTGTACCGGTAGACATTGGTTTCCCTGATCCTGAAACCCATTGTCTGGTAAAGCTTGTTTGCCGCAACCCTGGAAGGCCTTGATGTAAGTTCAATTGTTTCCGCACCTGAATGTTCTGCGAAGTCAAGTGCAAATTGCGTCAGTTCCTTCCCGTAACCCTTGCCTCTTTCCGAATTATCAACCACCACATCCTCGATCCAGAACCGGGTACCGGCAGGTATTCTGTATATTACCAGTGTCAGCATTCCGACGATCTTGCCGGCATTTTCAGCAGTAAACAGGTGTACTGATTTCTGCCTGATTATAGCCCTGAAATGCTCCCTTGTGAGGGGCCTGATGTCAGGAGAAAGCTGGGGCAGTAAACGCGAAACAGAATTGAATACCCTGAGACTGAATCTCTTAACTTCTTTGATTTCCATGGCGTTACTTGTTTGAAAGATTAAATTATCGTGGGTGATTCTCTCCTGAAACTGCCTGGCCAGGGGACGGTTTCCGGTAGCCCAGTCCGCTGAAAACTGCTACCAGTGTTCCGTCCTCATCAAAAATTTCCACATTGTATCCGCTTATCCTGTTCTGAACCCTTATCTCCCTGGCGGTTGCCCTCAGTATTTTTCCGGTTGGTGAGCTGAAATAGGTTATGTTCACATTCAGTCCCACTGTTGTGGTTCCACCGGAATTGGAAGCCGCAGCAAAGACAAAGTCCCCAAGCGTAAAAATGACACCGCCCTGAACCTGATTAAGGCCGTTCAGGTGATTCTCGTTAAGGGCCAGTTCGGCTGCGGCATATCCTTCCCTGACCTCGCTGAGCACTATTCCGGTGAGTCTGGCGAACCTGTCGTTTTCAATGTTTCTGATAAGATCATTTTTCATGGCGGGTATGCTAATGAAGAATCAAGATATAAATTTTATGCATACATCAAATTATCCACGGTCATGGGATACGGATTTATTTCATCCTTTCACTGAAGATAAAAAACCGGGGAGCTTTTTTAGCTCCCCGGCACTGTGAGGGATACTGATACCGTCCGGTGAAAATGATCTTTGCGGCAACAGCCGCATTAATCTGTTCAGGCTCGGCCTGGTTACCGGAGATTCAGTCTATTTGACCACTTGAACCACTGCATATTTTGATATTTTCCAGAATTCCGAAGGATTTTTAATTTCAATGTAGGCGATTGTATTTTCGTTTTCACGAATCATCTGGTACGAATCAGTGGGATGTTCCGTAATGAGTTTTGCCTTTTTTGAGTTAACAGGGATGGTCCTGGTTTTTGTGACATCGATCCTGTCAAATAGACTGTCAGAGAAATCCTCTATCAGCGATTCTTTCCTTCCTAAGCCAAGAAAGCCTCCTTCCTTCGAAACAAGGCCCTTTTCCCTGAGGTCCTTATAGGTTCCTGTTGCCAGATATGCCTGGTTAAGCTTGTCAGTCTGGCTGTTTATAGTTTCGGTTTTTTGAACAAGTGTATCCTGAAGTGCGAACATTTGCGTGTTAAGCTGTTCGATCTGGAAATCCTTTTCAACCAGGGTTGCCTTCAGCCCGGCTATTTGCGTCTCATACTGTTTCATTGTGGCTTCAAGGTCAGTGATCCTTGTCTGAAGACCGGCAATGGTATTTCCCGATTTTTTAAGCTGGGCATTCAACTGTGCTATTTTCTTCTTGTTTTCCTCAATAAGTGTATTTATGTATTTAATGTCCGCGAGTACCTGCTCTTTTTTTTCCTTTGGGAATTCTGAATCTGAAGCCTGTACATTGATGATCTTTTCCTTCTGTTTTATTTCATTCAGGTTTCTCTCTATTTCATCGAAGGTGTTCAGCCAGTCGTTTATCATCGAATCCCGTTCATTGAGTTGTTCGGTGAATAACAGCTTCTGATTTTCCATAAGGGTCAGCTGACTGTTATGATCCCGCTTGTAAACCGAATACAGGATCAGGCCAAGCCCGATAATAAAAAAAACACTTATTAAACCCGTGATCAGAGCTCCCCTGGTTATTCCCTCCCTTCGGGCATTTCTGAGATCATTTTTCACAACCAGGTTTTCACCGGTGCGGTTAAGATCATTTCCTGTTTTGTTGTCTCTTGTTTCCATTTTTATTCTTAGGTTTTAGTTGATTTGATAAATTCGATCTACGGGAGATTGGCAAATCATAAGCCTAAATGATCTCTGGTTGGCAATATGCTTAGAATGAATATATTATCAAATCTGACTTGTCTGACAACATTATCAAATCAGGAAAATAATTCTCATTTTGGGAAAAAACTGCCGGGGTCAGGTAGAGGATTCCTTTTCCTGTTTCAGCATTCTGTAGATGGTTGAAATACCAATATCGAGCTTTTTTGCCGCAAGGCTGATATCGTTGTTGCATCTGCGGAGTGTGTCTTTCACGATTTTCATTTCGTGCTCGCGGAGGGTCAGGTTTTCATCTGTCCGGGTTGCTGGTGAATCGTCTGAATCCAGATTGAAATCGTCGGCGGTAATCTCTTCGTTTACCGAGAGGGTTACTGCAAGCTCCACGACTGATTTCAATTCCCTGACATTTCCGGGGAAAGAATGGGCCATCAGTTTTTTCTGCGCGCCAGCTGAGAGTCGTTTTTCAGGGATATTGTTCACTGAGCAGAAGTCGCGTATGAAATGCCGGGCCAGTATCAACAGATCATTTCCTCTTTCACGCAATGGCGGCATTTCTATTTGCAGGCCCAGCAGCCTGTAATACAGGTCTTCGCGGAAATTTCCCTTTTTAACCTCTTCCCTCAGGTTTTTATTTGTGGCCGCAATTATCCTGCAATCCGTTTTCACGGGTTTATTATTACCGATCCTTACTATTTCCTTTTCCTGCAATACCCTCAGAAGCTTTGACTGCAGGTTGATTTCCATCTCTCCGATCTCATCCAGGAACAGTGTTCCTCCATCGGCTTCCTCGAATCTGCCGATCCTCCTGAAGGCAGCACCGGTAAAAGCTCCTTTTTCATGACCGAATAATTCACTTTCAATAAGCTCAGAAGGGATTGCAGGGACATTTACGGCTACGAACGCCTTGTCCTTCCTGTTGGAATTATAATGTATTGCCTTTGCAACCAGTTCTTTCCCGGTTCCCGTTTCCCCTGAGACAATGACGGTTATATTTGTGCTGACCGCCTTTTCAATAAGTTCATAAACATTCCGTATGGCAGGGCTTTCTCCCAATATGCCCTCCCGATAGTTATATTTTTTCTGGACTTCCTTCCTCAGGTTGCGTATCTGGCTTTTAAGCCCCAGGTCATTTCTTATATTCTGAACGGTATTCAGAAGGCGTTCCCTGATATCATCCGATTTGGTGATATAATCATACGCGCCCAGTTTCAGCAGTGTGACCACCATATCGATGTCTTCCTGTTCCGAGATCAGGATTACCTGTATATCACTGTTTTCCTGCCTGATCTTTTTCAGGACCTCCAGACCAGACAAATCGGGCAGCCTGTAATCCAGTGTCACTATGTCGGGTGATTCGCCCAGACTGTTCAGGAAATCACGGGCATTGAAAAAACTTCTGACTTCGTAATCCGGGTTAAGGGACAGGGTATATACAAGAAGCTTGTTATACCATTCATTGTCTTCCACCACAAAAATCCTGACCGGTCTTTCATTCATGGAGATGATGATTAGGAATGGATCTGACGGCCTGAAAAATACAAAAATTTTGCAGGAATTACGGATTTTCAGTTAAACTTCTCAATCTGTTCCTTTAAAAGATTCCTGACAATTTCGAATTCACCTAATGCTTTTGGGATCATTGTTTCTGCGGAATCCGGGATATCATTGTTCCCGGCTGTTTTTTCAACGGCTGTCAGAATGTTGCACAGGTCCATTGCCCCGATGTGCCTGCATGGCGGGATCATCTTGTGGGCAAGGTCTGACACAGCTCTCCATTGACTCAGTCTGGCTGCCGCCTGCATTTCATCCAGGAGTTTTTCCGTGGATACCAGAAATGATTCCAGCATCTGGTTAACAAACTGCTCATCACCTGCAGCAATATGTTTCAGGTTTTTAAGATTTATTTTTTCGGAACGGGGCCTTTCTTCACTTTTTCCTGCAGAATTGCCGCGCACTTCATCCGCAGTATAGCCGCCAATGACATTGAGTACCGCAGTCAGCAGCTTTTCTTCGGAAAACGGTTTCTGCAGAAAAGCATTTATTCCTGCCTTGCGGTATTTTTCCCAGTCATCAGGAGGAGCAGCCGAAACAATAATTATAGGCATATCGGATTCCTTAATATCCATTTCATCCCTGATGAAGCGTGCTGTTTTTAATCCGTCGATACCCGGCATCCTCATATCCAGGAAAAGCAGATCGTATCTTTCTTCCTTGAGTAATTCAAGCGCGTCAACGCCGCTTGGGGATTCTGCGTAGCTGATATTCCACCTGTCAAAGACCTTTTTGAAAAGAAGTCTGTTATATTCCTCATCATCAACGACAAGAAATTTCATTCCACGAAGCCTGCCGGGGATTGCCGGGGAAGGTGGCATTTCATTTTTCAGCTCCTTTTCATCACCTGTCAGATAAGGCAGCCTGCAGATGATTTTTGTACCCTGGTTTTTTCTGCTTTTAAACTCAATTTTTCCATTGTGCAGTTCCACCAGTCTTTTCACTATTGACAAACCAAGACCTGTTCCACCGTATTTTCGTGTAGTACTCATTTCCGCCTGTGTGAAATCCTCGAAGATAACATCGATCTTTGATTCATCAATTCCGATGCCGGTATCCGTAAATTCCATCAGCAGTTCCAATTCTTCATTTTGTTTAATGATGCTGTCAATTGAGAAATGAACACTGCCGTTTCTGGTGAATTTCACCGAATTGCTTACGAGGTTTATCATAATCTGCTTCAGTCTGAACGGATCGCCCAGCAGTACCGGGGGTGTGACGGGACTTATTGAAAAACTGAGCATGGTATTATTGTTCCTTGCCTGTTTTTCAAACAGTGCATAAACTTCATCAGTTATCCGGCCGACACTGAAGTGAATCTTTTCAAGAGTAAGTTTATTGTTATGCAGCCTGGAGAAATCGAGTATGTCATCGATGATCCTGAGAAGATGGTCGGAGGAAGATTTAATGATCTTAAGTGAATCAGTGATCGTTTCGTTCAGAGGATCATGTAGCAGTTGCTCCGTAAAGCCTGAAATTGCTGTTACCGGGGTCCGGATCTCATGACTCATGTTGGCCACGAAGAGTTCCCTTGTCCTGGAAAGTCTTTCAGCTTCATCTTTCGACTTCTCCAGTGCAACCTGGTAAGCATAGGCATTCCTTGCGTATCTTATAATGATATATAAAACGAGAATGGCTAGCAGGCCTCCGGATATTGAAAGCAATACAAGCAGCCGGAAAGTTTTTTCCGCAATCTGGTCAGCGGCATCTTCCCGGGCCCTGATCTGCTGAAAAACCTGGTTTTCCATTTTCGTGATAAGATCATAGAATTTCCCTGTTATTATACTGCTGTTTACTGCCAGCTGGGATTCCTGTTCCAGCAGCTCATTCTGTGCGGTACTTGTTTTCCTGACAACCTCATTGATGTCTTCAATGATCTCTTTTTCATCCGTTGTTTTCTGGGGGGCACGGCTAAAAACCCTTTTCAGGATACCCCTTCGCTGATCTGCAGCAGTTGCAGCAACATTCAGCTCATCCGACAGCTGCTTCAGATAATCGATCACCATGTTGTCTTTATATAAAGTCAGAAGCTGATTCCAGATATAGATGTTTTCTTCAATAAGCCGGCTTATTGTATCAGCCTGAACGAGAAGAGAAGAGTCATTCCTGCATTCCTCACGGAAAACGCTCATCTTTCCGTCGATATTAGAAATGATGTCGTAATAGGATTTGATATCGGAAGGATTTTTTGTGATGGTGTATATTCTTACACTGTTACCTGCTTTTCCCAGGTCCATGGAAATATCTCGTATGCTCTGCAGCCTGAGTTCGGGATTAAAGTCGATGCGAATGGAGGAGACTATGGAAGAGAGATTGCGATAAAGCAGGAATGAGGTGACTGTTAGCAATATAACGGAGATTGTCATCAACAATCCGATCTTGATCTGGATTGAATTCCTCTTCAGGTATTTTTTAAACTTGCCAGTCATGCATCCAAAAATACAGAATATTTATTTTCAATGTATTGCTGCATATAAAGGCTGCAAAGTGCAGGGGCAAATCTGTCCTTGACAACAAAATAGTCATGGGGAACCTGCTTGATTTTTTCCCTGACTGTTTTTGATTGTGACAGTAGAACTACCATCGGATCACCGGTTAGTTCCATCATCAATCCAATAACCTGCGGGGCCGTAATTCCTTCCCCGAGATGATAATTTATGAAGACGGCAGAATTATTACATTCAAGCTCACCTGACTTTATTTTCCTGATAAAATCACCGGCATTGGTAAACGAGCGCAGTATAAGCTGGTATTTCCCCTTCTCCAGGAAAGGATTCACACTTTGTTGAATGGCATTGGAAAGCAGGTTATTGTAATACTCATCCCCTTCGATGACCAGCACATTTATTTTTTGTTTCATACCACAGCTTTTTTTCATACCACTGCTTCCAAAATTGTGCCGGTTTTTCCCGATCCTGCCTCAGAAACATGTAACAGATTTAAAAAGAATGATTAAGAGACGAAAGGCAGTGTTTCAACATTGAAAATGCTTTTTCATTATTCTCAAAATGAGAAACTGAAAGAAAAAATTCCTGAGATATAAGAATTGGAGATGGTATTTCCCGGGAATTATGGTTTTCCTGAACCGAGGAGATTCATTTTTTCCCCATTTCCCTTATCCTGGTGATACAATTAATCAGGGCCCTGGTGGTGTGATAGTTACCTTTCCAAATATTCGCTTTTGTTCCCTCCTTTGCCCTGGGTTCCTTATCGGTGGATCCTGAATACCAGTCTCCGTGCTGCCAGTCGATCAGGTAATCCTTTATGAATTTCCACTGGTCGAAGAAGCGTTTTCTGTAGTTCAGTGGATCATCCGGATATAATTCCGACATAATGAGAAGGGTATTAAGTGTTTCTGACTGGGCCCACCAGTTTTTCGTATCCCTGATTATCGTAACGGATTTTTCATTTTTATAAAAATAACCGACATCATAGACCCCGGCATTTGAATTATCCCATCCATAATTCATGGAATTGTCAACCATTTTTTTCCCTATCTCCAGGGTTTTGCTGTCAGCCACTGAATTCAGGGCCTCGGATGCCTCCATCAGGAGGTAGGCTGTCTCAACATCATGCCCGAACGACATATGATCCAGGGCATAGTGCTTAAGATGCACCTTTTTTGATGAATCCTGGTACGAAACCGGAGTCAGGTCTGCATTCAGGTACAGCTGAAGAGATCCCTTGTCATTTACGATAACGTCACGTATCAGGTGAAGCATCTCGTCAAGTCTTTTTCTGACCAGGTCATCGGGCCATACATGGTACAGTTCTGTCAGGGCTTCAAGTATATGTATCGAGCTGTTCTGATCTTTCGGAGGTGTTCCTCCCGGGCCACCTTCCCTTATCGGAGTACCATCCTGGTTAAGAAACTGGAAATAACCTCCGTAGACGGGATCATGACTGCCTTTCTCGAGCCAGGCAAATGCTTCTTTTGCCAGTTCAAGTACACCGGGATCCCGGCTTTCCCTGTAATATGCGGCCAATCCGTAGATTGCGTAGGCATTGCCATAGGCATTCTTAGCAAACTGTTTAGGATCAGCTTCTTTTAAAGGGGTGCCTTCGCGTGAAACAAGATTGAAAAAACCTCCATACTGCTTATCCCACATGTGATCCCTTAGGAACAGGAATCCATGCCTTGCATAATCGAGATAGACAGGATCTCCTGTAAAAGCTTTCATTTCCGAACAGGCCCATACATGACGGCTCTGGGTGACAATCATTTTATTCTGACTTCCGGTCATTTCCCACTTGTAGTTGAAATTACTGAGATACCCCCCGTATTCCTTGTCGATCACTCTCGGATACCATACGGGCATCATATTCTTTAGTAAAAGATCTTCCATTTCAGCAGCCACTTTTTTCATGTCGGCCGGCTGGCAATGCCCCGGATTCTTAACTCCCGTTAAAAAAAGAAGAATGATTAAGACAGGATAGAAGTTTTTGGATAGCGTGATCATGACAGTGAGTTTACAGGTGAACAATAAAATTAGCAAAAATCGATTTGATTAATACAGTATTTTCAAAGATTTTATCATGTTATGATACTGATAAGTTTAAAATCACTTTACGTTGAATCCTGAAATCTCAACAACGGGTTTTTCTCCTCTGGTATCTGCATCTTTCAGCTTCATATCAATTGTTTTTTCTTCTCCCGGCATGAGGAATATGTAATTATCACTGTAAAATACCGGGAGAATGCGTTCGCCGCTGCTCCGGCCGACAATCTTCAGTCTTACCATCAAAGCCGGATGAGGTGTCGGGTTACTGAGGGTGGTTGTTAAGTTCCAGTTGCCGCCTGATTTTTTTGTTCGGGTTGACATCTTCAGATGAACCAGAGGCAGATTGTTGAGAGCCCGGAAGTTCCCTTCATCTTTTCCGCGCCAGTAGAAATTCTCGGAAAGCAGCTGATCTCCATCTGCCAGGGTTAGTTTGATGAAGTGGACGTCAGAAAGGTTTTCGGGGAACTCAAGCCTGAAGCATGTGACCGTTGAGAATTCCCTGCTGGTAATTATTGTTGCCTTGTTCCATTCGACGGAGCCATCCATGTTCATTATAATGGCCTTGGCCGTCAGGCTTGCCTTGTTCCCTCCACTGTAATTTACGACCTCGATATCGTTGAAAACCGGGTTCCATTGAATATGAATCGGTTCACATGCCTTTTTGCAGCCAAAGTATGCAGCTGTCGGTTCCAGGTAATAATCATATGTCTGCCAGACCATCGACGGCCAGGCTGGATGGCTCATCCACAGGAGAAGCCCCTGTCTGAACATGCTTCTTCCTTCGAACATACCCCTGTAACCGTCGTAGTTTATCCACTGGGCCAGCCCGGTAAATTTCATCCCGTCGGTTACCGGGCCAAATCCCTTTTCAACCATCTGGTTGAATGTTGAAGCATTCTGTGCGCTTTCAAGGCAATAATCGTGCATACCCCATAGCCGGTTTTGCGGCCACAATGCATTTTCAGGAAGAGTCAGTCCGAGGCTTTCCCAGGTCATTACATTTGGCATACCCCTTTCGCTGTGGAACTTCCCATAGCCAAAAAGAAGAAAATAATCTCTCACAGGCAAAGCTTTGTAGGGACCGCCTCCGCTTACAACACCCGATGATGAGTTGGAAATATAATGCAGCCCGGGATGGAGTCTGCGGATCATGGATTTCAGGGCGGTGTCAAGGATCACCGGGGGATTGCCCTCGTTGCGTCCGCAATAAAGTCCGATCGACGGATGATTGCGTATCCTTTTCACCAGGTCATTTGCATTTCTCATGAACATCCCCGGATCTGCCGGATCAGGTCCGTCTGCAGGATTGGCGAGCCAGAAATCCTGCCAGACCATTATTCCGTGCCGATCGCAGGCCTCATAGAATTCGTCATCACCTGTTTGTCCGACCCAGTTCCTGATCATTGTAAAGTTCATATCGGCATGATATGCCACGGCTGCGTCGTATTCCCTGCCACGATACCGGAGATTGGATTCGGGAAAGCCCCAGTTGCCGCCACGGCCGGTAAAACGCCTGCCATTGATGTACATGTTGAGGGTCTGATAGTTTTCGGTGAAATACATTTCCCTGATACCGGATTTGAAACTGGTGTGATCCGAAAACTCCCCGTTTTCAGTCTTAAAGGACAGTTCCACATCATACAGGTGAGGATTGCCATATCCCCTGGGCCACCATAGCCTTGGATTTTCAATTCTTAATACGGGATGCGTGGAAGGGTTGAGTTTTATAAGTTTTGTTTCCGATCCGGCAAGGACAACATCTGTTTCAAATGAAACATCTCCGTACTTTCCTGACAAAATGCCCTTAATTCTCTCCCTGCTATGGTTTTTCAACGTAACTTCCACAAAAAGATCGGCACTGGACGTATCAGGAAGCGGGAGATCCGGAAGGATAAACGGATCAATTATTGAGACATCTCCGGTAGTGCTCAGGAAAACATCGTTCCAGATTCCGGTGTTCCTGCCCCTTATTGTCGGGATCCAGTCCCAGCCAATGGAGGCATGGTAGGTAGGATTGTCAGCACCCAGTGAACCCCCGTTTTTGTCGGCGCTAAGGGCAGTCTTTTCCTTCACAGTACCAATATTTTCATTCTTCCGGATAAGCACAGCCAGGGCATTTACATGGTCGGGTACGATCAGTGATGTTATGTCAAATCTGCCGCGAATAAATGCTCCATCGATTTTTCCTGCTTCTTTCCCGTTGACAAAAACATCTGCTTTCCAGTTTATCCCGTCGAAATTCAGGAATAAACGTTTCCCACGGAAATGCTCAGGAAGATGAAATTCATTCCTGTACCAGAAGTCAGAATTGAAAAAGGATTCTGAAATCAGAAGCTGATTGTCTCCGAAGTCAGGATCAGCTACTGCTCCGGCATTAATGTAGCTTACAAGGATTGTTGCAGGTACGGTTGCATCAACCCAATCCTTGCAGTCAAATCCCTCCGATGAAATGATCTGACCGGTTGCCGATACTTCAGATGCTCTCTGTACCTTCCAGTTTCCACCATTCAGGAAGAGGCGCCCATGTCCGGCAGGGGATGGGGCTTTCGGTCTCGTTGCGAGTCCTCCAGTACCAAAGACTTCCAGTTCACTTAACACGAACTTATTGCCGGACTCAGGTTTTTCCATTAGTATCCTTACGAAGCGCCCCCTGCCATCTTTCACAGGCAGGTCATCAATCCGGCCGTCATGACCCGGCAGGGGCGCAACATCCTTCCATCTTTCAGAATCATCCGAAACCTGAACGCTTCCGCCGAGGGCTTTGTTAATCCAATGCAGTCTTATGCGGTCAAATGAACTGGCGGAACCCAGGTCAACGTATATCCATTCCCGCTCGTTACCGGCGCTCATCCAGGCACTTTTAAAATTATGGGAAGGTGTAACCTCAAGCCTGGATCCTCCGAGATAAAAATCGAGATCGCTTATTGTCCATTTCTCTGCACAGGGTGATGTAAGGATTATTCTGAAATAATGCCAGGCAACGGGACCCACTGGTGTAAACACCGGGTTAATGAGCCGTTGCATTGGTTCGGATCCCGATCCGGAGCTGGTCTGGAATGAGGGTCTGGGAGCTATTGAATCCGGCCCGTAAGGACTTGGCGGGAATGTGCCGGAGCGTTTGACGGAGATGTTTCTCTTTTTCTGGCCCTGCTGGTTGATCATTGCAGCAGATGGATCCCTTTTTTCTTCACCAGGTAAACCTGCTCCTCTGATCTCAGAGATTTCTTCCCAGTTTATTCCGTCGTCGGAGCCAAGACAGACAAATTTCCATCCGCAGGTTTTCTTTTCATTATATATCATTGAGCCATTCAGGCATATCCGGTCTGCAATGATCGGTTTTGCTTCCCTGTTGATACTGAATTCAATCCATACCTCTGATCCTTCAAGGTTCACTTCTGTAGCACTGTTGTGATCAAGGAGCCATTCCCTTTCATTTATCGGGGCGACACCGCTGCAGGTTGAAACGGAGATGTGATCTGGTATTTCATGGGTGAAAATTCCGTCGGTTACAAGCTGTGCCGTCAGATTATAGTCATAGCTTGAGGAGTGGAAAGCAGGCCTCAGCCTGGCCAGGTTCCGGTAAGTGGTTCTGTCAGGTGCCAGGTCAGGGGAAAAATCTTCCCGCAGATCTCCAGGGTATATTCCAGTACCGCGGTTGTAGCGGATATTTTTTTTGTGACAACCGGGAACTGAAATGGCAAAAAACAATAACCCCAACAGAAAACAACCTGCTTTTGTCGACTTCATACTGATTATACTGAATTTGAATCATCCGGGCCACGACATTGCACCTGTGAGCCGGCCAGGGTCTGATTACCGGGCGTTAACTGGTAAATCCCAGGTTTTAACTTTTACGCCTAGATTCGGTCAAAAACAAAAGTTTCTTCAGTTTCTCCCCAGAAAACGGCTCTGACATAATCAATGACAAGGTTGTCCCCGTCAAATTTAAAAATCTCTGTGATAATTGTCTCATTGCCGTCTTCCTGGACGATTTTGCTGGAAACCTTCAATGATTTTCCGTCTTCAGACCATTTTGCCGTCGATGTTTTAACCGATTCCATGAATGCCTTGTTTTGGCATTCCTTACCATCCAGGGTATACTTGTCGGTCATCACTGAAGTTTCGCCGCGAAAATCCTGATGACGCTCAATGGTCATATCATTGCCATCTTGTGTAATAACAACCTGAAATGGTGCAGAACTGAAATCTTCATTCAGTTTGCTTTTCCCGGTGTTTAGCTTCCATTTGCCTGAAAAGTCGGTTTCCTGGGCTGAGGCAGCCAGTGAAACAGTCAGGAGCAGAATAAGAAAAACAGCATTTTTCATTTTGATATAGTTTTTATTGGACTGTTCTGAGGGAGCCCGGATGTTGAAAAAAATATTATTACGTGTTTATGTATGTCAGGTATGCGAGTTTCATTTAAATATTAAACAACTTATGCAATTGGCTTGATTTGTCAATGCAGGAAATTCTTATTTAATCGGTTTCCCATTACTTGATAAAACCCGGAGTCAGGTGGTAAATGCATGATTTTTCAGGGATAAGGGAGATAAACAGGTATCAGTCGGTCAGCCGAGCAGCTGTTTTACTTTCGCTGAGATCTCTTTGCCGTCGGCCCTGCCTGCCAGTTCCCTGACTGCGGCTCCCATGACTTTTCCCATTTCAGCCGGGGATGTTGCACCAAGACGTGATATAACCATCTTAATGATTTCCGTAAGTTCCTCATCGCTTAATTTTGCGGGGAGATATTTTTCCAGCACATCTGCCTCGGCGGTCTCCTTTTCGTAAAGATCGGTCCGGTTCTGTTCCCTGTAGATGGCAGCTGATTCCCGCCTCTGTTTGACAAGCCGTCTTACAATGTTCAGTTCATCTTCGGTAGAAAGAACGGCATCAGTTCCTTTTTCGGATTTTGCAAGCAAAAAAGCGGTTTTGGCTGCCCTGATGGCTTCAAGTGCCACCTTATCCTTACCTTTCATGGCATTTATAAGATCGCTGGCTATCTTTTCCGCAATTGACATGGTACAAATGTTTCAGATAGTTTCTATTTGCAACTTAAATATAAAAGTAATAGAAATAAAAGAAAAGACAAAGACAAAAACTGATTTCAGCCTGAATGCCAATGCAGCCGGTAACGGAACATGGTTAAAAAAGGCAATTTATGGGAATATATCCCTGTAGTTGCCCTGGCAAACAAATTTTAAGAACTTTAACCGGAGTTCAGTTCAAGAGCCCAGACTGCAGCCGGATATTGCCAATCAGGAATTGTTTGGTGATCATTCCCGGTTAATAATGATTGTCCGTGTTATTCTGGTTATATTATTTCCGATACTTAAGAGGTACATTCCATTTTTCGTGATCGGATTGGAAATCGTAAGTATTTCACCTGAACAATGTACTTTTTGCTGGTACAGGATTGTACCTTTTAAACTATAAATTACGAGGTTCATTTCGCCAATAAACTCTCTGCCCAGATCGACATAAAATTCATTTCCGCGTACAGGGACCGGATAAATTACAATGGAGCCTAATTGTTCCTTTGTCAACGGGAAATAATCGGCTAATTTAATAATAAAAGGCAAACTAGGGTCGGAGGTATTCCCGGATTCATCAACTGCTACTATGGTTATTTCATATTTTATTGAATCAGACAGATTGACGAATAGAAATTCTGATTCCTTCAAAGTGATAACCGGCATGTCGTTGCAATATATTTCATAACCCGATACTCCGACATTATCTGTAGAAGGTGTCCAGTACAGGCTGAAGCCTGAATTTTGGAGATTTTTTACCGACAGGTTTTCAGGAGCTGTGGGTGGATGCAGGTCGGGAGTTTTAACTTTCAGTATCTGGCTAAAAGCCGAAACATTACCCGCTGCATCAAATGCCCTTACCGTAAGGTTATAATCCGTAAAAACGGTTAGTCCTGAAATATCCGCTTTTGAAGTTGTTGTAGTTGCCAACAGGATATCATTGCAATAAACCTCGTACTTGGAAACTCCAACATTATCTGTCGAAGGGCTCCAGTTAAGTGTAAGGCTGGTTTCTGAAAGATTGCTGGCTTTTAAATTAGCCGGAACACTGGGAGGGTGCGTATCATTTGTATTGACCCTCAAAGCATCACTTAAAGGAGAGATATTGCCTGATGCATCCTTGGCCCTTACGGTCATGGAATAGGTGGATGCCGGTGACAAACCGCTAATGATTGCCGACGTACCTGTTACGCTTGTGAACAGATTTCCGTTTCGGTAAATATCATATCCTGCTACGGACGAATTATCAGTTGAGGCTGACCATGAAAGGGTAAAACTGGTTTCGGATATTTTGGTTGCAACCAGATTGGTTGGGACAGTCGGGGCATGAGTATCAGGTGTTCTTACGACCAATGCATTACTGTGATTGGAAATATTCCCTGCAGCATCTTTCGCCCGGATTGTCATACTGTAATTTGTTAGGAGCGTAAGACCGGTAAAACTCGCTGTTATTCCGTTAACAGAAGTACTCAATACGCCGTTGCAATAGATATCATATCCGGTTACACCCACATTATCTGAAGAAGCTGACCAGGACAGAGTAAAACTTGTTTCCGTGACACCCGTTGCAACAAGACCTGCAGGTATACTGGGGGGATGGGTGTCGATTGTTGTAACACTTAGTGGGGAACTGGCGGCAGATCTGTTTTCAGCAGCATCAACAGCCCTGACTGTCATTGAATATGTTCTTGAAGGTAACAGTCCTGTAATATTAGCTGATGTGCCGGTAACCGTCGCAGCCAGGCTCCCGTTGCGATAAACTTCATAGCTGGTTACTCCTACGTTGTCAGAAGAAGCCGTCCATGAAAGAATAAACCCGGTTTCTGTTATATTGCCGGAGACAAGGTTTGCCGGTACCGTGGGTGGGTGATTATCAGCAGTTGTAACGCTCAGGGCTGAACTGCTGCTCGAAATGTTGCCTGCGGCGTCTTTTGCCCTTACTGTCAGGGAGTATGTGGTCCATACATACAATCCGGAGACATTCATTGAAGTTGCCGTCAAGGTGTTTATCAGGGTTCCATCAAGATAGACATCATAACCTGTGACTCCGACATTGTCTGATGAAGCTGACCAGCTGAGCGTAAAACTCGTTTCCGTAATGTTTGTTGCAGTCAGTCCTGAAGGTATGCTAGGCGCATGGGTATCAATTGTTGTTACATTCAGTTGGGAACTTAATCCCGAAACATTGTTTGCTGCATCTCTTGCCCTGACAGCCATGGAATAGCTGGTTGATGGCGTTAATCCCGTTATGTTTGCGGAAGTACCCGAAACGGTAGTGAACAAATTCCCGTTACGGTAAACATCGTACCCGGTAACTGCAACATTATCAGTAGATGCAGTCCACGAAAGCCTGAAACTTGTTTCGGCAATATTTTCCGGGGCAAGGCCTGCCGGTACTGAAGGCGGATGATTATCGGCTGTCAGTACGCTGAGTACCTGACTTGCGGGGGATATATTTCCTGCTGCATCTCTGGCCCTGACCGTCATTTGGTATGTGGTGCCCGCTGACAGACCGGAAATACTTGCAGAAGTACCTGTTACCGTACTTATAAAAGTACTTCCCCGGTAAATGTCATAACCAGCTACACCTACGTTGTCAGACGAAGCTGACCATGAAAGTCTGAAGCCTGTTTCACTGACTTCACTGGCTGTCAGCCCGGTGGGTATTGTTGGAGGATGAGTGTCAATGGTTGTTACATTTAACGGAGAACTTGAGGATGAAATATTCCCCGCTGCATCCCTGGCTCTTACGGTCATGGTATAGGTAGTGGCTACTGTGAGGCCGGAGATAAGGGCTGAGTTTGTAGTCACGCTAGAGAACAAAATACTGTTCCTGTAAACATCATAAGCTGTAACTCCAATGTTATCCGTGGATGGAGACCAGGTAAGGGTGAAACTGGTTTCCGTAATGTTGACGGAATTAAGCCCAGTGGGAACAGAAGGTGCTTGTGTATCCGGGGGATTGGCAGTGGTTACATTAAAAACATTGCTGGCTGAAGAAATGTTCCCTGCAGCATCTTTTGCCCTTACAGTCATCGCATAAGAAGTAGAGGCTGTAAGTCCAGAAATTGTTGCAGAAACGCCGGTTACCGATGTATAGAGCGTACCATTGAGATAAACATCATAACCGGTTACACCAACATTGTCTGTCGACGCGGACCAGTTAAGGATGAAACCTGTTTGGGTTACATTGGTTGCAGTCAGGCCGGAAGGAATACTTGGAGGCTGATTGTCTGGTGTGGTAATTTCAAAGGGCTGACTAAGTGCTGACAGGTTGCCTGCCGCATCTTTTGCCCTTACCGTCATCGTATATGTTGATCCGCTTGTCAATCCAGTGATGTTTGCATATGTAGCGGTTACTGACCTGGCCAGATTTCCATTGAGATATACATCATATCCTGTAACACCTATGTTATCGGTTGATTCATTCCATCCCAGGGTAAAGCCTGTGGCTGTAATATTGGTTGCATGAAGATTTGTAGGTGTACTGGGGGCCTCTGTGTCGGGGGCTGATAAGGTGGTAACATTCAGGGGAGCACTTGGTTCTGATATGTTCCCTGCTGCATCTTTCGCCTTGACGGTCATCGAATATGTACTTGCGGCTGACAGGCCGGTAATTGTTGAGGACGTAGATGAAACTGAGCTCGTCAGGGTCCCATTGCAGAAAACATCATAGCCCGTTACGCCTACATTATCTGTTGATGCCGTCCAGGTTAAGGAGAAGCTCGTAGGTGATATATTGGACGCGGCGAGTCCGGTAGGAATGCTGGGGGCCTGTAAATCGGGAGCATCTTTGGTTCTGACACTTAAAGCCGCGCTCGGATCAGAAATGTTCCCGGCAGCGTCTTTGGCCCTGACCGTCATGGAATAAGTTGTTCCTGCACTCAGACCTGATATGTCCGATGAAGTTGAAGAAACTGTTTTTAGGTATGTTCCGTTACGGTAAACATCATACCCTGTAACGGCAACATTATCGGTCGACGCCGACCATGATAAAGTGAAACCATCGGAGGTAATGTTGCCCGAACTAAGATTTGTCGGGACTGTTGGTTTTTCTATATCCGGGTATTCCTTATCAAGATGCCATTTACTCAGACTGTCGAGTACAACCAGTTTTGCCGCGGTTTTTATTCTGTTGGCATCAGTTGAATTAAGATTGTAGTTGAATGTTATTTCCATGGGATCTTTCTTGAAGATGGCAGTATAGAAACAACAGGCTGCAGCGTAAAAACCCGCATCGGAAGGATGGCTTCCGTCAGGATGATATAGTTCAATGGACGGATAGTTTTTTCTGATGTAACGCCAGACCGCACTTACGGGGGAAATAGAGGCATTATTCGACTCAGCCATAATCATGTATCTTTCCCTGATAAGATTATCCATCCCGATATAGGTACAGACTTGTGGATTTTCCGGACATCTGTCTGCATCTCCGTCCCGCCTTCCCCATGTCATATAAAACATTATCTCAGCATTGGTGCTGTATGATTGAGCCTCCTCTTTCAGGAAGTGAGCGTAGGGATATACATATTCCTCAACGAATGAGAGCGGTTCTGACGGGTATCTGCTGTGATCCTGTAACACAACAATATCCCATCCGCCCTGCCTGATCAATGAGAGTGTGTTTGGTTCAGATGAATGCCGGTATAATGAATATCCTCCGACTGTAATTGTATTACTGCCATAAATGAGATTGTCACCTGTTGAAGATGCAATATCATGTACCAGCCAGGGAACGTTTTCGGAATAACTGTTGCCTATGAATAGGACTTTTTTTCAGCTCCATGGACAGACAACAGGGGGGCAAATGAAACAAGTATAATGATAAACACTAGTGCCTTTTTCATTCGCATATATTTTATTTGCTTAAGGTCGGATACCTGTATACCATCCGGGCAGGGAACAACCCGTGATTGAGCGCGATTATGTTCATTCGCATTTGTATTTTTGATCAAGCGTGTGGATTTCATCTGATTATTATAGAGTTAATAATTTACGAAAAAAAACTCAACTTGCAAAAAATTTAATTCACCGTACCTTCTGACAAGTGAAAGTATGACTTTAATACCCCTGTTGCAACATCATTTTGACCAGCAACACCAATTCCTTGACAAGCACCTTTTTTCAGTTGAATTATTAATTTTCAGGATGCCCGATCAGGCGGTTACTATGATAAATAACTATATATAAGGTTATTTTAAGAAATTCACCCCTAAGTGGTTAATATTTGTCCTGATTCCCGACATCATGGAAAGCAATTTTCACATGATCAGGAAGGATCATAGCTGTTTGAATGGGAATTTTTGGCAGCTGGATTCTGTTTACCGTTATGGGAAAACAACAGGGCTCATTATTGAGCCCTGTTGACCGTGAAAACCTGAAACTGTTTTTTGGATTTCACAGAAATTATTTCCCGGCAGGAATCCGACTTGCTGAGAACCTGAAGAGTACCGGTCTCTTTCTGATGAAGGTTCTAATGACCTGAATAGAACCGGAAAGTCCGACTGTTAACCTTAGTTGCCGAACAGTCTGGCAGCGTTATCGTAATATATTTTTTTCAGGATATCCTTTGACAGCCCGAAGCCGTTGAGAGCCCAATGGTAACCGAACAGGTTTATATCATAAAAGTGTTCGTCTGCTGATTCCAGGATCCTGAATGTGGTCCGGTACATTTCCTGATCGTATCCCATATCGGTGCCGTATAATAACCTGTCCTGATATTTCTCATAAAATGCGGCCATGGTTCTGGGAATGGTTGCTGATTCGGCAAATCGGGCGGAAATATCAGCATAAAGATTCGGGTACTTGTCGAGGAGATATCCAAGTTTCCCCGGGTCGTGATTCAGGTTTGCAAAATGACAGGCGATAAAGATTGTTTTGGGATTATCCCTGACTGCATTTTCCAGTGTCTGGACAAGGGCGTCGAATCCTATAATTCCGGGCCGGGTCATATCGATTCTCCAGGTCTGGGCGTTCATCAGGCCGTCGTTTGTTGAGTCCATCTTTTCATACATCCATATCGGGTCAGCCACATGTATGCTGACCGGCATTTTCAGTTCAGCGCATTTTTCGAACAGTGGTTTGAGCCTGGGGTCATCAAAATGCATTCCCCTGGCCTGGACCGGCTCATTAAAGGTGAGTCCCATTCCTTTATCTCCTTCTTCTCCTACGCCTCTGGCTCCCAGCTTATAACACCTTTCGAGCTCCCTGACTGCAGCAGAGCCATAATCAGGCTGGTCATAACCGGTATAGTCAAAGCCGCACCAGAGCTGGAACCGGTCACTGTGCGCCGAATACAAATTATAAATTGAATCGAATAGCTTTCCTGATGCCTGGGTGTGAACAACTGTTTTTGCAATTCCGCATTCATCCATGATCTTCACCCATTCTTCCAGCTCTTCACTGTTGGTTGCATAATTGTGAGAGTGTGCGTCGAACACCGGGTAGGCAGCTTTTTCAATATGCGTTACCGGTATTTTATACAATGATACAGGCCGGTAATTTTTGAGCAGGATCCCGTCTGCCTCCCTGATCCGTCCGGGAGACTCCGGTCCGGGGGAAGAACAGGCTGATACTAAAATGATCAGCGATGCAAGTTTTGAAATGTAAGTTTTCATAAACGGATATTGTTAATGGTTTCAAGCTTGTCTGTGATCAGTTCGGTTACTGCATGGGTGGCAGGGGGAAAAATTTTCCGCAGATCGATTTCATCGTTTTCCTCAAGCAGCTTTCTGAGGGTGGAAATATAGGTGTTTTTTATTTCGGTGGCCAGGTTTACTTTACAAATTCCATTCAGGATTGCTTCCTGCAGCATGGGATCGGGAATTCCCGAACTTCCGTGAAGCACCAGCGGAACCGGGACCCTTTTGCTTATTGCGGCAAGAAGTCCGATATCCAGCCTGGGTTCCTGCCTGTAGAAACCATGTGCCGAGCCAATGGATACTGCAAGTGAATGCACTCCCGTGTTTTCCACGAAATAAAGTGCATCATCCGGCTGCGTGAAGCCCTCATTATCCTGTTTCTGACCAAGTTTTGCAACATAGCCAAGTTCCGCTTCCACGCATGCACCATACCGGGAAGCTATTTCCACAACATGCCCGGTGATCTCAATATTTTCAGCTATTGGTTTTTCACTGGCATCAATCATCACAGAATCAAACCCTGCATCGAGGCATTTTCGTACCATCAATTCAGTGCTGCCATGATCGAGATGGAGCCAGGCTTCGGCTCCGTATTCCCGGATTGCCGCCTTTGCCATTGATGATGCTACATCAAGTCCCATGTATTGAATTGAACTTTCCGAGAGCTGAAGGATGACAGGCAGTTTAAGCCGAACCGAGGCCAGAAGGATTCCCGACAGGGTTTCAAAGTTGTAGAAATTGGCTGCCAGAACTGCTTTTTTGAGGCTTTTCAGCTGATATAGTTTATCCTTAATTTTCATTTATACCAAAGGACGTCCAAACCTGTCAATACTTAACTTGTTTATCGTTTCCGGATCCCTAAACGCTCCTGTTCCTCCTGCCATTGTAGTGTTCAGAGCCCCTGCCAGTGCACCTGTTTCCAGGCATTTCAGGAACGGTTTCCCGCCTATGAAATCCCTGATGAAACCTGCGTCAAAGCTGTCGCCGGCCCCCACGGTGTCGATAACATTGTTGTTTATGAAAGCCGGCTGATGAACAATATGGGTTCCGTCCCATCCATATGCCCCGTCGTTTCCGTTCTTCACCACAATGAGATTTGCGTGATCCCTGATTTTTTCTATTCCTTCCCCGAGTGAGTTGCTGTGTGTCAGGTATTTGAATTCCTGCATATTGGGAAGAAAGATATCAACATTGGGCAATAACTGGTCAAGAGGCAGATCCCATTTTTCATCCGGATCCCACTGGGTATCCAGCGATGTAGTCAGCCCGAGCTCCCTGGCTCGGCTGAAAAGGGAAGGCAGATCTTTTTTAATGCCCGGCTGCATGAAGCATGTGGCAAAATGCATGTGTTTCGCCCGGGAAAGAAAATTGAAATCAATGTCGGCAATTTTGAAATCATACATTGCTCCCGGATAGGTTATGTTGGCCCTGTCCTGATCGTATACCAGGACGATTGTAGCCCCGGTGTTGAGTTTTGCGGAACTGATGATACGGGATGTATCAACATTCCTTGCACTCAGTGAATCGATTACCACCCTGGCAAAATTATCTTCTCCGATCTTCCCGATGAAAGCGACACTTGTTCCAAGGGCACTCAGATTGCTCGCAAAGATGGCAGAAGAGGAGCCCAGCGTCACTTCCATGTAACCGGCCATGAGTTCCTTTCCTACCTGCGGCAGATTTCCGATGTCGTTGAGTATTATGTCAACGTTCAGTTCTCCGATAACACATACATCAAATTTTTTTTCTGAAGCAATCATATGATGAAACAAGTTGACTGAAATCCGGATCAGTGTTCCTATAAAAGAGAATTAAGACCAACAAGGTTGAATTTCCAGAAATATTTATCCATGGCACTTTCAATGGCCGATTCGACAATTGTGGCGGCTTCTGTTCCGCTGCCGGCAAGGTTTTCATAAAGCTGCTGCCTTGCCGACACAACCGCAGCTTCTTCCCAGATATAGCGGCATCCTGTTTTAATCAGCCATTCCTGTCTCTGGAAGGAGATTGAATAAAAGTCGTCGGGATTTTCATTTTCCTGAACCCATTTTTTCCACCTGCCTGATTTTATTACCGCATCCCAAAGGGTTTTTTTGATCGGAATCTGAGTTTTCAATTTTCCTTCCTCCATCAATGCCTGTTGGATGCTTTCGAGTTCCATCAATCCTTCGTATTCAAGTTCTGTAAATTCCGGACCCACGTTTGCTGCGCCCATGCCTGATTCCGGGTAGGCTTCAGGATTTGTCACATTATCGGAATAATGTCCCTTTATCAGGCTGCCGTATTCACCGGCGATCGTTGCAAGCCTGCGGGCTACTTCCGGATCAAAGGTTGTGGTATGGAGATCGGTTCCCACTTTGCCGACGACAAAGCAGGGCCAGACATCCTTAAGGTTGTTTTGTTCAAGTCCCATTTTCAGAAGCCGGAGAAATTTCCTGAAAGTGCTTATATCTGCCAGCCCGCCATGTACTTCTTCAGTGCCGACTTCGTAAGATATCGGCGGCAGTCCTTTACTTTTCCTGAATGATTCTGCATGCTTTATCAGTTCAACAGTCCTTTCTGCAACGGTTTCTATGCGGATCGGACTGTTTTCCTGAAGTGTGATATCAATGGTGGGATCGACATGGATGAGATCATATCCTGCCACGATGGCCGCTTCGAATGATGTCTTTACTGCATCCATGGTTTCATCGTAGCTCCATTTTCCGGTTCTGTGGATATCCTTTAGCCAGGGTCCGCCATGATCAATTGCAATGATGACCGGAGATGTTACATTCAGGTTCCTTGCATGGTGGCGGACCGTTTCTACAAACTCCGACGGAGTTAGCCCGGTATAGCCGCCGTCGAGATCAACCTGGTTGAGGGTGGCGGCAAACTTGATGGGTGCGTTGCATCTTTTGGCTGATTTCAGGGCTGCCCTGATAACTGATAATGAATTGGGACAGGCAGCAAAAATCGTTCTTTTAATTCCGGTCTCAGACTGAAGGGCTTTTATCCTGCGGAGGATGTGGTCCATCAGGGGTATACCTTCTGCTGCGGCTCTTTCCCTAAGCTTTTTGTTCATTGAGGTTGATCAGAATTTGTATATGGTTACGTCCTCCACTATCCTCGATATTGCTCCGCTCTTTGACGGGTTATCGGGCCGCAGGCCCAGCGCAAGTGATTTGTAATAGCCGAGAAGCTGCGCGGGAATGACATTGCATACAGTAAGGAATTCTTCATCCAGTTGATTTCCTGAATCGGAAAGTTTTATGTCGAGATCGAATTTCAGTCCGTCTGCTGAGCTTTCATAAATACCGATGGTCCGGAGTGGTTTTCTTCCCTTTTTCATGGAAAGGACGAGATCTCTTTCATACTGCCTGACATAATCATTATTTGAGAAAATGAATACAACCAGGGTGGTTTCGTCGGTTACTGCTTTGGGTCCGTGCCTGAATCCAAGGTAGGTTTCATTCTTGCAGATTATTATTCCGTCGGTCAGCTCCTGAAGCTTAAGATGAGATTCGGTGGCAGTGCCGAAAAATGGTCCGGAACCGAGAAAAACCGCCCTTTTGAAATCAGCTGATGCGATCTCCTTTATTTTGCCGGAGTAATTGTCGATGATTTTATTACCGTAAGAATAAAGCTTATTCACCTGGGAACCGAGAGAATCCATTTCCCTGAGTCGTGCGATAAGAATACCACACAGGAGCATTCCCGAATAGCTTCCTGTCATGGCAAGGCCTCTGTCATTTGCCGATGGAGGAAGCAGAATAACAAGCTTTTTTGATTGGGTATGGTAATTTGCCAGTCGCCCGTTCCCGTCGCAGGTAATAATGAGGTGACTGCATCTTTTGCATAATTTGTCGGCCAGTTCCGTTACGGCCGTACTTTCAGGACTGTTTCCCGACCGGGCAAATGACACCAGAATAATTGACTCGTCATTACTGAAATAATTCTCAGGATATGAAAGCAGATCGGTTGTTGCCACCGAATCGGTACGGATCATTAAATGCCTGCTGAAAACCGGACTCAGTGACAAACCGATAAATGCACTTGTGCCTGCCCCGGTAAGGATTATTCTGTCAGTGCATGGGAGCGATCCTGTAAAAAAGGACATAATTCTATCCTTATCTGCTGATATCTGAGAATATATTTCCAGCCAAAGATCAGGCTGTCCTGCAATTTCACCTGCAGTATGCACAGCTCCGAGCTCTTCAAGCAGAGAGGTTTCTGAGCCAGATGGGAACATATCTTGTTTTATTATTGATTTTCCTGATAATACAAAGATATTAATTGTGAAAATATAAACAAATTTAATGAAAGATATTTGTAAAAAATAACAAGTAAATGAAAGATCAAATTTGTTGGTTCAGAATAGAGCTTCAATATTCTGTAACCTGCTGTAAAAACCTGAGATGTATGCAGGTTTTTAAACGCTATTTAAATATGATGCGGTATATTGATTCTTAATTATTGTTGATTATTTTTGAGTTTTTGCAATGGAGATTCCTTTGTACAACTAAAAATTCAGAACCTGAATTATTCAACTTTAATATTTAAACCATGATCAAAAAGAATTTCATGTTTTTATTTCTGGTTCTGTCCCAGGCGCTTCCCGGACAGAAAGCTTCCATAACCATTGAAACCAGGGATATACTTACCTATCCTTTCAGCGATCCAAATCCGGTACCCATACTCGTGGAAAGAAGAGACGAAATATATCCGTATCATTCATTCAATGGCTATAGCCTGAAAGGCAGAATGCAGAAATGGAACGTCATCAAGCTGGAGAATGACTATATTGAAGTCTGGGTGATGCCCACTGACGGAGGGAAGGTATGGGGAGCAATTGAAAAATCGACAGGAAAGGAGTTCATATACCGGAACGAAGTAATGAAATACAGGAATATTTCGATGCGCGGACCATGGACATCCGGGGGTATTGAGTTTAATTTCGGATATATCGGGCACAATCCCTCAACATGTGTACCGGTCGATTATACGACCGTTGAAAATCCCGACGGCAGCGTAAGCTGTATTGTCGGAAGCCTTGACCTGCCTTCAAGAACGAAATGGAGTGTGGAGATAAGGGTACCCAAAGACAAAGCTTATTTTGAGACCAGGACTTTCTGGAACAATCCGACACCCCTTCCCCAGTCATATTACAACTGGATGACTGGTGCGGCCGTGGTTTCCGATGATCTTGAATTCTTTTATCCAGGGAACCAGGAAATAGGACACGGAGGAGAACATGGTTTATGGCCTGTGGACAGGGAAGGTCATAATATTGCATTATACAGGAACAATAATTTCGGTTCGAGCAAATCGTACCATGTGGTAGGCGAGTTCAACAATTTCATGGGAGGATATTACCATAATTCCCGCTTTGGATTCGGACACTGGGCTCTTTATGAAGAAATGCCCGGGAGCAAGCTTTGGCTCTGGTCACTTGCAAGGGACGGGGGTATCTGGGAAGATCTGCTGACAGACACGGATGGCCAGTATATGGAATTTCAGGCCGGACGCACGCATAACCAATACGGGGGGACATCAAACAAGACGCCTATATCGCAGGTACCGTTCGCACCAGGACTCACCGACAGGTGGACTGAAATATGGTTCCCGGTCAAGGAAATTGGCGGCATATCCGATGTCTCACCGTCAGGAGTGCTTTTTGCAAAAAACGAAAACGGGACACTCCAGTTTGGAGTCAACTCCTTTGCCTTTGCCGAAGGAACAATCATTATTGAGTCAGGGGGGAATGTGATCTACAGGGAGGATGTCAACTTCAAGCCCATGGATGTGTTCAGGAGCTCAATTCCCCTTGCTGCCGGGACCGAATACGAGATCTCGGTCAGGGGAATGGGGCTTAAGTATAATCCGGCGAAAAAGAAATTCCTGTCCCGTCCGTTCATTTCAACTATGCCGACGGACCAGGTAACGGCTTCATCGGTTTACCAGGAAGGAATGGAGAACAAGGAGAACAGGAATTATAAAGTTGCGAAGGTGCTTCTGAAAAAGTGCCTCATAATGGATCCCCTTTACACCGATGCCATGGCGGCGCTTTCAGAGCTGTACCTGAGGAGCAATCTTTACGATTCTGCGCTTTATTATGCAAATAATGCCCTCCAGATGGATACATATCATCCTGCAGGGAATTATTTTGCGGGATTGACTTACAAGGCAAAGGGCAACCTTATCGATGCCGTGGAATCGCTCGGATGGGCAGCAAGATCAACACAATACAGGTCAGCGGCCTATGCGCAGATGGCTGCCATTTACCTGCAGCTTGGTGACATGCAGCTCGCAGATCATTATGCCGGACTTTCGCTTGATTTTGAGCGTAATAACTTCAACGCCTTGCAGGTACTGGCCATAAGGTCCAGGAAAATAAATGCCAGGGAAAAGGCCGAGGAGTATCTGAATACTATCAGCTCCCTTGATCCTCTTAACCATTTCGCTGATTTTGAAAGATACCTTCTTGATCCTTCGGCAGAGAACGAAAAGCTTTTCAGGAAAACGATAACCAATGAAATGCCTTACCAGACCTTTCTCGAACTTTGTATGGTTTATTATGGGATGGGATTCAGGGAGGATGCCATTCAGGTGTTGGACAAAGCACCGTCGCATCCCTTAATAACAGTCTGGAAGGCATATTTAAAGGATGATGCAGCAATTCTCCAAGAAGCAGCCGCAGCATCTCCGGCTTTTGTGTTTCCCTACAGGACGGAGACAGTGTCGGCACTTGAATGGGCAGTGTCGAAAAACAACAGCTGGAAGTTCAAGTATTATTTGGCACTTAATTATGCAGCCATTCAGCGTGATGACGATGCCATGAAGCTGTTGCGCGAGTGCGGATCCGAGCCCGATTATGCGCCTTTCTACTTAACACGTACTTCATTGTTGCGGCCGATGACCAATGAACAAATGCTGACTGATCTCCAGGCTGCCCGGAGGCTCACACCCGATGACTGGCGGACTGCCGTAAGACTGATTGACTATTATGAAAGAACGGGTGACAACAAAAAAGCCCTGGAAATTGCCACGGAGACCTTCAAAAAGGACAGGGAAAACTCGATAGTGGGAATACGCTATGCACAGGCACTTATTAACAACGGACTTTATGCCGCCAGTCTCAGGGCCCTTGAAAGCATGACCGTTCTTCCGAATGAAGGCGCGAGTATTGGAAAGGTTGTTTATGAGCAGTCATCTCTTTTTCTTGCAATGGATATGATGGGCCGGAAAAAGTATGGCGAGGCGCTAAAATATATTGAAAAGTCAAAATTATACCCTGAAAACCTCGGTGTCGGGAAGCCATATGAACCCGATACAAGGATCCAGGATTACCTGAAGATCAAATGCCTTGAGAAGCTGAACCGGAAAAATGAGATTCCCGAACTTACAAGATCGGTTGTCGATTTTACAAAAAAAGGAATCGATCATCCCTCCCTGAGTAGTTTGCTTGCAATACGCCTGCTGGAGTCCCAGGGTGACAGGGCGGCTGCAAATGATCTTGTTCAGCAGATCAGGAATTCTGACAGGGCCGGAAATCCGGTCAACAGGTATGTTCTTGCCGCAGCAGGAAATGACCAGTCTGTCCTTGCAGATCTTGAAAAAAGAATGGCCGGTAACAGTGTGTTCCAGATATTGAAAAAAGTGGAGGAGGTCACAAAATAAGGATATAATAAACAAATAAACATACAGGTCCGCAGACCGCCGTATCGATGATCCGGGCCGATTTTGCGGACCTGTGGTTTTTACCGGGAGAAGAGGCTGGAAACAATAAGGGTCTTCGGGGCTGATCCTGGGTTAACAGGGAAGGCCGGCAATAAGTATATCATTTATGCGATTCAATCAGCTCTGCAAGTTCTTTCCTGTATTCCTCGAACTTATAACCCCTGTGCGGCCAGCTTGCATCATCAAGATTTGCTGCATCCCACACTCCGGCGGGAATGCATTTATTTACTATGACCTCAATATCTTTTTCCAGCCCCATTTCCCGGGCGAGCCACAGGTATTCAAAATCCTGGGCTCCCCTCCTCCAGTTTTTGGCCCTGATCGACGACAAGGGACCATCAAGGCTTCTGTCCTCTTCAGGAAAAAGTGCGTCCCTTCCAGGGTACAGGAAGGTTCCGTCGCCGTTGATCCTGTCTTCATAGGTAAGCGGATTCACGAATACATTCAGGTTTGTCCAGAAAGTTGTTGACCAGTAAAAATACTGGTCGATATTGTATTTCCAGGCAATCCACGGCATTACGCGGAATTCGACTGCATCGGCATCGCTCACCACGGCTCCCATGCCCGGACGGAACCCGTTATAGATTCCAAGTTTGCGCCCTGCGGCCCTTTCTTCTGCCACCATTCCGGCTGTAAGATTCAGGGTCCATTCCTGGGCGGAGATTGACCAGAAATCCACATGCCCCTTCAGGCCGGGTATGATTTTATTTGTAACCAGTGCCGGGATGTTCTTGCCGGGACCCGGATTCGTGTGGGTCCAGCCGGTCTGCATCCTGATGGTATCCATCGATCCTGTTCCCTTGGCACCTGCAGGTCCCTTGAAATCTGGTTCGTCAGGAAACAGGTATTTATGCCTTTCCACATAAAGTGCATTTTTCAGGAACCAGCTCTCCCATGCATCAGAGCCTGTCCACCAATCCTTTTTGTTCATCTTCCTTACGCTCCCGCCGTATTCGGCCGGAAAGCCTCCTCCGTAGCCTATTGAAAACGTACCGTTGCCAATGTTTCTGCCCGGTCCCCAATAACCATTTTCCTCGGTATAGGCATCACCGGTGAGATACCTTTTATAATGATTATCCATTTGATTAAGATTGTTTACCGGGCAGACCAGATCGAACCTGTGGCGATGGGCAAGCTGGTTGTATTTAAGCTCGATGCTGAAATATTCCTCGCTGTTTCGTTGAACGTTGTGGCGCTCAGCAATAAAGCCCGGGTAGAAGCCAAACATGTTCCTGAGATGGGTAGTGTCGGAAAGCGTAAAATCATATACCTTAATGAATAAAGGTATGGTTTTATATTTTTTCCCTGATACGGTTACTGTGACCTTTCCTGAATAAGTACCGGCCACGGCATTCTCCGGTACCAGGATATCTGCCCACACAGCCTGATTCATTTCAGGTTCGATACTGAAAGGAGCCCCTCCTTTTTCCGGAGGTGCGGAAAACGGGATAAGGCAGTCGGGAACCCAGCCCGTATAGTATGATGAAGGGACAGCAGTTTCAGAGAAAAACCACAGCGGGGGTGACCGTTTTATCATGTTAAGATAATGTTCCGTAAACAATTCGACATATTTACCCCTGTAATCGAAGGGATCCGAAGGAGATGCATCCGATCCGGGAATCACCGAACTGCCGTTTTTCAGGTCGCTTATGCTTACATTCACCTGTTTGGCTCCGGCCTTGCCCGCCTGGATTATCAGCTGAAAAGCTATTATTTCATTCCTGGCTGCGAAGAGGCTGATTGTATTGTTCTTCCAGGTGGCATTCGCAGGTTCGGAGGAGATGGGATTTGAGATATCTTCCTTTTTGATCTTTTCTCCGTCGTCAACTGCCCAGATCCTTTTAATGCCCGGATCCGGACTGCAGGATGAAACAAGCAGGATCAGCAATATTTGGACAGGCAGGTACAGGACCGCTGATTTAATGTGGGATGTAATTCTCATAATGATTGTTATTCTGGAATTGTTAAAAAGCCGGATATAAAATGTTACGGGATATTTTTCAGTGATTTCATTTCACCTCCAGGTTTCCCACCCGATACCACCCGTCGGTTGTTTTGCCTTTGTTTGCAATGGGGATCACGTGGTCAGGTGAACTGTGGAACACAATTCCCAGTTCGAGGGTATACGTTCCGGGTTTAATGTCACCGGGAAGCTTGTACAATGCTTCGGCTTTCTTTTCACCGGGAAGCCAGCCACGGATTGAAACATCGGTTACCACTGCTGCCTGAATTTTGCCATCCGTATTTCTTAGCCGGAGTGCAATTCTGTGGTCGCGGTACGGGGGAGCAATCCCGAGGTTTTCCCATTTCATGGAAACAGGTATTCCTGCGCCCTGAACCGGGGCTTTATTGTAATCTATATCTCTCAGTACCAGCCTGAAACCAATTACCTTCATTAACCTCTCAATTTCTGGGAGCCAGTTTTTGGGAATAAAGTGCGATTTATTCTGGATGAATGTGGCATGCCATGCGATTGCATCGTCGACAACGCTTTTCGGTGGTGTGGGGAAACTTCCGAATGTGCCGCATGGTTCAAGAGCGACAGTTCCTGTTTTCCAGCCATCAGGCAGCATTTTGACCATTGGCCAGTAGGAATCCCTGTGATGATTCCAGCCCACGCCGGGACCATCTCCGTTGCCCCAGCAGTCGCCTCTCCAGGCTGACCTGCCTTTTAAGCTGGCATACAGCACATTGTCCTTGTCATCCACAAGTGCGGTAAGCGGGGTGTTAGGAAATGTCTCGTAATACAGGTCGATGATCCTTTTCCGGGTCGCATCTCCGGGCATCAGCTTCGGATCGCAGTAATTGTGCCATTCTCCCCACAGTCCGACCGATCCTATATCCACAAGGGCCAGGTCGGGATGCCCGTCGTATTTTTCCCCCAGGGCCCTTATCAGCTTTTCATGATAATCCCACACAACCTGCTCTTCCAGGTCAACCTCATAATGAGCGCCTTCCTCGGGACATTCGGAATAGGTATACCTGATTCCTTTGTTCAGAAGCCATTGCGGAATAGTTCCCTCATGACCGGGCCATGAAAGCATGACCCTGAAGGCAAGGGCCTGGTTTGCCTCCCTGCATTTTCTCAGAACCTCATCTATCATTCCGAAAGCGTATTGACCTTCGGCAGGCTCAAGATCTCCCCATGTCCAGCGAAAATAAGCACAACCCGACCTGAAGGGGAGTCCGTTCATGGAAGGATCTTTATCTGCTGTTCTGAAAAATGTCTGCCATCCCACACCGGGAATCTGAAGAAAGCCGGTATCTTCCTCCAGTACAAAATTTTCAATCTTCTCATTTGATGAGCATGCGTTAAGTATGCCCAGCGCAAGAATAACTGATAAAATGGCCGATAAACCGGTAATATGTATTTTTTTCATTGCAGATCAATTGGATTTTGATTGATGTTTGCTGAACCATGTTTTTACCTGGATCAGCCGGATCATTTCTTCCCGTTGTTCAGTCTTGCAATTTCACCGGCAATTTTCCCGCGGATCATTTGAATCTTTTCCGGGTCACTCGACGACGACCACCAGTCTGGCGCAATTTCAGAGACGAGACTGGTGACTGTTTGCCTGTCGGTAAGCTGTTCGAGAAGTGCGAAATACTCCCAGTCTTCCATTGAATCCCGGATATTTTTCAGTCTTATGCATGATATCGGGCCGTCGATTCCGCAGGGTACGCCGGGATACAACAGGTATCCGCCGCCGTTGAACTGATTTTCCGATTCCGAAAAGGCGGGCAGCAGCCAGGGATCCATTATTCCTGTACGAGATTCACTGATTTGAACAGCCGACCAGTACAGGAGCCCGGTGATGTTGTACTGCCAGTTGATCCATGTCGGGGTCCGGTATGAAGTAAGAAGGGCATCAATGTGCCAGTAGGGGGAATCAAAGTCTTTCAGTTTTTCATACTCAGGATGGTACGGAGGAGTTCTCTGTGAGAGTGCGGTATATGACCAGACCTCATCGCCATGGGCGATCTTTTCGTTTATTGATTCACGATCGATAAATGCCCACAGCGGGCACCATATATCCACTGCCGGATCGATGTCGGGCCACTCCGGATCCTGCTTGTAGGTCTGTTCTACTACAAGACATCTGAGGTCTGGAGAAGCTTCATGGATCATCTGTCCCAGGGCCAGCACTTCTTCGTAGTTCTCTTTCAGGTTGGGTTCATCAAGCATATAAACATAAGCCCTTTTATCCCAGCCGTTGTTCTTTACGTAGTTGTAATAATCCCTGTAATAGCGTATGGCTTTTGCCCGGTTTGCGGTAGTCATGTCAGAAAAACCGGGGCCAGGAATTTCAAAGTCGGTGACATGGAGGTCGCGGATGAATTTTGAGAGGGCCTCATGGCGGAGGGGATCAATTCTGAGCGAACCATCGGGGTTCACTTCGGGCATAAGGCTGGACGGGATCGGGGGATTGATGCGGTGATCGGCCAGCATCCGGCAATACCGCAGCTCAATATCACGGTTTCTTTCCGAATTCCCTGCGGCACCGAAAAGCCGCGGGATCTGCCAGTTAACCCTTCCAAAGTGATTACGGTGAGTAGGTCCGTCAGGCAGGGTGAAATCCCATACTGTGAGTTTAACGGGCAGAGAGAGCTTTTTTGTTTTCAGGTTTTCAGCGGACTGGCCGTGCGGCATAGGATAATTGTCGAAGGTAACGGTAAATTCTCCGGTATATTCACCTGCCGGCGTTTCACGTGGTATATAAACATCGATCCATATAGGCTGGTTCTGACCTTTCCACACATCAAACGGGAGGGCATACATTTCAAAACCGCTGGAAATGAAAGGAGTGCCCCACCTGACCCTGTATTGACTGAATGGTTCGATCGGCTTTCCGGTTTCAGGATCAATGAACGGCACCAGGGGATCGGGATAAAGTCCGGGAGGCAGCTCAGCCCTGGGTGATGACCGTCTGACCCTTGCATATTCAGCCCTGAACAGGGTGATGTTTTCCCTGCCGACAGAAGCGGTTTTCCCTCTGAGGTCGGAAATTTCAGCAGCGACAACCCTGATATTTTTTGTAATTGCACCAACAACAACCTGAAATGATTCAACTTCATTCCTGGCACCGGAAATCAGGGCCTGGTCACTGCCAGACAACGGCTGATCCTGGCCGATACGTTCCATGGAAGAGATAGAGACAAGCCGGACTTCCGTTTCCTGCCTGGCTCCTGAACATGAAGCCAGCAGCATGGCACACAGGATTGCAGAGCCAACCAAAGATGTTTTGTTTTTCCGTTTCATGTGAGAAGAAATTAATATACTACTGAAGATTAAGTGGTTCACATGGAACCCAAGTGACTTTTATTTTTATGCTTGTTTGTGATTTTGTATCATGTGGTTTTCATATTACACAGTTTTTTCTGTTTATGAATAGATGATTCATTTATTCATTTTAATAGATATTATGTAAGAATATGTTTTTGACAATAGTAAAATGCTGAAACTTACAATATAATAATTAAATCCGGTAATTTGAGATTTTTTAATGTTTTTAGCATAATTTAATTATCATAATTAAACAAAAGATTTCTCCCTTTTTTTAAATAATTTATTTGTTTCATATAATTTTTATTACTAACTTTATTATTTGTGTTAACCATTTCTGGTTCCTGATCGTATCAGAATGATATATTGAACAGACCTGAAACAAATAATAGTTTAACCGTAAACCTTAAATCTTGAAACGCATGAATAAAGAATTCAGATCTTGTTTTTTGTCGCGTTTAGCGGGGAAAGAGAGTCCGCTTAACAGACGCATTATTGTAGTCAGCCTGCTGGCTGTCCTGCTGGTCAGCCTGCCGCAATTGTCAAGGGCCGGGGCAGGTAAAAATCCCGGCAGTAAAAATGACAATTCCGCTGCCCTGATCATGCAGCAGAGAGTGACCGGAACCATCACTGATGCTTCAACCGGCGAACCGCTTGTCGGAGTGAACATTGTCGTTGAAGGAACAACAACAGGCACAATGACAGACATCAACGGCAAATTCACGATTGAAGCTCCCAGCCGGAATTCCGTTCTTTCAATATCCTATATCGGATATGTGTCCCTCAAGGTAAATGTGGAGGGCAGGGCTATCATTGATGTTTCAATGGAATCTGATCTCAGGGCACTGGAGGAAGTTGTTGTAACCGGTTACGGAACAGTGAGGAAAAGTGATCTTACCGGATCTGTCAGTTCGATCAAGACCGAGCAGATACTTCAGCTTCCCACCCAGCGTGTCGACCAGGCGATCCAGGGAAGGGCCCCCGGCGTGTTTATTTTAAATACCGACGGTTCACCCGGAGGTAATACCATGATCCGTATCAGGGGCAGCAACTCAATCAATGGCGGCAACGACCCCCTGATCATTGTTGACGGCCTGCAGGGAGCCAATATCAATCAGCTGAATCCGAACGACATTGCTTCAATGGAGATCCTTAAGGATGCTTCAGCCACGGCTATTTACGGTTCGCGCGGAGCAAACGGTGTTATTCTTATAACAACAAAACTGGGAAAAACCGGAAAACCAGTGATTGACGGGGGTTACAGCGTGGGGATCCAGAGACTGGCACGAAAACTGCCCGTGATGAATGCCTATGATTTTGCGAGGTACAATAATTTTCAGAACAGCTTCAACACTGCCTATGGACAGACCCCGAAACTCTACTTTACGGAAGCCGACATTGAATATTATAAAACCCATTCCACCGACTGGCAGGATGAGATTTATAAAACCGGTATAATGCAGACCAGCAACCTGGCAATAAGCGGTGCGACGGACAGGTTGAAATACATGGTTTCAACGGGATACCTTGATCATAAGGGCATCCTGCTGAATTCAGCCTATAACAGACTGTCTCTCAGGGCCAACATTGCAGCCGATATTACCGACTGGGTTGATTTCGGAATGAATTACTCATACACATACGAAAAATACAAATCACCCCCGTTTGAGGCCAACCTTTTCACATCGGTGAATGACGCGCCGAGATGGGCTCCCACCGAACCGGTTTATGACGAGAATGGCAATTACTGGAAACATCGCGCGGGATATGCTGCATATGATACCTGGAACCCCGTGGCCACCGCACTGGAAACCAAAATAGACAACCCGACCTACCAGAATAACCTGAATCTGTTCCTTAATTTTAAGCTGTTAAAGGGTCTTACCCTAAAAATTATGGGAGGAGGGACCTTTACATCGTCATACAATCTCAGGTATGAAAATACCAAGACACGCAACGGATTTGCGAATAACGGCGTTGGAAACATCACTGATAACTTCCGGAACGCTTACCAGAATACAAACATTCTCACATTCGACCGGACTTTCGGAATTCACCACATTACCATAACAGGTGTTACCGAGGAGATCTTCAGTCGTTCGATGGGCAGCAGCATGAGAGGAATCAATTTCCTGGTTGACCAGCTGGGCACCGACAACATGGATGGTGCCAGAGCAGTGACGGTCGATTCATGGGCATCAAAGAGGGTTCTGATCTCATATATGGGGCGCATCAACTACGGCCTTCTGGATAAATACCTTTTAACCCTGAGCTACAGGGCTGACGGTTCATCAGTGTTCGGGGCAAATAATAAGTGGGGTTATTTCCCGTCAGGCTCCGTTGCATGGAGGATCTCACAGGAAGAGTTCCTGAAAGACTCTGAAACTATTTCCGATCTTAAGCTCAGGGTGAGTTACGGCGTTACGGGTAATCAGGCTATAAGTCCCTTTGGCACACTCGCAAGGCTTGGTTCGGGCTACAGGTATCCATACAATAACGGTGATAATCTCAATATCGGGTTCGGGCTTTCAGGCATTGCAAATCCCAATCTGAAATGGGAATCAACCGGCCAGACAAATATTGGGATCGATCTTTCTCTTTTCGGCGGACGACTGACTTCCACAATCGATGTATACAGGAAAGTCACCAAGAATCTGCTGATGCCCAGGCAGCTGCCTGATTATGTAGGGGTGTCAAGCGTTATTGACAATATCGGATCGATTGAGAACAAGGGCATCGAGATCCTGATAGGCGGCGACCCGGTAGCCGGACGGTTCAGGTGGAACACAAGTGTGAATTTTACAATGAACAGGAACAAGGTGCTTGATCTCGGACCGGGAGTGACAAGAATAGGATACACGCCCACATCGGGAGGATACAGCCTCGGTACCGAGTACATGTTCCTTGAGGTAGGCCAGCCCTTTGGCCAGATGAGAGGCTGGAAATTCCTTGGACTCTGGAGGTCGGACGAGGAAGCAGAAGCAAGAAGCTACGGCCAGCTGCCGGGAACGCCGAAATACGCGGATATAAGCGGTCCCGATGGTGTTCCTGACGGCCAGGTTGACGGTTTCGACAGAACCACAATTGGCTATGGTTATCCCGATTTCACCGTTGGCTGGACCAATATATTCACTTACAAGAACCTGGAACTTTCTTTCCTTATTAACGCCTCATACGGAAACCAGCTGTTCAATACGATCAGGATCCGCAGGGAGTCAAGCTGGGAAGGAACCGATCCGAAGGTATGGAATTACTGGACACCTGAAAACCAGGATACCGATGTTCCTGCCTTGTACGACGGCCAATGGGTGCTGGACCAGCACCTGGTAAACAAATATATCTTCGGCGGAGGATCCGGAGCCACATCGCGTTGGGTTGAAGATGCCTCTTTTATCAGGCTGAAAACACTTACGCTGGCTTACAATTTCGATTCCAACCTTCTGAGGAAGATCAGGTTTTCGAAAGCCAGGCTGTATTTCACCGGAACAAACCTGCTGACTCTGACCAAATACACCGGTTATGACCCGGAAGTTGCCCAGTACGCCTATAATGATGCACTGATTGGCGTTGACCAGAGCGTTTATCCGCCTGCCAGGATGTTCACTTTCGGTATTGATTTTACTTTCTAAACCTAATCATCACTAAGAATATGAAAAGGAAATTTTCAAGTACACTAACAATAATTTTGTTGTCAGCATTGATTCTCTTTTTTGCTTCAAGCTGTGATCAGCTGGTCGAGAAACCGACCGATTTTGTGGGACCTGACAACTTTTTTACGACACCTGCGCAAATCGAATCAGCTTTTACAGCATCAATGGACGTCCTGTTCGGCGGATGGACATTTTACGACTGGTACGGATATCCTGAGATCTTTGAAATGGACGACCAGGTATATGGGGGCGACCTTGTTATCGGCGACGATTTTGGCAGTGGATGCTGGCAAAAGCACTTCAGGGCGATATCGTTTATCAATCCTGCAATAAAAGCCCTGAATGCCGGCCAGGTAACCGGTATCTCCCAGGAAAAGGCTGATGAACTGATGGCCCAGGCGAAATTCCTCAGGGGATGGAATTATTTCATGCTGGTACGCTACTATGGCGGCGTCCCCCTGATAGAAGAGACAACCGATGCCACCAGGGATGATATACCAAGAGCTTCCGTTGCAGAAGTTTATGATCTGATTGTAAATGACCTCCTGTTTGCAACCCAGCATCTTCCGGTCAAATGGGGAGAGGAAAACAAGGCGCGTCCGGCAGCGGATGCTGCAAAGACTCTTCTTGCAAAGGTATATATTACAATGGCTGGCTTTCCGCTCAATGAAACTTCCAATTACGCGAAGGCAAGGGACATGGCCAAGCAGGTAATTGATGCAGGCAACTACTGGCTTGTCCCGGACGTTGAGGATGTTTTCGAGATGGAAAATACCTATGGACCTGAATTCATGTGGTGTTTCCATAATTCGGAGGAAGAGTATGTCATTGAACCTCAGATCTGGCTGCCGGGCGAAATGGCAGGGGGCTGGGGCGATACCAGGTGCGAAAAAAGATGGGGCGAGGCCTTCCCGGAAGAACCCAGGAAGCATGCATACCTTCTCCTTGAAGATCCATGGTTCGGTACCGGAACAACATATCTCGAGTGGGGTGGCAGCACTCCCTATGTGAGGAAATATCTGTATGACTCGCCCGAAAACATGGAAAAGAACGTTTCATATCAGAGCATGCCGATCCTGCGATATGCTGACGCCCTTCTGCTGTTTGCCGAAGCCGAGAACCAGGTGAACGGGCCAACGCAGGCAGCCTGCGATGCAGTTAACCAGATAGTGAACAGGGCTACGGGGGGTGTCCCGAATCCTGACGATCCGCTCTTTACAACATCAATGACAAAGGAGGAATTCGATGAAGCAATAATCCAGCAGAGAAGCTGGGAACTGTGTTTCGAATATGACAGGTGGTTCGACATTCAGCGAAAACGGATACTGGATAAGGTGACAGATCCTGAGTTTCTGCAGAATTATTCCATTGAAGATTACCTGCTGCCAATTCCGCAAAAGGATCTGAGACTGAATAAAGCCCTGGTCCAGAATCCCGGGTATACATCTCCGTAATTTATAGCATAACTGAAAAATTTACAGCCAGCTACCGGATTTTTTAATCCGGTAGCTCTTTTTTTGAGTTTTATTTACTATCATTATGGCAAGAGATCCAAACCAACAAGCATTAAATGATTAAACCATCCGGCAGGTTTTTTTTCTTCTTTATTATTTTCTTTTTTGTAATCTTCTCATCTTGCCAGAATGAACGGTTTAAAAAGCGTGCCAGCTCAAAGACTTTGTTCAGGCTGCTTGATCCGAAAGAATGCGGCATAACCTTCGCAAACAGGCTTACCGAATCGGATACTGACAATGCAATCTTCTATGAATATTACTACAACGGGGCCGGACTTGCTGTGGGTGATCTCGACAATGACGGGCTGAGTGATATTGTATTCGGTGCAAATATGACCGAGTGCAGGGTGTATCTGAACAAGGGCGGACTTAAGTTTGCTGATGTTACCAGGCAGTGCGGGGTCAATACGGCGGGCAAATGGATTACGGGAGTAAGCCTCGCCGATGTCAACAATGACGGATGGCTTGATATTTACCTGTGTGCAGCAGGCAATATCGACTATGACTACACCAATATGCTTTATATCAGCAATGGCGACCCTGATAATCTTTTTTTCACGGAATGTGCCGCTGCGGTTGGCCTGGCTGACAGGGGCTATTCAACCCAGGCAGTGTTTTTTGATTATGACCGCGACGGGGATCTTGATATGTATCTTGTTACTGCTTCGATGACAATCCCCAACAAGAATGCCCTTCGCCAAAGGAAAAATGACGGCTCGATGCCCAATACCGACAGGCTGTACAGGAATGAGGGAATAAATCCCCTCACCAATCTTCCGTTTTTCAGGAATGTGTCGCGCGAAGCCGGAATAACATGGGACGGATTCGGCCTGGGAGTCGCTGTTTGTGATATTAACAAGGATGGCTGGCCCGATATTTATGTGGGCAACGATTACATATCGAATGACCTGCTCTATGTGAATCAGAAAGACGGCACTTTCAGGGAAATGGTCCAGGATTATACGAAGCATATTACCCTGAGCACCATGGGTCTTGATATTGCAGATTTCAATAATGACGGGTTCGTGGACCTCGTTTTACTTGACATGCAGCCTGAAAATTACTACAGGAAAAGAACCATGGCCCTGAATATGCGTGATTACAAAAGATATCTCAGCGAATTGAATGCAGGGTATTCACCCCAGTACATCAGGAATATGATTCAGGTGAATAATGGCAATATCAACGGAAGGATAACTTTCAGTGATATAGGCCAGCTTGCAGGAATATTTGAGACGGACTGGAGCTGGGGAACCTTATTTGCCGATTTCGACAACGACGGCTTCAAGGATCTGATTATTGGCAATGGTATTCCCCATGACGTCACAAATATGGATGTTTCGGAATTGTGGATGAAAACAATAAGGGCCAACCGCGAAATTGATTTCACCGTTCTTTATAAGCTTCTTAAGGCAGAAATGGACAAACTGGGAAACGTTAAGAAGCCAAACATGATATTCAGAAACAACGGCAGCCTGATTTTTGAAACGAAAACCCGGGAATGGGGTCTTGGCCGGCCTTCCTATTCAACGGGCATGGTGTTTGCCGACCTGGATAATGACGGGGATCTTGACCTGATAATGAATAATATCAATGATCCGGCATTTGTCTATGAAAATACCTTGATGAGCGTCGATTCCCTTAAATCGAGGAACCATTTTATTTCATTGATTCTGAGAGGCGACACAAAGAATACCGGCGGCATTGGAACAAAAGTTACAGTCTATCATGATGGCCGCCTTCAATACCATGAGCATTTCCCGGTAAGAGGATTTCAGTCGATGGTGGATTCGAAGATCCATTTCGGTGTAGGGACATCTGAATCCATTGATTCGATCATAGTCTGCTGGCCCGATGAAAAGGTGCAGAAGCTCCGTAATGTGCCTTCCGATCAGTTTATTGAGGTTAGGTACATTGACGCAAAGCCAGACAGGATATTTGAAAATAAAACCGGGAATCCTTCATTGTTCATCCAGGTGCCTGAAAAAAACGGAATAAAATATATTCATCGCGAAAGGCAGTTCATCGATTTCGATATTCAGCCGCTCGTTCCGCATCAGTATTCAAAAGAAGGACCGGGGATTGCCGTCGGGGACATAAATTCAGACGGTTTGGATGATTTTTTCATAGGAGGATCCACCAGTTATTCAGGAATGGTTTTTATCCAGGGGAATAATTCAGTTTTCACATCATATCCCCTGCCCGGTGAAAATAATTATGAAGATATGGGAGCACTTCTGTTTGATGCTGACGGCGACGGGGATAACGACCTGTATGTTGTCAGTGGCGGTGCCGGACTTCCGCCGGGCATTGAATTCTACAACGACAGGCTGTATATAAACAACGGAAAGGGAGGCTTCATAATGGACAGGAACGCTCTCCCGGATGAACGCGTCTGCGGCTCGCACGTTGCCGCTGCCGATTTTGACAGGGACGGCGATCTGGATCTTTTTGTCTGCGGAAGGGTCAGCCTTGAAAATTACCCGCTGCCCCCAAGGAGTTTCCTGCTAAGAAATGACAGCAAAGGTTCGCAGATCAGGTTCACTGACGTAACCGGCGCGCTGGCGCCAGAACTTGAAAGACCCGGACTACTTGCCTCGGCACTATGGACCGATTTCAACAATGACGGATGGCCGGATCTGATAATTGCCGGGGAATGGATGCCTGTAATGTTTTTCGTGAATGTACAGGGAAAACTCAGAAATATCACCGGCTCAACCGGACTGGACAAATATACCGGCTGGTGGAACAGCATTGCTGCGGGCGATTTTGACAGGGACGGGGACATGGATTATGCCGTGGGTAATCTGGGCCTGAACACCCAGTATAAGGTGTCCCCGGCTGAGCCCATGCGGATCATGGCCAGGGATTTTGACCTGAACGGGACCATCGACCCTGTATGCAGTTACTATGTTCAGGGAAAGAGTTATCCAATTTATCACAGGAATGTGTTGCTTTCCCAGATCCCGTCGTTGAGAAACAGGTACAATACATATGAAGCATACGCAAGAGCTACTCTTGATGATATTTTTCCTGAGGATACCAGGAAAGGTGCTTATATAAAGGAGTGCACCTGGTTTGCATCATCATGGATTGAAAACCTGGGAAATGGCGCTTTCAGAATGCATTCCCTTCCCGAAGAAGCGCAGCTTTCACCGGTTTTCGGGATGTTGGCAGGCGATTATAACAACGATGGCAACTGCGATCTCATACTGACAGGTAACTCTTATTCTTCAAATGTTTATACGGGACAATATGATGCTTCGATAGGTTTATTCCTTTCAGGAGACGGGAAAGGCGGCTTTAAGCCGGTTTTGGGGAGGGAAAGCGGCTTTTTCGTAGATGGTGATGCAAAATCCCTTGCTGAGATATCGCTGAAAGATGGCAATTCATTTATACTTGCCGCCCGGAACTCAGACACCCTGAGGGTTTTTAAACCTCTGGCAAAACCCGCCGGAATTATCAGGCTCGGCAAGGATGATTTTTGTGCGGAGATCATATTGAAAAATGGTACCAGGGAATACCGTGAATTTTACTATGGCAGCGGTTACCTGTCACAGTCATCAAGAGTTCTGAAACTTCCGCCGGAAGCTGCTTCCGTAACTGTTATGACATTTACGGGGGAAAAAAGGATCATAACCATGAAATAGTATTCCGGGCAGATAGGGAAGAAGAACACAATCGCGGATCCCGGCCCGGAAAAAACAGATAAATGAACAGACGCTTTGCCTGGCATACAACCTGCCATATCGGGTACAATGACATATTGCCTTCAGAATCAGGATGGCTTAAGGAAGAAATAATAATATTTAATCAAAACCTGACTGTTAAAACAATTTATTTATGAAAGCAAGCAGTACATTTAAAGATTCAACAAAAGGAAGATTCGGATTTTATGCCTTTTGTTCCGGTCTTGCATTTTTGGTATTTCTGTTGTCCGGCTTAACCCTGTTTGCCCAATCGCCTGATGATAACGGCAATGTGAAGGTTTGGGCTGTACCCGGAGAGCAGAAAGTCAGGCCGGATGATAAGCCTGAGACTGCAAATCTTGTGTGGTCCGCTGCAGACAAACAAGTTTCGATTGCCGGAGCAGGCAACGAACATGTCCCGTTCCAGGTTGTGATCTCAACTCCCGTTCCTCCGGGCTGGAGGCCAAAGGCACCCGACGGTTTTTTCGTAAAGGCTTCCGGACTGAGATCCGACAGGGGAGACCTGATAGGTAAGGAAAATGTGAAACTCTACCTTGAGCATTATATTCAGATTTACGCGGTTTCAAGCCCGGTCGGGGCAACAGGGTACTGGCCCGATGCTCTTGCACCGTTAAGTGAACCGTTCAGTATGCAGGCCCAATATATAGTCGTGGGAAACCGGCCCGTATGGATAGATGTTTTCATCCCTTCGGGTACTCCTAAGGGAATCTATACGGGAACAGTTACGGTTGAGAGATTTGGAAAGGTCCTGGAAACGATCGGAGTCAGCCTGGAAGTGTACGGATTCTCACTGCCTGATGAGACTCACATTATAACCTATATGAATATTTCGAAAAATGAAGTAACGCGGTTTTATAATGCAAGCGGTTCGGCCCCGGTTACGGAAGAACTTATGCGGAATTACTTCAGTTTCCTGTTTGATCACAGGATGGAAACCTGGTTCAATGATCCGCTTGTACCCGAAATTACCCTGAAAGGAGAAAAAGTCGATCTGAAATTCAATGAAGAGAGGTACGATTATTACATGAATAAGCTTAAGCTGAAAAGGGTCATCCTTGAAACCGTACCCCATGAAATTACCAGGCAGCTGAAAACGGAACCTTTTTCTCCTGTTTTCAACAGGGTGGTAAAAAGCTATCTTACATCCGTTGAATCTTTTTTCAGGAAACGGGGATGGCTCGATCGCCTCGTTTTTAACAGTCCGATTGATGAGCCAAATACGAAGAAAGATTATGAGGAGACCCGGCTGTACGCACAGCTTGTACACGAAGCTGTTCCGGGCGTACCTTTTCTTTCAACAGAATCTCCTGTCAGTGATAATCCGGAGTGGGGTACATTGCGTGGCTATGTCAACAATTTCTGTGTTCACGGCAATGCCCTGAATGACCCGGAGGTTAAGCAGGCATTGCTTGAGGAACAGGCAAAGGGAGGCGAGGCCACATGGTATATTTCATGCGATCAGGCATATCCCCAGCCAAACTATTTCATTGATGCTCCTGCACTTGATCCGCTGATGGTTCCATGGATAACAGAACGGTACAAAATGAACGGGTTCCTTTACTGGGCAGCCAACTTCTGGAACCAGACCCCTGATCCGTGGCTCGATCCGGTCACCTTTATATCAGGGTTTGAATGCAGCGGTGGTTATGTTCTGAACGGGGAGGGATCATTAATTTATCCGGGCAATCATACAAGAAGATATACCGGGCAGCCGGATGTTAACGGCCCTGTGTCGTCAATCAGGTTTGAGCTTCTCAGGGAGGGAATTGAGGATTACGAGTATATATGGCTGCTGAAGGAAAAAGGCGATCCTGCCTTCGCGGATGAGATTGTCCGGAATATGGTTATTGATGTAAGTACTTTCAGCAGGAATCTTGCTGAACTGTATTTAAGCCGGAAAGCAATGGCAAAACGCTTGGAAGAGTTGGTAAAATAGGATCTTCTGTTAATCAATTAACACTAGAAAGGTTTTATAGTAATGAAGAATAAATTATTCATTAGCAGCATTCTTTTGTTCCTGGCAGCGATGATTCAGATTACTGCATGGGCACAAGTGAATGAACCTGTTATGTATATTCCTTCTGCCGGATCCATACCTGTGGCTGACGGGAAAATTACTGAGCCAGTCTGGCAACAGGCTGCTGAGCTGACAGAATTTATTAACTGGTCGCGTGACAGTTACATTAAGGATTCCGTTAAAGTTCTTGTTTGCAGTGATGCCAAAAACCTTTATGTGGCTTTCCGTAACAGTGATCCTGGGGCAGCAAGATTGATGAAGAGCGTCAGTCCGAAGGGGCCGAGGGATACATTTCTGTGGGGAAGAAACCATGTAAGCGTGGGTTTGTCGTATGGAGGAAAGAGCATCAGGCTGATGGCTGATCCCAAAGGTACCATGACTGACTGGAAGGGCGATGATCTGAGCTGGAACGGGAACTGGCAATACGGGGCATCAATAAATAGTCATGATTGGTCTGCTGAATTCATTATTCCCCTGAGTGACTTGTCTGAATCAGGAATTGCCCCGGGTGAAGAAATAAAAATTTCCATCTCAAGAAGCTTTCCGATGGGCGAGTCGTCCGAGTGGTCAGGCCGATGCGTGCTTTCGGCAAAAGAAAACCTTAAATGTACTTTCGGCAGGTGGCCCGAGCCTGTTCCGGGTAAAAATTTCCTGCCTTTCAGCGCATCAAATTTCGGGAATGCAGAAGCTGATATTAAATGCGTAATAAAACTCTACAAGCTCGACAAAAAACCTGTTTTCATTAATCAGACCGGACAGGGTGCTTCATCCGAAATGCAACTTGTAATAAGCTCTGAACCCCTTATTTACAATTATGAATATTCGCTGCCTGCACGGCAGTCTGTTGAGCAAAAGCTTCAGTTCGACCTGCCTTATGAAGGATCATACTTTGCTTCAGCATCCGTTTTGTCGGCTCAGGGCTCCATCATCAGGCGGGGTGTTGATTTCTGGTTCACAATAGAACCCAACAGGCAGAAGTTAAATTCTCTCAAGGGACTGATCGGCGAATCGATTGCCTCACTGACGAGACTTTCCGGACCTGTAGTCGACGATCTGAAGAAGAAAGCAGAAAGTTATTATTCAGATGTGCTTAAGCTCGAATCATCAGCAGAAAATGCATGGAGTTCCGCAAGGTGGAATGAACTGACTGATAAGACTGACAAGCTGAAATCAGACATTTCGCGTCATCTTAATTGTTTAAGATGGAACACCCTCATGAACTGGAACGATACATGGGATTTTGGCATCTCACTTACGCATTCTGTTGTAAAACTTAAGAAAGATGAGTATTTCCCTTTTCCGGTTACAGACAGGATCAATATCTCCCTGGCAGGCAATGAGTATGAATCTTTTCAGCTGGCACTGCTTCCTTTCAGTGGAGATATGAAGAATATGCATGTGCGAGTAAGCGATTTAAAGAGTAAAGACGGAAGCCTGATCGGAAACAAGAATATTGAAGTTTCCCTTGTTGATTATAACATGATCGAATGGCAGGCAGATTATGTTGCTGAAAAAGGGTGGCATCCCGACCCGCTGATTCCTTTCAGGAACGGGATGACCATCGATGGGTCAGATCTTTGCAGGCCTTTATGGATAACCGTTTATGCTCCGGCAGGTACCAAACCTGGTAATTATCAGGGAACAATTGAGATCAGTGCCGACGGAATGAAAAAAGTCATCGCGTTCGTCGAATGCAGGGTATGGGGATTTGACCTTCCGGTTACAAGTCATCTTAAAACCCACTCCTGGGATAATATTGAGTATATGGCTGATTTCTACAACCTTGAGGAATATCCGGTTGAATGGTATATGAACTTCTGCCAGCTCCTGCTTAAGAACAGGTTCAATCCGGGCTCGGCAGGAATTAATTATGTCAGCGAAAAGCCTGTAAGGAAAGGAAAATATGATTTCAGCAGGGTCGAGAAGGTGCTTCAGTTTTGTATTGACCGGGGGCTTTCCAGATTCTCGATGATCCAGATGAGGAAGGGATTATATACTCCAAAAGAGGAAGCGGAAGTTTATAAATTTATCGAAGCCTACAGCAGGTTCCTGAAAGAAAGGGGATGGCTTGACGAAGCGCTGGTTGAGCTCTGGGATGAACCAACTGACCTTGAATGGCCATATATCAGGGAAAGGGCTGAAAAGATAAAAAAGATAGACAAGGATATCCGGCTGCAACTTTTTGCAGAAGGCGGACCATATGAGTTCTCAGACAGGAGCACCGATAAATATGGGCTCAACGACCTTGTAAATATCTGGGCTCCTGTAAATATAATTGAATCGCCCGAGACTCAGGCAAAGGGAGGTGAGATATGGACCTATTTCTGCACTCTTGCGAGGGAATCCGCTCCAAATTTCTTTATTGATTGCCCTGCAATTTACCAAAGAAGCATTCCATGGTATTGCTGGATGTATGGTGTTGATGGTTTCGAGCACTGGAGTACGAACTATTTCTGGAGAAATGTCAAAAGAGGCGAGCCTGTCGACAATAAATGGCCAAATACGCCGTGGGATTCACGGACATACTATTACTACAACGGAGAAGGCCAGCTTGTTTATCCAGGACCCGAAGGAGCAACTTATTCATCAATCAGGCTGGAGAACTTCCGCGACGGAATGGAAGATTATGAATACCTGTTCAGGCTGAGGGAACTCCTTTCTGCTGCCGGAAATGAAATTGATGATCCTATGCTCAATAGTTACAGGCAACTGCTGAAACCTGAAGATTATCTTCTGATAAAAAATCCCCGGAAGATAAAGGTTACCCTTGAAAACACCCTGCGCTTTCCGGATCAGCCTGAATTGATCCTTGAACGCAGAAATATGATAGCCAATGCAATTGAAAAACTGCTTAAAAAATAAAACCATGAAGCTGACTGCATTTATCTTTCTCATTCTGTTTAGCACCGGTAACCTGCTGTCGCAGGTATTTACCATTGGATCCGTATACGATCTTGATCCTGTTTTTGAAGACGGGTACAAACTGCCTGCCATGAAGGACACTTTAAAGATTTTTGGAATCAGGGGAGAAGTTCTGTCAGGGCAGTTCGTGATTAATGCAAAAAAGCAATTAAATGATGTGAGTGTACACCTTGGTGATTTCAGGGAGATGTCATCGGGGAGCCTGCTGCCGCAGGAGGCCATTGAATGGAATTTCGTTGGAAATATTCCCCTGAAAAAAAACACTCCCAACCAGCCTGAAAGAATATTGGTCAGAAAAGCTCCTGCCCGGTTTCCCGATTACCTGATGCAGGAAAGGAGTGTGCAGGTGCCCCAGAAAACCTATAGGGCAGTCTGGCTTACTTTTTCCATTCCTGAAGGCGCCAGGGAAGGAACATATTCAGGGAAAGCAACTGTAAAATGCAGTCAGGGTGAGCAGTCGCTGCCTGTTCTCGTGAAGATTTATCCACTTACCCTTTCCTCCGGGAGGCATCTTAAAGTTACCGAATGGTATTCCACGGACCATTTCCGGCGTTTTCACGGCATCACTGAAAAATATACGCCGGAATGGTTTGCAATGCTTCGCAGGTATGCTGAAAACATGGTTTCACACAGGCAGAATATTTTCCATGTACCGATGAGCGCAATAGAAATATCCGGAACAGGGGAGGGCAGGTTCAGATTTGACTTTACAAAATTTGATCAGACCGCCAATGTTTTCTGGGAAACAGGAAAGATGGATTACCTTGAAACAGGTGATCTTTTTAGATTTGGCGAAGATGCCTGGTTCAGTACAAACCTGAAATTCAAAGATTACAGGATTAGGAATGAAAGAACGGGAACGGTTGAGACAGTGAAGGGAGAGGAGATTGTTCCACTGCTTCTTCCCGAATTTGAAAGTCATCTGAGACAGAAAGGCTGGTTGCACAAAACACTTTTTCATATCCAGGATGAACCGTCAATGCATAATTCCCTTGCCTGGAGGGAGAAATCTTCATATGTCCGCAGCCTTGCACCCGACCTTAAAAGGATTGATGCAATAGAAACAACAAATGTGCTGGATGAAATAGAAATTGCTGTTCCCAAGATTGATGCACTTGCGACATGGCACAGATCGTATGAGGACGCCCGCAGGAACGGGATCGAATTATGGTTCTACACAGTGGGGATTTACCAGGGAAGCCTGTTTCCCAACAAGACTATTGATCTGCCGTTTATGAACAGCCGGCTGCTGCACTGGCTCAATTATAAGTATGATGCAACCGGCTTCCTGCACTGGGGATGGAACCAGTGGGAGGAGGATCCATTCAGTGACACGGGTATGCACATAGGGGATGGCTGGCATGTTTACCCTGCAAAAGACGGAGTCTTGAATTCTCTCAGGTGGGAACAGATGAGAAACGGGATCCAGGATTATGAATGTTTTAAAATGCTGGAGGACAAAATAAGGTGCCTCAGGGATTCACTCGGATCAAGGGCATCCTGGATAGATCCATCGCAGCGGGGCAAAGAAATAGCCTCGAAAATTGTTAAGGACTTTGATGAACATTCCAACGATCCCCGGTCGTTTTACAATGCAAAGGAGGAACTTATCAGGGAGATAATCAGTTTTGACAATTCTCCCGGGATATATATTCAGACCAACCCTGTTGATGGTTCATCTATCACATTACATTCTTCAGTTGAGCTTTTTGGATGGACAATACCCGGAACGAAAATAGTTGTGAACGGCAAGGAACTGCCTGTAAGCGATCAGGGTTATTTCTTCGAACAGTTTGGAGGAGAGGAACTTGACAATACAAAAATAGGACTATCCGAGAGCTCGGTTTTTGTACAGGCCTCAAAAGACGGTAAAACAACCGAAATAGTGAGAAACTTCAAGGTATATTGAAACAGTGATAACTGAGTCGGTGATTTATTAATTCATAATATTATAAAAAGGAATGATTAAGTCAGGCAGGAGAAAATTCATCACCCGGAGCCTTCTGGGAACTGCAGGCGTCGCTTTAAGAGGGCTGATACCTTTGGACACACGGGATTTACCCGGTGCGGATGAGCGGGGATCCCTGAAACCGGGGCCGGCAACATCCCTGAAGGTGCAGACTGAAGAAATGGTTTACAGGTATGTTCCCGCTGATAATGGTGCAGGTCCGATGTGGTGTCATGGTTCAACCTGCATAGTACGGGCAGGGAATCAGGTTTACGCGACGGGGATTGAAACAGTTCCGGGCTGGAAGCCTCTCAACAATTGCCGCTGGACGCTTTTCAGACGCTCGGCTGCCGGATGGGAGCATGTAATGACAGATGAGAAAGACCGGACCAGGGAACCGAGCCCGGTTGCTGTTCTGAATAACGGGCATATTTATCTTTCTGTCAATCCAACTCTCACAATGCCTGAAGAATACAATGGTCCCTCAAAACCCGGATTCTATGTTTTTGATTCCCGCGATCCGCAATTAAAATACCAGCAGATCAATCCCGTATGGGACGGTGAACCGCCATTCACGGAACATTCCTACAGAAGCCTTGCAGCTGACGGTCCATCGAATGAGCTTATCCTTTTCCAGAATATCGGTTACACTCATGCTGAATGGACATTTCTTGACAGGGAGAACCGGTGGGCGTCACAGGGAAGGATCGTCTGGCCATGGGGATCAGACTACGAGGTTCCCGGGCCAATAAGGGTATGCTATCCGACAGTAATGCTGAAAAACAGGGCCGTTTATTTCTGCGGGGTCAGTGACATCATTGAACCCAGAAGGGAATGGAGGGAGTATAAGAGACAACTGACAGGCAATGAATGGGATTATGATTTCAGGAGGTTATTTTTCACCTGGACCGACGATGTAACCCAAAAACCTTTTCATGACTGGATTGAGGTGGCAAGCCGTGAAGATACCTGCGGCTGGATATTCCCTTCGGATCTTTATGCAGCCGGCGACGGTTCGGTTTATATCCTATGGACGGAGAGAGCCATTGATGAAAGATTGCGCGAAAAGTTCTTCCCCGGCCGGAAGCAGTCGCACGCCCTTAAATATGCATTGATCAGGAATGGCAGGGTCATTTCAGAGAACACCCTTCACATCATGGAAGAAGGAGGGACAAACGGTATACCGGTAGAGGCGCGATTTCAGATACTGCCTGACCAGAGGATATTTGTGGTGTATGCAATAAGGGAGAATTTAACTGCAGATCAGTCAGCAGTTAAAAACTATATCATGGAAATAGGTCCGGGATCAAAAACCACTGAACCGGTACTGATCCCGCTCAGGTATCCCTTTTCAAGTTTTTTTACAGCTACAGTGCGTGGCGGGTCAGAGCCTTCTTCTTCCCTGGATTTTCTTGGCACAACCAGTGAAAAGAATACGATACGTTATGCAAGAGTGATTCTGGATTGACCTAATTTATTTTTTGAATTTCCCACAGGTTAAAATGAAAAACTGTATCTTGTTAAAATGGGCTTAGATCCACAACAGTTGTCATGCAAAGTTTACTAACCAGATTAGACAATCGAAAAATGCAAAGTATTAATATTTCAAGAAGGAAATTTGTCAAAGGATTGGCAGGAAGTGCTGCAGGAATTGCAGTAATGGGAGGCAATCCGGGGATGTCAGCTATGAGTTATTCGCGTATTATCGGAGCGAATGAAAGGATCACTATCGGTGTGATCGGTTGCGGTGGCATGGCAAACAGTCACATGGAAGCTCTGTTAAATATGAAACAATCAGACAATGTTGAAATTACTGCCGTATGTGATATTTATACGAATAGGCTGGAGAAAGCTAAAGAGCTGACAAAAGCTCAGGCTTTTAAGAATTATCAGGAAATCCTGCAGAAAAAGGACATAGATTATGTACTTATAGCCACACCTGAACACTGGCATTATCAGATGACTCTGGATGCCATAAGCGCCGGAAAGCATATTTATGTCGAAAAGCCAATGACCCACACAATTGAACAGGCTAAAGATATATGTAATAAAATTTCATCGTCAAAACTCAAATTGCAGGTCGGGGTACAGGGCATGTCGGATGATTCTTATGAAACTGCACATAAAATGATTACGGAAGGAGCGCTTGGGAAGGTTGTCATGGCACATATTGATTATTCAAGGAATTATCCCGGTGATTTCTGGGCGTACGAAATCGATCCTGATGCCAGGCCAGGAGTAAATCTCGATTGGGAAGCCTGGCTCGGTCCTGCGCCCAAACGCCCCTGGGATCCGAGAAGATATTTTCAGTGGAGAAGATACTGGGATTACTCCGGTGGAATTGCAACAGATCTGTTTATTCACCGGGTGACAAGGATCATTAAATCGGTTGGCCTTAGCTTTCCGGATTATGTTGTTGCCACCGGCGGGACGTGGAATTTTGTAAACAGTGTGGCTGAGATACCCGATACTTTTAACATGATGTTGGATTATCCTGAAAAAATAACTGTTATGGTTGTTTCATCATTGGCAAATGATATGCCGATACGGCATGTTATAAGAGGGCACAAGGCAACACTGGAATTTACAAAGGAAGGATTTACAATAACTCCTCAGGAGCAATCAGAATTGGCTAAAATAAGCGGTACCGGAGAAACAGTAGAAGGGACAAATCTTTTTACCTATAGGAAAACAGGTGCCGAAGATGTAACTTTACACCATAGAAACCTGATTGCCGCGATCAGGAAAAGCGAACCATTAAAGTGCGATTCGAATCTCGGTTTATATGGCGTTGTAGCTTGCATGATGGGAGTCGAGTCATTTCGTAACAGAAAATATCTGAAATGGGACCAGCAGAATAAGATGATCATTGAAAGCTGATTATTCAAGTGTGATTGATATTACCCTGATTAACCCGGAAACTGATTTTAATTTTAACGAAGATTAATAAAGATGAAGATGAAGAATATTTTGGTAAAAACTGGTTTAATGATTTTAGTTGGTACTTTTTGTTCATTTTCAGAAGCTCCGGTTACGGATGACGCGCCGGTTTATCATGTCGGAAAGCTGAAAAAGCCGATGAAAATAGACGCTGACTGGAACAAGGCCCAGTGGAAAAATGTAAGATCAATCAATATTACAAATTACATGGGCACGGTTCCGGAATTTAAACCTGAAACGCAGGTGAAAATGTTGTATGACAATGATTATGTTTATGTGATCTTTCACGTAAAGGATCGTTATGTAAAATGTATTACCGACCGGATTAACGGGCCGGTATGGCAGGACAGTGCGGTTGAATTCTTCTTTGCACCCGATCCCCGGCTGCCTCTTTTATATTTCAACCTCGAGACAAACTGCGGAGGTACTCCGCTCCTGTCATATAACCTGGTGCCAAGGAAGGAATCAAAGAGGATTGATCTGGATGACATTAAAAAGGTCGAAATAGCCTCTACCCTCCCGAAGATTATTGATCCTGAAATCAGCAATCCTGTTGAATGGACACTGGAATACAGGATCCCGCTGGATGTTCTTGAAAAGTATTCCAATGCAGCTCGTCCGCAAAAGGGAGTGGAGTGGAAGGCTAATTTCTACAAGATTGCCGAGATCACCTCAAACCCGCATTATATTACATGGGCCGAGGTAATAAATGAAAAGCCCGATTTTCACAGGCCCGAGTTTTTCGGACGGCTGATATTTGACTGATCAGGATCTTTTCCGGTACCATGGAAGCCTTTCCAGGGGCACGTCAATGATAATTTTTACCGGTCCTGTAACCGTAGTTCCGTCGTCTCCCTGCCATCGGCCTTCCGGTACTATGATTTCCCTTGACCTTTGTCCCTTTAAGACCACGGGGGTCACCAGAATATTTTTCCCGAGCATGAACTGGTCTTTGACATTTTCATAACCTTTACCGGGAAACTCATACTCCAGGTTGCGTATCATAGGTTCCCCTGAAGCGGCACACTCTTTTGCAAGTTCATATATCTCACCTCCCATCGAAAGATGCAGATTTGCCATTTCCCTGCATATTTTCAGGTTGTCTTTACTGAGGACCCTCCATGGCGCCACTGAAAACTGCATCATCGGCATCAGCGCATGAATCTGCGACGATCTCACAATCAATTCTTCATCCAGTATGCTGGAATCTTGGAAAGATGTCCACTCACCTCCTCCGATAAGGTCGGGGCATCCAAACTGATAGCCTGTCAGCCCAAGTCCGATCATATCCGGAATAAGCACCTGGAGATCAGCCCATGTGTGACTTTTGTCACGCAGCCGTTGGGCAAGAGGCTGTCCGGCCATTTTCCAGCATGCTCTGTACTCGTTAAACGGATATCCGAGACCAATTTTTGCAAATGATTCACAATGCTCATTTGGGCTAGAATCACCGAAAGAATAAGTTCCTGTATAGTATTCAGGATCCCCGGCGTCCAGTTTGAAACCATCAACGCCATATTTCTCCGCCAGGTTATCAAGCTGTTCCCTGAACCAGGCTGCTCCTTCAGGATTTGACAGGTCAATTATGGCACTGGCACCGTTCCACCAATCCACAATTGCAGGAGCTGTTTTTTCCTTATCCCTGAAAACCATAAGCTTCTTCCCCTGAAGATCACGGTACACAGGGGAATCAGAACTGATGAAAGGACAAACCCAGAGCATTACCCTGAAGTCCAGCCTGTGGAGCTTGTCTATCATTGATGCAGGATCTGGAAATTTCCTGCAGTCAAATTCCCAGGTTCCGTATCTCTCCTGCCAGTTGTCGTCAATCATCAGAACTCCTGGCGGGAAACCGTTTTTGATTATGTCCTCTGCATATCTGATCACATCCGTTTGGTTCTGGTCATACTGTAGTTCAATCCATGTATTATATTGAGGATTTGTGAACATCAGAGGATCAGGGGTTGACCCTGAAGGCGGAAAAAACGTTCTGCTGCAATATAAGAATGCATCCTTCAGTGTTTTCCCCGAAGTGCCGGTACTGATTTCAGCTCCATGGGCCCCTGCTGATATTATATTACCGCTGATGGATATCTCAATAGGTTTCTCACTCCATATGTATCTTCCCTTGTTTGAGAGAAATAGTGGCTGAGCCTGATTTCCCCTGCAGTCGCCCAGTTGATCATAATAAAAATTCCTTTCAGCATAGGGTGATTTCCTGCCATCCGTAACTGCTCCTCCCCACCATTTCTCATCCTGAAGCATTTTTAATTCGACTTTCTGCTGATTCTTTTTTTGTACGCAGCCTGTGAGGAAGATCCCGGCCAATATTAAGGGAAATACCAGACGATTTGTTTCTATGTGCATTTTGACCAGTTGTTAATCAAGTTTATTAAGAAAATCAACCAGTTTCGAGATATCCGGAGGGGAATTGAATTTTATCCGGCTGGTTTTCAGAAACTGTTTAATCTTGTCTTCCCTGCCGTGATAGGCAGCCAGCAGGCTTTTCCTGTTTAAAATTACAAAGGGCCCGTCGGGGTCAGCAATGTAGAATTGCCTGGTGCGTTGAAAAACCATGTCCTTGTTTGCGCTGAGCTTGTAGAAATTGCCATCCGCCGGCATTGAACCGTATGTATTTGTCGAAGCACCGGCACTTGAGGTGCCGTAGGAATCCCTGCTCTGGATCTCCTTTAACTCAAACCTTTCCTTCATTCCAATCACCTTTTCCCCTCTGGCCCATTGCTTTATATAACCTTTATCGTAATAAAACGTATCCCGGTCAATTCCAACATACCTGATATCTTTCTTGTTTATTATTGCAAGGGTATCGCGCGACTGGAGAAATTCCATTTCCCCGGAAAGGAAATTATAGTTCAGCAGCCTTTCGGAATAAATGCCGTTCCTGAAAACCACTCTTCCGGTTCTGAATTCAGGGTAAAAGTATCTTATTTCATCGGGAAAGTAATCCAGTATTTTATGGCCTGCCTTTACCGTAATAAGTTTGTCTTCCTGTGCGGATAGTGACAGACTGACCGCTGCAAACAGGAAAAACAGAAAGGTTGTTTTTCTCATTTTGATGGCTATTTTGAGTAATTCATGCATATCCGGGTATAAATCAAGCTTTTTTTATTGAATTTATTACAAAAGTATTACCGGGAATTAATTTCCGGAATAAAAACCGTAAAAGATGTTGTCAGTACACATTCCTGTCAACAGGTCTGCTTCTTGTAAAATCTCCTCTGATTTGTCCAAATTGAAGATAATACCAGAATGTATCCTTTTCCGCCCTGTTAAGGGACTTTTTGATTGCAGCCCTGTCTCCGGCGAAACTGTTAACGGATCGTACATAATTTAAAAACCTTGCATTCGTGCCTGCTGACAAAACCAGTCCGGCAAGATCCGGCAAAGCTTTTTTATAACTGGCGAAAGCCACAATGGCTTCTTCAATATGCCGTGGAATAGTTGTGTAACCCATGTCAGCCATCTTTACGGATTCTTCTGCAATTGCCAGGATGTCTTTCTCCAGCAATAATCTTGCCATCTTGTATTCGAATGCTTTCCTGTTCGCGGGATTTGATTTGAGCAGCAGGTCAATATTCATTGCATCCTCAGTGTGGATAAAAAAATCATCTTTCGGCATCAGTTTCCTTTTCTCCCCCAGTTCATCATCGGTATTGACAAGTTCCGTATTTTCAAGCATTTTCCCCAGCCTTCCTGCTTCAGTTCTGTAGCCCAGGGTCTTTTTAAGAATATTGAGATATCTTTCAGCCACCCTGAAATTGCCGTTTATCAGTTCCGTTTTTATCAGCATTTTGAGATTTTCGGGTGAATAACCGTTAATGACCATCAGCTCGAAAGCCAGATGCCTGGCTTCGTTAACAAGACCAACGGCATAGTAGTAATGCATTGTTCTGGATGCCTGTTCCCTGTTACCTCCAAGTGAAAGTGACATCGGGCCGGTATCCTGGCAGCCGAAGAACATCCTGTCGCAAAGCTTTCCTTTTTCTGATAATGAGAGATTATAGTAAAACTGTTCAATTATATTCGATGAGGGATACTTTTCGTGATGCACAATGATTTCATCAAATTTTCCGCTGCAGTATCTTTTTTCCGTCCTCATGATCCCCTCAAATACCGGATCATACTGGCGGACAAGAACAATTATTGATATTCCATAGAGGCATGCTGCAATAACCGTTGATTTTGCAGTTGCATGTTTCTCAGATCCGGGAAGATCTGAAATTTTAATAAGGCCGGGGAGAAGTACAAACAATACTGTAACACCGTAAAGCAGTCCGTTTGCCCTTCCGTATTCGTTTGAGATGAAAGGATAACCTGTGATTACACTAAAAGGCTGATAAAGGAACAATTTATAGAATAGCACCAGCGTGACAATGGAGATGAATATCTGGAGCAGGGTAAAAATTCTTCCATATCTGTTGTTTTGATATAAGATACTGTGGATTAGATATGTGCAAAGATAGATCAGGGAGTAGGTTCCCATCATGAAATAAAATACCGGGAAAAGGAAGATCAGGATCACATGAAAGGTTTTCCTGGTAAGATTCAGGGAGATCAGGAACAGAACTGCTGCCAGCAGGAAGCCAAGTGAATGCAGTATGTTGAAATGATAATTGCTCTGACAGATCATCAATCCGAGAGGGATCAGAAAGGCTAATGGCATTGTGAATGATCTGCTGCCTGACAGCCTTTCGGCCACTGATCTTAACAATATTGCCAGTAGTGCAATTATCAGTGAGTTAATAAAGGCCCCGTACAGATCTGACAAATATCCCTGTGTTAGGAAACCTGCCAGATATTTCAATAATCCTCCCGGTTTCACAAGATGTTTCGCAAGATATTCGTACGAGAAAATAAAAAGGGATTTTTGTTCCTGGTAGAAAAAAATTCCGGCTGCGAACCAGTAGAGGTATGCAAACGATGTGATGAAAAGGATCAGGACGGGCAGATTTTTTCTGGTCATTTTTCTATCCATCTGGCTTTTAAAGGCGGTTTAGCGGATGCTTTCATAAAATCACGGGCTTCCGATGCCGGCAGTGCAGGCACAAATTCCGGACGGTTGAATGTTTTATCCAGTCGTCTGTAAAGAGTCGGATCCTTCTGGGGAAGGACAAATGGCTTTCCTGTTTTGCCTGGAGATTCAAAAAAAGCTATAAACGGCCTTGCGGTGAGCCCGTCGAGCCGCTTGCTGCTGAACACGATCCATCTCCCATTTGATGACCATGAATGATAACTTTCGGTTTCATTGCTGTTAAACGGGAGCTTTTTGATATCCATGTTTTGCAGATCCAGAAGATACAGATCGGCTTCCCGGTGCCAGATTGAGAATGTTCCATAATCGTGAAGGGTGAGAACCAGATATCTGCCATCGGGCGAGATGCTGGGAAACGACACTGACTTGTTTATTTCAGATGCACTGAAAATAACTTCGGCCGGACCGAATTCCCCGGTATCACTATCGAATCGTTTCCGGGCAAGGTCGTACTTTATTTTTCTGTAATCAAAGCCTTCCATTACCTGCTCTGCCCTGCAATAGTACAGGTATTTTCCATCCGGCGCCCAGCACGGATAAGTTTCCATGTAGTTCGCAGTATCCCTGTCACTGACCGGGGAGATTAAATTTTGATCCGGATCATAGAGTAAAAGGGAGGAGAACAGATCCATTACTTCAATGTTCTTGCCCGCTTTCATGTGAAACGATTGTATGGTCCTGTTTGATGAAAAAGCCACGTATTTTCCTGAGGGATGCCAGCTGGGGTAAACGACATTTGCCTTCATATTGTCCGTTCGGAGGATTCTTCTTGTGAGATCCATGCCGTCATGGAAATAAGTGCCTCCCTTTGATCCCCTGACCTGCACCAGGAATCTCTCAGCTTTTTTGCTATTGAAAGAATGGCAGTTGATGCAGTTCCTTTCCAGCAGCTGGTTCTCAATGAAATATTTCTCCTTGAAGGTTTCTGTTGATCTTAGTATCAGTTGCATTTCAACCCAGGTTTCATAACCGGGATAAAGAAACCGGTAGCAGAGCCAGGGGTCAACAGAATCACCCGATATTTTCATACTGAAAGGAGAATATTTTATATACTTTTTATCCTTGTTTACAGCAATAATCTCAATCTCAATACTGTCTGCATTATTCCCTGTCAGTGCCCGCCAGAGTTTTAATGGAAAAATCACATTTCCGTCCGACGATCTGATTTTATTGCAGATTCCATTTGAAGAAGAGATCCTTACAAGGAATTTCTTTCCCTCTTCCCCGATCCTGAAATTCATGGGAGCGATGTTGTATGGAATGGTTATCCCGGAGTAATCGGGTTCTATAGCCGGCTGTCTGTTTGCAGGTTGAATATCCCGAATGTCAATTCCATTGCAACCGGCTATGAATGTTGCAGTTGCAAAGATAACCGATCCAATAACTGATAAATTCAATTTGATCACCTCAGAGACTCCTTAATCCGAAAAATAGTAATAATTGATTTATTACCCAATTTTAAAATACCGGTTTTAATCCTCCAGCAGGACGCTGTTTCTGGTTGAAGACAGGTCCGGGTCATTTCCTGCCATTTGTAGCAAATCCCGGCCCGGTTCATAAACAGGGGTAAACATTGAACGGCATAGATGAAATTATCATTACAGCCTTCGGGAAAATTTCCCGGGATAATATAGGTTCCTTTTCCGGATCTTATTATCTTTTCAGGATCAATTTCAATTAAAAAAGAAGAAATGGGAACTACGAGAAGAAGTTTTATTGCAAAATCCCTGTTTGCAGCAGCAGGATTCTCTGCAGGCTTTGATATTAAAGCTATTGACGGGCATAAGACTGAGGATTCGAATTTCAACATTGGATCATTGTCATCCCCCGATCCTGATGCTTTCAGGATCAGTATCTTTTCGAAGCATCTCCAGTGGCTCGATTACAATGGCATGGCCGGGGTTCTGTCCGACCTGGGATTCGACGGGGCAGATCTCACAGTGCGTCCGGGAGGGCATGTTCTTCCCGAGAACGTGGAGGCGGATCTGCCCAGGGCGGTGGAGGCACTTGCCAAAAAAGGGAAAAGGGTCATTATGATAACCACTTCTGTGACCGATGCTGCTGACCCGCTTTCGGAGAAAATATTGAAAACAGCTTCATCCCTGGGAATAAAGCATTACAGAACAGGTTATTTTCATTACAATGACCGGAATGCTGTAAGCGGCGATCTGGCCAGGATCCGGGAACAGCTGGAAAAGCTGGCAAATCTGAATGCAAAATACTCTATTTCAGGAGAGTATCAGAATCATTCAGGTGACTATGGACAGGGAATATATTTTGGTGCGCCAATCTGGGATCTTGCTGCGATCCTTGAAAAAATTAACTCTCCCTGGCTTGGCTCACAGTATGATGTTTACCATGCAACTGTTGAAGGAGCGAATGCCTGGCCCGTCGGACTCAGGCTGATCAGTCCCCGGGTCCGCACCATTGACATAAAAGACTTCATGTGGGTTGAAAAAAACGGGAAGACTATATCGGAACCGGTGCCTCTGGGCCAGGGAATGGTCGACTTTAAAAAATTCTTTTCACTTCTGCGCATGCATGACATCAGGGTGCCATTTTCAATTCATTATGAATATCCTCTCGGCGGGGCTGAACACGGCAACAGGGTACTTGAAACCAGCAGGGAGAGTGTTCTGGCAGCCATTAAAAAGGACCTGGAGACCCTAAAAGGTTTTCTTAGAGAAGCAGGGCTGGCTTAATGCTAATTAACAATGCAGTTAAGGGCGCGTTCAAAGATCCGGATCAGGACAATTGCATGTAACTGCCTTGTATCCCTGAGCCTCAGTATTAAAACACAAACTGCTTTCTTGATGTAATTTCTGAATCTAAATCCATCAATACAGGATATGAAATACAAAAAAAATCTGAAACATTTGTCGCTGCTTGTTTTTTCCAGTCTGTTCATAATAAGTACCGTTTCGGCGCAAATCAGGGCATTTGCCAGGGAGGATTTTGCCGATCCTCCTGTCCGGTACTGGCCGAGACCATTGTATTTCTGGAACAATACAACAATAAAACCGGAAGTACTGACCGGGCAGATGCAGAAAATGCGTGATTTGTGCGGTTATGGAGGATTTGGCGTGGTACCTTTCGGCAGGCATTTCAAACCCGAATATCTTTCTGAAGAGTATCTACAGCTATATGGGATAATGCTTGAAAAGGCAAAGGAACTCGGAATGACAATCAGTCTGTATGACGAGTTCGGATTTCCAAGCGGATCGGCGGGTGCTTTCGATGAGGGTGACGGAATCCCGCGCTTTCAGATGAAGTATCCCGGTTATACAATTCAACGGCTGGATAAATATGAAGAAGAAGTAAGCGGGCCGCTTCTGTATGAAAGGAAGGTTCCGGATGGGAAAACAATGGGCATAGTGGCAATGAAAACTGAAGACAGGCAAAGGGTTGATCTGTCATCATCTGTGACCAATGGTTCGCTGGTATGGAATGTTCCCGCCGGAAGGTGGAAGATTATGTTCTTCACCTGCGTGATTGACGGCAATCCCCTTGCCGATTACCTTAATCCCGAGGCTGTCAGGAAATTTACCGGCATGGTCCATGACGTTTACTATGACCGTTTCAGGGATTATTTCGGCAATGTGATCTACGGGACATTTTTTGACGAACCTTCAATGTTCCGGGCACAGTTCAGGATGTGGACACCAATGTTCAATGAGAAATTCATCGCGAAATATGGCTTCAGTCCTGTTACCCTGTATCCTGCACTGTGGTACGATATAGGGCCCGAAACGTCATCTGCACGCAATTATCTGTTTGGTTTCCGGGCCGAACTGTTTTCGGAAGGATATCCCAAGGTGGTAAATGACTGGTCGGTGGCACATGGTATAACAGCCACCGGTCATACGGCCCCCGAAGAAGCAATTATCCCTGCCAATGGCCCCGGCGACCTTATGAAAGTATTCAGGCATCTTGAGATCCCGGGAATTGACAAGATCGGCGGACACCGCTATGCGGAAAGATTCTATAAACTCGTCAGTTCGGCTGCATATAACTGGGACAGGGGACTGGTTATGTCCGAGACCTATGGTGCGATGCCGAATTATGATGAGCCCGGCGACCTGAACTGGAACGATATATGGGCCATAGCAAATGATCAGTATTCGAAGGGGATAAACATGCTTATCCCCCATGCATTCTGGTACGATAACACCAAGGTTACCTACAAGCCTGAACTGTCATACCGGAACCCGCTCTATGCCGACAGCCTCAAAGCTTTCACAACCTATCTTGCAAGGCTGAACGTCATACTCCAGGCCGGCGGAAGGCATGTGGCAGATGTGGCAATTCTTTATCCCATCCATTCCCTCCTTGGAGATCATTATTTCTACACTGAAACAGGCCCTGCAAATGTTGACGGACCGGTCGGACTTGATAACAGCTTCTACAACGAGGCAATTTCTCAGATTGACTATATATCTTTCGATGGCTGGCTGCTGAACGGTATTGGAATTGATTATACCTACATTCACCCCGAGGTCCTCGATGAAAAATGCGTTGTGGAAAAAGGAAAGCTTCACCTCAGGAATAAGGTCAATCATGAAAGTTTCAGCATACTCATTGTTCCGTCATGTTATATGATTTCAACCAGCAACCTGAGGAAAATAGTTGATTTCTACAATTCAGGAGGGATGGTGGTGTTCACCACCCGCCTTCCGCGTAAAGCTTGTGAACCGGGAAAGGATAATGAAATATTAAGCATGGTCCAGTCGATTTTTCCGTTGATGGAGGAAAATGAACATGAGCTTTTGGAGAATGAAAGGGGAGGAAAGGCATGTTTCTTCAGCACCCCGATGCACTGGATATAGCCGGGACATTATCCGGATCAGGCCTGGTGTTTGATGTTGATCACCCGCTGAACCCCGGTTTGCAATATATTCACAAGGTTGTGGAAGGAAAGAATGTTTTTTTCTTTGCCAACACCGGCGAGGCACCGGTTCAGACTGAAGCAACCCTCAGGGATGCGGTTCACCTCGAAGAATGGGATCCGCATTCCGGCACGATAAGAGAGGCAGATTACCGGTTTGCAGAAAATGCTTCAGGTTCTGAATCAACCGTGGTGACAATAAACCTGAAGCCGTATAATTCAGTATTTTTTATTGAGAAATAGGAGACAGGGAATTTTCAGGTAAAGTTACCCCGGCTGTTGATTCCGGGGATCCTGCTTTCCTATTTTTCGTAAATGATTTCCTTTGATCCCGAAACAGTGTTTCCCGATGCGGTTATGGCCGAGCTGTTTTTACCCACACGTATGGCAGTTTTCTGATTTCCCTTTCCCGTTGACCTTATTATATTGTTTTTTATCACAATATCACGTGTGACGCCGCTTATATAAAAGCCGTTTGCCTCCCCCTTCATGCCGTTGTTTTCAATAATGTTTCCGGTGAACGTGTTGCGGTGTCCGGCATTCTGTTCATTTTCATCACGGAAAAGGACACCTTGATGAGCATTTTCGTACACGTGGTTATTTTCAAAAATGTTGTCGGTATCCTTGTGTCCGATTGAGATGCCGTTATCACCGTTGGCGAAAAAAACATTATCCCTGAATATTCCGTTTTGCACCCTCCAGCAGAGGAACAATCCGTCGCCTGCGTTATGATGTCCGCTGCAATTTTCCATTACCGAATGATCGGAGCCGGTCCCGGGATGAAATCCGAGCCCGTTCCCGTTTGAGGCCTCGCATCCTTTAAGTGTAATGTTCTCGGTTATCTGCCAGCTGAAAGAGTCGCCGTTAAACTCATTGACCCTGACGTTTTCCACCAGGCAATTCCTTGATTTGTGGATATAAACTCCGCCGCCCCTGCATCCATTTATATAATCATTCCTGTCCTTGTTCCCCTCAATCATCAGGTCTGCAATCCTTACATTTTTTACCTCCACGGCTTCAACGACGGAACAGGCATTTGTCACAGTTCCGTTTTTTGATGCCACGTAATCATGTACGGTGTTGTTGTCAAAATAGATCACGTTTCCGTCAATGTCTGTAATCAATGCCGTTGTTACGGCCCATGCCTGCTTATGGTCGTCGTCAAAAAGCTGGATTCCCATTCCTTTACTGAACCCTCCGGCATCTTTTACGACTGCCTTTACCATGCCCCAGTCAGCATCAATGATAAAACTGGTTCTGAAGCCGTCACATTTCCTGAGAATGGTAGTCTCACCCGATCCGATCAGGGAAACATTATCGGAAAGGCGTACGGGTCCCGTTATCTCGTATGTGCCCGGGTTTAATCTTACGGTTCCTCCGCCCCTGGTTTTTAGCGCATCCAGGGCTATCTGGATTGCTGATGAAGAATAACCCGGAATATCGGCTCCGGATCCTCCGACGCTTATAACCTGTTCTGCCCTCTTTACATCAACCAGGCCTATATTCTGCCCGGCTGCAAGGGAAACTGTAAGCAGGTACATGACCAATGTTACCGTTGCGTTCAATTCTCTTTTCATTTTTTTGTCTGTTAAATTATTAACAATTCAAGTTCAATTTCGGCTCTTTAATTTTCGCAAGCGGGAAGGAAACAATGGTTGTTGAAATAAGGGCAGTCAACCTGTTTCCCGCCTGCCTTGCTTCTGGAGTATCTTCATTTTTGCCTGTTTATTCAGGTCAGATAATTTCAAAATAAATGAATTATTTCTTTTTAGGATCAATAATGTCATAAGATCTGAGAAACAATCTGAACATGGCTTCAGCCGGCATATCTGATATTTCTTTCTCCAGGCGGTCCGATACTTCATTGTTGCCGTTGAATTTTGCAATCACCCACTGAACTTTAGGTGATCGTGATCCGGGTGAGATACTCCAGTTGCTCAGGGAGTCCTGCCCGGCTTTCCAGTTTTCCATTGCGATGACGGCTTCCTGCCTTTTGCCGGCTTTGTTGTATGCAATGGTTGAAATATACCTGTTAACCGGATCTTCACCAGGAATGTCGTTTCCCGAATACCGGATTATCCGGTTTGAATAGTAATCTGTCATCTTGTTTTTTCCTTTCATTTTGTAGCAAAACGACAGCAGGTAATCCTGGAAGCGCTCATCAGGGTCATAAGGTTTACCGGCACCCAGATTCTCCGGCCATTTTTTTGAGTTGTCTATGAATTTGATTGCCTTGTCATATTTCCCTTGTTCAATCAGGCTGACTGCAAGTGAAAGATTTGCAAGCTCGTAAAGCTCATGACCCTCCCGGGCCCCTTCATAGGGCAGAATGGTTATTGTCTCCAATATCTTAAGGCTCTCTGAATACCTGGCGTTATTTATCAGGGCTTTTACATAGTCAATCCCGGTCACAGGGTTTGAAGGAAAACGGAGATATGCCTGCCTGGCTTTTACCAGCTGTTCATTGTATGACTTTTCCGACTGCAGGTTCTCCGCGAGGAAATGCCATGTTCTCCAATCATTGGCATCAAGTTCCAGGGCTTTCGAAAAATCATTTCCCAGGGGCGGGGAGTTCCTGCCGGCTGATTGTGACAAAATACCTCTTGCAATGTAGAACGGTGCATAATCCGGGGCATACCCGCATTCCCTGAACAATTCCAGGGTTTTCTCCAGTCTCCCGATATGCCAGTATATCAAACCAAGATAATACCTGGTTTTCCAGCTGTCGTTTTTTTCAAGGGCCCATTCGAGAACACTTATTGTTTCATGCCGGAATGGGAAAACGAGAAAGGGGGAGAGGTCTGCGGCCTTCCTTAGCAGTTGTGTGCTCAGGGCGACGTCGGTGTCTTTCCTGAGCCAGGCAAGCCAGTAAAAAACAATCGGGTTGGCAGGAGCCTCCCCAAGCACGGCTGCAGCTTCATCATACAATCCCCTGTTCACGTAATCCAAAGCAAGCTCCAGGAAGGTTTCATGAGGCAGTTCATTCCGGATCAGTGATTTGAAATCATTTAGCCTGGCAGTGGAAGGAGAGAGAAGATATTTTTCAAAGTTGGCAAAATGGTTTAAAGGGTCAATATCGAGCAGCTCTCCGATCTGTTTTTCCGCTTTGGCATTGTTATGCAGTTTTCTGCTGCTGATGATGAGGATTTCACGTGCCGGAACAGATATCCTGTTATAGTCCAGGGCTTTTCCTGCATAATCATCTGCACCCCTGAAGTCGCCCCTCAGCAGCCTTGCTTCCGCAATCTGGATAAATGAAGCTGACCTGAATTCCATTGTCCTGGCGGCAATACTGAAAGCCTCCTCTGCCTGGTTGATCATTCCGCGTCTTCTGTTGATGAGCCCGGTAATGAAATTACCCCCCGGATCATAAGTGTTTATTTCAAGGATCTTTTTTGCCAGATCCTCAGCATTCCGGTATCTGTACATTCTGAATTCCGTTTCGGCTGCCTTGTAAAGGGCCCGCAGGTGTGAAGGCTCCTTTTCGAGGCATTTATAGTAGTAATTCAAAGCCCTGGTAAACTCCCTCATTGCATACATATCTTCTGCCAGGAGGAACAGATGTTCGGCTGAATTATAGTCACCATTAACCGGCGATCTTGAAGGTCTTTCAGTTTTTAAGGTTTCGGTCCCGGAGTTATACTCCAGGATGTTTTTACCCAAAGTAACATTCAGATCCCCGATATCCGCAATGTTCAGGGCCACTGACCCGGAATACAGTTTCATTGGCTTCAGTTCAATGCATGCGGAATGAATGATTTTCCCGTTGTTCCTGATGACCAGGGTGTCTTTTAGGAAGATATTCGGACTTATAAGGATCTTCAGGCTGTCGCCGGCGGTCACCACGTTGAGGGTGCCTGCCGGGGAAGCATCGACCATCCCTCCGGTTCCGATTACCGGGAACCATGATTCTGTTTTGGTTTCAGTATAGTAGGGTTTTATTGAAAGCTGGTCGAACGGACTGTTGAATCCGCTCACATTGCTTGCCTGGTTGAATTTAACTCCCGACTGGGCTTCAATATACTGGCCGTCATTGTCTGTCAGCAGTTTTTCCCAGATAGCGCCGTCGCGCGCCAGCGACCATATCCATATCTTTTTGCCTGGTGCATCAGAGTAGGGGGCCCAGTGGCCAAATCCGAAGCCGGAGTTATGCCAGTATCCTCCAAACCAGTCAGTGAACAGGCCGGATACATGATACGATTTGCTGCTCCCGAAATTATTTTCCCTGTAATATGAAAGGTTGTGTCCTTCCCTGTCAACCGGCCATTGGTCGACATTTCCGTCGTGGCCTATGTAACAGGTACCCGGAAAGAAGAACTGGAGGTCGTCGGAAGCGCGAAACCCGCCATTTTCCCACGACAGATACGCATCGTGAAGGGGGCGGGGATTATACCAGAAGCTGTTTGTTTCGAAAAAAGCTTTATCCTTATCCAGTTTGATTTCAACGCGCCATTGTGTACGTGATGCCAGGTCAAGGCCACCCACGATACAGCTTGCACTGCCGTCGGGATGCTCCTTTATTACGTAATCAACCGGGGAGGAGGTCCAGGGAGCATGACCCAGGTCAAGACCGAAATTATGCTCAATCCCGCCGCTGGTCCATGGACCCCTGATACCAATTGACCTGAATTTCATGACTTTATTCGTGTAAACAAATTCCTTTCCGGTCGATTTTTCAACAGCACCCCACACCTTGCCGCCAACTTCCGGGAGTATTGTGACGCTGATAAAATCATTTTCAAGGGTGATTACTTTCCACATTTTCACCTCGGGCTTTTCAGTGAAACCATCAAAAACAAAGTAGGGATAGAAAGAGGAGGCCATTGAATTCAATGCCCTTACCGACACTGGGTTCGGATCGGAAAAAGGATACGTTTTAAATGGTTTTAATTCTTCTTTGACAACAACATCCTGGCCGGTCAGATCCGGGAAAACCAGAGCAGGCGAAATCAGTAATAATACTTGCAGGGCCCTGTTCCTCAGGGCTGTTAACTTAGACATGGCAAAATTGGTTTTATAGAATCAGATTTAATGATAACAAGGTTAGCGGATAACTGGTTTTATTTTTTCATGGACGGCTTGCACCTAATCTGTCATTTCCTCTGAAGCTGCGATAGTTATTCGGACTTTTCCAATCGGTATTGAACCAGCCGGATTGTCTTTCCGGGTCTTCCTGGTAACGGGATCAACATGGTTATTGGCCAATAATTTATCTTTCCGTCAAAGCCGGCCATTAATCTCCCTGGCAGATCCCATCATGTTTTCCGGATTGCACAGCGTTCAGGGATCCGGGTTTGTGATTACTTTTTATTCCTGTCCTGCAATTTCCTTTCAATCATTCTGCCCATGGCGATTCTCTGGGCATCCCATTTTCCGGCATCGAAGCTCCAGACATCGAGATTCCCGATGGATTTTGGACCGAAAGGTTCATGAATTATTTCGTTTACAATTGAATCAGCCCTGTGAGTGTTTCCGTCTGCCTCCGACAGCAGTCTCAGGTACTCGTATTCCTGCACTCCGTCGCGCATGGCCTTCAGCCTGATGGACGGGCAGGGTCCGTTTACATTTGGAACAACGCCGGCGGCATAAATCAGGAGAGCATTGCCATTGATTTTTTTGTAGGTGAATTCAGCCTCAGATTCCGGTCTGGCTTTTGAAGCATCCTTCCACGATTCAGGATCGTACCATCCGTTTACCCATCCGGCTCCGGCACCCCAGCTCAGCCACGAATACGTGCGGTATTTCCAGCAGCTCCAGCTTATGGCCCTGTCGTTTACAAGCGGCAGGTCGAGGAAGGTCGAACTGCCAACCCAGCTGTTTACCTTGCTTTCATAAAGAAGCGGCCCGTAAAGCCAAACCTTTATGCCCATATCCTGGTATTTTTTCACTGTTTCATAATCATATTCAATGGTATGGGAGGCCCATGCACTGATTGAATTCTTCACGATCGCCATGGCTTCTTCACTATAGCCGCCATCGATGCGAAAATCGGCTTCGGGATACAGTTCACGGAAAATATCGCCGTAGTAAACCATTCTGCTCCAGGCCTCCGGGAAATAGGATTCATCCAGTCCGTTGAGATAGACGGTGATACCAGTTTTGTCGGGATCGATAATATTTTTATAATGATCGCGGACTTTCCTGATGCATTCGGTATAGATTGCCCTGTTTGAAGGATTGCGTTCAACGCCGGGTCCTCCGATGTCGGGCCAGCCCTTTGTCCCATGCTTTCCGGCAACGTCGAAAGGCAGTACAAAGGTCTCTATCGGCTCACCATAGCCCGGACCGTAATTGTAACCATACTCGGCTGTAAATGCCTTACCGGTGAAATACTTGTCAAGTCGTTCGTCAAGGGCTTTCCAGTCAATTACAATATTCCCGTTGCTTCTGACCTCCAGCTCCGGTTCATAGGTGGGATCAAGCATTGAAATCCTGTTGCGTTTAAGGAGCTGGTATATTTCAAGCTCATTTCTCCCGGTCATGTTTCTCGTAAAACCCTCATGCTGAAGTCCCGCCCTGAACCTGTTCTCATTGGGAAGAGCGAAATCCCATACGGTGAGACTGACGGGTATCTTCCTGGTTAGTCCTTTTATTGTTATAGCCAGTTCCGACGAATAGGTACCGGGGGCCGCTTCATTCCTGAGAAAGGGGATGTACTGATCGATCCATATCACCAGTGACTTCTGATCATCAATGCGGTTGTTAAAGTCAGGAAGCCACAGCGGGTATGTCCACCGCCATCTTACCCTCGATGAATCGTCCTGGATATATTGGAACGGTATCAATGCATCGGGATACCAGCCATTGCCCAGTGAGGCAACAGGATATCCGGTGCTGGGTGTTTTGACTTCAACGGCCCATTCGAGGAAAAGCTCCGGCTTAATTGAAAACTCATCTTCTCCCTTCCTGAACGGAATCATCCCAACCCTGATGTTGTCGAGGGTCTCTTTTGTAAGACTGGTTAACACCAGCTGAAATGAGATATATTCTCCCCTGGCGGCATGCAATGACACCGTGTTACCGTCATAGATTGAATTCTTCTTCAGGATATCTGAATTGACATCCTTATTCCCTTTCAAAAGAACAAACCGGTTATCAATGATTTCATTGCTTGTCGGATCGAGTCTTACCGATGAAGGGATGACCGATACCGTCCAGCCTGATCCGCTAAAATCATTCCTGGGCGATGAACAGCTGCAGAAGGAGCAAATAATCAGTAAAACAACAAAAGAAGTTCTCATAGTGCCGGTATTTAGTTTATGGTTAGATTCATGCAACACCAAACCTGTCGAGTTTATAGAACCTGAATGCATTATCCCAGTAGAGTTTTTTCAGAACACTTTCATCGAGTCCGATGCCATCGATTTTCCAGTTTCCCTGGATCGGCGTCGGATGATCGAACTGTTTGTCAAGTGTCTGGAAATAACGCCAGTGTATATCGTAGAAATGATGGTTCTCCTCCATTGTGAAATCCTTGCATGGGCCGGCGCCCTGGACATCGCATTCGTTCCAGAAAGCCAGATCGGTGCCAAACATTATCCTGTCCTGGTATTTGGTGAAAAACTCATGTCCTTCACCGGAGCTGTGCCTTCCAAGTTCTCCGATGCGTGCGGCGGTATCAATGCTGAGGTTGGGCAGCTGGTCGAGCCATGAGCTCACTGCCTTCAGGTTTTCCGAGTATCCGGCAACATGTACCGCAACGAATTTAACTCCCGGGAAGGTTCTGTAAACGTTGTTTACCTGGTCAAACAGTGTTTCGAGGGCCGGATATTTACTGCGATCGGCAAATGACCATTCGGGATGAAGTTCCAGTTCTTCCCAGCGCTCATTCTCAGGGTTCCATGGCTGGAAGAAGGCCACCGGATCGCCGGTGTGAAAAGCCACGGGGATGCCAAGTTTTTCAGCTCTTTCCCAGATCGGGAAAAGCCTGGGATCGTCGATAGGGATGAGTTTTCCCTCCCTGTCCCTTGCTGTCAGGCCCAGGTCCTTGAGATTCTTCAGGGCAATGGCACCTGCATCAACTGCCTTTTCCAGCATATCCGGAGCCTTTATAAAGAATTCAGGGTCGTTTTCTGCCAGGCTCCAGTCGTATGTATAATGAAGCCCCAGCCTGTTCCTGTACGGTTTAATCGCATCATTGATCTCATAGAATGCCCTATCGCCTACATAATAATCCGGGTCTGATCCTGATATGGAAGCGATAAGTACGGCATACCTTATCAGGTTATCATCCATAACCCTGAGCGCTTTTTCAATTTTGCCCGGTGTGGCATGGATGTGGGCATCGATCAGGCGGCCACCGGCCGGCTTTAGTTTCCCGGATGATCCGGTATTCATGCATTGGTTCATACCTGCTGTCGAAATTACTGCTGCTCCCATTGATGTGAGTTTAATAAATTCTCTTCTGCTTACCATTTTTCTCAATATTTGTTTTTAATGTGATCAGTAAAATCTCTATGGCCGTCTTAAGGCCCGGCTTCTTCTTACCTTCCTGAAATTTTATTGCCCGGCCTGAATCATGGCGGAATTAAGCCCATAACCCTGCCGGATCCGGGATAGATGTCTCAAAGCAGATTTTCCCCTGTATTATTGATGTTAGAAACATATTGTTGACTAAGATAATAAATTCACTGAAGAATTGCGGACGGGAAAAGAATATAATTTCCCGTAACAGATTTCCCTGTGAGGTTGCTTTCAGTGATTACTTGCGGAATAAGGGCCGGGTGCCTGAAAAAAGCTGCGGGCAATTGCGGGAACCGGGGGAGTGACGTAAAATGAGATAATGAGTAAACAAATATCATGAAATAAGGAAGCTGAAAAGATTTGTCATGGTTCCGGTTCCACATGAATGGTGATATTCAGCTTGTCAAATTTTGATTTCAGTGTTTCTTCTATACTGTCGCAATAGGTATGGGCATCCTCGACCGATTTATCCTTTGGGATCCCGATGTGAAAATCGATGAACCTGTAATTTCCCGAGATCCTTGTTCTGAGGTCGTGGTAATTGACATCCATGCTGTTTAGCATCATTTCAAGCTTTTTTATTTCATCATCGGGCCATGCTTCGTCAAGCAATGGTCTGAAAGCTTTTTTGATCAGGATAACAGCTTCCCTGATGATAAGAAGGGCAATGCAGATTGCGATCAGCGGATCGAACCAGTGTATTCCGGTGAGTATTATCAGACCCAGTCCTGCAGCCACTCCGAGTGAGGTATAAACATCGGTTTTGAGATGCAACGCGTCGGCTTCAAGGGCAACCGATCCAGTGGCTTTTGCAACCCTGTACAGCTTCCCTGATACAATGGAGTTTATAATGGCTGAAACAAGCATCACCAGGGAGCCAAGTCCGAGGGATTCAACCACCATACTGCCCCCGGCCATTTTTTTCACCGACTCTGCAATGATCCAGACCGCTGCTGCAAGTATCAGTATTCCCTCAATCACCCCCGACACGTTTTCCACCTTCCCGTGTCCGTAGGGATGACGGGAATCGGGGGGATTGTCTGAAACCTTCACGGAAAACAGCGCTATCAGGGATGCAATCAGGTCCATGGCCGAGTGGATCGCCTCGGAAATGATACTGACCGATCCGCTTATCACTCCGGCCGCCAGCTTTATTGTGATAAGAAAAGAATTTGACAGTACTGACAGCCTTGCTATCTGGATTTTTGAACTCATCCGGGGCCCTGAAAAATTTAATTCCTGCAGATAAAATTAAATATTATTCTTAAATAATCAGGGCTGTGGAATACAACCCGGGGCTCAATGGTTCAGATGCAACCGGAATACCGCCCAATGCCGGCAGCCTGCAGTTTATTGCGGCTGTCTTTTTATTATTGTTAATTGGGATAGCGGTTAAAATAACCGGGCCGTGAAACAGATTAACTGCCAGGGGAGTTCACTAACCGGGTTTTATGTGCTCACAGTTTTGAAATATGGTCCCGGATCTGCTCTATGAGCCACTTGGGTGTTGAAGTTGCGCCGCAGACCCCGGCAAATTTCTTGTTGCTGAACCATGATGATTCTATTTCATCAACCGAGGAAACGAAATATGTATCAGGATTCACGGATTTGCAGACGTTAAACAGCATCTTTCCGTTTGAGCTCTCCCGGCCGCTGACAAAAATTATTATATCATGATTTCCGGCAAACTCTTTCAGGTGCGGTTCCCTGTTTGAGACCTGTCCGCAGACCGTGTTGTGTATTTTGAAGCTGATCTCCTGGCTGCCCGAAGCTGCCGCTTTCATGTTTCCGGCTATAAGCTCTTTGATTTTCCTGTATTCCTTTGCGTCCATCGTGGTTTGTGAAAAGAGATGGACCGGCCGCGTGAAGTCGATTTTGCAGAGATCGTCAACTGAGGAGATCAGGATGCCTTCATTGTTTGTCTGTCCAAGCAGGCCTATCACCTCTGCATGACCCGATTTGCCGTAAATTACCACCTGACCGTTGTCAGCCTTGGAAGAAATCCAGGCGTCCCTGATCCTTGACTGCACTTTTTTGACAATGGGACATGTTGCCTCGATTATTTCAATATTGTTTCTTTCAGCTTTTTCATATGTTTCAGGCGGCTCTCCGTGAGCCCTGATCAGTACCTTGCAGTTCCTGAGCTCACTGAACTGATTATGGTCGATGGAAATCAGGCCCAGGTCTGAAAGTCTTTCAACTTCCTTGTCATTGTGGACTATCGGGCCAAGTGAAAAAACCCTTTCGCCATTCAGCAATGCATTTTCTGCAATCTTAACCGCGTTCTGAACCCCGAAGCAAAAGCCTGACCTGTTGTCAATTTCAACCCTCATTAAGTTTGTTTTTGATGATTTCCCGTATCCATCTCAATTGTTCTGTTATTGTCATCCTGCTGTTATCCAGAACGATAGCGTCGTCGGCCCTTCGCAGGGGGCTGATATCCCTGTTTTCATCAGTAATGTCACGGACGATGATATTGTTCTTTATTGTTTCAAAATCAACATCCATATTTTTACCCTTAAGTTCATCATATCTTCTTTTGGCCCTGATTTCAACCGATGCAGTCATGAAGATCTTAAGTTCCGCATCAGGGAACACTACGGTTCCGATATCCCTGCCATCCATTACAATTCCCCTCTCCCTGCCTATTTCCCTCTGAAGTTCGACCATTCTCGATCTGACCTCAGGGATCAGGCTGATCCTGCTGACATATGAAGAGACCTCCACCCCTCGGATCTGAGTTTCGACATTTTCAGAATTCAGGAAAGTCTCATATCCTGAAATATCCGGATTGTAGGCAAACCCTATATTGATTTCCCTGAGATCTGAAATGATATCGGCAGTTTTCAGGAAGTCGTTCCCGACATATCCCTTCCTGAGGCAATAAAGGGTGACCGCGCGGTACATGGCACCGCTGTCAATATAGATGTAATTCATTTCTCTCGCGATTGCCCTGGCAAAAGAGCTTTTCCCGCTTGAGGAGTAGCCATCTATTGCAATAATGATTTTTTTCATTGCATCGGCATCTGGGGTGCAAATATGGAAAATTTCACGTGTATAATCAATTTTTATTTTGGCGCCGGAATTTTCTGTACAACTGGTCGGTCCTGGTAATCAGCGAAATATGATTCGATGCGCCTGCAAGGTGATATGAAGCATGCCCAAACTGCAGCGACATGAAGGAAGTATTTATTCCAAACCCCCATGAAAACCCGGCTCCTGCCGCTTTTGATTCTGTCATCAGTTCCTTTCTTCTCTGGTAATTATAGCCTGCGCTCAGGTAGAAGTTCTTATGCGGAATCAGTTCAGCTCCCATGATCATATGCCTCATAATGTTTTCCATTAATCCGTCCGGAGATCCTTTTGCTCCGTTACCAGCCGGGTCTTTATAATCGTGTGTCAGGTCGTATTTTTCCAGATGCCTGATTGTAAGGGAGAACCTGAATGGGGCATGGGCCAGCTTTGCCGATGCACCTGCCAGGATTTCGAAGGGTGTTGAACGATTTTTCTCACCGGTATAGGAAATAATCTGGCGGCCCATGTTTCGCAGAACAATTCCGCCCGAATAAAGGCCGTCATCCGATTTCCACGATACCCCGATATCGGCAGCAAATCCTGCAGAGGTGTATCTTTCAAGATGCGACAGTATAGGCTTAAGATCGATTCCGACCGAAAATGAGGAGTCAATGCTGTAAGAGCAGATAAGTGAAAATGAATATTCCGATGCCGTGAATGATCCTGTTATATTTCCGGAAGGATCGGCTTCGGTAAAAGTGCCGTAGTTCAGGTATGTGACGCCCCCGGCAAAATTACCTGCATTTGCTGTTGAACGGGAATAAAGAACCATGCCATAATTAATTCCTGCCAGGTAACTGGCATAGTTAAGGGAAAGGTTCTTGTCCATTGCCGGTGAAAGGAGCGAAGGATTATGATGTGCCAGGTTCAGGTCCCCGGCAGGCATCGATACGTTTGATCCCCCGAGAGAGGCTACGAGACCTGAATGGGTGAGGTTCAGGAACTCATAGACCCTGGTTCCCCCGGTCTGAGGAAATAATTCCGGCAATAAGATGCTCAGGGCAGCTATGAACAGGACTTTTTTCAACAGCAGATATATAGGGTAAAAATAAAATATTAAAACAACAGTTAAAAATGCCGGAAAACTCTTTCAGCTTTCATGATTAACAGGGCCACATTCTGTTAATAAAAAATTCTTAACTGCCTGTCTGAATTCAGTTCCATTGATTAATTTTAAGTTCATATTCAATGTCTGTTTAAGTTCTGTTGGCATAAAAATTTTTATGAATCGGGTAAGGCATTGGCAGAGTTGTTGTTCAGTTTGCTGGAGCAGGTTTTTTATTTCGGTAGCTAATGGCACAGGTTTTGATAATTATTATTTTTCAAATACGGTGAATAATAATTGTAATTTTTTTGTCTGCGATGTGGATGGAGACGGATATTCGGATTTAATTAGTACTGATAAAGATTCTCCCTGGACAACAGGGTACCAGGTTTTCAGACCGGGAGGAAATTCAACGGCTCTGATGGAAAAAGTTGGCAACGGCCTGGGAGAACTGACCAAGGTATCATACCTGAAGCTGTCAAAGGCAAATTCCTCTTCTTATCAGCGGGGGAGCAGCGCTGTTTTTCCGTTGACCGATTTTCAGGGTCCTCTCACTGTTGTAAGCTCATTCCAGACGGACAATGGCAAAGGAAGCATGAATCTGATGGAATATTATTACGAGGGAGCCAAAATACATCTTCGCGGAAAAGGATTTCTGGGTTTTCTTAAAACGAGACTTACAGATCACACTGCCGGTATAGCAAATGAAGCCATTATCACTGATGGTTTTAATCCGACGTATTTTTATCCATCCGTGCAGCTGTCGCTTTCAAAACGAGCCGGTACAACCGATACTATTTCCAAAGTAAAAAATGTACTATCACAGGTAGTTCTGAATGCATCAAAGAAATGGATCTTCCCATACGTCTCTTCATCGAAGGTAACAAACAAGCTTACGGGGCATACTGTTACCATGAACACATCGGGATATGATAATTACGGAAATCCTTCCACTATCGTGAAAAGCTATAGCAGCGGTCCGACAGAAACATCAACAATTGTTTATGATAACACTGTATCTACAAGCCAGTGGCTCCTCGGCCGTCCGACAAGCGCTACAACTCAGTACACAGGGGGAGGAAATACCATAACCAGAGCTGTTACCAGGAGCTTCAGCACTACAACCAATAACCTTAACAGCGAGACATGGTATCCGGGTACAGGCAATCAGTTTGTGAAAGGGTATAAATACAATTCAAACGGAACCCTGAAAAGGGATTCGGTTACAGTTGGCGGAGTTTACCGGACAAATATCTATACCTATGAATCCAATGGAGTAAGAATAAAAACAATTACCGACCCGCTTTCCCATACTGCCACGATTACATATGATGCCTGTGGCCGGCTCCAGGCTGTCAAAGACTATCTCAATAATACTCTTTCATACCAGTATGATGAAATGGGACGGGTTACAAATGTATCCTCAACTGACGGGAACCAGACCTCATCCGTCTATGCATGGGAAAGCCCTGCATCTGCTCCAAAGCCTGCAAGATACTCGGTAGTTGTAACCGGAAATGACGGCTCGCAGACCAAAAGATGGTTCGATAAGCTCTCAAGGGAAATACGCTCTGATATGAAAGGTTTTGACGGCTCCTGGATCTATACAGATACAAGGTATAATGTAAAAGGACAGGTTGACAGTATTTCGGAACCATATTATACAGGACCAACCTGGAACAGGTACCAGTATGATAACTATGGAAGGAAGACAAATCTGTACAGACCATCCGGGAGGAACAGCTCATGGGTCTACAGCAGCAACACTATTACTGAAACAACCGGCGGAAGGTCATTCTCCAAAACATATTCTTCCGATGGAACCGTATCTTCAGCCACTGATGCGGGAGGAACAATAAGTTATACCTATTATCCTGACGGAAAGGTAAAAAACATCACCGCCCCTGGCAACATTGTAACTCAGATGCAGTATGATATTGCAGGCAACCAGACCAAACTCATTGATCCGAGCGCAGGTACAATTAATTAATTTACAACGGCTTTGGAGAATTGCAAACACAGCAGAATTCCAGACTGCAAACTACAACGATAACATACTATCCGGATGGAAGAATTGCCCGTAAAGTGACACCCGAAGGCACGACAAAATACTGGTATAATGCAAATAAACAGCTGACCAATATCGGTTCACCAGGCGGCGTGAGCCGTTCGTTTGCCTACGACTCGAAGGGAAGACCCGCGACGATTACCGATACGATACCCGGGACCACTCCCCTGATAAAAACACTGACATATGACGGTTACGGCAGGCCAGGTACAATAACACATCCATCGAATATTGTTGAAACCAGGAATTACAATTCTAACGGGTATCTCAGCTCGGTTTCTGCCGGCGGTTCGGCCAGGTGGACCGTCACGTCGATGAATGCATTGCAGCAAATCACGGGGGGCCGGTACGGAACGAGCCTCAACGCTGCTTACGGCTATGACAGCTACGGTTATCTCACATCCAATACAACAGGATCTCTTCAGAATTATACTTATAGTTTTAATACCGTTACCGGTAACCTGAACTGGAGAAAGAATGTACTGCAGGCAAATATCCAGGAGAATTTCGAGTATGATAATCCCGACCGGCTCGACAGGGTTTACCGGGGAGGAACAACCTTGCTGGACATGGCTTATGAAAGCAATAAAGGAGGTATAACAACAAAGAGCGACGCAGGTACACTGAATTATAATATTTCAGCAAAACCCTATGCGTTGGGAACGGTTAATCCGTCAGCAGGGCTGTTGCCCACAACAGTCGATTCACTAACTTATACCTCCTTTGAAAAAGTAAATACGATCTCTGAAGGTAACTTTGCAGCATATTTTACGTATAACAGTGATAACGAGCGTGCAAAGATGGAAGTTAAGCAGAACGGCAGCACAATACTTACAAGGTGGTATCCGAGCGGGGGTTATATAAAAGAAACAGCAGGAGGAGCAACCAAAGAATACACATTTATAGGAGGTGATGCCTATT
>Ga0302236_1000066_pt1 | contig 115964 bp, 100 predicted proteins | sample AAG_UR_Gly_MG_FD_193509 | JGI IMG/M metagenome (GOLD analysis project Ga0302236, IMG submission 193509) | Enriched activated sludge microbial communities from anaerobic digester in WTTP, New Holstein, Wisconsin, United States - AAG_UR_Gly | ecosystem: Engineered > Bioreactor > Anaerobic >...
TTTATGCGCTTTTTTCCCTTACGGCGTTCAGGCTGCGATAATTCCCGATAAAACTTTCGCGGCTTCGCAAGAAAAGTGCCGATAGATCTTATTCGATTCTTCCTTGGCGAATTAACGCCCATCTTTCATCTTTCATCCTTAATCTTTCGACTTTCATCTTTTGACTTCCCCCCCCTCCAAAAAGATAATTGACTAAAAACAGTATCCATGTATAATTCCCCGGAATGGATGCGGGCCTTGTTTAGTCCGATCTTCGCCCTGCCGCGACAGAGGCCCGGAAATTCCGTAATGAATTTTTTCGAGAACTACAGACACATTCGCGAGCGGATAGACGAACGGGCTCGCGCCGCGGGCCGCAAACCCGAGGATATACGCATAGTCGCCGTCTCGAAGACCTTTCCGCCCGAGACCGTACAGGCTGCCATAGACCAGGGCATACGGCTCTTCGGCGAGAACAGGGTGCAGGAGGCGAAGTCCAAGATTCCGGCCCTTTCGGGCGATTTTCGCTTTCACCTGGTGGGGCACCTTCAGTCCAACAAGGCGCGCGACGCGGTTGGCCTATTCGATCTGATCCATTCCATCGACAAGGCATCCACGGCGCGCAGGGTCGGCGACGAGGCCCTCCGCGCGGGTAAGACCCAGGCCGTTCTGGTACAGGTGAACACCTCCGCAGAGGACACAAAGAGCGGGATCGATCCGGACGGGGCCTTCGAGCTCTGCAGGGAGGCCGCGGGAATGCCCGGTATCGAGCTTTCGGGCCTCATGACCATTGGCCCTCTGGAGGGCGATGAGGAGGCGGTCCGCGCATCGTTCGCGCTTTTAAAGGGGCTGCGCCGCGACATCGCCGGGCGGCTCGGCATGAAGCTTCCGGAGCTTTCGATGGGGATGTCGGGGGACTACCTTATAGCGGTTGACGAGGGAGCGACGCTCGTGCGCATTGGAAGCGCCATTTTCGGACAGAGGAGCGAGGGCTGATGGGCCTTGCCGCGCATACAGTCGGCATCATAGGCGCCGGCAACATGGGCCGGGCGATTGCCGCGGGGCTCGCGCGCGCGTCCGGAATGGCGCGCATTCGGGTATTCGACACCGACAGAAAAAAGTCCGAGGCGCTCCTGCGCGATCTCGCGGTGGAAGCCTCCACGTCCATCGGGGATCTGGCGGCCGTTTGCGACATCATCATCATTGCGGTCAAACCCGACGCCCTCGCCTCCGTGTTGAAGGAGCTCGTAGGCCTACCCTCAGGGGCGCTCCTCGTCTCGATCGTGGCGGGCGCCTCCACCGAATCCATGGAAAAGGCCCTCCCTCCCGCGCGGAAGCTGGTGCGCGCCATGCCGAACACTCCGGCGCTCGTCGGCGAGGGCATGACGGTGCTCGCCCCAGGAACGCACGCCGACGCCGCCGCAATGGCGCTCGCCGGGGAGCTGTTTTCGCATATCGGAAAAACGCTCGTCCTTCCGGAGCGGTTGATGGACGCCGTTACCGGGCTCTCCGGAAGCGGCCCCGCCTTCGTCTTCACAATGATACAGGCTATGGCCGACGGCGGCGTGAAGACCGGCATCCCCAGGGAGCAGGCGCTCCTTCTCGCGGCCCAGACGGTACTGGGTGCGGCGCGCATGGTGCTCGAAACGGGGGAGGACCCGGCCGTGCTGAGGGCCCGGGTGGCCTCGCCGGGGGGAACGACCATCGAGGGCCTGCACGCTCTCGAGCGCGCGGGGTTTTCGGGGATCGTAATGGACGCCGTGGAGTCGGCGGCGCTTAAATCCGCGCGCCTGGGAGGGAAGAAGTGAGCGGCGGCTGGCCCATCACAAAATACCACATCTGGCAGGCAGAGAAGGCCATAAAGGCCCTCATCTCCCTTTCGGTGCTGATCCTCGTTATCGGAAATATCATAGCCGCCGTTTTTATCTCCAGGGTGCGCGTGGATAAGTCCGCCTACCGCATGCGGGAGGGCTTCCCGATATTCACAGCGCAGGACGCGTACATCCGGCTCATTAAAACCTATCCGCACGACCCGGGCGTAAAGCTCGCCATCCACGCCATGCGCCCGGGCGAGTCCTACTGGGACGTCGCGCGCCAGTATCGCGTTTCCATAGACACCATAATAGCCGCGAATCCCTTTCTGGAATCGCTCGTCGCGCGCGAGGGGACATCCATCGCCGTGCCGCGAGAAGACGGGGTGCTTTTCGCTGTGGACAACTTCTACGACGCCTACCGAATGGCGAGGCTAACCGGGCACGAAGGCCCCCTCCGGGGCGACTACCGGCAGTCCGTGTTCCGTGCGCTCTCACCGGACGACGTCCGGCTGGCCTTCATTCCCGATACGCGCCCGGCGCTGGTAAGCGAAAAGCTCGAGGCGCTATACGCCATCCGACGCATCTTTCAAAACCCCGTACGAAGCGGCCTGTACTCCTCCCTTTACGGCGACCGGGTGGACCCCATGTTCGAGGGCATGGCCTTTCACAACGGCATCGACATCATGTCGCGCATGGGGACTCCGATACGCCCGGCGCGCGAGGGAATGGTCTCCTTTACCGGCTGGATGGACGGCTACGGGCAGACAGTCATAGTGCAGCACTGGGACGGCTATGTGACCTGGTACGGCCACTGCTCGGCCATCAAGGTAAAGCGGGGGGACTGGGTAAACAAAAAGGACGTCATTGCGCTTGTGGGCTCCACCGGGCGATCCACCGGACCCCACCTGCACTTCATGGTCATGCGGCACGGACGGATGATAGACCCTCTGCTGTTTGTCTGGTAACCCCATCGATGAGCCGCAGGCGACGGGCGAAGTCAATAAAACGGGAACTCTTTACGAGATGAGCGACGAACCCGTTGAAATCTCCCTGAACGACGAAATCGACCTCCACCATTTCCATCCCCGCGACGCGAAGGCGCTTCTGAATGAATTTATTGACATTTCAATCGAGCGGGGATTGACTGAGGTGCGCATCGTGCACGGCAGGGGAAGGTCGGTATTGAAAAAAATCGTGCTCGGCGAACTCGAAAGGAACCCGGCGGTGGAAAGCTTCGCCGACGACGGGGCGAACTGGGGCGCCACAAGGGTTTTTCTCAAGCGGCCTTAAAAGGCGCGCAAGGTACAGCCTCGCGGCAGGGGGTTCGGTCAACAACCAATGAGAAAGCTTACCGGAAGGGTTTCGAAAAAGAGGGGGCTCCCCCCGGGGGCTCTCGTCCATGTAGGCGACAAAAAAGCCGAAAACGCGAAAATCCTCGTAATAGACTACAACGAGAACAATTATAATATTTGCGACTCGGAGGGTCTGGCCGAGTGCCGATCCCCGATGGAAAAGCCGTCCGTTCGCTGGGTCGACATAGTCGGCATCGACAGGGTCGAAGTCGTCGCCGAGGCGGGCAGCGTCTACGATCTCCATCCGCTCGTCATGGAGGACATCCTGAATACCAGCCAGCGGCCCAAGCTCGACGACTGGGACGGCTACACCTTCATAGTCCTGAAGGCCCTTCACTTCGACGAACCCGGCGGCGAGATCACCGCCGAGCAGGTCAGCCTGGTGCTAAGGGAGGATACGGTAATAAGCTTTCAGGAGATTCAAGGCGACGACTTCCTGCCCATAATCGACCGCATCATCAACAACCATGGCCGGATTAGAAAGCTCGGCGCCGACTACCTCCTCTACACTATCATAGACTCCATAGTAGACAATTATTTCGTCATACTCGAGCGCTTGGGCGACCGCATTGAATCCCTCGAGGACGAATTCTTGAGCGACCCGCAAAAGGACACCATACACAGGATACACTCCCTCAAAAGGGAGATGATTTTTCTTCGCAAATCCGTATGGCCTCTGCGCGAGGTCATTTCCCGGCTCGAGCGCGGCGAGGGCGGCCCCTTTGAAAATACCACCATGGTTTACCTGAGGGACATCCACGACCACATCGTCCAGATCATCGATACGGTCGAGCTCTTCAGGGACATGCTTTCCGGGATTCTCGACATCTACCTCACCAGCGTGAACAACCGCCTCAACGAGGTGATGAAGCTCCTCACCGTGATAACGACCATCTTCATTCCAATCAGCTTCATTGCCGGCGTGTACGGCATGAACTTCCGCTTCATGCCGGAGACCGAATGGCGCTGGGCGTATTTCGCCGTCATCGGCCTCATGGCAGCGATAGGCCTGTCTATGTTCGCGTATTTTAAAAGAAAGCGCTGGATTTAAGACCGTACGCGAAAAATTAATTAATGCTTGAATGAAACGTGTACATTACCGGAAATGCGCTACTATGCGTACGAATGGTTATACGCGCCGGTGTAATACCGATCCGCCGCGCTTGAGCGGCACAGGGAGGGAATGGAATGCTCCATACATATCTCATGTGGGGTGGGTTCATCATCTTTATACTCGGCCTTCTTATCCTGGACCTCAAAGTGCTCCAGAAGGACGACCACGAAATCAAGGTGCGGGAAGCGCTGGCCTGGACTGGTTTCTGGATAGCGCTTGCGCTTTTGTTCAACGCAGGCGTCTATTATTTCGAAGGCACTCAGAAGGCGCTTGAATTCCTTACCGCGTATCTTATCGAGAAATCGCTGAGCGTGGACAATATATTCGTTTTCCTTATGGTGTTCTCGTATTTCGGCATCCCGCCGAAATACCAGCACAGGGTTCTGTTCTGGGGCATCATCGGTGCGCTTATCATGCGCGCGGCTTTCATCCTGGTGGGAGTTGCCCTCATCGAGAGGATACACTGGATCATTTACGTATTCGGTGCGTTCCTTATCTTCATCGGAATTAAAATGGCCCTTGAAAAGGAAAAGGAGATCCATCCCGAGAAAAACCCGGTCTTGAAGTACTTCCGGAAAATCATGCCCGTAACCAAAGAATTCGTCGGACACGACTTCTTCACGAAAAAAGGAAATCGCTGGGCGGCCACCCCGCTGTTCGTCGTCCTGCTCGTGATCGAGAGCACCGATATCGTGTTCGCGGTCGATTCCATCCCCGCGGTGCTCGCGATCAGCCATGATCCGTTCATAGTTTACACCTCCAACGTGTTCGCAATCCTGGGGCTTCGCGCCCTGTACTTCGCCATAGCCGGGGTCATGCGGCTGTTCCACTATCTGAATTACGGTCTCGCGTTCATTCTAATTTTTGTGGGAATTAAAATGATCCTCGCCGATTACTACAAACTGCCTGTTTCGGCCGCGCTCGGAGTGATCGCGGGAGTGTTGGCCATTTCGGTCATCGCGTCGATCATGTTTCCGAAAAAGGGCGCTTTGCCTCCCCACGGTATGCCGGACAAACGATGAGTTCGACCTCCGGCGACAGGCTTCGCTCCGTTCTCGAGTGGGATTCGGTCGTTTCGGAGATCGCGGCGCGCTGCTCGTCCGATCCCGGGAAGGAAGCGGCCTGGAGGCTCTCCCCGATTGAACCGGAGCGGATAAGAAAACGCCTTCGAAAAATAAGCGAGATTCGAGGTCTCGCCGAACGCGGCTCGTCGTTCGACTTCAGGGGGCTGCGTGACATAGGGGAGCCCGTCGGCCGTGCCGCAAAGGGCGCCGTTCTCGGATTGAGCGAGCTCTTTACCATACGCTCGTTCATAATGGCCTCCGGGCGCGTGCTCGCCTTCCTCGGGCAATACGCGGACGATCTGCCCTCCCTCGCCGAGGAGCGCGAGCTCCTTGACCCGCTGAAGCGCGAGGGAGAGACCCTCATACCCGCGATGACGGACAACTGCGAGCTAAACGACGCCCGCTTCCCCAGGCTTCGCCGCATCCGCACAGATATACTGGAAACCCGCACAGAGGCCGAAAGGCGCATGAACGCGATGGTCCACTCGGCGTCGCTCGAAAAGGCGCTGCAGGAGAAGGTGTTTACCACGCGCAATGACCGTTATGTGCTTCTGGTAAAATCCTCCATGCGAAACCGCGTACGGGGAAACGGCCTCGACGTTTCGGCGAGCGGCGCCACGCTCTTCATAGAGCCGGAACAGATCCAGCCCCTTGGAAACAGGCTCATCGCACTCAATTTCGACCTTCAGATAGAAACGGCGCGCATAATGCGCGAGCTGAGCAGTGTAGTGGGCGAAGCCTCAGAGGGTCTCGCCGGAAACCTTTCGATACTCGCCGGCCTCGACCTGCTTTCGGGCGCCGCGCGCTTTTCGTCGGACACCCGCTCGGCCGAACCGGAGCTCGTCGAGGGTCCTGTGATGCGCCTGTACGGGGCGCGGCACCCACTGCTCTACCTGATGCTCGGCGACAGGGTGGTGCCGAACGACCTCTCCCTCGGCGAATCGTACAACTGCCTTATCATCTCCGGCGCGAACACCGGCGGAAAGACGGTGCTGCTCAAAACGGCGGGGCTCTGTGCGCTCATGCTTCGCCACGGCCTGCACATCCCGGCCGGGCCGGACTCGCGCATGGGAATATTCGACCCCCTAATGGCCGACATAGGCGACGACCAGAGCATCAAGGAGTCGCTCTCCTCCTTCAGCGGGCAGATGGTGGTTTTAAACGAGATGATGGAGAAGGCGGGCCCTTCGGCGCTCATCCTCATCGACGAAATCGTAGTGGGCACCAACCCGCGCCAGGGGGCATCGCTGGCGCAGGCGGTCGTGGAATCGCTTGCGGCGACAGGCGCAAGGATCATCGTGACCACGCACTACAACGAGCTAAAGGAGCTCGCCTCAAGCGACCGGCGCTTTCGAAACGCCAGCGTATCGTTCGACCCGGAGACGCTCGCGCCAACCTACAGGCTCTTGACGGGCATACCGGGAGTGAGCTACGCGCTCGAGATCGCCCGCATCTACGGCATCCCCGAGTCGGTCCTCGGCCGCGCGAAGGAGCTGCTCGATGAGCGCGAGATAAGCGTTGAAGCGCTCATCGAAAAGACGCAGAAACTCGAACAGGAGATCACCGCGGAGCGCGAACGGCTCAACGAAGAGAGGGCCGCCGCCGCGCGGGAGAAGGAACGCTTCCGCGAGCTCCAGCGCAAAGAGGCGGAATTGATGGAGAGCATGACCCGCGGGGAGGGAACGCGCTTTCTCGAGGAGCTCAAAGAGTACCGTCGGAAGATCGCCTCGAGGATCAGCGAGCTGCAGAAGGCCGACCTCCGCGACGCCGGCGAAATGCGGCGCGAACTCGGGGAGGTCCAGAGGAGGGTCGAGACGGAGATAGCCGAAAGCGAACGAAAGCGATTCTCGCGCGAGTACGGGCCGCTCGACCCCAGGGCGGCAAAACCCGGAGACAGGGTTTTCATCGTATCGCTCGAAAAGGAGGCGGTGATAGAGAGCGTCGACCCGGAAGGCGAAAGCGCCGAGCTTCGGCTGGGCAACGCGATACGCGCGCGCTTCAGGCTACGCGACATGCTCTCCATCCCCGAAGGCGCGGAGAGGCCCCCTCACCCTAAAAAGTCCGCGAAGAGGCCCGGCGGAAAGGCCAGAGACCGTCAGGCCAAGCCGGTTCCGCTTACCGTACAGACGAGCTACAATACGATCGACCTGAGGGGGCTTCGCGTGGACGAGGCGATCGACCGAATGGAGCGGGATCTGGACCGCATGGTGCGCTCAGGCGTCAATTCGGCGGTCATAATCCACGGCCACGGGACCGGAGCGCTAAAGGAGGCCGTTCGTTCGCGCCTTAAGGATTCTACTTACATAAGCGAATTCCGCCCGGGGGGATACGGCGAGGGGGGGGACGGCGTATCCATAGCCCTTCTCAGGGACTAAAGGCTTTCCGTGCGTCTCTCGTCGCCCTGGGGCTATGGAGGACCAGGGCCCGCCCTCCGGTTCAGCCGAACATGGCGTCCATAATCCTCCCATAGGACGAAGGAAACAGGCGTTGCACCAGGTCGATGATTTTGGCGTCCCTCCCTATAAGCAGGCGCCGCTTTCTTCTTTTAATCGCGTTTACGATGCTCGCGGCGGCCTGGTCGGAGGTGGTCTTCGCCATTCGGTCGAAGCGTTTGGCGAACTTCTTGTTGGCGTCTTTTCCGAACCCGGAGGTAAAACGTGCGTTAAACGCGATATTAGTCTTGATCCCTCCCGGATGCACGCAGATCGCGGTGATCGGGGAGTCCTTCAGCTCGCGCTGGAGGGACTCGGTAAAACCGCGCACGGCGTACTTCGTGGCGCAATAGGTGGTCTGCGACGGTACGCCGATGAGACCGAAGGCGCTCGACAGGTTCACCACCCAGGCCTCGGGTCGGTTTCGAAGGTGCGGAAGAAAGGCGCGTGTTCCGTACACCACGCCCCAGAGGTTGATGCCCATTATCCAATCGAACTCGGCGTAGCTCACGTCATCCAGCCTGCCGAAGAGGGTGACGCCGGCGTTGTTTACGACTATATCGGCCTGTTTGTATCTCTTAATAACGGCCGCGGCGAAGCGCTCGACCTCCTGTCGGTTCGCGACATCGACGGCCTGCGACATAACCGCCCCCCCGGCATCCTTCACCATCCGGGCCGTCTCCTCCAGGCCCTTTTTGTTGAAGTCGGCAAGCGCGAGAAAACAGCCCTCCCGGGCAAGGGCGAGCGCCAGGCTTCGTCCGATACCGGACGCCGCGCCCGTAATCACTGCGACCTTCTTTTCGAGAGATATCATGGAAATACCCCCGGCAAAAATGAAAATGGCGCGAATACGCCATGGCAAAGGACATGCTAAGCGTAAACGCGCCGAACGCAAGCGGAATTCGAGCCGCCTTAAAATCCCCGCCGGACAATCAGGAAGCGGATACCGCGGCGAGTTTCCTGCCGAATTCCCGGCATTTCTCCCGGGCGTCCCCGTCGGGGTTCCACATCAAACGAAGTCCTTCATCATAAATCTCGAAGCCCGCGTTTTTAAGCAGGCCTTCGAGCGTCTTTACCGATTCCCCGCTCCAGCCATAGGCCCCGAATGCAGCCGCCTTTTTCCCCTTGAACCCGAGGCCCCGGACCTCCTCCATCAGCCCGGCGAGCGAGCTCATTATGCCCCGGTTAACCGTGGGGGACCCGAGCACGACCAGCTTCGACTTGAAGATCTCGGTGATGAGGTCGTTCTTGTCGGTTATCGAGGCGTTATAGAGCTTCAGATTGATTCCACCCGACTCCATCACGCCCTCCGCAATCGCCTCGGCCATCGTCCGCGTGCTGTTCCACATGGTGTCGTAGATGATGGTGATCTGGTTCTCCCGGTAGTTTTTCGCCCATTCCAGGTACTTGTGCACAATCTGTACAGGATTATCCCTCCAGATGACCCCGTGGCTGGTGCAGATCATATCGAGCGGCAGATTGAGGGCAAGCACCTCATCTATCTTCTTCGCGACCATCTGGTTGAAGGGGTTTAATATGTTGGCATAGTATTTCATGGCCTCGGAGTAAAGCTCGCACTGATCGACCAGGTCGTTAAACAGGGCCTCGGTGGCGTAATGCTGGCCGAAGGCGTCGTTGCTGAACAGCACCGCGTCTCCGGTCAGGTAGCTGAACATGCTGTCGGGCCAGTGGAGCATCGGCGCCTCGATGAAAACGAGCTCCTTCGAGCCGAGGCTCAGCCGGTCTCCGGTCTTTACCACCTGGAAATTCCAGTCCGCGTGGTACTGGCCTTTAAGCGACTTCACGCCCGCGGCTGTACAATAGACCGGCGTATCCGGAATCCGGTGCAGAAGCGCGCCAAGCGCGCCGCTGTGGTCGACCTCGCCGTGATTGGCGATGATATAGTCGATCTTTTTTAAATCGATCACCTTCTCCAGTTCACGCACGTATTCCTTCGCGTAAGGGGCCCATACGGTATCGATGAGGGCCGTCTTCCCCTCGCGGATGAGATATGAGTTATACGTCGATCCCTTGTGGGTGGAGAATTCGCTCCCGTGGAATTGCCTTAGCTCCCAGTCGACCTTTCCTACCCAGTAGATGTTGTTCTTGATTTTCTTTTCCAAAACCTTTCCTCCAATGATCATAGTTGTTGCCAAACCCGAAATGTCCGTTGTCGCCGCGCCTCGGGCGGGAAAAACACCGGACCTCTGCTTCGCAGGTGCGGCAGGTCTATTATTTATAATTCAACAGACGCTGTTCACCCTCCAGCCGGCGCTTTTCCGTGAGGTCCTGTGATACCTCGATCGTGCCGAGGTACCCGCCGTTTTCGTCGCGGAGGGCGAAATATTCGATATGAATGAACCGGTTGTTGGCCCGTATCCAGAAGGCGGCGCTATCCTCCGCCCCGGAGCGGAAATCCTTTAAAATGCGCTCGACTATGTTCACACTGTGCGGCGGATGGCAAAGCTGGACCTTGCGTCCCAGGATCGCACGGTTTCGATCGAATATACGGTGCTTGCCCTGCGAGAAATATCGTACGGTGTCGTCGGCGTCGACAAAGGTGATGTCCACCGGAAGCGTGTTGAGAAGCGCCGCAAGCTCCACGGCGTTGAGGCTTCCGGACGGCAACTGAATGCGTCCGCTTGCCGCGGCCGGTTCGCTCTCCCGGGCCTCTTTCGAAATCGACTCCGGCCTCCATTGGATTTTCGGATCGTAGAGGCAGTACCCAATTTCGTCGCTCTGCCGGTACACCTCGTACCATTCGGCCTCTGTCAGGGTGTCGAGGCTCATGGGCAGCAGTATCTGCTCCTCCTTGTAGATCATGTCGAGCACCGAGTCCGAGGCCGGTTTTAAATCGTTCTCGACGAGTTTACGCAGGTCCACCGGGCTCTTTGAGGCTGCCTCGAGCGCCGCCAAGGCTTTCTTGAGCAATGCGCGCGCCTCATCGTGCTTGGCCCACATGACCTTGGGCGGCCCAGTGATATCGTGCTTTTCCAGGAAGGGGAAGAGGAGATATTCCTTCCTGCGGTAATGCTTGTCGACATCCATAAGCGCGTTGAAGTGAGCGCGGATTTCGTTGATGTAGTTCAGGGAACCGCCGCGATCCACCGCGGCGGCCTTTTCGTACAGCGAGCCGAGCGCGCCGGCCTCCCAGTTGAGCGCTATATTCTCCTGGCGGAAGGTGTGGGCCGGGTGTCCCCCGGGGGCTTCCTTCGCGCCGGACTGGTCTATGCTCCCCTTGAGCACCGCGGTATGGATGTCGCACAGCTTAATCACCTCCTCCGCCGGAAGCCCCTCGCTTATGAGCTCCTGTTCCGCCTTGACCACATCATCGTACGGGATGCTTCCCAGAAGGTGCTGTAACTGGCCGCGGACCTCGTTTTGGCTCTGGCCGCCATGCAATCTGCGGATGAGGTCTTTCAAAATTTCCCGTTTTTTCCCGGCATTATCAATCAGCTCGCTCATCGATCATTCTCCTAATAATAGAACTATTCGTTGCGGCATTTGCCGTCCTTTAACACCTGATCTATGGTAGTGCCGTCCATAAGGGCCTTAAACTGGTCCACGATCGGCGCCCATTTCTCGTGCATATTACACCCGGTCGTACATCGGTTCAAGCCTAAAAAACACCTTTGGATATCGCCAAGATTCATAAAGAGCGATACGATTTCACCCAGGCTGACCTCCCGTGGATCGCGCGCCAACACAAAGCCTCCGTTTTTGCCGCGGACCGAATTAAGCAGGCCCGCCTGCACCAGCCTGTTCGCGATTTTCGACAAAAAATTGAGCGGTATGTCCATCTCCTCCCCTATGGTCTTGGCGAGCACCGGCTTATCGCCGCCGAAGGCTGCGATATACGACATCACGCGAATGGAATACAGCGCTGTTTGCGAGAGCAAGCCGGCCCCCTCCCTTAAGGCAAATTGCCGTAAACCCGCTGTACAGGCCATCGGGCTTAGGCATCGTCTTTTACTAAGGAGACTTCTTCATCTATATGTCAAGATATAATTTTATTAAAATACATAAAATTCTCCCCCTCTCCTATATCATTTAAAGGGACATCAAGGCCTCCTATTTTTTTAACACCTTTTATCAGAAAAATGCTAACGAGGGAGTATCCGTTGAATAGCAAAACCCCTCCCGGCCTCCCCTTGACAGGGGTGGAGGTTTCGGCTAACGAACTTTCGGTCGAAGGCGACCACCACTCTGGTAAGATGGACTGGAGATATCTCCCCCCCTGACAAGGGGGGATCGAGGGGGGTTTGAGAACTAGCAGAACCCCTCCCGGCTCTTGACGGAGCTTCCAGTGAATGTCTTCCCTTCCCCCCGAAGGGGAGATCGATAGCTTGCGAGGGCTTACACCCTCCCGCACTCCAAATTCTTCTTGCCCGCGCCGCGAGGGCCCTCATACTCAGCATGATGAAACGGACTCCCACGCAGCAGACTGTCGTCCCAATAGACTGGCGCGAGGAATACGATCACTGGGGCCTCATTCCCGCCGGGCGCGAAACCGCCGGAGCGCGGCGGCGCTTCAGGGCGCTTGCCGAACGCAAGGGAAATTGCGCCTTCGGACGCGATGTTCCAAAGGGCATGATGGATTATATCTATCGCGTCACGGTCAGGCTCGGCCTTCGAAACGAGCCTCTAAGCTTCATGAAGGGCACGGTGCGCAGGGGCGGCGCCATCCTCACGAACGCGGCCGCGGTGCGGGAGCTCGACTGGGGCATGGGAAAAGCCATAATCATCCCGCACCGTCTACGCTACGGTGAGCACATCACCCTCTCCATAGACGGAGCGCCTTTTAGAATTCGCCTGATGGAGCTCATAGTACTGAACGCCCTCCTGCACCTTGCCCGGCCTAAACAAAGCCCCGGGTGGCATTCGGCCTTCTCCGCGGCAATACTCGCACACGGATGGAAATCGCTAGAACGCAATGACATGCCCCGGGTGGAGAGCATCGACAGCGGCGGTAAATGAATTCCGCAAGACCCTCATTAAATTAGTATTGCAAAATTCGCTCCCGCGAAGTCCCCTTGGGTTTCTTTATCGGCGGGAGGCCTAAATGCCGGTTACACACGCGGGCGAATTATACGCCCTTCTGACAGCCCTTTGCTGGACCGTCGCCGCAATGTCGTTCGAGGCGGCGGGCAGGCGCGTCGGCTCTCTCGCCGTGAACATCATCCGACTTATCATAGCGCTCCTCTTTCATTCCGCCCTGTCGCTCGCCATGAGGGGAACCCTCCTCCCCGCCGACGCGTCCGCCCATGCCTGGTTCTGGCTTTCGCTTTCCGGACTGGTGGGATTCTCGATAGGCGATCTTTTGCTCTTCCGCGCCCTTGTGATTGTCGGCGCCCGCGTCTCCATGCTCATGCTTGCGCTGGTGCCGCCCATCACGGCCGTCATCGGATGGGCCTTCTTAGGCGAGACCCTGTCGGCGCAAAGCATCACCGGCATGGCCGTAACGCTTGCCGGAATCGTCATGGTGGTTCTTAAAAAGGACGGAGCAAGCGGGCGAATCGCCTTTTCCCATTCGGTTACGGGAATACTACTCGCCTTCGGCGGGGCGCTCGGGCAGGCGCTGGGACTGATACTCAGCAAATACGGCATGGGCGATTACGACCCCTTTGCCTCCACCCAGATACGGGTGATCGCGGGAATAGCCGGATTCGCCGTTCTTTTCAGCGTGATGGGGGTCTGGGGACGCGTTATATCCGGAATGAAAGACGCCTGGGCCATGTCGCGCATTTCGCTTGGGGCTTTTTTCGGCCCCTTTTTGGGCGTGTCGTTCGCGCTATTCTCCATACAGCGCACCGCTACGGGGATCGCCTCGACAATTATGGGGATAGTGCCGGTGCTCATAATCGCCCCCGCCGTGCTCATCCTCCGCGAGAGAGTGACACCGCGCGAGGTCGCCGGCTCGGTTCTCGCCGTTATTGGGATCGCGCTTTTCTTCAGTTGAACAAGGGCGATTCTCAGCCGACCCGTCGCAATACGGTCGCCTCGTAGGGCGCAAGCCCCATATCTAGCGTGGGGTACTCCATCGCGACCGACTTGTGCGTGGAAAGTACCACGCGCCAGGCGCCCTGCAGTACGGGCCGTATCCTTCTCGGCGAGGAAGCGAAGTTGAGGGCTACAAAAAAACTTTCATCGCCATACGTTCGCGTATAACTCAAAACATCGTTACGCGCGTCTCCGACCGCCTCAAAGCTCCCCCGGTCGAGAGCCGGATTCGAACGCCTCAGCGCAATCAGTTTACGGTAGAACTCGAGTACGGACGAGGCGTCCCCCGTCTGGCGCTCCACGTTCACCCTCCTGTAATCCTCGTTGACGCGAAGCCAGGGCTTTCCGGTCGAGAAGCCCGCGTTGGGCCCGCCCGACCACTGCATAGGCGTGCGCTCGGGGTCGCGCCCGGGATGAAACGGCCAGTAGCGTTTCCCAAGCGGGTCCTGGATCTCACCGCGGGGAATGCGGCCGTTTTCCATGCCGATCTCCTCGCCGTAATACAGAAAGGGCGTCCCACGAAGCGTAAGCAGCATGGCCGCCATTAGCCTCGCGCGCGCCGGGGCGTCGGTGCCGCCGCCGTGGCGGCTCCGGCTTCGGGGCTGGTCGTGGTTGTTGAGCACATTACACGGCCAGGCCTTTTCGGGGACGGCCGCGTCCCATCTCTTTATGCATTTCAGGAATTCCCGGGCGTTCCATTTCCGGTAGATCATGGAAAAATCGAACGACAGGTGCAGCTCGTCGGCCTCCTCCCCTAAGCACGAGGCGGCAATCTCCGGGTTGCCGTAGTTTTCGGCAGCAACCTCCCCCACGGACATGCGCTCGTCGTAGGAGTCGAGAAGCTTCCGGAAATCGCGAAGAATCCCGTGCAGCTCAGGCCGGTCCCTGTCGTAGATGTGCCTCTGGAGGTCGTAGGGGCGGGGATAAGGACCGATGCCGAAAGGGTTACTTCGAAAGTGCTCATCCTTTACGAACAGGTTTACCACATCCAGCCTGAAGCCGTCCACTCCCCTGTCCAGCCAGTGCCTTATCTCGCCGAACATCGCCTCTTTAAAAGCCGGGTTCCTCCAGTTGACGTCCGGCTGCTCCTTTAAAAACGAATGGAGGTAATACTGACGAGTCTTTCTGTCCCACTCCCAGGCGCGGCCGCCGAAAGCGGCCATCCAGTTATTGGGATAGCGGCAGAATTTTCCGCGGTCGCGCCATATATACCAGTCTCGCATGGGGTTGTCGCGCGAGGAGCGCGACTCGACAAACCAGGGGTGCAGGTGGGATGTGTGGTTCATAACCAGGTCCAGTATCACCCTTATGCCGCGCCTGTGGGCCTCGGAAAGGAACAGGTCGAAATCGCGCTGAGTGCCGAAGACCGGGTCTATCCCGCGATAATCGCTTATATCGTATCCAAAGTCGAACATCGGAGAGGTGTTGATTGGAGAAAGCCAGAGGCCGTCGACGCCGAGGTCGGCGAGGTAATCCAGTTTTTGGGTTATTCCAGGCAGATCCCCCACGCCATCTCCATTCGAGTCGTAGAAGCTCCTTGGGTATATCTGATAGATCACGCCATGCTTCCACCACAGCCGGTTTGTTTCCATTCGCCACCTCCGGAATGCGAAGAATATAAGCAGGGCCCCGGCAATCTGTCAATCGCTTGTCGACTCCGAACCGCTTCATTTTTTTGTTTACACACGGGCAAGGCGGCGTACTGTGGAAGCAAGAGCCCCATACGGGGCCCTTACCGCCGTGAAAATACCCGACAAGGACAGTATAATGGCATACAAAGTAGCCCTTTATCCAGGGGACGGGGTAGGCCCCGAAGTCATTGCCGAGGCGCGCAGGGTGCTCGAGGCGCTCCCCGCCTCTTTCGAGTTCACACTCTTCGACTGGAACAGCTCGCTCTACGCCTCCACCGGCCGGTGCGCGCCCCGGGACTATCTGGACCGCCTCATGCCCTTCGACGCCATACTCCTCGGCGCCCTTGGCGACGCCTCGAAGGCCCCCGACCATATCGCCGTGGAGCCGCTTCTATCCATGCGAAAGGGCTTCGACCAGTATGTAAACATACGCCCCACCTTTCTTTACGATGGCGTGGACTGCCCTCTAAAAAACATCGCGCCGGGCCAAATCGACATGGTGGTAATCCGCGAGAATACCGAGGGCGAGTACACGGACTTGGGCGGCCGTCACTACGTAGGGACCCCCCACGAGGCCGCCATGCAGGTAAATTACTTTACCCGCATGGGGACCGAGCGAATCATCCGCTATGCCTTCGAAACCGCGCGCAAGCGTGAGCGACGTCACCTTACCAGCATCACCAAGTCCAATGCGCTGAAATACAGCATGGTCTTCTGGGACTCCGTGCTCGCCGACGTGGCAAAGGACTATCCCGATGTAACGTGCGCACCAATGCTCGTTGACGCCGCCGCCATGAACTTCGTGCGCTCGCCGGGGATGTTCGACGTAGTTGTATGCTCCAACCTTTTCGGAGACATACTTACCGACATAGCCGCCATCATAGTCGGAGGGATGGGTTTCGCGGGAAGCGCCAACATCAACCCGACGCGTAGATACCCCTCCATGTTCGAACCAGTCCACGGGTCCGCGCCCGACATAGCGGGTACGGGAAAGGCCAATCCTATCGCGGCCATACTCTCGGCCGCCATGATGTGCGAATTTCTGGGCGAGGTCGAGCTGGCCGGCCGGGTCCGAAACGCCGTGCGGGCCAATCTGGCCGGGGGAAGGGTGCGCACGCCGGACAGGGGCGGCCACGATTCCACTTCGGCCGTGGGCGATGACATCATTAAAAAACTCCAGGGGTAAGGCCATGGACTATTCCGAATACGCCGGCGAGGGCTGTACGGTAAAGGAATATCACTTCGCGGTCTCGGACGGCGTGGCGCTCAAGATAATCGACTTCATTCCAAAGCGAGACAACGACAGGCGGCCGGTGATTCTTTTCGTGGCCGGATGGATATCGGCGATATCAGGATGGACCGGGGTCATAAAAACCCTCAGCGCGGAATACCGCACCATCTACCTCGAAACGCGCGAAAAACGCTCCTCCATCGTGCCGCGGAACCGAAGGGTCGGCTTCGCGATGGATCGGCTTGCCGCCGATATACGTGAAGCGGTCGAAAAACTCGTTCCGGGGCGCCGTGAGTTCGTGATGGCGGGCAGCTCGCTCGGCGCCAGCGCCATCCTCGAATATCTGGCGCAACCGGGCAGAAAGCCGCTCTGCGCCATTCTCGTCGGGCCCAATGCCGAATTCCGCTTCCCCAGGTTTTTGGGATACGTAATTCCCGCCTTTCCACCCTCGTTCTACCTGGTCCTAAAACCGGTGGTTAAATGGTACCTGCGCAACTTCCGGCTCGACAAAAAGAACGAACAGGAGCAGGTAAAAAAATACGAATCCACCCTGGACGCCGCCGATCCATACAAGCTGAAATATAACGCGATCGCCATACGCAATTATTCGATCTGGCACGTCCTGCCCGAGGTTAAAACGCCCGTACTTATCATAGGGGCGGCCCTCGACAAGCTGCACGGCAACGAGGCCCTCAACAAGATGGTCGGCCTGCTTCCACGCGCCGGATACCGCGAGCTGGCCAGCAACAAGGAAACGCACAGCGAAAAGGCCGGAGAGCTCATTATCGATTTCATCGTAAAACGCGACTACATGGAGCTTTAAGGGGGCCGGAGGGCGTAAATTGCTTGCTCTTTCCGCCGCCCGGGCATATTTTGTATATATGCCCGGCATGTCCCGGCTATGGAGGGGCCATGTTATCATTGTCCAGGGTGGACGTAGTCAACGTTTTTCTCGACCAGAACTCGGGATCCCCCGTGGTGCTTCTTCAGGCAAGGGACTCGGGGGACGTCCTTCCAATCCTCGTTGCCCCGCTCGAGGCGAGCCTTATCGCGATCGAGATAGAAGGCAAAAAACCCGTCCGCCCGCTCACACACGACCTTCTCGCCAGCACCATTCGACATCTCTCATGGCAGGTGGAATCGATCCTTGTGGACGATTTAAAAGACAATATATTCTACGCCAAAATCACGCTCGAACGCGACGGCGAGCGCATAGAGATCGACAGCAGGCCGAGCGACGCCATTGCGCTCGCCCTCCGCACCGGCTCGCCCATGTTCGTGCGAAAAAAAGTTTTCGGACTCGCAATGGGCCTGGACCGGGCGGCCCACAGGTACGATGCCGAAACCCTGAAAGAGATGCTGGAAAACATCGATATCGACGACGTCGGCGGCAAGATCATGTGATGAACGCCCCGGACGGGCCCCAGTGGCGCGGGCGCGTCCGAATCAACCGGTTTTTCCCGGAATACCTTTGCCATTTCCCCCGGAGGACGCAATGCCCACTCGCACACCCACGGTCAGGCAAAACATCGCCCGAATGCACGATATCATCCGTGAACTGACGGAAATCGAAACACGGCTCGATTCGTTTATCGACGTAACCATGTGGATCAGCGATCCGCACGGAGCCGGCGACCGCTTCGTATCGATCCTTAAAGGGCGCTTCGGGCTCGTCTGGCGGATCTGCTACGAGGCCCTTCCAAAGACATTCTCGGACGAAAAAATAGAATACTTGGGGCGGATAATACGGCGGGAAAAATATTTTCGAACGGAGACCTACGCCATGGAGCCCCAGGACGTGATCTCCTCCCTTGTACGGATTATCCAGTACCGCGTCCAGAACGTCGCCGATTTCGACCTTATCCGCGACAACATCAACAGGGACCTCAAGCTGGTGCTCGAAAACCTCATCCTCAATTATCCTGTCCCGAACATCATATACGAAAACGCCCTGATAGCCGGCCGCGTGATCTCGGCCCTGTGCAAGATCGTGAAGCAGGTGATTCTGGGGAACCTGATCGTCCTCGGCGACATTTTCGACCGCGGCGACGAACCGGACAAGATAGTGCGCATCCTCAACAGCCGCGAGATCCGTCCCTACGTAAAGTTCGTCTGGGGAAACCACGATATTCTGTGGATGGGGGCGGCCGCCGGCAACCGCTCCATGGTGGCGGAGGCGCTTCGCATAAGCGTGCGCTACGACAACCTGGAGTTCCTCGGCCGTCTCGGCATCGACCTCGAGGCGCTTATAGATCTCGCCGAACGGCTATATCCCGACGGCGTAGGCGGGAACTTCAAGGCCAAAAAGGAGCTCTCACGCAAGCTGGAAAAGACCCTGGCGATGATCCAGTTCAAACTGGAGGAAAAGACCATCCGCGACAATCCCGATTTCGGCATGGAGTCGAGGCTCTGGCTGGACAGGCTTGCGGACATGCTTGGAAAGGGCGATACCGCCGGGCTCACCGATACGTACTTCCCCACGCTCGACCTCGACGATCCACCGAGGCTCAGCGACGAGGAGGCCGGGGTCATCGACGATCTCGCACGACAATTTACCGGAAGCGAGCGCCTCAAATCGATCATGCGGTTTTTCTTCGACCATGGCGCCATGTACCATATCAACAATTACATCCTCAACATACACGCGCTGATACCCAGCACCGCCGACGGCAAATTCGAGGAGCTGCTCGGCAGGCGCGGCAGGGAGCTCTTCATCCATCTTCAGGAGATGATAAAGAACATAGGAAATAACTACTTCGAGGGGCGAGCCCAAAACGAACGGGAGCTGGCCATTATGTTCTACCTATGGTGCGGCCCGAAATCGCCCTTTTTCGGAAAGGACGCCATGAAGACCTTCGAGCGCTATTTCTTTATCGACAAGGCCACCCACAAGGAGAAGCTCCTTTTCTGGGGCGAAAACTTGAAGAAGCCCGAATTCATGGATCTCATCATGGAGGAGTTCGAGGTTAAGCGGATCGTCTATGGCCATACGCCGGTGGACTTCAAGAAGGGGGAGAAGATCGCCTCGGCCGACGGGCGCGCTATAAACATCGACGGGGGTTTTTCGGACGCATACCTCAGCCGAGGCCACGCGCTCATACACACGCCTTATTCCATCTACGCGATCATCCTTCCCACCACGCAGGAGATTCGCGAAGCCAGGACCAAGGGCGAGCCGGTCAAGCTTATGGTCGAGACCATCGATACGTTCGAGGCGCCGCTTCGAGTCAGGGACACCTATGCCGGAAAGCGGCTCAAGGAGAAGCGGAACATACTGCGCAAGGAGCTTGCTGAATACCAGTCGGCCGAAGACGATTCCTGACGAAAAGCCCGCTCAGGCAATCACCTCCAGGCAGGCCTTTATAAAGCTGAAGAGCTCGAGCGCCCGGTCCTTGTCGACCGTGCTGATCTCGGCGTTTTTCTGACCGGCGCCCCTCTGGACCAGGATTCCATCGTCGACGAGCCTGTGGACAGCGTTTTCGTAGTTCGGCATGGAAAGCGACTCCGAAAGGCGCGCCTCCCCCGTGTGGTACAGGCGCACCCCCGCCCTTCTAACGTCCGCTATAAAGTCCTTTCTTCCCATCTTTCGTACGCGCTGGTTGAGAACCGTGTGGAGAACGATTAAATACGATTCGAAATACTCCTGTATAATTTTCGCGTGATACTTCAGAACATCCGCGCCGGTCTCGTCGGCCGTTATCGTATCGTTATCTACCGATATGATTTTTTCCGCCCGAAGATGCTCGAAGACCTCGCGGCGGAACGGAAGCCCGTCATCCTCCTCCGGCGAAGGCAGAACGAACTCGTTGGAAAAAAGACGCTCGATGCCGCGGCAGGCCTCCCTTATGGCCGTGTACCCGGTGTCCCCATTTTTTCGCGACACGAGGACCGCGACAGCGGCCATGCTGAGGGGGGCGAGGTAATGGATTATGCTGTTCTTGTAAAAGACGATCCGCGCCCTGTTATCCTCCCTTAACAGGTAAAAATCCTTTACCACCTCCTTTTTTTTACTACCCTCAACACGGAGCTCCTCGACGATCCTGTCCTCCATATAGGCGCCGATAACGTAATCCACGATCTCGTCCAGATTGGACAGGTCGTGAAGCGATTCCGACATGCGAATCCCCGCCGCCGTAAAATAGCGGTGGATGGCCGTTATCCGTTCCACGAGCATCCGGCGGGAGAACCCCTTTACCGCGGAGATAAGCATGGCCGCTGTCGCAAGCGCGAAGGGCGTAACCACAGTGACCTCGTTGATGCGCCGTATGACGTTATTCGCCACCTCGAGGGCTATTTTATCGCTCCCGACGCCGCTCTCCTTTATTTCATTCAGGGTGAAGGGGGAATTGAACGTGACATACACCCTGCCGTATTTTCTTTTCAGAAGTTTGCGGCTCTCCACCATTGCGGATACCGATTCGGCGGTTTTCTCGCGCCCCTTTACCTCCGCGACATAGCTCTGCTCCTCCAGGATGCGGTCATAGTTGATGGCCACGGGCACGAACACCAGGTCCGTGTTATATCCCTCGTCTATCGCGTCCATCAGGTAATTAAGGAAGCCGAGCTTGGGGAGCGCGAGCTTCCCTGTGCGCGTACGCCCTCCCTCGATGAAGAACTCGATGCTGTAGCCCTCCGAAACCAGGGTCTTGATGTACTGCTTGAATATGACCGGATACAGCTTGAGGCCCTTGAACGAGCGGCGCAGGAAAAAAGCCCCGGAATGCCTGAAGATCACTCCCATGGGCCAGAAGCTGAGATTCACCCCCGCGGCGATGTGCGGTGGGAACATGTTGTTCATGAACAGCAGGAATGATATAATAAGGTAGTCCATGTGGCTCTTGTGGCATGGCGTAAAGACGAGCGGCCCCCTCTGGGCGGCCTCGCGAAGCATCTTGATGGATTCGGGATCGTATGATATTCCGTCGAATATCTTGCGAAGAAGCACGCTGACCGACTTGGCGAAATAGCTTGTGTACACCAGCGAATAGTCCGCGGCGATCTCGCGGTAGTACCTGTAGGCTTTTCTGCGAAGCTTCCGTTCGGGGGCGCCCTCCTCGCGCACGAGCCGCGCGATCTCGTCGAGCACGTTCCTGTGGTAGAGCACCTTTTCCATCATCTCCTGCCGTGACTTTATGACGGGCCCGAGCGTGGTGCGCTTCTCGTGATGGTATATGCCGAGAAGCTTGTTTCGAATTTCCATGGCTATCTGCCGGGAATCGTCCGATCTGGAGGCGGCAATCTCCTCCCGAAGATTAAGGGGCTCCGTTATGCGAGCGTAGGCCGGCATGGGGCTCTTGAGGGTCGCTATCCATCCCGAGATGAGCCCCTTGTCGCCGGTGGCCTTGGAGGTGAGAATATCGCGGGGCGAGGTCCAGATGACGCTTTTATTTCCGGTCCGCTCCGGGTTCCGGTTCCAGAAGATCATCTGCGGTAGAAGGTATATGGGGGTATCGATGCTTTTCTGCACCTCGATCAGGTGTAGTATCGAATCGTACTTTATCTCCATATAGCGCTTGATGAAAAAGCGCCGCGACATGAGGGAGAGGATGATGCTTTTCCCTCCGGTGATGAGCCTCCTCACGTGGTCCGTGTCGAGGACAAACTTGTATTTCCTCCTCAAAATGACCTGGTCCAGCAGCTTTACGATACGCCTCCATACGAAACCGACTGTCTGGAGCATGAACGGATTGTACTCGAGCGAGAATACGGGCGGCTCGAACCCGTGCCGTCGAAGGAGATTGTACAGAATGAGCAGAGAAATGTTCGAGCTGTGGAAGGACGCATACACTATATGCCTGTTCTCGGCCGAACACTCCCGGAGGGTTTTCAGGCTCTCGGCGTCGAAATCGATATTGCGAAACACGAGGCCGGTGATCCTCTCGACCAGCGGATTGAGCCTGTTGTATATTTCACCGTCATAAACATTCGAGGTGATTATCCCCGAATCGTCGCCATTCTTCATTGGCTTTCACTCCTGATCTTCAGGCCGTCGGGCGTCGCGGATTGCCCCGTAAAGCGGAATACCCGACGAACATGGACTTCACCGCCGGACGCCGCCGACGGAGCGCATTTGATTGATTGTACGCTTTTTTCGATTAATGAGAATCAGTTATAGTTTCACCCTTCTGACCGATATGCAACGTGATATTGCATTCCATTCAGTAACTGACCTGCCGCAGGGAGGCCGGATGCAGGATGGGGCATGCGCCTGTCTACCGGGCCATTTAGGTATTCAGCCAGCCGCGCTGAAATATGGCAAGTAATTTTTACCGTCCGCCGCCGCCGGAAGTGGTACAGTTTTGACATACATAATACAATATATATTCAACTCCGCGACATGGCGCTCCGCTGAAAGCTCCCGGGGGAGCGCACCTCCCGCCGGCGCCCCGTTCTACCGGCGTACATCCGCGGCTCTGAGGGGGGCCAGCCCGGGAAAGGGCCGGTGGAAGAGGGGGTAAAATTACGCTATACAATTAAAAAAACGATTGAAAAAAAAGGCAATGGCGGGAGTTAATACAGCCGGAAGGACATCGGGATGTAGCGCAGCCAGGTAGCGCGCTGCGTTCGGGACGCAGAAGCCGGGAGTTCAAATCTCCCCATCCCGACATCGGCTTTCATTTCCCCGGCGGCGCCAGAGATACATCCGCCGGGCTATCGACGCGGGGTAACAGATGAAATTCCGCGCCCTAAGTTCAGACGCGCCCTGGATTTCCAGATATGCTATTGACCGGAGGGCTGGAATTCGGGCGGATAATTCTTGAATTTTTCCAAAAATCATACTATATTCCCTTGATAATTGCGCGCAAACGGCTCTAAATATGGCGGATGGCAAGGGGCTGGCGTCCGAGGCGGCGAAACCATTCAAAGGGAGATCCGGGGCGGAGCGAAAAACCAAGAAAAGCGATATGCCAGAGATTAAAAGCGCAGAGATATTCAATATTTCGTTTCCGTCGCTGAAAGACTCCCGCAAGGATAGTGTCAACGCGGTAATCGAAAACATACATAGCAAAGGCCTGTCGACAAGGCTTTCAAGGGACGAGCTATATCTCATCATTGACGAGGCCGTCACCAACGCCATGGAACACGGCAACAAGTGGGACCCCCAAAAAATGGTGTTTATCTCCGTTTCCAAGAATACCCACCATCTTAAAATCAGCGTGAGTGACGAGGGCGCGGGTTTTTCCGACGCCCGATGCTTCGATGCCATCACCGACACCGGGCCTCTGCCTCTTCGGGGAAGGGGCCTTAAAATCATCCGCCAGTTCTGCAGCCCGCGCTGGAACGAGCGCGGCAACCGCATAGAGCTCATCATAGATCTGGCCTGACCCGTCCGATGGACCTCTCCGTGTCAATCGCCCTCGCGGCATCATTCATAATCTTTTTAACGCCCCTCCCGCCCGCTACCGCCGGCGGCGTGACGGTGCTCGAGGACGCCAAGTCCACATTCAGCGAGATACGCGTCGCAATCAATGAGATCCGCGAGACGGCCGGAGGAGTCTGGCGCTTCCTTGAAAGCATATCGTCGGCCGTCCGCACGATCGCCCGCCTCGTCGACCCGCGCGCCCTGGCCCTTCTGTTCTTCGTCCTCCTCTTTTCCGCGGGTTTCGCCGCGATAGGCATTCCCCGGGGGCGGCAATCGTTCTTCCTGTCGCTCGCGCTGGCGGACGCACTATGGTTCGTCTGGGGTAAAAGCATGGACGAGGAGATGCCCTCCTATGCGCTGTCGATGGCGCTTGTCAACCTGTATCTGCTCTCACCCTATCTCCTCTATCTGCTCCTTCGGCGTAGTGTCCCACCCGCCGCCGGAAGGGCGCTTGCGGCACTCCGCCGACGGTGGACCGCGCGAAAACCGGCGGAACGCGGATACATCCGGCGCATCGCGCGCGACATCGACGACGAAAGCCTCCGCCTAATCGCCTCGCTTTCCCGCGATCTTGCCGAAACCGGAAAGGAGGAGGCGGTAACGCTATCCGGGGAGAGCAAGGGAAGCATCACGAGACTGCGTGACACGCTCGACAGGCTATACCGTATCGGTTCAGAGGAATGACATGGAGATAAGCCGAAGCACCGCGAAAAATGTAGAGATAATCCACCTGTCCGGACTTTTCGAATACCATGACGAGGCGAAACTCCTCGCGGCCATGCGGCAGTCCGTCGAGATCCGCCCGGACCTCATTGCGCTCGATCTTGCGGGTGTCGACAATCTAAACTCCGCCTGCATGGCCGCCCTCCTCAATATGCTAAAGATTGCCGACGAAGCCCGGATACACTTCGTACTCTACGGGATGAATTCCCGCGTACACCTGCTGATCGAAAAGGTATTTTCGCGCGATTTCGTCCCCCTGCTCACCACGAAGGAATTCACCGAAAGATACCTGTAGGCCTCTCCGGTCCCTGAAAGTCCTAAAAAGCTCGAAGGGCCTTTTCCCCGAAAATTGGGTGGACATCCCCGCCCCGATTTGCTAAAAACCCCGGATGGACCATCGCGATTCGCGCACGGCCGCGCCGACGCCCGTAGCGCAGCGCCGCGATGCCCAAAGACAATCCGGATGATACGATACCGAAAATGAATGAACTGAAACGCTATCCCGGACCGAAAAGAAGCGGCCCCGTCGTGCTCGTCATAATGGACGGAGTGGGCATCGGACGGCAGGACTCGAGCAACGCCTTCTTCACGGCGCGGACCCCCTGTCTCGACGGTCTCATGGCATCCTGCCTGAACACCTCCCTAAAGGCGCACGGCACGGCCGTGGGACTGCCCGGCGACGAAGACATGGGCAACTCGGAGGTGGGCCACAACGCCCTCGGTGCGGGAAGGATTTTCGACCAGGGGGCCAAACTGGTAAACTCGGCCGTCGCCACAGGCTCGCTCTTCGCCTCGGACCTGTGGCGGCGGCTAACCGCGCGCCCGGCTTCCGGCGAGGCGGCCTTTCACCTCATAGGGCTTCTCTCGGACGGAAACGTCCATTCCCATATCGACCACCTCTTTGCGCTCGTTTCGGCCTGCGTCCGCGACGGAGTGAAGAGACTCCGCGTCCACGTTCTTCTGGACGGGCGCGATGTTCCCGAGACCTCCGCCCTCATCTACGTGGACAGGCTCGAGGAGTTTCTGGCCGGCTTCACCGGCCAGGGCCTCGATTACCGCATCGCCTCGGGCGGCGGCAGGATGATCACCACCATGGACCGCTACGAGGCCGACTGGAGCATCGTAAAAAGGGGATGGGAGGCGCACGTGCTTGGCGGCGCCCGTCCGTTTGGATCCGCAAGGGGGGCTATAGAGACATTCCGGGCCGAACAGCCCGGCATAACCGACCAGTACCTTCCATCTTTCACAATCGTGGACGAAACCGGAAAGGCCGTCGGCCCCGTATTGGACGGCGATTCGGTGGTGCTCTTCAATTTCAGGGGCGACAGGGCGATAGAGATTTCCCGCGCCTTCGACGATGAAAAGCTCGACACCTTCGATCGCGAGCGGCGGCCGGACGTTCTTTTCGCGGGCATGATGGAGTACGACGGCGACCTGAAAATACCGCACAACTACCTCGTCCGGCCTCCGGCGATCGACCATCCCATAAGCGAATACCTCGCCCGAGCCGGATGCCGGCAGTACGCGGTGTCCGAAACCCAGAAGTTCGGTCATGTCACCTATTTCTGGAACGGCAACCGCAGCGGGCGTTTCGACGAGCGGACGGAAACCTATGAAGAGATAGCCTCGGACCGGATACAGTTCAACGAACGGCCGTGGATGAAGGCCGCGGAGATCACCGATGCGACTCTCCGGGCGCTCGCGGGAGGCGAGTACGATTTCCTTCGGCTCAACTACGCCAACGGCGACATGGTGGGGCATACGGGCGACTTCAACGCCTCGGTCATCGCCGCGGAGACCGTGGACCTGTGCCTTTCCAGGCTCCTGCCCGCCGTGCGCGCGGCCGGGGGTGTGGCGCTCATCACCGCCGATCACGGCAACCTGGACCAGATGTACGAGCTGGCTTCGGACGGATCGATAAAGACCGACAAGGCTACCGGCGCCCCCCAGAACAAGACCTCGCACACCCTTAACCCGGTGCCGTTTATAATCTACGACCCCGCTCAGTCCGGCTCTTATCGCTTGAGGCGATTCCCAAATCCCCCGGGCCTTGCGAACGTGGCCTCAACCATCCTTTTCTTTCTGGGCTATGAGCGACCGGACGATTATCTTTCCTCGATAGTCGAGCCCGCATGAAGATCGCCTTTATTACATCCGAGGCATACCCCTTCGCGAAGACCGGCGGGCTGGCCGACGTCTCGAACGCCCTCCCCGCGGCCCTCGCGCGGAGGGGCCACGACGTGCGCATTTTCATGCCGCGTTACTACGTCGTCGACCGGGAACGCTTCGGGCTAAGCATCGTGGGCGGACCACTGGGCGTGCCTCTGGGGGATGGGGAGAAGTGGGCGGCGATACTGGAATCCCGGCACATCCCCGGAATTACGGCTTATTTCATCGAACACGATTTCTATTTCGGCCGCGATGGCCTTTATGATGATGGCCACGCCGCCTATACGGACAACGCCGAGCGCTTCATATTCTTCTGCCATGGCGCGATGAGGGCGCTTCGCGACCTGGGCTTCGCGCCCGACATCCTCCACTGTAACGACTGGCAGACGGGGCTTTTGCCCGTATATCTCAAAACACTGTATGGCGAGGACCCGTTTTTCAAAAAAAGCGCCGCTGTAATGACGGTGCATAACGCCGGATACCAGGGGGTTTTTCCGACGGAGCTCTACCATCTAACGCGACTGGATTGGAGACACTACAATGACGGGGGGCTCGAATTTTTTAACCAGATGAACTTTCTTAAAGGGGGGCTTCTTTTTGCCGACGCCGTCACCACGGTAAGCAGGAAATACGCCGAGGAGCTTCAAACCCCGGAATTCGGATACGATCTTGCCGACACCTTCGGGCGTATATCGGGCCGCCTTTATGGAATAACAAACGGAGTGGATTACGCCAAATGGAACCCGGAAACCGACACCTTTCTTCCCGCGCGCTATTCGCCCGATATGATGGACGGCAAGCGCGTGTGCAGGGAGGAACTGCAGAGAAGGATGGGCCTGAAGATCGATCCCGCCGCTCCGCTCGCCGGCTCCATTTCGCGCGTAACCCATCAGAAGGGAATGGACGTGCTTGCCGACTCCCTCGGTGCGCTCCTCGCGGATGTGAACCTCCAGTTTGTTCTTCTGGGACAGGGCGAGGACTGGATATTCCATAAATTCGAGGAACTCCGCCGTCTGTTTCCCGGGCGTGTCGGCATTTTCCGCGGCTACGATGAGCCCCTGTCGCACCTCGTCGAGGCCGGGCTCGACATCTATCTCATGCCGTCGCGCTACGAACCGTGCGGTCTAAACCAGATGTACAGCATGAAATACGGCGCAATCCCGGTTGTGCGAGCCACCGGCGGCCTGGACGACACCGTTTCCGAATGGGACGAAAGAAGCCTTAGCGGCAACGGCTTCAAGTTCGGGGACCTGACGCAAAAGGCGTTGTACGAAAAGATTCGTTACGTTATACGTCATTTCGACAACAGGCGCGCCTGGGACTCGCTCCGGAAAAACGCCATGGAATTCAGCCGTTCCTGGGCCGACGCGGCCCTGGAATACGAGCGGCTGTACGAATCGCTCCGAACGCCCGTCAGGCATCCCGTCGACACAAGATCCGGCTTCGAAAATCTATGACGAATTCCGTTCCCTCTCCGGGCTTCGAGTGTATGGCCAGCCTCCCGCGAAGCTGGCCCACCAGGGTCTTTACGAGCTGAAGCCCCAGGGTAGAGGGGGAGTCGGTGTCGACCCCGTCGGCGATCCCGTTTCCCGTGTCCCTCACCGAAAGCGTGTAAAACGCGCCCTCCGGGTCATCCAGCTCGCGGCCGCCGAAGCGGATGATCACCTCACCTCGCTCTCCTTCCGTAAACGCGTGTTTGAAACAGTTGGTTAGAAGCTCGTTTACGATGAGCCCGCAGGGAATGGCCGTGTCGATGCCGAGGAAGACGTTTTCGACTTTAATATCGAGCCGCACAATTGTCCGCGCCCGCGAATAAGAGCCAAGAAGGGAATGAGCAAGGTTTTCTATGTATGCGGAAAAATCCACACCCAGAAAATTATCCGACTGGTACAGCTTTTCGTGTATAAGCGCCATCGACCGTATCCGGTTCTGGCTTTCCATTATAATATCTCTCGCGGACTCGTCGTCGAGGGTCCGCATTTGCAGGCTCAACAGGCTTGAGAGTATCTGCATATTGTTCTTAACGCGATGGTGCATCTCTTTTAGAAGCAGTTCTTTCTCCTGTAAAGAGGCCAAAAGTAGCGCTTCGGAATTCTTTCGCTCCGTGATATCGTTCATGAAATTGAGGACAGCCGGTCGTCCCTGCCAGTCTATGAGCATGGCGCTCACCCTCATCCAGCGCACGGAGCCTTCGGAATCGATAACCCTGAACTCGTGTTCGTTATGAACATCCTCGCCCGAAATTCTCCGCTCGAACCTCTCCTTCATAATCCCGCGATCGTCCGGGTGGACGTAATCGATGTAGGGGATATCTATGAGCTCCTCGGGTTTCCGTCCCGCGAACTCGAAGGTGCGCGCGTTGGCGAACACCACGCGGAAGTCCCGTGTAATGAATATCGACTCGGTTGCGTTTTCGATTAGCCTTCTATATTTCTCTTCGGACTCGGCGAGGGCCTCGAGCGCCCGCAGGCGCCCCGAGTGCGCGCTGTTTATGCGCTCGGCCAGCCCTGATGAGAAGAGGATCACCTGAAACGCCGCTCCGATGTGGATACTGTAGTGTATCAAAAAGTTCGAGGGCAGTACGGCGAGCGCCCTGAGGGCCGAGGCCAGGCCGCCAATGATAAAAATAAGCCATGCCACCAGGTAAATCCTCGCGGCGCTGACCCGTTTTTTTAGCGCGAAAAGAGCCGTCAGGGCGAGCACCGCAATCCCGGGTATCGAGGTGTAGGCGGCCAAACCGTCGGCCTTTCCGGGCGGAAGCAGAATCGCCAGGAGCGCATTTATTGCGCTTGCAGCGGTCATCAGCATGAGCATTTTATCGAGCAGGGGCATGTTCTCCCATGTTTTCAGGAAGGAACGCGCAAAGAGGTATGCCCCCGCGGCCATCAGGTTTACGAATATCGTAAGCGAAACGTTCGCCCACCAGACGCTTTTCGGCCACAGATACATGTACGAATTCCCATTGAAGGTCATGGTATAGGCGAGGAGCATGGCCACGAAGAAGACGTAATAGAGATAGCTGCGGTCGCGCACCGAGAAAAAGATGAGGAGGTTGTAGATCAGCATCGCCATCAAAATGCCGTAAAACGCCCAGAAGAAGGCGTTGAGAAGCTCCTCGTGCTCACTGAACGACTGCGGTGACCAGAGGTTTAGCGTAAGGCTCAGTGTGGAGGTGGTTCGCACGCGCAGGTAATATTCGGCCGTACCGGGTGCCTGCCGTATTTGGAAGACATAATTACGGTGGCGGACGGGGCGCGTATCGAACGGGAGCATGTCCCCGGTTCGTACCACCGTTTCGCGGCCTTTGGAAAATGAATAGAAGTCCACATGGTCCACAAAGGGCTGGGGGAACTCGAGAAGTAGCTCTACCATGCCGCCAGTTCGGTTGTCCAGGCGGAAACGCGCCCAGACCGCGTCGCGTATATAGCCGAAATTGGGCCGTTTGGACCCGGAGGGAATAAACCCGTCCTTGAACTCCGGCGAAGCCGCCTCGTCGATGCCCAACAGCCCGGTCTTGTCTCTGAGGATATCCAGGTTAAGGCCAATGACCGCGTTCTTGAAATCCTCGTCTATTATGAAAGGCACAGCGGCATAAAGGCTGTCACTGCGAGGAGGACTAAGAGCGGCAACCGCCCAGAAAACGAAACTCAGCACCGCCGATATTCGAGCGAATTTTAGCATCCCACAGGGCCTCCGCGCGCTATTTTATACGCGAAACGGGTCCCATGTCAAGCGAAACGGCCTTCAGGGGCGGGAGGTGATGGGCGCCAGGTGATTGGTGGGGCCGTGGCCGCTTCCAAGGCGAAGCGAATTGCGAATCGCCGCGGTTATATAGCGCTTTGCGCTCTCCACCGCGGCGGGGACGCTCTCGCCTTGCGCCAGGGCGGCCGCTATGGCCGCGGAATAGGTGCATCCCGTGCCGTGGGTGTCGCCGGTCGCGATGCGCCCGGTTTTATGGACATGGAAGTCCTTTCCATCATAAAGGATGTCCAAAGCGTCACCCGACAGGTGTCCCCCCTTTACAACCACGTTACGCGCGCCCATCTTATGGATTGTGCGAGCGGCCCTCTTCATGTCGTCCGGGGATTCTATCGCGATTCCGCACAGCGCCGTCGCCTCGGGGATGTTCGGGGTGGCTACGAGCGCCAGCGGGAGGAGCTCATTGATAAGGCTTTCGCGGGCCTCGTCCCGCAACAGATGCGCACCCCCCTTGGCGACCATTACCGGGTCCACCACAAGGCGGTCTATCCCGTATTCCCTGATCTTACGGACGACCGCGCCTATGATCTCGGGCGAGGAGAGCATCCCCGTCTTCGCGGCGTCCGCCCCGATGTCCGAGAGCACCGAGTCGAACTGTTTCTCGATGAAGTCCACGGGGATGTCTAACACCCCCTGCACTCCCACGGTGTTCTGGGCGGTAAGCGCGGTTATTACGCTCATGCCGAAACCGCCCAGCACCGTGATGGTCTTAAGATCGGCTTGAATTCCGGCGCCGCCGCCGGAGTCCGAGCCGGCTATGGTCAGCACTCTCGCAATGCTCATCTGGGCCTCCTCGACAAATCCTATTCCGGGGCGCCGCCGATCGGCCCTTCACCCTCGTCTCCATCCGACAGCATCGCCGCGCCCTCGGCCGCGGGCAGCTCCTGCACCTTTCGAAGCCTGCGCTCTATGGTCCTCGTTTTTCGCGCCGCGTCCTCGATAGTGTTACTCGCCTCGCGAAGCTTCTGCTGCGTCTTGTCGAGCATGTCGCCGAAACGCCCGAACTCCATCTTAACCGCCCCCAAAAGCGCCCAGACCTCGCTCGAGCGCTTCTCGATTGCGAGCGTACGAAAGCCCATCTGCAGGCTGTTCAGAAGCGCGGCCAATGTGGTGGGGCCCGCCACCACGACCCGGTACTCGCGCTGCAGCGTTTCGGTCAGGCCGCCTCGGCGTATCGCCTCGGCGTAGAGGCCCTCAGTGGGCAGATACATTATGCCGAAATCGGTCGTCTCGGGCGGATTGAGGTATTTTTCGCGTATGTCCTTCGCCGAGGATTTAATCCGCGCCTCCAGGCCCTTCGCGGCATCCTCGGCGGCGCGCGCGTTCGCCTGCTCCTGCGCCTCTATAAGGCGCTGGTAGTCCTCCTGGGGAAACTTGGCGTCGATGGGAAGCCAAACCGAGTCCGCCTCGCCGTCGCCGCGGCCGGGCAGCCTAATTGCGAACTCGACCCGTTCCCGGCTGCCGCTTTTCGTGGCGACGTTCGCCTCGTACTGCTCCCTGGTGAGTATCTGCTCGAGCAGCGCCCCAAGCTGGATCTCTCCCCAGGTTCCGCGCGACTTTACGTTCGTCAGCACCTTTCGAAGGTCGCCGACGTTGGACGCCAGCACCTGCATCTCGCCGAGCCCTCTGTACACCTGCTCCAGGCGTTCGCTAACCAGCTTGAAGGATTCGCCAAGGCGCTTTTCGAGAGTCGACTGCAGCTTCTCGTCCACGGTAGCGCGCATCTGCTCGAGCTTTTGCGTATTGTCGTCCTGCAGGGTGCGCAGCCGCTCCTCAACGGTGGCGCGCATGCGCTCGAGCCTCGTCTCGTTGGACTCGGTGAGCGTGGCCAGTTGGCGCGAAAACGAATCGAGCTGGTTTTTCTGCATGCCCGCTATCTCGGCCATGCGCGCCAGGAGCGAGTCGCCGAAGAGCCGCAGGCCGTTCGCGCCCTCCTCCCTCCCCTGTCGGGCGACCTCCGCGGCCTCCAGCCGGGCCCGGCCCAGTTCCTCTTTCACTGCATGCTCGGCGCGCTCCTGGCCCTTCTCGATCGAGGCCATGCGCTGTTCGAGCCCGGCCGCTCCCTGGCGGTCGCTCCGTAATAAAATTACAAGCCCGATGACCAGGTTGATCACCAGAAGCGCGAATACGGCGATAATCAGGTATGGGGACATGCCGGCTCCTTCAATTGATTAAATTATCCGCTCTTGTATAAATACGCCCCATGCTGGATTAAAAGCAACACTTTCCGGACACGTGGAGCATATCGATGGGAAAAAATGGTCAAATCCAATGGACCGGGGGCGCGTATCTCTGGGACGCCTCGGCGCGGCGCCCCACTCGACCGCCGGATATCCCCGGTGTTCTGTCGCGCACCCCGCGGACCCTAAACCGGGCCGAAGAGGGATTGGAAGCGCTTAGAAGTCCGTGATGATCTTTCCGCCCGCATTGGGCTTTATAATACGGCCCTGTTCTATCGGTTCGCCGACGGGCTCGCTTATGACCTTCTGTATCTGCATCATCAAATTGAGGAAGTAGCTCTGTGTCGCGATGTATTCTTTGATAAGCTGGTTTTTGGAAATTTTCTCGGTGAGTTCCTGAAAGTTTTTCTTTTCCCCGACCTCTATGGGCGCGCCGGAGGACTCCTTGGCGTAGAGTTCCTCGCTTACTCGAGCGTACTCTTCAAGAAGCTCCCTGGAGACTTCGTCCGCGTCCAGCTTCAGCGAAAGCTCCTCGTATCGCCTGTACAGGTCCGTGCCGCGGACCATCAGCCCGAGCTCGTTCGCCTTGTTCAAGATTTCTTCCATTACACTCTTCCAGGGTATGATTTCGACCGCCGGATGTCATTAGCCTTCGGTAGCAGTGGAATGCAAGGATTTTTTCGCGCCGCACGCCCGTCGCCTCGATGGCCCGTTGGCATGCGACGCGAACTAAAATCGGCCGCGCGCCGGTGCTGTTATTATACGCGCGGCCGTCAGCGGGTCGGTTTCAGACGCCGGCGGGAGCTACCGCAAGCTCGCTGAAGGCCACCTCCTCTATCTGGAGCGCGGCGAAGTCGTCGTCCTTTATCGACTTGACCTTGCCCTCCACCAGGGGAAGCACCTTGGAGATGAAGAACCGCGCCGAGTGGACCTTTCCGGAGTAGAAGGCCGCCTCGCGGTTGTCGTTGATAACGGCCCTCTTTTCGTCCTCGGTCAGCGCGTTCGCCTTCTCGAATATCTCCGAGAGCCTTCTGTGGGCGATCGAGAGCTGCCACAGGTGCATCCATCCGAGGATGACATCCCCCACCACCTCCAGGAACGGGGTCGCGGAGACGAAGGCCTCGGGTATCTGCATCTGCTGCATCAGCCCCATGAGGTGCTGGGCGCAGTCGACCATGCTGTCCTTGGCCTTGTTTGTCTGGTCTACATATTTTTTAAGCTCTATATCGGCGCCGGCCTCCTTTATGGTCTTTTCCATCTGGCCGACGATGTACTTGAAAAACTCGCCCTTGGCCATGGGGAGCTTGCGTCCCAGAAGGTCTATCGCCTGCATCCCGTTGGTGCCCTCGTAGAGGGATGTGATCTTGCAATCGCGGGCGAACTGCTCCACCGGGTAGTCTCCGCAGAAGCCGTAGCCGCCGAAAATTTGAATGGCCTGCTCGCAGACATCGTAGGCCATGTCGCTTGAAAAGGCCTTGCTTATGGGCGTGAGAAATTCGAGGAAGCCGTTGGCGGTCTTTGCCGCGTCCTTGTCGGTCTCGGCGTTTCGCAGGTCCATGCAATAAGCGGCATAATAATTGAGCGCCCTCAGTCCCTCCACGTAGGCCTTCATCCACAGGAGGCTCCGCCTGATGTCGGGGTGCTTGATGATGTTCAAGAGCCTCGTAGATTTCCCCTTAAGCCGGATATCGGTGCCCTGCAGGCGCTCCTGCGCGTACTTAAGGGCGTTGAGGTAGGCCGTGGAGGCGAGGCCGAGGGCCTGGACCCCGACATTGAGACGCTCCTCGTTCATCATGTGGAACATGATCTCTATCCCCTGGCAGGGCTGGCCCAGGATCTCGCCGATACAGTCGCCGTTGTCGCCGAAGCTGAGCTGGCAGGTCGCCGAGCCCTTTATTCCCATCTTATGCTCTATGCCGGAACAGACCACATCGTTGTACTGGCCTATCGATCCGTCGTCGTTTACCCTGTGCTTGGGGACTATGAAGATCGAAATGCCCTTTATCCCCTCGGGATCGCCCTCCCGGCGCGCAAGCACCGGGTGGACTATGTTGGGCTTGGCGTCGTAATCGCCGCCCGTGATGAATATCTTCTGTCCGGAGATCTTATAGTGCCTGTCGTCGATGCGCACGGCCTTTGTCGCTACATGGGCCAGATCGCTCCCTGCGCCCGGCTCGGTGAGACACATGCTGCCGCCCCATTCGAAGGAATAGATCTTGCCCAGGTATTTTTTCTTCTGCTCCTCGGTGCCGTAGAGCTCGATCAGCTTGCCCGCTCCGTGCGCAAGGCCCGGATAGAGGTTTATGGCCGTGTTGGCGGCATGGAACATCTCATTACATGCGGTGAAAACCAGAAAAGGCAGCCCCTGCCCTCCAACCTCGGGATCGTCCGCCGCTGAGACCCAGCCGGCCTCACCAAAGGCCTTCAGCGGGCCGTGGAATGAAGGAGGCACCGTCACCTTTCCGTTGTCCCATTTCGCCCCTATGCGGTCGCCGTCCTGGTTCGTGACGGCCAGATCGTTCTCCGCGAACTTTAGGGCCTGTTCGATCGTCATGTCGAATTCGTCTTTGGAGAAATAGCTGAACTTTTCCTTTTTAGTTAACTCGAGTACATCGAACTGCTCGTACAGGATAAAATCGATATCGCGTTTTTCCACCAGCACGCTTGCCATAGCACGTCCTCCTATATTGTAAAATGCCGCATCCACGGCCCCCCCGGCTACCGGTTCCCACGTCTACGGCGGAGCCGGCGGGGCGGTCCGCGCCCCAAATGGCGGCCAGGGCGCTTCGGACCAAGCCAATGCTCTTGGGTTGGCGCTCTTTTTCAAGTAGATTTTACAATTTTGTTGTATATCACCATATATCACAAACTGTATATATATTCACATTGTTTCCATATTATTTTTTATGTCTTATTTTTTAGCTTCACGGGAAGCCCGGCTTTCCAATCTCCGCCGCGCCGGAGAGCGGGCCCTGTGGCGGCGCGCCATCTTTTTAATTTGACATATTGCGCGGCGGCGGGAATACTATGCCCAATGGTGAAATAGTATTGACACGCACCCTCGGGCGTTCAGTTAATGATTCAGTCAATTATTACAGGAGTACCGGATGAACGAGATACGGGAGATCGTAGAGGACGAAAATAAAATAAGCACCGTAATCGCCGACGATATCGAGTTTCGTGGACGGCTCGTCTTCAAAAATTCGCTCAAAATAAAGGGCTTCTTCGAGGGAAAAATCGAGACAAAAGGCCATCTCATGATAGGCCAGGAGGCCAGGGTGAGCGCCGATATCAAATCGGGAATCGTTTCGGTGAACGGCGCCTTCAACGGTAAGATCAAAGCGACACAGCGGATAGAACTTTTCAACAAGAGCGTCTCCAACGGGGACCTCATCAGTCCCGAACTCTACATCGAGAAGGGCTCGCTTTTCAACGGGACCTGCATTATGACCGAGAAGCCATGAGATCGAATACCGCCGCCATCGGACGCCTCCTCACGAGGGTTTTTATAAGCGTCATGCTGATCCTTCCTCTTCTCTCCGGCGCGGCAATGGGGGCTGAGCGGCAATCGGAGAGGGCTCCGAGGGTGTCCTTCGGCGCGGGAGCGCTTGTGGGCACCTGCCGTATTACCGATTCCGGGGACGACGGCCCGGGCGCTATCGAATCTTCCGAGGCACTGGGGGGCGGCCTGATCTTCGAGGCAATGATGAGCAGGCATTTCGGGATCCATTCGGGCCTGTGGTATAAATATACCTATTTTGAATACAGGGGTGGTGGCTCGGCAAATATGCAGGGGCTGTCCATCCCGTTCATGCTGCTTGCAACCGCCGATTGGTGGCGCATGTCGTTCGGCCTGCTCGCCGGCTTCAACCTGACGCACTACCTGACCTCCTCGATGCGCTTCTTCGGTACCGAAATCGAAACGTTGAAATATTTGGAAAATCCCCAGTTCGCCGCGGCGGCCGGCGTTCAGCTTAAGTTCGCCATGGGGCGTTTTACGGACTTATTCGTCTCATTCATAGGTGAGCGTGGCATCACCCCGTTCACCAGAACAGGAGACTCCCCAAACCATCTATACGGAGCCGCTATACACAGCGGGGTGTTGTTCCGCACCTTCTAAGTCATACCTCGATCCGGACATACAGAGGGCCGCGAATGGATCGCGGCCCTCTGTGCGTCTAACTTTTATTCCGGCTTTCAGCCCAGGGCTTCCATCATCGCAGGGATGACCTCAAAGAGGTCGCCGACGATCCCATAGGTCGCGATATTGAATATCGGGGCCTCCGGGTCCTTGTTGATGGCGACGATGCACTGCGAGCCCTTCATGCCCGCCACGTGCTGGATGGCGCCGGAGATTCCGGCCGCGACATAGAGCACCGGGACGACTGTCTTTCCGGACTGGCCGACCTGACGGGCGGCATCGGTCCAACCGGCGTCGACCACGGGACGCGATGCCCCGTACTCGCCGCCCAACTTCTTGGCGAGGTTTACGATGACATCGTTGTACTTGTCCTTTTCCTTGGTTCCTCGCCCGCCCGAAACGATGATCTTCGCCTGGCTGATATCTACCGAGCCGGCCATTGTAGCGATGACCTCTTTTATCTTGCGGCGCGAATCCGTAAGGGAAACCGAAACCGCAGTCACGCTGCCAGCGCCGCCGGCGGCTTCCTTGTCGTACGCGCCCTTTTCGAAGGTGGCGACGAACTTGTCGGTCTTTACCGACCTCTGCTCCTGGATCTTGCCGTTGTAGGTGTTGCGGGTAAACACGACCGTTCCGCCCTCAACCGCGGCCTTGTTGCAGTTGGACACAATGCCGGCGCCTATGGCAAGCGCGGCCTTTCCGGCGTAGTCTACGCCGTCGTAGCTGTGGGGAATAAGGACGCCCTTGACATCCTGGGCCTCTACGACTGCCTTTACCGCCTGGACGAAAAGGTCCGCGTCGTAGGAGGCGAGCTTCGCGTCGACTACCGCGAACACCTCGGGAATGTAGTTGGCGACCTCCTTTGCAATGCTGTCATCCTTATAGAAAACCGCCGCCGCGGGGGTCGCGCCCAGCCCCGAAGCGATCTCCTTCGCCGCCTTGCACAGCTCGAGAGTCGCCTCGCTCAGTTTGCCGTTTCTCTGTTCCGCTATTACGAGTATTCTGGCCATGTACATCCACCCCCTTATATCACTTTCGCTTCGTTTCTGAGTTTATCGACAAGCGTCTTCGCCGCGGCCTTCGCGTCGCCCTGTATGATCTCCGCCTTGTGCTCGGACACGGGGAAGAATATCTTGTGGAACTTGGTCTTGGAGCCCGCTTCGCCGATGGCGCCCACGCCAAGGTCCGCGGCCTTCTTGAGGTCCAGTCTCTTCTTCTTCGCCTTCATGATGCCGGGCAGGGTGGGATAGCGCGGCTGATTGATTCCCGACTGAATCGTGAGCACGGCGGGCGTCGCCATCTCGAGGACCTCGTTCAGGCCGCCCTCGAGCTCACGGTTGATGGTGAGCGACTTCTGGTCGGCGCCGACCTCGATCTTCACCACGTTCGTGCAGTGCGAAAAATTCAACATGTCGGCCACGAATACGCCGGTTAGGGCCGCCTGGTCGTCTTCGGCCTGTACGCCGGTCATGACAAGGTCGACGCCCCCGAGGCTCTCGATGGCCTTAACAAGCGCGCCGGCGACCACGAAGTTGTCGCCCTCATCGATCTGCGGATCGCTAACGTGGATGCCCCAGTCGGCCCCCATGGCGAACGCCTGGCGTACTTCCTTGGTCACGCGATCGGGACCGGAGGAGACTATAACGACCTCTCCGCCGAACTTCTCCTTGAGCTGAAGCGCCGCCTCGACCGCATACTCGTCGAAGTCGTTCATCTTGAATGCAATCTGGGATTCGTCGATTTTGGCATCGCCGACGATTTTAAATTTGGATTCCATATCCGGAACCTCTTTGACCAAAACCACTATCTTCATTGGCCCACTCCCCTTATGTAAGATTTTGAACGTCGTTCCAGAACCACGGAGCTCCTGTTAAAGCCCCCAGTCATGAAACATTGGAGTTGCCGCCAAACTCGATTGGAGGCGGACGCGAACCCGCCCTTGTTTCCAGTTATGGAACAACTCCCGCCGGATAAAAAATGTCCTTTAAAGCCGATACGCCTATGGGGGCAATGGTACAAAAGGGGAACTTCCTGTCAAGATTTATTAATAAGAAGAAGCTGTTCTGTAAATGAATATTTGTACTTTTTAAAGTCGGGTTAAAGGCCTCCGGGCGGACGCCTAAATATGTTTGACAAATATACGCCCCGTCGCTAAAGACTGTTGCATATCGAAGCTTTCCGCCAGCGTAGCTCAGTTGGTAGAGCGGCGCACTCGTAATGCGCAGGTCACCAGTTCGATCCTGGTCGCTGGCTTCTTCCTTATCGATAAGGCCCGGGAACCCCGGGCCTCTTTTTCTCCTGCGGGCGATGAGTGGGCCGGGCTCCGGCGCGTCGTTTCTCGTCCTGTACTACAGGCGCTCCCGCACCCTGTGGTAAAGCTCCGCGTCAATCAGCCTGGAGAGCGACTCGAGGATGTCCTCTCTCCTTACCCCGCGACCCATGTCGGCCCTGGCGCTCGATACGAGCGCGCCGACAAGCACTTCCTCTTGTTTCATGGTCAAGCCCTTCCCACATCTTTTCTAAATTCGCGGATAAGGATGAAAGGCCGCCGGCCGGCTTTCCAAAACCGGCGCGCCGAATCCATGCCATCACGCTTTCCGTTACTTGATGATCGACATTTCTCACCCCAGACTCAACAGCATGGAGGGCTATTGCTTGTTGCGCTCCATCCGAACCGGCATGGGGCCGGGATCCGGGTCCGGCTTATTCTTCGATACTCATGCGATTCAGATATTTTAAATAATCCTCCCGCGCCGGATGAAAGACCTCAATCGCCACGGAGCCCTCCATAACTTCGGCGCGATGGGACACCCCTCCCGGGATGTTCCAGCTATCGCCCGGCGCCAGCTCGCGGGCGGCCTCGCCTATGTGGAGGCGCATGCGGCCGGACACCAGGTAGCCGGTTTGCTCGTACGGGTGAGCGTGTTCGGGGAGAATCGCCCCCTTTTCGAGCACGAACTCCGTCATTAGCATATGCTTGCCATGATTGAGCGTTTTAACGCGTATACGATCGAGAATCGGATGATATCCGTCATCGGAGCGTATTCCATACATAAAGTGCCTCCATCGTGTTGGCCGGTGTGCAGGGGTCCATCTGAAAGGAGGAAATGCGCCTCAAGCGAGTCCCCTTTCCTCCAGATCGCCTTCTTCAAATCCGAAAAAGTGCCCCAGCTCGTGGATGATGGTGAGGCGTATCTCCTCGCGGAGCTCCCGTTCGTTTGCGCACATCTCGGCGAATGGAATACGAAAAAGCGTTATCCGGTCGGGCGCGAGAAGCGTATCGTCGATCGAACGGTCCACGAGCGAGGTGCCCTCGTACAGGCCGAGGAGGTCCCCTGCGTATTCGTCGTTTTTATCATCACCCAGGCTTTCCATCTGCTCGGGCGCGGGCCGGTCGGCGACGACAAATACGACCTCCTCCGCCCGTGCGCGAAGCTCCGGGGGAAGCGAGGCCACAATGCGCGCCGCCGCCCCCAGCACCAGGTTTTCGAATCTTTTCTTCGGTATGTTCATCCGCTCCGGCCCCCTCGGGCCTGTCGTATACACCGGAGGAGCCTAAAGCCCTCAATCCGAATGCCCTTCCCTTCCGTCCTTATTCCCGGGAATTGTATAATGGATTATAAGGCCATTTCGATCGATAAAACGCAAGATATAAAAGGGTGGAATGATTCGTCTCCGCGCCTTCTGGCTTATACAAGCCACTGGTCAGATACTGACCGTCGAAATTAATAATTTGACAGAGGGGTGGAAAAGGTTTTAAAAATATTTTATGTGGCGAATTGATTTAATACAGAAATAAAGACTCCACGATCCAGGAGGATCCCCATGCCGGGCAAAATCGACTCATTCCTGTTTTCACGATACGAGGGACGCGACTACCGTGAGCAGCAGAAGGCGCGTGTAATAGTGGTCATGTATTTCTTCATAGCCATCGGCTTGCTTGGACTAATATTCGGAATCGCTGTACTGCAGGGGCTGGGTTTTAAAAACGTCTCTGTAATCGGGGCTGGCATTGTGGAGATTATCCTGCTCTTCGTCCTGCTGCTTACAATTAAGGGATACGTCAATATCGCGGCGCATATAATGATCACTCCGCTCACACTGATCGTCTGGGCCATATACTTTAACCTCACATGGACCGATGACCTGTTGATCGCCAACAACTCGTTCGTCTTCGTTTTTCCTCTGATAGCCGTCGCAACCATCATATCAGGGAAGAAATCGGTGTTCATTTATACACTGCTCAATCTGGCGATGCTTGTTTTCTATTGTGTGGACACGTACGGCAGGGGATTAATTACGAAAAACCAGATGGTTGACCACTTAACGGACGGTATGATTGCGATAATCGTATTGGGTGCGGCCTGTATAACATACCTCAGAAATGGGGAAAAAGCGCATAAGCTTGTGGAGAACGCGCTATCTGAAAGCAGGGAGAAAAGCGACCATATTACAAGTATCCTGCAAAAAACCAATGAAACTGCCGTAAGGCTAGCCGCCTCCACCGAAGAGATGGCCTCAACCGCGTCCTCGTTCGCAAGCAATTCGCAGACCCAGGCGGCCACCGTGGAGGAGATTACCTCCGCCGTGGAGGAGGTTACCGCAAGCGGCGAGAGCGTGCACACCATGGCGCGCACACAGGTCAATCTGACTGAGAAGGTAAGGCTCGAGATGGAACAGCTGCATGGTATAGTCTCCAGAGTCGGGGACAATATAAGGGAGGCGCTTCAAATAAGGGACCGCCTCAACGATGAGGTCGCCAGGACCGGCAGCGAGATCGACGGAACCCGTCAGGTCATGCTCGAGGCGACGTCCAAATTCCAGGATGTTCGGGATACCGTGCAAATCATTGAAAATATTTCAGATCAGATAAACCTTCTTTCACTCAATGCGGCGATCGAGGCCGCCCGCGCCGGGGAGCACGGCAGGGGCTTTGCTGTGGTTGCCGACGAGATCGGCAAGCTTGCGGACAGCACCTCCGAAAACCTAAAGTCGATAAACGCCATGTTTGCGGAGAGCAACCAGCGCATCGGCAGGGCGGCCGGCCAGATGGAGAGCTTTATAGCCTCGCTGAACCGCATGATAGAGTTTATCGAAGAGTTCGGCTCGCGCATCGACGGCGTGGTTACTCTGGCGCGACAGGACCTGGAGCTAAACCAGGCTGCGCGCCGTTCCCTGGAGAACGTGCTCTCCGAGGCCGGTAACATCGTAAATGCCGCCAACGAGCAGAAGACGGCGCTCGAAGAGGTCGCAAGGAGCGTCGCCTCGATCAACAATACCACGCAGGAGATGGCATCGGGGTCGGAAGAGCTTTCGGTTAATTCTTCGGAGATCGCGACGATGGCCCAGAACCTGATGGGCCTTGCGGAGGCGGGCTGAGGCCTTTAGGCCCTAAGGCTAAGCTGATCGTAGAGCATCCCGGCTATACCTATGCTCGAGTTTTTGGAAAGTGAGAGCGCATACTCGTCGTATAGCATGTCCTCGAATATCTCCTCGGCGAAGCCTCCGTGGAGCATCTCGCCCTTGTGGACCGTCTTTCGCATCTCTTTGAGCATCTTCGCCACGAAGAGCGATTCCATCTCCACGCAGGCGTCCATGAGCCTTCTGTCCACCGGGCGCTTTGTTTCGCGGGCGCCCTTATGGTTTTCGCGGGCGACGGTCTCCTCGAGCGCGTCTCTAAACCCTTTTGCCGCACCCTCGGCCCGTCTGGATATTTCTCCCGCCTGCTCGCCCCTTTCCGGCCGCACGGCCAAATCCATGTTTATCGCGTCTATCATCCGCTTTACCTCACTATTAGTTCGGCGTGCAGCGCCCCGGCGTCCTTGAGCGCTTTTAGGATGGAGATGATGTCCCTCGTCGATGCGCCGATATAGTTGAGAGAATCGACAAGGTCCTTAACCGTGGACGACGCCTTAAAGTGGGCCACAGAGGCCTTATCGGGGCCCTTCTCCGTTCCCTTGCCCTTCTCCACGCGTATAGTGACTCCGTCCTTGCTCACCACCGCTTCGGAGATGCGCACGTCCCCCCCCATAACGATGGTCCCGTCCTTTTCGTTCACCAGCACCCGTGCGCGGTTGCCCGGCGTTATCTCGATGTTTTCGACGGTGGAGATGAATTCCGCAAACGCGACGTTTTCCGGAAGTGACAGGCGGATTTTTCCGCCCTTTGCCATATCAGGCTTCGCGTCCGGATACTTCCCCGAGATCGCCTTGATGATCTGGTCGGCCTCGAAGAAGTCCCAGTTCTTCATTACGAGCGATATGCCGTTCTCCACAATTATCTCGGGCTCTATCTCCCGCTCCACGATGCCGCCGTTAACGATCCTCGCCGCGGTCTTTACGCTCTTACGTCCGCGCGCAGGCTCGTCGAAGGAGAGGCTGCCCTGCGCGGCCGCGTAGATGGCGTTGTCGGCCCCGCGAAGCGGCGACTGCACGAGCACCCCTCCCTCGAGCGACTTGGCGTCGCCTATGGAAGAAACGGTTACGGTGATCTTGTCGCCAACACGCACAAAGGGCTCGAGTTTCCCGGTCACCAGCACGGCTGCGGTGTTTTTCGATTTTATGTTTTCGTCCTCCTGGAGGCCGATGTTCTTCAGCAGATTTTTAAGCGCCGACTGGGTGAGCACCGACTGAGAATCGCCCGTGCCCTGCAGGCCCATGACGAGCCCGAAGCCGAATACCTGGTTTTCCTTGAGGCCGTCGATAAAGGCGATGTCCTTCACTTTGACGGTGGCCTGTCCGAGCGCGGCCGGCGCCGAAAGCGCGATCATCATAAAAACGGGGATCAACAGTTTCAATGCCTTCATGGCTCAGCGCCCCATCTCGCGAAGCATTTTATTAAGATAATCGACTATGATGCGCTGCTTCTCCTCCTCGGTGAGCGTGCTCGTTGCGCTCTCCTCGGGTCCGGGCGCCGGGCGGACGATGTTTACGCCGGGCACCTCCTTCACTCCGCGGATGTCCAGACGGAACTCGGCCACGTCCCTGGAGTGAACGGTGCGCCCCTTCACCGCGGCGGGATCGATTATTCCGCTAACGGAGAACTGGTTGGCCGCTCCGTTGAACGAATACGCGCGCATGCCCGCAATGCGATAGGTGCCGTCGTTCAGGCGCTCGGTCACGCGCGAGCCTATTACTATCTTCATGTTTCCGCGGCCGGACACCTCTGTTTTATCGGTATTGTTCACCTTGCGCTCGGCCGTGACCCTGGGGAGAAATCCTGTTATATTTGCGTCCGGATTCGAACTCAGATTGAAGCTCCCGCTGTCGGCAAGGGCCATGGTAAAACGGAGCTGGGAGATGTCCTCCACCTGCACCGATACGATGTCCCCAACCTTCAGGCTTTCGCCCGAAGAATAGATGTTCTTGTCGATCCAAATGCTCTTTGCCGGAACCGGGCCGCCGACTGAAAGCGCGAGGAGCGCGGCCGCGGCAAGCGATGCCATGTATATGCGGTTCATAATGTCAACTCTACAAGGCCCTTCTCCACAACGCGGCCTTTAAGCGTTCGGTTTCCCTTAAGTCTCACCGTCACCTCGTCGCCCGAGGCGCCGTTCTCGAGGGCGCTTCCCTGGAGCTCGATGACGATGCCGTTCTTTTTTACTCGCACGAGCGCCGCCTCGCCGGCCGCAACCAGAAACTCGATTTCCGCGGCCCTGTCGCCGGAGGGGACCGCGTCTTCCTTCGCCTTTCGGCTGACACGGGCGGCGTTTCCATACACCAGCACCACCTCGTCCGCTACTGCGGCTGCAAGCTCCTCCACCTCCCGCCGGTCCACATAACCGTCGGCAAGCAGCTTCTCGGGAAGGGACAGGGAGAGGAGCGCCTTTCGCGCCTCGGGCGGGCCATCAATGCTCGCCACGTCGCCGAGCACGGGCGCCTCTCCAAGCTCCGCCCGCGATACCAGGTAAACGCTGACCACGGCGAAAGCGTCGGCCGCAAAGAAGGCCGAAAGCAAGGCGACGGAAACGGTTAGGGCAAGGGCGCGCATGTGCTTAACGCTTAAGGCCTATCGCCGTGGCGAGCATGGAATCGGAGGTCTGAATCGCCTTCGAATTGATCTCGTAGGCGCGCTGGGCCACGATCATGTTCACCATCTCCTCGACCACCTTTACGTTCGACATCTCCAGAAAGCCCTGGTGGGTCCGGGCCATGCCGCCCATCCCGGGCTGTCCGGGAATCTCCTCTCCGGAGGCCGGCGTGGTCTTGAAGAGGTTCCCTCCGATGCTCGAAAGCCCGGCCGGGTTTACGAAGCGGTAAATCTCGAGCTGCCCGACCTCTATGGGGTCGTCGTCGCCGATTATTTTTACGGTAATACGGCCGTCCTGGCTTATGGCAAGCGATTCGTGGATGAAGTTGTCGGGAAGCACCACCGGCGGCTCGAGGAGATATCCGTTCGAGGTCACCACCTGGCGGTTCGAATCGATCTTGAACGAGCCGTCCCGTGTATAGGCGAAGGTGCCGTCGTAGAGCTGTATCTTGAAGAAGCCCTCGCCCTCAAGCGCCAGATCGGTCTTGTTCTCGGTGGACTGCAGGCTTCCCTGCTGGAATAGCTTCTGGGTGGCGGAGGTCTTGACCCCGTGGCCCACCTGTATGCCCGTGGGCACCTCGGTCACCTCCGTGGCGGGGGTGCCCGCCATGAGCAGTGTCTGATATATGAGGTCCTCGAATTCGGCCCGGTTCTTCTTGTAACCGGTGGTATTGACGTTGGAAAGGTTGTTGGAGATGGTGTCTATATTGAACTGCTGGCTCACCATTCCGGATGCGGCTGTCCACAATGACCTCATCATACGAATCACCTCGTTGCGTATGGAATACCCCCGTGCGGGCTGGCATGGTTTCGTCTATATTTTCGGCCTGCAAGCGGCTTTTTGGTAGCAGTTTTTATTCCACGGACCGCCGCCGGATGGCCCGAATGCGCGCCCCCGCGACAGGGCTCGGCGCGCATTCGACCGGGAATGGATGCCCGTAATTAACTATTGACATACTGGACAATGCCGGTCTATTATTGTCGCATTCAGAGGGCGCAGAGCCATTATATAGAAAAGGCGTCCCGGTTTGGCGCACCACTCATCTTGATAACGAGGAGCGAGGACCATGAATCACTCGAAGATCGTCGCGATTGCAGCGATGGTATTTTTCGCACTGTCCTGTAAATCCGCCCAAAAGGAAAAGGGCGCGGATACATCGTCCCCGGAAGGGACCAAAATCATAAAGGAATACTGGGACGACAAATCCCTCAAGGGCCAGGGGCCCGCCAGGGGGAAGGAGAAGCAGGGCAAATGGACGCTTTACCATAAAACATCCGGCGAAAAACTCGGCGAGGGCGAATACCTCAACAACAAGCAGCACGGCATGTGGACCTTCTATTACAAGAACGGCCAGAAGAGCAACGAAGGCGAAATGATCGAAGAACAGCGAACCGGCGAGTGGAAGGGCTACCACGAGACGGGAGAGCTAATGTGGAAGGCAAACTACGTCATAAAGGAAAAAACCGAATCCGGGTTCACCATGATGATCGGGGGGATGGAGGGCGTTAAAACCTCATTCTTCAAGTCGGGCAAGGTATGGAAGGAGGAGGAATTCCGCGACGGCGTGAAAAACGGCCGTTCCCAGGAATACTACGAGGACGGAAAACCCAAGGAGATCGCCTGGTTCAAGAACAACCAGAAGGACGGGCAGGCGACCGAGTGGTACCCCAGTGGAAAGAAGAGAATGGAGGGCGCCAACGCGGCCGACGAGAAGATCGGAAAATGGCGCTTCTACCACGACAACGGCCAGATGGCGGCCGACGCGTCGTTTATAAAGAACAAGCCCGAGGGGGCGTGGCGTTTCTTTTCGCGCGAGGGCAAACTCATGAAGGACGGCTCCTACAAGGAAGGCAAGGAGATCGGACTGTGGAATTTCTACGAGGGCTCGGGTCGCAAGTATATGGAGCTCGCCCTTCTGGGCGGCATGGTGACCGGCGGCGGAAACCGCCTCTATGAAAACGGGGCCCTGGCGGGAGAGGGCGTACTTATAGGAATACCCAAGGCGGTCTTCGACGTGTTAAAAGACGGTAAGGCCGCCGGGACCATGGAAGCCGCGGACCCGCCCGCCGACGACGCGAAGAACAACACCAGCTTCCGCTGGTCGGGCAAGTGGATGCCGCTAAAAAAGAACGGCAAGTGGACCGAATTCTTCCCCGGAGGCAAAACGGCGAAGATAGAGGGCACCTACATGATGGACAAGCTGAACGGCCCTTACAAGGAGTACTATCCGAACGGAAAGATCAAGGCCGAGGGCGAGTACATGACCGGGAAGAAAAACGGCGAGTGGAAATTCTACCTGCAGAACGGAGCCCTGGATACCGATAACTCGGGCCGCTATATGCTTGACAAAAAATCGAAATTCTGAACATGATGCGGTAAATGTCACTTTAAGCTCATGGAATCCAGGTGCGGGGACGGCTATCACAGCCGCCCCCTTTTATTCGACGAGCGTAACGTAAACGAAGCCCCGGGCCAAAGCGCAATACGGAGAACCATATGGTCGATCTCAAGTTTCTGAACAATATACGCCTCGCAAGCTACCCTCATTTCCAGGCCTTCGTGGCGAGGACCCTTCTTATACCAAACTACAACCTGTTTTCCAAGGTCAACATCAACATCGAAAACATAGAGAACCTTCCCAAAAACGAGACCGTCATAATCGCGATGAACCACACGGACCGCTACAACTACTGGCCGCTGCAGTACAAGCTTTGGCGTATCGGCGGCTTTCCATACACCACGGTGTGGGTAAAGGGCAAATACTTCAGCAACGCCCTGCTCAAACGCTTCTTCGCCTGGGCGAACACCTTCCCTGTCCCCTCAAAAGGATATTTCATAGAGGAATTCTTCAAAAAGACCTTCAAGCGAAAGATCTCCTTCGAGGAATACCGGCTGGTAAAGGACTTTATCGACAACCGGCTCAATATCGGAGATGCGCTATCGCGAGCGACAAGCGAGGTCCGCGAGCTTCTGTCCGACGGCTGGCAGAGAATCGCCAAAACCCGCGATTCCTTCGCGCATTTTATCGAAAACTACTATGCCGCCGCCATGGAGCGCGTTGCCGTATTGAGCAAAAACGCCCTCTTCGAGAAGGGCCTGAACATCATAATATTCCCGGAGGGAACGCGCTCGCTCACTCTCGCCGAGGGGCGCACCGGAATGGCCCAGCTTGCCCTTAACACGGGAAAAACCATCGTCCCCATAGGCTGCAACAACTCGGAAAATGTATATCCGGGGAATCTGCCCTTCGCGAAGAGCGGAACGGTGACCTACCGCGTCGGCGAGCCCATAAGGCACGACGGCGAGCTTAAACCCTTCGCCATCAAGGAAAAATTCAGGCTGTTTTCCAGGGAATCGCAGGAGCGTTACAGGGAGAACTTCGAGGCGGCCACTGCGCTCGTAATGGAGCGCATCCACCGGCTCCTCGACGAGCGATACAGGAAGGACATCAGCCGAAGTAGCTGACGGCGTTTCGAAAGAGCGCAAGCCCCTCGCCCTCCACGGGGACGCGCACCCCCTCCCTTCGGGCCTTTTCCCGAAGATAGGTCCAGTCCTCGCGTTGCGTGAACAGGATGTTCCTCTCGGGATGCGGCATCATCCCTAAAATGCGCCCGCTTTGGTCCGAAATGGCCGCTATGTCGTTCATCGAACCGTTCGGATTGAAGGGGAACTCGCCGCCGGCCGGCGATCCGTCGCTCTTCGCATAGCGCAGCGCCACCAGGCCCTTTTCCTCGATCGCGGCAAGCACCTCCGGAGGAGCGTAGAAGTTGCCCTCACCGTGCGCAACCGGAACGTGCAGGCGGTCGATTCCCCGCAGAAAGACCGAAGGGTTCCCGGGCACTGCCGCAAGGTCCACCCACCTGCACTGGTACCGGGCGGAAGTGTTGCTTTCGAGGGAGATCTGGACGTTTCCTATCGGCGCCTCGAGGCCGGGGACTATACCCAGATTCGTCATCACCTGAAAGCCGTTGCAGATGCCCATCATCAGCGTGTCGCGCCCGATAAAAGCGCTGAACTCGTCCATGAGGTTGTTCCTTATGCGGTCGGCAAGCGCCTTTCCGCTTCCCGTGTCGTCGCCGTAGGAAAAGCCCCCCGGGAATACGGCGATCTGGAATTCCGACAACATGGATGGGGAGGAGATGATGTCGTTGATGTGCACGATGCGCGCGGCGGCCCCTGCGCGCTCGAAGGCGTAACGAGTCTCCTCGTCGCAGTTTATCCCATATCCTGTGAGCACCAGTACGGCCGGTTTTGCCATTGGCCCAATGTCTCCTTTCGTTATGTGCGCCCCGTAGGCGGCTAAAAATCCCCGAATGTTTTGCGATAGCTGTCGAGGAGGTCGTCGACGCCGCATGAAACCATCGGCGCGCCGTCGCAGCCGCGGATACGGAGGACGCCGTCGCGCGTGACCCGTCCGATACGAGCGCAGGGCATGCCGGCAAAAAGCTCCTCGAAGGCCGCCGCGTTCGCCGGAGCGACGGACGCGAGCAGCCTCCCCTGCGTTTCCGAAAATAGGATGATGTCCTCGCGAAGCTCCGCCGCGCCCGGCACGAGCGCCAGGTCCACGTCCGCCCCCAGTTTGCCCGCCATGGCCGAGCGCGCCAGGGCCACGCCCAGGCCGCCTCGCTCCAGCGACACGGAAGAGGCCACCAGCCCCCTTGCGAGCGCCGCCTCGTAGGCCAGGTAAAGCCTGGCGTTCGCCGCGGCGTCGACCCGGGGCACCTCGCTTCCATACAGCGCGCCCCGCCGCCCGGCCGACTCGGAGGCCATGGCCGCGTATTCGCTGCCGGCGGTCTCGTCGTTCGTAATGCCGGTTAAATAGATAAAGTCGTCCTCGAATTTAAAATCCATCGTCTGGCAGCGCCAAACATCGGCTACGATGCCGATGGACGATATTAGAAGCGTCGGCGGCACCGAGATACTCACCGGGTTGAAATTCGCATCGTAACCGTGGAAGTCGTTGTACATGCTGTCCTTGCCCGAGATATAAGGCGTACCGTAGGCAACGGCGTAATCGTAACAGGCCTGCGCCGCCTGGCGAAGCTGCCACAGGCGCTCGGGATTGTCCGAATCGCACCAGCAGAAGTTGTCGAGAAGCGCAAGCCGCCCGAGGCTTCCCCCCGCGGCGATGGCGTTTCGCACAGCCGTGTCGATGGAGCAGGCGGCCATGCGATATGGATCGATCTCGCTGTACGAGGGATAAAGCCCCTGCGAAAGCACCACCCCTTTTACGGAATCGGGAAGCGGCCTTATGACCGAGGCGGAGGCGTTTACGCGGCCCGGTCCGTGCAGGGGCTTTAGCGCCGAATTGGACTGCACCTCGTGGTCGAATTGCGTGGAGATAAACTCGAAACCCGCGATATTTAGTCGCTCCAGCATGTCGAGGAGAGCGCCGCCGAGGTCCGATGGCGCGGGGATATCGGGGTGAAGCGTGGGGCCGGTCGGCCGGGAGGTTTTAAGGCTCTTCTGGGGAAGGCCGTTGTGCAGAAAGTCCATGTCGAGGTCGAAGACCTTTTCCCCGTGATAGGTCACCATTCCGCGCTTCGAGCCCGTAAAGCGGCCTATTACGGTGGCCTCCACGCCGCGGCTTTCCATGAGCGCGATGAACTCGCCACTCTTCTCCGGGGGAACGGAGAGCGTCATGCGCTCCTGCGATTCGCTCACCCAGATCTGCCACGGGGCCAGGCCCGGATATTTAAGCGGGACCTTTTCGAGCTCCACCTCGAAGCCTCCGGCCTCTCTGGCCATCTCGGCGACGGAACAGGAGAGCCCGCCGGCCCCGTTGTCGGTTATGGAATGGTACAGGCCCTTCTCGCGCGCTTCCTTTATTATTGCGTCGGACATCTTCTTCTGGGTAATGGGGTCCCCTATCTGAACGGCTGTCGCCGGGCTTCCCGAGCCGAGGGCCTCCGAGGAGAAGGTGGCTCCGTGTATGCCGTCCCTTCCCACACGCCCGCCCGCCATAACTATATGGTCGCCCGGCATCGCCTTTTTTTCGGTGGACGGCTTTCCGTCGATCTTCGCCGGAATCAGTCCGATGGTGCCCACGAATACCAGGGGCTTGCCCTTATAGCGGTCGTCGAAGTAAACGAAGCCCTGCGGCGTGGGGATTCCGGAGCAGTTGCCGCCGACATTTACGCCCTGCACCACCCCCTCCATTATGCGGCGGGGCGAAAGCAGCCTCGAGCCCTCATCCTTCGAGCGGTACAGCGGTGTCTCGTCGAATGGATCGGCGAAGCAGAACCCGTAGCGGTTGGCTATCGGCCGCGCGGCCATCCCGAATCCAATGGTGTCGCGGTTGACGCCCACGACACCCGTGATGGCCCCCCCGAAGGGGTCCAGGGCGCTCGGGCTGTTGTGGGTTTCCACCTTGTCGGAGACCACGTAGTCGTCATCGAACTCTATGCCTCCGGAGTTGTCCTCGAACACCGAAACGCAGAAATCATCCGCGCCCTTCTCGCGCCTAACGCGCATGGTGGCCTCGCGGATAAAGCGGCGGAAGATGCCGTCGTCCAGTTCGTCCAGGCGAGCGGCAAAAATCGTATGCTTACAATGCTCCGACCAGGTCTGGGCAATCGATTCGAGCTCCACGTCAGTCGGATTGCGCTTTTCGTCCTCACGGAAATAGCGCCGGATGGCGTCGAGCGAGAGCATGTCGAGGGCAAGCGGCCCCCTGCGGCTTCCGTCGGAGTCCGGGATGCCCTCGCGTCCCAGGCGCCTGAGCTCGTCCTCCGGGATCTCAAGGTCCACCTCGTCCGCAACGGTCCTTTCGTGGATGCGAACCAGAGGGAGCGCGCGCCCCATGCCGCCCGCAGTGGTATATTCCGGCCGATCGAGCACCTTTAAACGCTGTATTAGCGGATTGTAAAGCTCCATGCCTATCCGCTCCGCGTCCACGCGCGAAAGCCCGCCGTCGATAAAATAGCCGGTGGAGGAGAACACGGAGGTCTTTGGATCGAGCCGGCGTTTCAACAGGTCTTCCATGGATTCGCGGGCCGTGTGCGCAAGGTTATCGGTCACCCCGGGAAGGAAACCGACCTCGATGGCATAGCGAAAGCGCTCCGGGGCGAACGGCCTGTTTACGGTAAAGGCCCTTGTGACTGGGTTTGCGAGCATGCGGGCGACCGACTCGAGCTCCTCACCCGAAAGATCGGCGTTTACCAGGTAGTTATCGGTAATCGTAACCGCCGAGACATCGTAGCCCAGGCGGACAAGCCTTGCCCTTAAAGCCTCTCCCCGGTGGTCGGCTATTATGGAATAGACTTCAATACGGTATCTGGATTCGTCCATTGTCCCCCCAATGACACTGCGCATTTACAGCAGGGGCCATAAAATGTCCAGAATTTTATTTTTGCGCCTCTCCCACCCTGTGCGCAATTTTCCCGGTCCTCTTATGGCCCAAAGGGCCGGGCCGTTATATTCGGGCGTGCCGGCCAATGAAGTGTTTTTCATTTGACCGCCCGGTTTTCGAGGCATAAACTAAACGGCACAATCAATCGGAGGGCGCGCATGAAACGGACCTGGGTTTCCCTCTTTCTTCTCGGATTCGCCGGCCAGATCGCATGGGCCGTGGAAAACCAGTTTTTCAACATCTTCATGTTCGACAAGATCATCCCCAACCCGCTGTACGTCTCGCTCATGGTGGCCCTCTCGGCAATAGTTGCGACGCTCACCTCGATCGTGATGGGGGCGTTCGGCGACCGCATCGGCAGGCGCAGGCCCTTTCTGCTGTACGGCTATATGGTCTGGGGCGTGTCCATCACCGTGGTGCCCATGGCGGAATGGGCCAGGCCCGCGCTTCTTGCCGCCTGGATACTCATAGCGCTCGACTGCCTCATGACCTTCTTCGGCTCGACGGCCTTCGACGCGAACTACAACGCCTACCTGGCCGAGGCGACGGACAGATCGAATCGCGGCCGGGGCCAGGCGCTCCTTACCCTTGGCACAATGCTCGCCATCCTCATAGTATACGGCGCGTCGGGGGTTGTGGTGAGCCGTTACGGCTACTTTGTTTTCTTCTGCGCAGTGGGCGCCCTCGTGCTGGTCCTGGGGCTCGCCGGGGGCATCCTCATCGAAGAAAAGGCGGGGCCGCCCCAGGCGCGCGCAGGGCTGTGGGAATCCATCCGCGGCACCTTCACGCGGGAATCCATCACCCGGAACCGGGACTTCTTCATGGTGCTGCTCGCCATGGGGCTCTGGGGAATGGCATTCGAGGTCTTTTTCCCTTTTCTGTTGATCTACCTGAATCACTTTCTTGAAATCCCGATCGACCGGTCGTCGCTGCTCATCTTCGTTTCCATTCTGGTCGGAGGGATTATGGCGGCCTACCCCAGCGGCTGGCTGGCTGACCGCTATGGAAGAAAAAGCGTGAGCGTCGCCTCGGTCTTCATCATATCGGTCTCACTATACCTCTTCTCGCAGTCGCGCGAGGTCGTCTGGCTTGCCGTATTCGGCGCGCTTTGGATCGGAGCGCAGACGGCCTTCACCACGGCGACCGGAGCGTGGAGCAAGGACCTTTATCCGTCCGACAAGCGCGGCCAGTTCTCGGGTTATATGACCATGTTCACCGTTGCCTTCACCATGGTCCCCGGCCCCCTTATAGGAGGGCTGATAGCCCACACATGGGGGGTGCGTCGCGTAATCGAGGGCAGGGAGGCCGTCATACCGACCGGCGCCATCTTCGGGGCCTCCGCCATCCTCGTGCTTCTTACGCTCATTCCGCTTTATGCGGTAACCGAAAGGAAACCGAACGCGGGGGAGGCATGATGTGAAGACGACCGAATTTATAAAGCTCGCATGGACGGAATACGCGGCCAATCCGATCATAGAGGCGCCCTTTCCATCCTCCATTATTGCCGATCCGAGCTTCCTCACTCCGGCGGAATCGCCCGACGGCGCGTGGCACCTTTTCGCCCATTCGCTTATGGGCATACACCATTTCATCTCACCCGACGGGTATTCGTTCAGGCGCCTGCCGGGCCTCGTATGCCCGGGCGCCATGCGGCCATTCATTCTGCGCGACGGTGGAAGGTACTATCTCTACTACGAGCGGCCGCGTAAATACGGCATCTGGTTCTCGATGCTTCCAGTAAAATGGAAATCGCACATCGAATGCGCGGTATCCGACGACCTCCTTGCATGGAGCGAACCGCTTCCGGTTCTTTATCCCACGCTCGAGTGGCACAGCGACGCGCGATACGGCGCGTCGGTAGGCAATCCATGCGTGCTCAGACACGGCAAACGCTACCTCCTGTACTACAGCGCGTCGCTGGTGCGAGTTCCCGACTGCGGATTCAACGAGCCGCTCTACATCGGCGTGGCCGAGGGCGACGGCCCGACCGGCCCGTTTATACCGCGCCCCGAGCCGATCATCTCCCCATCGCCGAATGACCCGTGGCGCAATCTGGGCGCCGGCGCGTTCAAGGCCGTGCGGATGGATGACGGATTCATAGGTTTGGAAAATGGCATCTACTGGGACGAGGCTTCGTCCCACTCGGGCTCGGCGATACTCGTATTCACATCAAGGGACGGCCTGAAATGGAAACAGGCCCTCCCGGGGCCGCTCGTTCGCCCCGGGGGTGAGGGATGGAAGAAAAGCCATGTATACGCACTGGACGCCCGGCCTGTCGATAGGTCTACCTGGCATCTCTATTTCAACGCGCGAAACGGCTGACACTGGACTGTAGGGCGTGAACGCATAGGGCTTGTCGTTGGGAAGGCGCCCCGGAAGAAAACCCGCCCCCCACACGGCCGGAAGAGGTAATCCTCCCATATAAATGAAATGGCGCCAAGTTGGCGCCATTTCCGATTCTAACACCTTTAGCCGGTCGATTCATCAGCGTGAGCAAAATACTAAAGATATTATGACAATACGGGAGACCGGCGTTCAGTCCGTAATTGATGTCTTCTTTGATTATAGCCCGGATTTTCTTTGTCACCATAAAATTTCGGCATAAAAACATCGCCCACATGGCGGGCCGATATTTTTCTTGCAAATTCGCATCCGGATAGGCACAACAAACATGTACGGGCGCCGGCATACCTATTGAAGCGGGCGCCGCCACGGCCAATGCAGAAAAATCACATCAACATCCTGATCGCCGATGACGAGGAAAAGATACTCACCCGCCTCGAACGCATACTATTAAAGGAGGGGTACGCGGTCGGAACGGCCTCCGACGGAAATACCGCGCTTCAGAGACTCTCCGCCCGAACCTACGACATCGTGCTCACCGACATCAATATGCCGGACCGCAACGGCTTCGAGGTGATGGAATACATCCGGAGCGAGGGAATAGACACCCTGCCCCTCGTGCTCACCGGATACGCCTCGGTCGAGAGCGCCATACGGGCCATGAAACTGGGGGCCTATGATTTTATTCAGAAGCCGGTAGACGCGGAGACGCTCAAGCTTATCGTGTACAGGGCCGCGGAGCGCGTTGTCTTAAAGCGCGAGAACGAACGAAACCTGCTGGAACTGAAAAAACTGAGCGATCTCAAGGACGAGTTCCTCACCGTGGTCTCGCACGATCTTCGCTCGCCGCTTTCGTCCATAGGCGGTTACGCCAACTACCTTCTTAAAAAGGGCGATCTCTCCGACACCCAGCGGAGTTACCTGCTAATTATTCGCGAGATCGCGGATAACCTCTATTCGCTTGTCAACGAGCTACTCGACATCTCCAAGATCGAATCGGGCGTAATACGGCTCTCCATGGAGGAGACCGACATCACCGAACTCGTCAACACCAGCATCAACAACTTCATACTGCTCGCCTCCGACAAGAACACCGCCATCCATTTCCACAACGGGCTCGACAGCCCCCGGGTGTTGATCGACCGGATGAAGATGCTCCAGGTCATCAACAACCTCATCAACAACGCGGTCAAGTTCACGGAGAACGGCGAGATTCACGTCTCGGCCGAACGCTCCTCCGACGGCGCGGTGATGCTCACCATCCGCGACACCGGGACCGGCATGCCTCCGGACGCGCTGGGCTCGATATTCGAGAAGTACTCCTTTTTCCGCTCGGAAGGGACCAGGGGCGAGGGCGGGACCGGGCTCGGCCTGGTCATCTGCAAGCGCTTCGTGGACCTCCACGGAGGAACGATCGAGGCCGAGAGCGCCCAGGGGAGGGGAAGCGTATTCCGAGTAAGGATACCGCAGGAGATTCATAAATGAAAACACGCGCAGGGATTTCGAAGCGCTTCGTCATTGTCATCGCGTCGATCGTTTCGGCGCTCGTTCTGCTCATCGCGCTGGCCTTCAACCAGATGCTCCGCGAAAACCAGTCCGTCATTACAAAGACCATAATTAGCGGCCGCGATCTCCTGCTTCTTGGCAGGGCCGAAACCATTGTGCGGGCGCTTGAGCGGCGCGGCGCGGCAAAAACGTCCGGCCTAACGGCGGAGCTCAAGTCACTCTGCAGTGCACAGACCGACTGCCTGGGCGCAGTCGTTTTCTCGCGCACCGCCGACGAGAATTATTTTCGTGCGGCCGAAACAATCGGCCTTAATCGGGCGCTCGATACAGGCATAAGCAGAAACGCAGTGCTCAGAGAGGACAGGGAAACAGGCTATCTCAAGAAAGGGCTTTTCGAAACGGTGGTCGACCCGCTGGTCAGGGCTTCCGGCGGGGTATACTGGCAAAACGTGTACGCACCCTTCACTCTGGGGAAAAGGGAGCTCGTGCTTCAGTTTTCGTTTTCGGCAACGGCGCTTCAGACCGCGCTGGACGGATATTCGGCCGGGATAGCCAGGATGAAAAAAATCGTCGCGCTTCTCGCCTTCGCGCTTGTGCTCGCCGTGTTCGGCGCGAGCTATATCTTCATGCATAATTTTACGCTGCTCATAGAAGGGCTCGCCTCCTCGATGAAGAAGGCGTCCGCGGGCGAGTTCGATGTAAACCTCAACGAAAGCGCCGATGGGGAGCTTTACGAGCTCGCCACCTCATTCAACACCCTGCTGGGGGAGCTAAAAGAGTTAAAATCTCGAGAAAAAATATTCGAGGAAAAGGAGAAAATTCTCGCCGATCTCGAGAACAAGGACACTCTCGGTGATATATTCAAGTTTGGGGTTACCCTCCTCAAGGAGAACAGGCTGGAGGACGCGGCAGCGCTTTTCACCACTCTTACTTTTCTCAAGCCGGAGGGCTTTGGAAGCTATTTCAACCTGGGGGTTATCCACGCGCGGTGCAGAAATTACGAGAAGTCCATGGACATGTTCGAGCGGGCGCTTCGGGCCAATCCCGGTAGCGATCTGACGAAGCAATACATCGAAAAGATCAGGAAGCTAAAGTACGGCGATGAAAAAAACGGAGACCGACCTCCAGCTTAAAATCTCGCAATTCCCCCAAAAGCCCGGCGTGTATCTCATGATGGACGCCGCCGGCGAGATCATCTACGTTGGCAAGGCGGGTTCACTCCGGAAACGGGTATCCTCGTATTTCCAGAAGTCCGATCTGGACGTTAAAACCAGGGTGCTCGTTAAAAGCGTCTCCGATATAGAGTATATCATGACCGACTCGGAGGTCGAGGCGCTCCTTCTCGAAAACACGCTGATAAAAAAACACAAGCCCAGATACAACATCCGGCTCAAGGACGACAAGCGATATCCGTATATAATGGTAAAACTCGACGAGGAGTACCCCCGGCTCGTGTTCACCCGGAGGCTCGCCCATGACGGAAACCGCTACTTCGGCCCCTACACCGACGCCAGGGCGGCGCGGCAGATGATCTCAGCCATCAACACCACCTTCAAGCTCAAGACCTGCGCCCGCCCCCTGCCGCTCTCGGAGCACGAGCGCTCATGCCTTAATTACCAGATCAACCGCTGCCAGGGAATATGCCGGGGTTTGATGTCCGCGGAGGAGTACCGAGCGATCGTGGGGAACGCCATGCGCTTTCTCGAAGGGAACATAGATCCGGTCATCGATGACCTCACCTCCATCATGAACGGTTATGCCGCGCGCATGGAATACGAAAAGGCCGCACGCATGAGGGACGTGATAGCTGACATACGGAAGATTAGCGGCGGCCAGAAGGTGCTCGCGCCCATCGGCGGCGACCAGGATTTTGTGGCTCTTTCCATGGGCGGCGACGAGGCTGTGGCCATGCTTTTCGAGTTCCGCGCCGGCGCGCTTGTGGGGCGCAAAATATATGTGTTCGAGAACGCGCGCTTCTCCACGCCGGGCGAGGTCATTTCGACTTTTCTTGTGGAGTACTACCGTACAGTGGAGGCCCCTTTGCGCATAGTGGTTTCGTCCGATCCGGTCGATCGCGCCACCGTGGCAGGCTATCTCGGCTCGTTATCGTCGAGGAAAATCGCCATATCGCCCCCCAGGACGGCCGACGAACGAGGGATCATCCGAATGGTCCAGAAAAACATCGACCTCGTCATGGCCGATCGCGAGGCGCACCGGCAATTTGCCGACAGGGAGAAGGGGCTTTTCGAGCTCTCCGAACTCCTGGGTCTTCCCGGGCCGCCGGAGGTGATAGACTGTTTCGACATATCGAACATCCAGGGCAGGCATGCCGTCGCCTCGATGGTGGAATTCCGCGAGGGCGAACCCGACAGAAAGAACTACCGGCGGTTCAGGATACGCGCTTACGAGGGCGCCAACGATCCCGGCATGATACACGAGGTCGTCGGGAGGAGGCTCCAGCATATAATTAACGAGAACCTGCAATTCCCGGACCTAATCGTCGTTGACGGCGGGCCGACACAACTGGCGCGGGCGATGGAGGCGCGCGACGCGCTCGGGGTGCCTGTGGCGATAGTGTCCCTGGCCAAGCGCCTGGAGGAGGTCTATACCGATCCCGGGGCCGCGCCGCTCCGTCTTCCGGAAAGATCGGCGGCGCTCAAGATACTGCAAGCGGCCCGCGACGAGGCGCACAGGTTCGCGATCAACTATCATCGCTCGATTCGGGACCGCTCGATGACCTCCTCCTCTCTCGACAGGATACCGGGGGTCGGCGCAAAGAAGAAGACGCTCCTGTTGCGCGGCGTAGCCGAACCCTCCAAGATCCCAAAAATGTCGGCCGAAGAACTCGCGCGCATACCGGGCCTGGGCGATAAAACGGCGCGGATTATCCACCGGCACTTCCATCCCGAAAGCTCTGAGGGCTGAGCGACCCGCCTATAGTATCTTGAAAAGAATGGCCACAATGTCCGATTCCGGCGAGGCCAGCCCCAAAAACGAAAGAAAACGGTCCTTTACCGCCGAGGCGATGTCCTCGGGCCGCTCCGCCCGGTGTTCCTTAATCACCGTGCGAAGGTTGCCGATGCCGAAGGCCTCGCCCTTCTGGTTCTTCGAGGTTACCAGGGCCTTGGAGTAGACGATTCCGATATCTCCGCGGAGCAGGTTGGTGCGTCCCATCCCGTAGCTCGCCTTTGGGTCGTACCCCAGGGGAATTCCCTCGGTATCGAGCTCGTCGAAATCGTTTTTATCTATGCGATAGAGGTCCAGCGGTGGAAAGCCCGCGTTGGAGTAGATGAGCCTCATGGAACGAAGGTCGTAATACAGATAATAGGCCGTAATGAGTCCGCTCTCGCCCGATCCGTATTCATACACAGCGTTGTTCATCTTCTGGATCACCGAGTACGCGGACGGCGCCTCCTCCAAGCACGACTGGAATGCGGAGCGCAGCACCACGGAATAGAGGGCGCTGTTTATGCCGACGCCGGCGATGTCCGTCGCGACCACGCCCACCCCGTGGCTTCCAGGCCGGATGAAGTCGAAATAGTCTATCCCCTCGCCGTATCTGGGAACCAGGAAGGCCCCGAACTTGATCCCTATCAGGTTCGGAAGCTTGAGCGGCACCGCCTTGGCGAGGATATCCGACGAGAGATCCATGGTCCGCCCTATGAGCTGCTGTTGTTTGGATTCCTCGTAGATAAGCGCGTTCGAGATGTGCGTGTTGCTCTCCGAGCGGAAATAGTCGAGCTTTTCGATCTCGTCCGGCTTGTACGCCGCCAGCGAATCCTTGTCCCCCAGACAGAGCAGCCCCAGTACACGGCGTTCATGATAGATCGGGATTACGATACGAGTGCCGCCGGCGGAGAAAAATCCAAGAAAATCCTCCTTTATATCCGCAAAGCTCTTCTCGTCGGTATAGACCCTGTCGTCTGAAAGAACCTCCTGGTTACGGATAAACCAGCGAATTACGGGCGAGCCCCGCTCGAGCGGCGGCACCTCAACCTGCGCGCCCTTCTGGTAGGCCAGCTCGTATCGCTTGGACTCGTTATCGAACAGTATGAAAAACGCGCTTTTAAGGAAAAGGGAATCGTGAAGGATGTCCACCGAGCGGCGGATTATGGTCGTAAAGTCCCTCAATCCGCCCACGTCGCGGATAAAACGGTCGATGATCGCCTCGAACTCATACTGTCTGCGTTTGAACGCCTGGTCTATGGCGGGCTGCACGTACACGGAAAAGAGGATGAATATGATGACCACGACACCCGCCACCACGAAGAGAGGGGCCTCGCCCGCCGACCAGAGGTTGGTGTCCCAGGCCCCCAGCACCAGGAAAATCGGGACGAAGATGCCCATTGAGATGATCGTGTAAGTGGCGGTTTTATGCACCGCCGTGGTGATGTCCATCACGTTGTAGGATATAATGGAATAAAACAATGACCCAAAGGCTATGAATGACGCAAGGGATGGGCCGAGGACATAAAGTTCGGAATAGTTGAAAAAGCGGGGCAATATTATCGAACATACCGCTCCGCCCATTATGCCAAAAGAGGTGCCTAAAAACACGAAGCGCATCTGCAGACGGAAAATCCTGATCTTCGTCCGAATATACTTGATGATGAAGTTGCCCGTACCGAGTATCAGATACACCAGCACAATCAGAGCATAATAGGTGTAAAAGAAATTAAAATCTCGGATCAGCACCCCTCCCTTGAAGTAGGCGGCGGTGATGCTCCAGTCGGTGACGTTTACGATCACGCTGACAACGATCGTTGGAAGAAATATCAAAACGCTGTATTTGAACGGAAACCGGCTTTCGCCCTTGGGAAACACTAGCGATACGCCGAACAGCGAGGTGAAGGTGAAAGCGGTAGCGGCCTGTGTTATTCTGTTGATCTCGGTAAGAGCGGTGGAGTCCTGGAAGGCGTAGGTGATGAACATGGTGAACACGATTCCAAAACCGGATAGGATGAGCAAAGAATAAAAGCGGTGCACCTGATCCCGCCAGTCCTTGTACATGACGAACAGGGCCATGAATGGCAGGAGAATCGACGCGACAAGAGAAGAGACAAGGCTTATTGTTAGCATGGCATTCCCGTCCCGCTGGTTGTGCTTGGACGATCCCCAGGGGCCGGCTACATGTTCCTTCGGCCCCCCTCGAAGGACAATGCTAACCGATCGAGCTGGAAATTGCAATCAAAAAGAGGAATGAGCACACGCCGGGAAAACCGTAAGGCTAACGCAGCTTGATCCTCACGCGCACGGTTCGGAACTGGTCCGCCGATCTCTGCTGGATAAATCCCGGAAAGGGGGCCACGCCTTCCTGCATTCCGCCGTCACTGTAGCCGACGGCCGTGGCGAAACCCTGCATCCCGTACGAAACCGAGCCCTCGCATTCGCGCTGGATATCATCGACGAAGCGCACGGGCGCCTCCGCCTCTATGCAAGCGCCGGATACCATGGTGACGCGCGCCCTGTTCCTTTTAAGAATCGAGATGGTCCTGCGCATGTCGTAGGAACTCGCTATCTCGCGGCTTTCATCCCCGCTTCCCAGGCTCGAGCTCATTCTCACCGGCTCCGGTTTCGTACCGGAAGGGGAATTCCTGAACTGGTCCACCCCCACGAGGAAAATCACCATCGCCGCCACCGCGGAGGGGATCATCCTTTTATAATAGGCCTGCCGTTTTCTCTTTTTCTCGCAGATCAGGATGCGCGACAGCGTGGCCCGGGTAAAATCGTCCCCGGAGCGTATGCATAAGGCGCGGAGGCCGGACAGCATCCTTAGCATACGCCCTATTTCCCGGTATTCCCGGTCGCATTCGACGCATTCGCGAAGATGATCCAGTACCGACTCCTTGCTTATGGCGTCCATCACACCGTCATGCAGATCTGAAAGAAGACCGAAGCGTACGTGTTCCCTAATCATAAGAGTCCCCTCTCGGCGAGCCTTTTCTTCAAGAGTTCCCTCCCCCTGTGTATCCTCACCTTGACGTTGGAAAGATGAATGCCCAGGACACGCGCTATATCCCCGTAGGAAAGCCCCTCGATGTCCCGCAGCACAAGTATCTCCTTGTAGTCCTCGGGCAGGTCGTAAAGCTCCTCTTTTACGATCCGGAGCGTGTCGACCGTAATCACGTCATCCTCCGGCCTCTGTCGCTCGTCGGGTATGGGGATCTCGAACTCGTCCCCGCCGTCCGACCGGCTAAGGGCAACCGACGGGAAGCGGTCGCGCTTCTTCCGGAAGTTTTTGCAATAGTTCACCATTATGCTGAAAAGCCAGGTGGAGAACTTCGCCTCCCTTCTGAAAGAACGCAGGGCCTCCATCGCCATAAGAAACACTTCCTGGGTGATATCCAGGGCCTCATCGTAATTGTAGACCCTTGAATAGGCGTATCGGAACACCCTGTCCCGGTACTTTTCGATGATCGTTGAAAACGCCTCAATATCACCCGCAAGCACCCTGTCTATTACCTCAAGGTCACTTTTATCCGACATGCCGGTTTCCGGTGGGTTACAAAAAAATCAGCCCCGTATCCGCACAAAGCGGCGTTTGCCGACCTTCACGACGCAGTCGCACGGGAGGCTGAGTTCGAAATCCTCGCTCTCCACCTTGTTGTTGTCAATATAAACCCCGCCGCCCTTGACCAGACGGCGCGCCTCTCCATTGCTTGAGGCAAGGCCGGAAAGCACCAGAAGCTTCGCGATCCAGATCGAGCCGCCGGCCGATTCCTCCGTGGGAATGGAGAATTCCGGGATATCGTCCGGCAGGTCCCTCTGTACGAAGATCCTGTTAAACTCGGCCTCGGCCCTCCCGGCCGTCTCGGCATCGTAAAATTGCGCGCAGATCTCTTTTGCCAGGCGGACCTTTATGTCGCGAGGATGGATCGCCCCTCCCTTAAGGCCGGTTTCGAAAGCCTCTATCTCGTCGTAGGGCACGTCGGTCACCAGGCGGTAATAAAGGAACATGAGCTCGTCGGAGATGGACATCACCTTGCCGAATATCTCCCTCGGCGATTCGTTGATGCCTATGTAGTTGCCGAGCGATTTGGACATCTTCTGCGAGCCGTCCGTACCCACCAGAAGCGGAAGCGTCATTATCACCTGGGGCTCCTGGCCGTATTCCCGCTGCAGATCGCGGCCCACGAGCAGGTTGAACTTCTGGTCGGTGCCGCCCAGCTCGATATCGGCCTTCAGCGCCACCGAATCGTATCCCTGCACCAGCGGATACATGAATTCCAGAATGGAGATCGGCCTGCCCTCCCGGTAGCGGCCGGCGAAATCGTCCCGTTCCAGCATGCGCGCGACATTGTAGCGCGAGGTGAGCTCCAGCACGTCCCCAAAACCCATGGGCTGACACCAGCGCGAATTGAAGTCGACTACTGTAAGGGCGGGATCGAGAATCTTGAACACCTGTTTCTTGTAGGTCTCAGCGTTGACGAGCACCTCCTCGCGCGTCAGGCGCTTTCGGGTTTCGGACTTTCCCGACGGATCGCCGATCATGCCGGTAAAATCGCCGATGAGAAATACCACCGTATGGCCCATCCTCTGGAAATGCCGCATCTTCCTTAAAAGCACGGTGTGCCCAAGGTGGATATCCGGGGCCGTGGGATCGAAACCGGCCTTTACGATCAGGGGTTTTTGCTCCCTCTCCGAGCGCTCCAGTTTTTTTAAAAATTCGTCCTCGGGTATTATCTCCTCCGTACCTCGCCTGAGCAGTTCGACATCATTTTTGATCATAAGGGCCATCCATACAGCGGTAATGAGCGGCATCGGTGCGCGTGTCCCCCGCCGCCGGTTGCGGGATAAAATGAAAACACTATAAACGACGGGCTTGTCAAGATTATTTGCTCGAAACCAGGGTTTTTGCGGGGAAAGGTCCGCACGCCCGGGAATGGGCCAACTGGAGCGCCGTCATCGTTTGCCGGCATTCCCCATATCCATGGGGCCAAAGCTAAGGGCGCGTAATCAATCGAGGCGTACCAGCGCTACAGCCTGCGCCGCTATGCCCTCGCGGCGCCCCGTAAAGCCCATCCCCTCCGAGGTCTTGCCCTTCACTCCGATGCGCTCCACCGGCAGGCCGCCAAGAGCGCGCGATATTTTGGCCTTGATCGCGCCGACATGCGGAGCTATCTTCGGAAGCTCGCATATCACCACAGAGTCGATGTTCAGGATTCGAGTGCCGCGCTCGGCCATAAGCCCGTACACGCGGGCAAGGAGCTCCATGCTGTCCGCGTCGCGCAGGGAAGGGTCGGTATCGGGGAAGATTTGTCCTATATCTCCCAGGGAGGCCGCGCCCAGAAGCGCGTCGATTACGGCGTGCGCTAAAACGTCGGCGTCGGAATGCCCGGCAAGCCCCCGTGGATGATCGATCCCCACCCCGCCGAGAACCAATCTTCTATTCTCGGCGAACGCGTGAACGTCATATCCTATGCCGACGCGCAGGTCCACGGGTCGCGGTTTTTCCGGCTTAAAGCTCGAATACGTCCGAGAGGGAGCTTAGCTTGAGCACGTTTAAGACCTTGGTGCTGGCTTTTCGTATTTTAAGGGCTTTTCCCTTTTTTTTCTGGAGCTTGAGCAGGCTGATCAGCACTCCGACCCCCGAGGAATCGATATATTCAACGTTGGCGAGGTCGAGCTCGATATCCTTATCGGTGCCCTGCCCGAGATTGAGCAGTTTCTCCTTGAAGTCCTTGATGGTCATCATTTCGATATCGCCGTTTACGATGACATTCACCAGGGCGGCATCTTCCTTCACTTCGATGTTCATAACGCTTCCTCGAGGGTAATTTCTCGCCATCGCGATCGTCTCACAGTATGAAGGGCGTCCGTGAAAGTCAAATAAATTAATCGAACTTGTCGTCTGAGCGAAAATGAGAGCGCGGTTTCCGCGTTCGCGGAGTGGAAGCGCCGATCATTCCGACTCCGGCAACATATCTAATCGTTGTCCACGGCCCCCCGTTGCGTAATGGCTTTAATGAGCATACGGGGTCTGGTTACCCCCCGAAACTCGTTCAGCGACAGGGAGTATATAAGATCGACCTCGGCCCCCCGGGCTGCGGCCGCCATTTCCGCGGCCATGCCCCAACCTATGGCTTCCACCCCTGCCGGTCCATCGATCGTAAATTTTCCGTGCGCCTGCCCCGCGCCCATCGTCCGGAAAGCGGAAGGGCGTACCCCGCGTGAGATGAAAAGGGGCTCCTCGTTTCGATGTCCCACCGGTTCGAACAGTTTAAGGGATTCAACGAACTCAGTTTCCAGGCGCCCCAGCCTTTCGATAGCGAGCTCCGCGTATGCGGGGCCGTTTGCGGTGAGACCGCCCCTCGGCGCCGACTCTACCGCGGCGCCGATCTTTTTTCGGACCTTATCGATCCTTTCCCTCCGCACAGAAAAGCCAAAGGCCTGCGGATGCCCCCCGGCTCTCTCGAAAAGCGGCATAAACGGAACGACGCACGAAAAAAAGTCGAAGCTGCCGCTTGCGCGACCGGAGCCCTTCACTACATCGCGGCCGTCCGTAAGCGCCACCACTATGACGGGCATCTTAAAGGCGTCCGCAAGCCGGTTGGCCAACAATCCGCAGAGCCCGTCTGGCACCTCCGGATCGCACACGAAAAACATGCCACCGCCGGCCCGGTGCCTGTCGTCCCTGGCGCATTCTTCGTACAGGCGCGCATACAGGAGTGAGAGCTCGTCCTTGCGCCGCCCATTCATATCGCTTATCTCGCGAATTATTTTGCCAAGGGCCTCTTTGTCACTTTCGAGGAAAAATGAGGCCAGAAGCTCACTGCGGCCGTAGCGGCCCGGCGTGTTGAGAAAAGGGGCTATCCTCCATGCGACGTCGCGCGCCGTACACACGCCGCCGTTCGAATCGATCAGGAGGCGAAGACCGGCATGGCGCGTACGGCCAAGGGCGTCGATCCCGTATCTAACAAGCGCCCGGTTCTCGTCGATAAGGGGCATGATATCCGCGATGGTGCCGAGGGCGACCAGGTCCAGGGTGGAATCCGCGAAATCCAGAATCGCGCAGCCCTTCGCGTAACAAGCCTCGAAAAAGAGCCTTTCAAGCAGGTCGATACGCCGTGTATACATGTCTTCCCGCACGGAAAATTTGGCGCACCATTCGGAAAGCGTAAGCGTTTGCGCTGAGGCGTTATTTTCCAAAGGCTCGAGAAAGTTAAGAAAATCATCGGCGTTATGTCCGAACCGGGCCTGGATATCTTTTCTGAGATCATCGTCCAGGTCGTAGTGCAGAACGCTATCCACATCCGCCAGTTCGAGCTTATCCACGCTTGCCCGAGCCTGAAAGCTCACGGGAGATTCCGCAAGCATATCGGTTATTCTGAGGATATGGACCCCACTCCCGTCCCGTGTAATTATCGCATGACGACGTTTGTACAGGGGGCCGCGGGAAAAAAGCACCGCGGAACATAGTTTGAAGGCCACTCCTACGCCGGCGAGGTCCCTGAACGGATAGGGATTGTTTCGCGTTTTGGGATTTACGACGATGGCGTCCGGAAGCTCATCGCCCGGTTCATGATGGTCGCATACCAGCACGTCCATGCCGAGTTCGCGCGCGCGGCGGATCTCGTCGATATCCCGTATGCCGGAATCCAGTGTAACGAGAAGCCGGACGCCGGACGCGCCGAACTCCCCGACCACGCGCATGCTCAGGCCGTAGTCATCATCGTCGACAGGATAGCGGATAACTCTATCCGGAATGTCCCCGCTCGCGCCGAGCAGGCGTTCCAGGACCGCGAGAGCCGAAAGCCCGTCGAGATCCGAATCCGCGAAAATTCCTATACGCTCGCCGGAATTCACGGCGCGCTCGAGCCTGGCCACCGCCTCATGCATCTTGGGGATTAAAAACGGGCTGTGGAGCATGGCCAGGCTTGGATTGATGTAAGCCTCGGCCTGCTTCAGGTCGCGGATACCCCGGCGGACGAGCAGTCCGGCGATAACGGGGTCCAGGCCGAACCTGGAGCAAAGCTCCGCCGCAAGATCCCTCTCCTCGCCTGAAGCTACCATGGCCACCGGAGTCACGCCTACCTGTTCATTTCCGAGGCTTTTTTTGCCAGGTAATCGGCCTTGTCGTTGAGGTTGCGCGTAACGTGTTCGATTCTGCAGCTCGAAAAGCCCTTTTTAAGCCGCATGGCCTCCGCATAAAGGCCCTTAATGTTCTCGTGATTGACCTTGTATTCGCCCCTGATCTGCTTAACCACGAGCTCGGAATCTGTGCGTATCTTCAGCATGCGGACCCGGAAATATCGCCCTATGCGCAGGGCGCGTATCAGCGCCGTATATTCCGCGAAATTGTTGGTCTGCACGCCGATGGGAGCCGACACCTTGCCGACCTGCCGGTTGTCGCTGTCGTATATGACGATCCCTATGCCGGCGGGACCGGGATTGCCGCGCGAGGCCCCGTCGGTGTACATCACCAGGGAGGAGTCCAGCGGCACGACCGAGAGTTCTGCGCCTTCGAAGATCTCGTCGTCCGGGGAGGGAGCGCCCCCGCTATCTTCCGCCGACACGGTTGATGGGTCGTCTTCCGTGTTCTTCCGCCGGATGATGATCTTTTTACGGGAGCGCGCCCTGTCGCTGCTTTCTATTATCGCCCTCGCTTCTTCTATTATCGCACAGACCTCGGAGGTATCGACATCCGAAAGCTCCGCTATCTTCTCCACGCTCTTCCCTTCGGCGAGAAGCTGCAACACCCTGTCAATACTCAGAAGCATATTATCCCCTTGGTCTCGATCGGCCTTTCCGGGCCGTTTCGCATGCGCGCCTTCCGCTTATACTCCGCACAAACGGGCGCATTGTTATACGCAGCCGGATTGTCCTCCGGAATGTCCGACGGACGAAAATTCCGAAAGCATCCGGCCCTGCGCCGATATAAACCGCCCCGTTTGACCGGCATGTTTCCCGGCGGCACCGCAGCCGCGTACGAAGCGTCCGTAACTGGAGCGGGCGCGCGTTATCCGCTGTAAAGAAACCTTCCGCAATTACTGCACGATATCACCCTGTCCCGTTTGGACACCTCGCCCGCCAGGTGAAAGGGCACCTTGACACGACAGCCCTCGCAGATTTCGCCATCTATGCGGACTATGGCCTTTCCGTTTGCGGTCCCGGTAAGCTTTACGAATTTCGGCCTGACGGACGCCGAGAGCCCGGAAAGTCCCTCCTCGAATCTGGCCTGGTGTTCGTCCATCTGCGCAGTGAAGCGCCGTATCCGCTCCTCCAGCATCGCTATATCCGACTCCGACTGCCTCCCTATCTCCCCCGCCTCTCTTTCGGCCTCCGCCAGAATCGCACTTTTCGATTCGAGCTCGTCCATAAGAAGGAGTATTTCCTCCTCCAGGACGCTTTTCTCGGATGTTGCGGCCGCAAGCTCGTTTTGGAGCGCGTCCGCCTCGCGCTCGGTCCTCAGCGTGTCCCTTCGCGATTCGAGCCTGGCGATCTTCTCCTCGACCGCCGCAAGCTCGACCTCCCTGCCCCTTTGCGAGCTTTTTGAAATCCGTATCGACTCCCGCAACGTCTCGACGCGGCCGGCGCTTTCATCGATTTGCCCTTTCCAGTATTGGATCGAGTCGCCGGCTTTTTTGATCTCGTCACGACAGCGCAGAACCGTGTCCCAGAACCGCTGAAGCTCTATCATTCCGCTGATATCGCTGTTCATTGTTTTTCCGGCGGATATACCCTGAAAGGATTTGTCTCCATTCTGGAGACACAGGCCCTTATTTGCCCGGCGGGGGTTGTTTTTGTCAAGTAGTCTTGGATTTCGGCGTGCAAAAAATCCAGCAATATCCTTTCCGTGCCGAAATGCCCCGCGTCGATAACCGCCACCCCGTGGTCAAGAGCGGTTTTCGCGTCGTGATATCCGACATCTCCGGTTATAACGCAATCCACCTTGTGTCCGCCAATTATCCGCTCGATGGCCCCGCCGCCGGCGCCGCCGCTCACCGCGCAGCGGCGAACGAGCTTGGAAGAATCGCCCGAATATATCAGATATGGCAGCGACAGCCTCTCGCGCACCCGGTCAAGCAAACTCATCAGCGGAAGCGCTTCGTCGAGCTCTCCGACCGCGCCGAACCCGTACTCGCCCGGTTCACGGCTTTGCGTCGCGTCCGATCCCAGAAGAAGCTTTATGTCCGACAGCCCTATCACCCGCGCCAGCCGGTCGTAGTATATCTTGTCCAGATTGGTATGCGCCGAGTACAGGCTGATCCGGCCGCTAACCAGGTCAAAAAGCGCCTCGGAGCGGGGATCCCCGTCGGATATAGAACGAAGCGGCCTGAAAAAAAATGGATGATGGCTCACTATGAGATTGCACCCCAGCAAGATGGCCTCGCCTATTACCGCCCTATCGCAATCGAGTGAAATCAGGATACCCGTGCAATCGTCATCAGAAAAAAGCACCTGTCCTCCCGCGTTGTCGTATTTCTCCTGCAGTGCGGGCGGGAACCGGCCGTCGAGAAAGGATTTTAACTCTTCGATCTTCATGAATTTCCTCCGGGAGAGGCGTCTCCGCGCCTGTTCTCATAATAACGTTATGCGGCGCAAAAGGCGAACGCCCCTTCAAAGAATAATCATGGCGTCGCCGTACGAAAAAAACCGATACCGCAGTTCGACGGCCCTTGAGTACGCTTCCATAATGCGGTCATATCCGGCGAAGGCAGCGACAAGCATGAGCAGGGTCGAACGCGGCGTATGGAAATTGGTTATCAGCGCGTCTATGGACTGCGGCCGGTGCGGCGGGCGTATGAAGATATCCGTAGTCCCCTCCCCGGGACGGTTGATGCCGCTGTCGAATGTGCTTTCGAGAACCCGAAGGGAGGTCGTACCCGCCGCTATGACCCGCCTCCCCTCCGCCCTGGCCCGGTTGACGGCCCCGGCGGTCGCCTCGGGGAGAAGGTATCGCTCGGCGTGCATCCTGTGGAGCGAGATCTCCTCCTGGCGAACCGGCTGGAAGGTGCCCCAGGAGACGAAGAGCGTAAGATAAACCGTATGCACGCCGCGCGCGGCCATCTCCGAAAGCAATCCGCCCGTAAAATGCAGGCCCGCCGTGGGAGCAGCCGCTGCCCCGTCCTCTCGCGCATAGACGGTCTGGTAGCGTTCGCCGTCCAGTTCATTGCTCGCGCGCCGTATATACGGGGGAAGGGGCACCTCTCCGATTTTCTCCAGCACTGTTCGGTCCATGGCGGTTTGGCTTTCGATAATGAAATGATCTCCTTCACGCGATACAACGCGTATCTCCACATCCCCGGCGGCCTCGGCCCTAAGCCGTTCTCCCGGTATTAACCTGGAGGTCCGATTGCAGATCGCCGTCCATCTGTAATCGTCGAGCCTCTGGGTAAGAATGAATTCGACGCGGCCTCCGCTCAGGCGCGAAAAAAATACGCGTGCCGGAATCACACGGGCGTCGTTAAAAACGACGACATCACCCTCACGAAGATATTCAACGATATCGCGAAACCCCCTGTGCTCCAGGAGGCCGTCTTCGCGCAGCACCATAAGCCTCGACATGTCCCGCTCGGCGGCCGGCTCCTGCGCAATAAGCTCTTCGGGAAGATGAAAATCGAAATCGGAAAGACGGAATGTCCGCTCGTCAGCCATGGCGCGATCATGTTACGGAAGGGCTTCGCTTTAACAACAATTATTTCTGGCGGGCGTACTCAACCCGGCGGGTGCGGTCACGGGCCATTTTTCGGGTTTCATCTCCGCGTGGCTTTTCCCCGATCATCATAAGCGTGGTGCCGCGGTAGTAATGCCGGAGGATCTGGTTGTAGGAGGCCTTGCGTTCGGCCATGCCGTTCGCCCCCCACTGGCACAATCCCACGCCGTGGCCCCAGCCCCGCCCTTTCAGGAGCAGGCCATCCCGCGTTTTGACCGCGTCGAATGAAAGGCTTTTTATTTTCTTGTCCGGGAACAGCAACCGGAAATCGTTTCCGGAGAGGCGCACGATGCCGTTCTTATGCTCCACCGTAACAAGATTTACGGGTCCATCGGACTTCTTGAACGAGATGCCGGTTATCGGCCCGATACCCAGAAACTTTTTCCCTAGGTGTTGCCGTATCTCATACAACGTGAGCTTTTCCTCCCAGGAAAAATGCGGCGAGGCCGAACAATACGGGCATCGCACGGCGCGCAGGTAATCGAGCGCCTGCCCCGACCATACCTTGTCGTTATCGACCGTTCTGCCGCCGCAGGTGGAATGGAAGAAGGCGAGAATGGGCTTTCCGTTATAGGCAAGCACCTGCCCGCTGGTGTCCCGCACCGCTCTGTTGGTACGTTCGGTTTCGAACCCGGCGCCTCGATACACCTGCGAACGATTGGTCGAGTCCAGATCATACAGGGGATCGCTTCCGTTCATGATATGATAATACGCGTAACTACGGGCCGCCACCGCCTGGGCGCGCAGCGCTTCCGTATTCCAGCCGCTGGATATCTCGCAGGGGACGACGCCTGAAAGATATTCATCCATCGTAACCACATTTATGACGAGGAGCCTTCCCATCCTCGAATGCAGCTCGATCGAACCCCTGTACGCGGTTCCATTAACGGAGAGGGGGGCGTTCCACGATTCAACCGCTACGGGTCGCTTCAGCCTCTCTGGATAAAAATAGACGCTCCCTTTATTCATGTCCCGGAGCACCCGCCTGTCCGAAAGGTCGCTGATTTTGATTCGCGACGACGAGGAGATGGATATCCTTTCCTTTGTGTCGATGAGAAGCACTCGGACGTAGTTCTTGTCCTCACCGAGCTCCGTGCTTCTCTTCAATAGAAATTCACGAGACGGCGTGCAACCGGCCAAAAGGCCGAGGACGAATGCGGCAAGGCCGACCGAGCACGCGACGCCGCGGCCGTCGATCCCCGGACGGGTTCCTTTCCCGGTTATAAACCGCACCTAATTATCCCTTGGGATGGAAGCGACGGTGGATTTTCTGCAGTTCCTTCCTCGCCAGGTGGGTATATACCTGCGTGGTCGAGATATCCATATGTCCCAAAAGCTCCTGGACCGAACGCAGGTCCGCCCCGTTTTCCAGAAGATGCGTAGCAAAGGAATGGCGCAGGGTATGGGGGGTGATGTTCTTTTTGATCTGTGTTCGGTCGACATATCCTTTCAACAGGCGCCAGACCGATTTTCGGTTGAGCTTGGAGCCCTTTTTGCTGATAAATACGAAATCGCTGAGCCTGTCACCGAGAATATCGCCGCGAGAGTGTTTGAGATACTTACGTATCAGCCTGACCGCCTCTTCGCTGACGGGCACCATCCTTTCCTTGCCGCCTTTACCGGTTATCGTTATAAAACGGTTCTCGAAATCGAGGTCCCCCACCGCCAGTTCCACCGCCTCGGTGATCCGCAGTCCGCACGAATACAACAGCTCGAATATCGCCTTATCGCGCAGCTCGAACGGGTCGCTTTCGGAGATCGAGCGAAAAAGGACATCTATCTCGCGTACTGTCAGGAAATCCGGAAGCGTCTTTTCCACCTGCGGCGTGCCTATGCGGCTTGCGGGATTCTCGATGCGCTCCACGTTGAGCGAGATGAAATTATAGAATTGCCTGATGGCCGCAAGCGACCGCGCCAGCGTCCTGGATGAGTTATGCTTCTTGTTTTTTTCGAATTTAAGAAACTGTTGAACGTCATCGTGGGTGGCGCTGAGGATGTCCTTGTCGCTTCGCGACAGGAAATCGCTGAACTTCTTGAGATCATAGGTATAGGAATAAATGGAGTTCGGGGAAAGCCCCCTTTCGGTCTGCAGGAACCTCTTGAATTTTTTAATCGCCTGGATCTCTTTCAACTCTTTTCTCCTTGGGTTTGCCGGTCCGGAGCCCTTGCGGGAGTCGGCGCTCCGACCGGCCATCCTCCGCTTTCTGTCTCCAGGCGGCCTTCCGATCCGCCGTGGTTCGCATGTACGCTCTATATATCGGCCCGTTGGAGATTATGTCTTAACAGGGAAAAAATTAATTTCTTGAGGAGGCGCGCCGGCGCCCGGGTGGCTATTCGTAACGCAGGGCGTCTATGGGCTTCAGGCTGGAGGCCTTACGGGCGGGATAATAACCGAAGAAGACCCCCACGGCGCCCGAAAAAATGAAGGATATCGCGATCGAAAACACCGAAAACAGGAAGGGCCATCCAACCGCGATGGTGATGACGAGGTATATGATAATTCCGAGAGTGATGCCGACGATACCGCCGGCCGCGCTCAGGGTGACCGCCTCGATGAGGAATTGCAGCAGAATGTCCCTTTTTCGCGCGCCGATCGCCATTCTGATGCCTATTTCGCGCGTACGCTCACTCACCGAAACCAGCATGATGTTCATAATGCCGATGCCGCCCACGATGAGAGAGATGGAGGCGATACCGGCGAGCAGTATAGCCAGTGTTTTCGAGATATATTCCGCCATCTCGAGTTTCTCTTTACTGGTTTTCACCGTAAAACCGTCCTGCTGCCCCGCTGGAATCGAGCGCTCGGCCCTCAACGAGCGGCGAATCTCGTCCGCGGTTTTCCCCACAAGGTCCTCCGAATAGGTCGAGGCGTAGATCTCGTTAAAGTCCCGCCTCCCCTCGATCTTCAGCCCCGCCGTGGTATAGGGTATTATGATGACATTGTCCTGGTCGCGCCCCGAAAACGCCTGCCCCAGCTCGGAGAGCGAACCAATCACCTGGAAAGGCACGTTGTTGACCAGGATGATGCGCCCTATGGGGCTCGCGTTGCCGAAAAGCGCCAGCCTGGCGCTGTCACCAAGAATGGCCACCTTCTCGTAGGAAAGAATTTCAAGCTCCGTAAAATACCTGCCATAGGTGGCAGGCCACTCCTGTATGCGAAAAAAATCGTTATTGACCCCTCGTATCCGGCTCGCGATAAAACGGTTCTCGTATTTGATGTTAACCACCCTCCCTCCGATCATGGGAGTTATATATCTAATATAGGATGTGGTTCTTCGCAGGCGCTCCAGGTCCTTCTCGGTGAAAGGACGATCGGAGTCAATGGACATCGCGTTCGCGCCGTATGTATACACCTTGTCCCGCACCGCCACGCGCGCACTGTTGCCTATCCCGACCATCATGATAACCGAAGCCACGCCGATGATGATTCCAAGGCTGGTGAGCGCCGAGCGCATCTTGTTCTTGGCGAGCGAGCGGAAGGCGGTGACAAATAGATTGCGAATGTTCATTCTATTTTACGCCCCGGCGCGGCGATTTCCTGAACTGAACGTCCTGAACGATGAGCCCGTCCCTGAAGACTATTCTTCTTCCGGTATAGTCGGCCACCTCCGGCTCGTGGGTGACGAGGATTATCGTTATACCGAGCTCCCTGTTCAGCCTGGAGAAAATCCCCATTATCTCCGCGGTGTTTCGGGTGTCGAGATTTCCAGTCGGCTCGTCCGCCAGGATGATGGCCGGATCGTTTATCAGGGAACGCGCTATGGCCACGCGCTGCTGCTCTCCGCCGGAGAGTCTGTTGGGGTGATGGTCTTCGCGGCCGGAGAGGCCAACCATCGCGAGAAGCTCGCGCGCCTTCCGGCGCACCTCGGACGGGCGGGCACCGCCCCGGTAGATCATTGGCAATTCGACGTTCTCGAGCGCAGAGGTTCTCGAAAGTAGATTGAATCCCTGGAATACGAAGCCGATCTTGCTATTGCGAATCTCCGCCTTTCGATCGTCGTCAAGCGACGCCTGTTCGACCCCGTCAAGCAGGTAGCTACCTCCGGTAAGCGAATCGAGGAAACCAAGGATGTTCATGAATGTGGATTTGCCCGAGCCGGACGCGCCCATTATCGCCAGGAATTCGCCCTTTTCAACCGACATGGATATACCGCGAATGGCCTGAACGCTCACCTCGTCGCTCAGGAAATAGGTTTTTACGAGATTTCGGACCTCGATTACATTTTTCATTACAACCCGGCGGTCTTCACAGCTTGAATTTCTTCTCTATGCGCACCAGTATCTCGTCGCCCACCTTCAGCTTTTCCGAAGAGACCTCCGTAAAGGCATCGCCCACAAGCCCCGTCTTAACTCCCACTTTTTTAACCGGTATACTGTCCGCCACCCCGCCCCTCTTTTTCCACACAAACTGCCGGTTCAAATCGCCGCTCACCTCGACCGGGGAAACGATAAACGCCTCGTTGTGCACACGCATAACGCCTTCCTTTTTGTCGACCACGACCGTGGCGGTCGCGGTCATTCCGGGCTTTAGCTTCATCTCCGAATTTTCGCATATAACTATGGCCTGGTAAACCACCAAACCCTGCTGCGCGATGGGGTTTAGCCGCACCTGGTCTATCTTGCCTTCAAACACGCTACCCGGGAAGGCGCTTACCGTAAATGTGACACGCTGGCCCCTGGCAATCTTACCGATGTCCGATTCGTCCACGTTTATGGTAAGATACATCTTTCGCATATCTTCTACGATAACGAAAAGCGCCTTGTTTACGGAGACCACGTCCATCGGCCTTATTTCCATCGAAATAATCGTCCCCGAAGCGGGCGAGGATATGCGGGTGTAGCTCTTGTTCCTCATGGCGATCTCGTACTCCACCTGGAACTGCCTGTACTGGGCCGCTATCTTCTTGTAGTTAAGCTCGGCCTGCTCCAGGTCCTTCCTCGATATCAGGTTTTCCCTGTACAGGTCCTTTTTTGTCTCTATATCCGCCCTGGCGCCGGCCAGGTCAAGCCTGGCGCGCTCGAGCTGGGCAAGCACGCGAGACATCTCCTGGTCTATTTCGGTGGAATCCACTGTCGCGAGAATCTGCCCCCTGGCAACGACCTGGTTGAAATCGACGAACACCCGGTTCACCACGCCGTTGATCTTGCTCATTACACGGTACGAGTTCAGCACGTCGAGGCTGCCGGTAACCGAAACGGTTTTGACCACATCCCCCTTCGTCACCTTTTCATAACGATACACGACATCGGATGAGCCGGAGCACCCCCGGATCAGAAGATAAATGAGAAGGACCGCGGCCGCCACGGCGATGGCGATCATCGATTTTTTACGGGGGATGAGGCGGGAGAGGTTTATTTTCGACATAGGTAGTCCTCCTCGACGCCGACGGTCTTCGATAATCTGGCAAGAATGGTAAGGTATTCATAACGCGCACTTACCGAAAAGAGTTCCGCGTCCAGCACCGCGGCCTCCGCGTCCTGAAGCGAAAGCTGCGAGCCCACTCCGGCATCATAGCTTTTCTGCGCGAGCGTAAGATGCTTTTCGGCGTTGATTTTCATGAGCCGCGAAAGCTCGATCTGCTTCTTTAACTCCTCCATCCCCTGTACGTAATTCCTCAACAGGGCCTTTACCCCCAGGAGTATCTGCTTCTCCCCATAAATTGATTTATTGTACTCCGCCTCCGCGGCGTTTATCCGGGCGGTTATGGCCCCTCCGGTATATATAGGGACCCTTGCCTGAATGCCCGCGTGAAATGTCGGTTCCCAGTTGGAGCCCTTGACGTTCTCCTGCATCTCGCCGAGGCCGGCTATGTTCTTGTTCTCGAAACCGAGTGAGGCCATCAAATCCACCTTGATACTCCCCGCCGAGCGTTCCACCTCGATATTTATGCGCTGGACCTCCCGGTTGAGCCTGGCGATACGCAACTCGGGATGGTGCCCCTCCGCCAGCCTGTACAGTTCCTCATAGCCGAAACGCAGGGAGGGCAGCTCCTCCATCGCGTACGGGGCCACATCTATCTCTTCCTCCATAATGCCGAGCGCGGCCAGAAGCTCGGTCCTGGCCAGGCTTTCCTGATTTTTCGCTTTTTCATATTCCAGCATGGCCGAGGCGAGATCTACGTCGGCCTTGGTGACATCGAGAATAGGACGCTGGCCGTTTCTGAAAAGAACGGTGGTGGTTTCGAGTTTCAGCCTGTATTTGTCCCTCAATTTCTCCCGCACCGCGGCGTTCTCAATCGCCATGTTGTACGCGTAATAGGCCGACTTCGCGTTCAGTACGATCGTAGAGCGCTCCTTGATCTCGTTCATCCTGGCCATATCGATAGCGAGTTTGGCGGCCTCCTGTCTTCGAGAAACATTAGGGTCGATAAGGTTGTACACGGCCGAGGCCCCGGCGAAGATGCCGATAGTGGTGTCTCTGCCCGGCACATTGAAGCCCGACGACGATGACTCGGGCTTTAAGTATTCGGCGGTTTTTACCTCTCCGCTAACCTGTATGCGGTCCGGCGCCTTCGCGAGGCGATAGTTCGCCGCGGCTTTTTTCTGTTCCTGGGCCAGCGCCATTACAGCCGGATGGTTTTCGAGAGCGATGGAGATACAATCCTCCCTCGTCAATTTGCGTGTTTCGGGGTATAGAGGACCGGCGAAGAGCAGCAGAACGATTCCGGCAGACGATAGCAATCGCACGTTCATTCAGGCCTCTGAAAAAAAATCACCCGCCTAAGGGGATAAAAGTGACAGCCGATTATTTTTATTCCCATGGAGAAGCTGCATCCCGGCCCAGAATAGGGACAAGCCCGTGGCCGGGCAACCAGAATGCATTAAAGCATTTGCATCGCCGCCCTGTCAATAATATAATGCTCCTGGAGCGGCATTGGCTCGCGGCGCATTTGAGTGTTTTTCCGAACCCGGGCCCAAAAAAAGTATTGACACTCGTTTTTCATGGAATAGAAGGTTAGCTCATTGAGCTTGCTGGCGTAGCTCAATCGGTAGAGCAGCTGATTTGTAATCAGCTTGTTGGGGGTTCGATTCCTCTCGCCAGCTAACACGGGTGAGGTTCCCGAGCGGCCAAAGGGAGCAGACTGTAAATCTGCCGGCGAAGCCTTCGAAGGTTCGAATCCTTCCCTCACCACACGACAAAAAAGTCGGGATTCGCGAATCCCGACTTTTTTTATAGGTGCACCCTCAAATCAAACCGCAACCGCGTTCAGATCGGTAAGCATCCTTTTTATGTCGGCATCGTTCAAACCATGCGCCTTGGCCCCCTGCTCCAGGGTCTCTATTGTAGCGATATGGCACCCTATGCAGTGAAGACCGTATCCGGCAAGAATGGGGCCGGCCTTGGGATGTTTTTTGATAAGCTCTCCAAACGTCATATCTTTCGTAATCGAATCCGCCATATTCCCACTCCTCAAGAACAAGTTATCTTGCAATATACCAACGGGACGGGCCCATTGTCCATTTTTTTTTTGAAAAACGCGATGGAGGATGGGGAAAAACCCACGCACGCCCGTCCAAAGCGTCAGATGTTCTCGAGAAGAACGGCCGCGCCCATTCCTCCGCCGACACAGAGTGTTGCTATACCGTACTTGACACTCCTTTTCTTCATTTCATTCATTAGCGTCACTATGAGGCGCGCGCCCGTGCAGCCTACCGGATGCCCAAGGCCCACGCCCGAACCGTTCACATTTACCTTTGTACGATCAAGCCCGAGCCCCTTTTCGCAGGCCAGGTATTGCGCGGCGAACGCCTCGTTGGCCTCGATAAGCCCAATGTCGTCCAGCTTCATTCCGGTCTTCTTCAAGAGTTTTTGTACCGCCGGCACCGGACCGTAACCCATTAGACTCGGCTCTACACCGGCTATCGCATTGGCAATCAGACGGACAATGGGCTTGGCGCCGAGCTCGTTCGCCTTTTTGGCGCTCGTCACGATAAGCGCTGCGGCTCCGTCGTTCAGCCCCGAAGAGTTGCCGGCCGTTACGGTCCCGTTTTTGTCGAAAACCGGTTTGAGTTTCGCGAGGCTCTCGCGGCTTACGTCGCGGCGCGGGTGCTCGTCGGTATCGAACATCTTCACCTCACCCTTGCGCCCGGGAATGGGAACCGGGATTATCTCGTCCTTAAACCTTCCGGAGTCTATCGCCGCGAGCGCCTTGGAATGGCTTTCGAAGGCGACCTGATCCTGCTCATCGCGCGAAATATTGTATTTCTTGGCCAGGTTTTCCGCCGTCTGGCCCATTATAAAGGCCTCTCCGAGCAGGCCGCTGCCCGAATGAAGCAGTTCCCACATCGCGTCCGTCATCTCTCCGTGCTGGAGGCGTGCGCCCCAGCGCGCCTTTTTAAGTATGTAGGGCGCGTTCGACATGGACTCAACACCGCCGGCCAGAACGATCTCCGAATCGCCGCACTGGATCTGCTGGCTGGCAAAGATGACCGATTGCATCCCCGATGCGCACTGGCGCTGTATGGTGACGGCGGGAACCTCCACCGGAATCCCGGTTTTAAGGGCCGCGGTTCGGGCCGTGTTGGCCTCCTCCGAGGTCTGGATGCAATCGCCGAAAATTACATCACTTAGCTGCGCGCCCTCCACCTTCGCCCTAACCATGGCCTCCTTCATGACAAGAGAGGCCAGCTCGTACGCCCGCACATCGCGCAGGCTTTGGCCGAAGCTGCCTATCGGCGTCCTGCATCCCGAAAGAATGATGATATCCTTGTTGTCCATAGAACAATCTCCTTTTTTTAGGAGGAAGATAAATGGGCCCCCTGGATTATCAAGACAATTTTAAAATATTATTACGAAGAGGCGGAGCATGTTGCATGACAGATAACGGGACAATCTTTGCACGATGTTTATATTCCGCTGATCCGGACTGCGCCTTGGAATAGAAAAAGGGAGGGGGTTTTACCCCTCCCTTTTTTCGCTTGAGTGTTGTTCTTCCGATCTACTCTTCCTGCTTGAGGTTGTACTGCGCGACGGCAAGTTTGGCCAGCGGTATCGAATACGGGCTGCAGGAAACGTAATTCAAACCGACGTTTATGCAGAACTCGATGTTCTCCGGGTCCGCTCCGTGTTCTCCGCACAGCCCCATCTTTATATCCGGGCGGGTAAGCCTTCCGCGAAGGGCCGCCACTTCGATGAGCTCCTTCACCTGTTCGCCGAGCACCTGGAAGGGATTGTTGCGGATGAGGTCGTAGAGCGAATAGCTTGGGAAGAAGGAGTTGATATCGTCGCGCGAGAGGCCGTACGTAGTCTGCGTGAGGTCGTTCGTCCCGAAGCTGAAGAACTCGGCGTACTGGGCGATGGAGCCCGAGCCGAGAGCGGCGGCCGGCAGCTCGATCATGGTCCCTACGCTGTAAATGAGATCATCGACGCCATATTCCTGCACCACCTCGTCCTTGATGTCCCTGATCCCCTTTACCACCTTGCCCTCTATCCTCTTGCCGTTCTTGATGAATTTCAATTCGTGTTCGGTCATGACGATCGGTATCATGATCTCCGGCTCGACCTTTATTCCCTCCTTTCTGAGCATGCAGGCGGCCTCAAAAATGGCGCGGCATTGCATCTCGTAGATCTCGGGATATGTAATCGCCACACGACAGCCGCGGTGGCCGAGCATCGGATTCATCTCCGACAGCTCCTCGCAGCGCGCCACTATCTCGGCCGGCTTTACGCCCTTCTTCCTGCCCTGCATGTACTTTATGAATTCCTTCATGCTTTCGTCGGTGCGCGGCAAAAACTCGTGCAGCGGCGCGTCGAGCAGGCGGATGGTCACCGGATAGCCGACCATGGTCTTAAACAGCTCGTAGTAGTCGGAGCGCTGCATCGGCTTGAGCGCCTCGAGGGTTTTTCTGCGCTCTTCCTCGGATTCGGCGAGAATCATCTCACGGAACTTCATGATTCGCTTCTCGTTGAAGAACATATGCTCCGTACGGCACAGCCCGATGCCGGCGGCGTTGAACTCGCGGGCCAGCTTCGCGTCTCGGCCCTGGTCGGCGTTGGCGCGGACGTCGAAATCGTCGATGAAATTCTCGACCAGTTGGAGGAAATCGATCAATCCGTTTTCCTTTACATTGGGCTCTATAAGGCCGACCTTGTCCAGATAGATCGTTGGAGGCTCGTAGTAGGGAACATTGATCGAAACGTAGTCTCCCTCCTTGACCGTTTTCCCGGCCAGGGTGAAGGTGGTCCCCCGTATTTTCATCTCCGGCTGGACCATCGCGACCTTGCCAAGGCTTCGGGCCACCACCGGCGCGTGCGAAGAGAATCCGCCCTCGGAGGTGATGACGCCCCTGGCCACCTCGATAGCCTTAACATCCTCGGCGTAGCTGGCGGGCATCACCAGTATCATGTTTGTGTCGCCGCCGTGCATTATCGCCTTTTTATACTCTTCGAGCAGTTTCGGCGTAGAGAAGAACACTCTGCCGATCGCCGCCCCGGTCGAACCGGAGATACCGCCTTTTATGGTCTTTACGCCGCCGATTGTCCGAGGGTCGATTACCGGGTGAAGAAGCTCGTTGAGCTGCGCCGGTTTAATATTGGACACCACGTATTCCTCGGAAACGCTCTTGCGCTTGCAGAGGTCCAGCAGGGTCTTAATGTGCGCCTGGGTCGATTTTTCATCGACATCGCGCTGCTCGACCAGCCAGAAATCGCCCTCTTCGATCGTAAACTTGATCTCCCTTATCTCCTTGAATTGCTCCTCGACCTTCTTCGCGATATCCGAAAACTTGTCGAAGTATTTTTTATCGATTTTTGTGATATCCTTGGGCTTGCTCTTGTCGATATCGAAGGCATTCTGGAGAAAATTGCCCTGGATTACCGGATCCCCGGTGATGATATTGCGCGTGTAGTAATTGCCCGAATAGGAGTTGTTGCCGAAATTGCCGTACACCATCGCCTGTACCATGATCGAAAGCGAGTTGTCCACGTCAATCTCCGAATCGCAGTACCGCGAGGCCGCCCCCTTCAGGATGAGGCTGAGCTGGTCGTAAACGTCCTCACTGAACTTGTCGCCAAGGTACTTCTTGAAGTTATCGACGGCCTTTTTAATGTCCTCAGCCTTCTGTTTGCCGCCCTTAACGTCCATCTTGTCGAAGTCCGCGGCCTCCAGGCTGTAGATTTTGGTCCCCATGCTCCTCAGCAGAAAACTGTATTCGCCGTACGCGAAATCAAGGCCCGTAAACTGGCCGAATCCGGTGACGGTCTTGTCGTTAAGGCCGATATTATGTATTGAGGGGAAATACGGAACGTTGAAATCCGAACTCAGTACAACTTTAAGAAGCAGGGGCTTTTTCGAGTCGCCGTATCCCTTTTTGGTCTCCTTTTCGAGATGATCGATATGGGTCTTCAGGAATTCCTTCAGGTTTACCTGGGGTAGCTTCCGGGTAAGCTCCGAATCGATTATAAATCCCGGGGCTATCGGCAGGCCCATCATCGCAAGCTCGACCGCGCGCCTTCCCCTTATGCCCAGCCTTTTCTTTGTCTTCTCGTCGAGATCCTTGAGGTCCTTGTTGAAATAAACTATGTTTTCCATTGTTCAACTCTCCCTTTAATATTCCTTGTCCGGTCCTTTTCCGCGTGTCAGCCCTTTAGAAGAGCTTTAGGACTTTGCCGACGCCCAGCTTGAGGAACTGTTCGAAGCGGGGGCTTGCGCCCTCGAAAAGATATTTCTGCAACTTGGAAACGTTGCGTATGTTTTCGCCCGAGATCTGAAAGAATATCAAACCGCCGGTTTTCACCTTCCCCCACTTGAAAAGGGTGTTGATGTCGTTGATGAGCTCGTTTTCGTAAAAGATCATCACTTCGAGGTCGGGATGCGAAACCTTGTAGCTTTCAATGATACGCTTCCACGCCTCGACGTTTCCATTATGAAAAAGCTCGTTGGTCACCTGGACCGAATACTTGGGCGTCATCCTTCTCTGCCCGGCCGCTACGGCCGCCGCCTGCGGTGTCGGCCTTGGCGCTTCTACCTTTGGCGCCACAGTCTGGTCGATGAACTCCTTGTTGATAAATACGTCTTTTCCGGAGATCATTTCCTCTATGGCCGCGATCGCCTCCTGTTCTATTTTTGAATCCTTCGGCTCCTTGAGATGGCGCGCGTATATCACCATCGCCTGGTCCTTTCCAAGCTCGCGCACCCTTTCCCAGTGCGCCTGGTTCTTGGGATTGACAAGTGTTGTCTCTCCCGAGGGTGTATAATAGACGATGAGGATGTCGAGGGCCGTCCACTTGGCGGTTTCCGCGGATATTTTCGTAAAATCCGTAACCGTGTCGTGTACGTTGTAGGAATCGTACGAATACTGGTACTTGTCGCGGATTACTGCACCGACGATCGGCAGTATCTGGTCGGTCAGTATTTCATTCTGGTCCAGATCGGCGTTTATGACATCGGCCAGGTTTCTTTTAGAATCCAGGTAATCGACGATTTCGTTGACCTTGAAGAAGTGGTTCAGTGCCTTGTTGAAATTGCTCCTGGTCGCAAGCGAATAAAAAGCGCTTTCCATTGGTCAGACTCCTTATGGTAATTTTTTCATCAATAAACCTTTATATGAGGGACAGCCGCGCCATCCAGGTCACGGCAATGTATAATGTGGATTATTTTGCAATAAATGCAAGCATTTTGTCAACTGCCGGAAAATATTAGGGCAGGCGCCAATTTAGCTCCATTGTTTCGGTCAGCCCTCCGGGGCTCGCTTCCCGCCATTCCTATAACCCGGCTATTCCAATATACTTTAAACTTCTCCCCTTCGACGAGCAAAAAAAGGGACGCCCTCGCAGGCGCCCCTTTTTAATTTCGAAATTACCGAGTTTACAGCTCTTTGAGCCCCGATGCCTTCCCCTTGGGTTTCGCGCGGGGCGAGAGATCGATGGATCCCTTGACCTCCGAGGATTCCCCGGAACCGGAAGCCGATTTGTACGCGGCCTCGAAGATGTCCTCTTTCATCTCCTGCTCGCCGAAAGACTGGGATATGTCCTCGCGAACGGTGGACCTTCTGCGCTTGAACTGCGCGAACGCCGCGTCGGCAAAGCCCTTCGATATGCCGTACAGGAACTCGTTGAGCACGTTCGCCATGCCCTTAAGCATGTACTGCTTCCTCTTGATCGTCGTTACGTCGACATCGAGGATAAGCCCGGGCTGAATGTGGTGCGGGTTGATCTTGTAGGTGAATTCGTTGAACTTCCTGTCGAGGAAGCTCAGGCGCTCGTCGAGAATGACACGCTCGATCGGGTTCTGATACCCGTGCATGTTCTGGAGGATCTCCCTGAGGTACTTCAGCTTGTTCTTCAAGTTGAGGATCCTGTCCTCATAGGTCCTGTTGTTCTTCTCGACGAAGCTTCCCTCGTTATACATCTCGCCGATCTCGTTCCAGAGAACGTTGTTGGGATCGGCCTCCTCTTCCTTCTTGCCGCGCCTCCACTCCTTGCTCATGAGACGATTGCAGAGGTCGTCGAAATCCTTGAGGGAACGGAAGCGTTTCTTGGACTCGTAATGGGCGTGCACAACGTCCCATGCCCTGAGGATCTCCCTCGTAAAGGCCTCCATCTGGCGGTCGAACTCGCGTTTCTCCTCGCGCAGCTGGTTCTGGTCGTAATAGGCGAGCCTTATGGCGTAGCGCTCATCCGGCAGGATGGTCCGGTCGAGCTCCTCGTATTCCCGAATCTGGCATATGCGCGCGTTCTTCATGTTGTCGCATACCTGGTATCCGAGCTTGGAGGTGTCCAGAATCGAGGTGAGGGCGTTGATCGCCGTATTGTAGCCGCGGTTTCTGATGTTTTCGGAGTCAATGATATGCTTGATGTTCTCGCGGATGTTAAGCGGATCGTATTCCTCCACGTCGATCTCGGCGCGGAGCCCTTCGATTTTGTCCAGAAACTTCTTCGCGAGGATGGTATATCGGCGGGACTTCTCGTCTTCCTTGTCGTCGTCGGTGAAATTTTCGATCCTCTTGATCTTCTCGAACATGATCTCGGAGCCGGAGAGCTCGCTCTTGCCCTGGTCGACAAGCTCCTCGGTGAGAATCATGACCTGCTTTTCGATGAGGTCCTGAATGTGTTTCTGGATGGCGTCTTTAAGGAGCGACTCCACTGTCACCTGGTAGTGATAGATGGGGCTTACAAGCTCGCTGTCGAGTATGTTTATCGACAGCTTGACGTCGTAAACGTATTTGGGCCGGAGCTGATTGTCCTTAAAGATACACTTGATGATCGCGTAGGCGTTCTCACCGCGGACGAACGCGCCGACGTCCGTTTTCTGGCGGAGTATGGCGTTGGTCTCGTTCTCGAGGTCGTTCATTCCCCGCTGGATGTGGCCCTGGAGGTGTCCGTACATGTTGACCATGGACTTTTCGATCTCGCCGGTGTTGAACTTGTCGGCGCCGCCGATCTTGTCGAGCAGCTCGACCACCTCCCTGGAGGTGTATCGGGCCAGGCCTTTCGCCTCTTCCTTGTCGACGAAGTCGCGGACCTTTTTAATGAATTCGTCCTCCATGGTGACCGTGTAGCGGTTGGCCATGTTCACGTACGACTGGTTCACATAGTTGTATATCTTCTCTTTAAGGCCGCCCATCACGTCGAGTTTTGCGAGGACCTCTTCGGGAAGCTTGGTCATGATGGTGTTCAGCACCTTGTCCGACGCTTCGTCGATGAGAAGCTTCGATTCGGCGATTTTGTCGCGCCCCTCCTGAGCGATCGAATTCCTCGACCCGACCGCACTCGGCTCGGTGGGATGAAATTTATTCGGGCTCTTGGGTAATTGAGTTATCGACATGTAAAAACCTCCTTTTTTTCTGCTGCGGACTTATTAAATCGCCCCCGCTCGAATTATGAACCTTTATATAATGTCACGCTCTTCACCCGGGGGGATTCTCGTTTCATCACGAAATGCCGCCGCGAGTGTATCAGCGCTTTATGCGATGTCAAGGCTTTATTTCAAATTAAATCAAATTTTTTGCCAAAATACATCCCCTTTTCGCCAGTCAGTCGATACTGTACTTGAACGTGTAGTTGGCCACCTTGAAGACATCGCCGTCCTTGAGGTATTCGCCCCGTACTCCGTTCTGAAACTCGATTGTATAACTATTGCCCCACTGCAGGGCGCACTTTATCACACCCTTGTCCCTCTCCGCGACGATGGTAAACGGCTCGGCTATCTCTATGTCCCTTATGTTCACCGCACAGCCGCCGCCCCGTCCGATGAGGACCTTGCGGCTCCCCTGACGGGTGAGGTTCGCTGTATTTATATACGGATCCAGTATGGCGTTGTTCCAGTAATCCAGAACGCCGTTGACCCGAAGCGCCCGGTATCGGCGCACCAATATAAAAATGGCCGCAAGCGCCAACAACGCGATGAGGGCAATGAACCATGGGCTGGAGAGGAAGGTTTTTTCGTCTTCGCGGCGCGCCGCGGACATGTCCCGCACATCCTGCATCAGCTGTTTCTCTATCACCTTTCCGGGGGCCTCGGTCGCGTCGACCACCTTGGTGTATGGCGAAACGCTCTCCTTTATGTCCTTTTTCGTTTTCTCGATCTTCCTGCTTGTTTCCAGATCTCCGAGATTGACGAGAAAGATGAACCAGTCCTTGTTGTTGTACTGTTTGGCCACCTTATTGATGTCGAAGCGCTCATGGCGCCGCCCCGGGGGCGGATCGTCCAGGGCGTCGGTCAACACGACTATCACCCTCTGGCGCCCCTTGTCCTTCTCCTCGAGCTCCTGGGCCTTTCTGAACACGTTACGGAGCATCTCCTGTGTGTAAGTCCAAAGCCCCCTGGCCTCGACCATGGAGAGGTATTTTTTGAGTATGTCCTTGTCGTTCTTGCCGTGGATGTAGACGACCGGGTACAGCTTTACTTCCGTATCGAAGGTGATGAAGGTGAAACTGTCACCCTCCTCGAGCTGATCTATAAACCTGTCGAGCCCCTCCTTTACCCCGGCCATAATATTCCGGCCACCGCTGCCTATCATGCTCATGGAGGTGTCCAGGACAAGGATCATGTCTTTTCGTTCCCTTGCCGCACAGACGCCCGGCATCACCAAGATAAAAGAAAGCAGGCCCGCGAAGAACAATCCCAGCGGGGAAATCCGTCCCAGTTTTCGCTCTTTCACGCTTTGCCTCTCCTTTCCGAGGGTGTGGAAGTACGCATAGAGACCAAATCCGCATTCCGGCTTAATAGCATATTAAAAATTTTGCTTTTTGTCAAGAATAATAATATCCATAAAAAGAGCCCCCGGAGGCCGCTTTCCGCGGCCAGGTTTTGTCCGGAAACCGGGAGGCGCTTCCAAGGATTCAACGTACTGTCAGTACTCAGCGTACTTTTCCGTGTATTTTACGTAATTCCTGAGATCGAGGCTCCCGCCTCGCTCGATATCCAGATACTCGTGCATGAGGATGAAGAACCACATGAGCGTGGCGGCTCCGGTTTCGAGCGCGATGAAGCTCCTCTTCTCGCGCCAGTTTTTTACCACGAGGCCCTTGTCGAGTATCATGAGCACGTCGAACTCGAGCGCATAATCCACGCTCTTCGAAACATAATAATCGAGAATGGATTCCTTTATTTCTTCAAGGCGCATGCCGCCGCCGGCGCTTACGATAAAGGCGGGAATGGCGGGATACTCCTGGCGGTCCTCTGTGAACAGGTTGAGCTTCTTCGCCTGCACTACACTGTTAAGGGCAGCCTGCAGGTTTTCCCTGCCTATGTCGCCACAGAGGTGATATGTACCGTATACCAGCTCCGACGGCGCGTAGCCTCCCATGAGCGCGGCCATGTCCCTGCAAAGCGGACGGTAAGCGACAAAGTCGACCCCCTCCGGGGAGTAGCCGCTGGGATCGATGACGCCGAGCGTGCCCAGGCAGAGCTTGGGCGGCACGAGGCCCTCCATTATTTTAATAAGTCCGCCGGGGTCCAATTGGGCGGCCGCCGGCGCGGTTTTGCCCGATTTCGACGCAGTCTTTCCCCGGGCCCGGGTTTTTGACTGGGAGCCCGGGCGCGCCTTGACGAGCTGTTTCTGGACGTCCTCGAAGTATTTCGTAAACATCGTGTCCCCTGGTAATGGTCAGTTAGTTTTTTTGCCGGCGGGTTTTCGGGCCGTCTCAGGGCTTTTCGTCTGGATGGCTGCCGTCGCTAGCGGCCCCGAATTCCTCGGGGCCGCTGTCATTGTTTACAATTCCGCGACATTTTCAAGTTCTATTTTTCCGCCGTCGGCGTCGTCCTCACCGTATTCGCCGGCGACCTCCTCGTCGCTTCCGACGTGCGGTCCGGGCTTTTTGCCGGCGGGCTCGGCCGGACTTTCGGCCTCGTCCTCGTCCGACTCGTCAGGGGCCTTCTTTCCCTCTATCCTGTAAAGGAGCTCCCTTGTGCTCATGCTCTTCCATTCGCGGGCGGTCGCCGCGTGCCGGCCGGCGGGATAATTTTTAAGATAGGTCTGAAACTCCCGGGCGGCGAGGTCAAAGCGCTTGCTTAGAAAATAGGCGTATCCCTTCTTTATCTGGGCATCCTGGTCCTTGTTGTACTGGGAGTTGGAAAGCACCCTGTTGAACCACGAAATGGCGGTGTCGAACCGGCGCTGGGCGAAATTGCTCTCGCCGATCCAGTACATGGCGTTTTCGGCGAGACGATCGTCCGGAAAATTCTTTAAAACACGGCCCAGATACGATATGGCGCGTTCGTAGCTCCCCTTCCGGAAGGCGTCGAGGCCGCTTTTATAGGCCTGGTCCCTGTATGCCGAGCGGACATCCGAGGCGTACTGGCTTACCGCGCCGTAATAGCGCAGGAAATATTCATAGGTGTCGTACGCGTCGTCGTCCATGCCCAGACGCTTGAAGGCGCGCGCCTTGCCGACCAGGGCCTCCTCGTTAGTTCCGTTCTCGGCGAGCGCTATGTCGAACATCCTCCTGGAGCGCTGGTATTCCCCGAGGCGCAGGTAGGTGTGGCCGAGCTCCGAATAGATGCGGCTGCGGAGGTCCCTGTTGTAATTGGCGCTGAGCAGGGCGTAAAGCTGGTTTATGCCCTCCTCGTTGTACTGCTTGAGCACGTTGAGCCTGGCGAGCCTTATCATCACCTCCTTCCTTAAATCCGCGGAGAGATGGGGATGATTGTTCTTGATAAGATAGCTGTATTTTAGAAACGCGAGCCGGTTGAGGCCCATGCGCTCGTAACACTGCCCGATGAGGTAATACGCCTCGGGGATCAGTCGGGATGAGGGATATTTGGCTATCACCTTCGTGAATATGTTGATGGCCTGGTTTATGGAGTCCTTGTCCCCGCGCTCGTAGATCATTTTGGCCTCTACCATCATTTCGCGCGCCTCGCGCTCGGGCCTGAGATAGCTTTCGTTGTATACGAAAACCCCGGCTCCAAGCGCCACAAGCAGTATGCCTACAATCAGTTTGGGTTTCATCAGTGAATCTCCTCACCTTGTATATGGCGCCGCCCTTCCGCCCGGACCGTATCGGAAGTTAGGCGGGGCGTTATCGCCGCCCTGCGCTCAACGTGTCCTCGAAATGGCGTATTCCCTCCAGAACTCCGCCTCCTTCGGGAAATGCCTCCTGACGTCGGGCATCAGGAAGTAATCGATCGCTTTTCGGTACCTCCGCATCTCGACAAGCGAGCGGCCCATGAAAAGGCGCGCCTTGGCGACCTCGGCCTCGTTAGTCGAGGAACGCGCCACCTCCTCGAGACGCCTGAGCGCCAGGGGGTACCTTTCACGGAAGAAGGTCTCCCGGAGCACCGCGTCCACGGTCCCTGTTTCGACGGGCGAGCGGCGCGGCGTCTCCTTTCCTGGCGGTGGCTCCATGCGGGCCGCCGGCCTTTTACGCGTTACGGGAGCCCGGCCCGCCGATACCGGATCGAGGGTGCAGTTGCTCCCCTCCTTGATGGTATTGTCTATGGACGAATCCCGCAGGCGCACCAACACGGCGTAATAGTTCGCCCCCTGCCCGGGGCTTGCGTCCGTAAACTCGCTTTCGTCCGCCTGGACGACCCCTATGTGGGCCGCGAGCGCGAGCCGCTGTACGTCGGTGATCGGCCTGTCGTAGCGGTACACCAGGTATTCGACGGAGCTTGAACCTATCCCCTTCCATGTGAGTCGTACGCTCCCATCGCCCTCCGGCCGCGCTCTGAGCCCGGAGACCGTTGCCTCCGAGATAAAGGCCACGAACACGCCCTTGGTCATGTAGCTCTGTTCCGGTATGAGCTGGAGGTCCTCGTTACCCGCCATGTCGCTCGTGCTAACGGCGTAATAATAGGTGCCAGTGGCCGTAATTCCTCGGTCCGTGTATGCCTCCCGCCTGTCGGTAACGACGGCCACGCGCTCGGCCCCCCTTATCTTTTCGGGGCTTGAAAGCGGCGCCGCACCACGGTATATGTTGTAGCTGATACCCTGCCCGGAGACACCCTTCCAGCTAAGCGCCACCTGGGTCTGGTTGACCACCCGCGCGTAGATGAGGGTCACCTGGTCGGGAAGGAGTGGGCGCCCGGAGAGAGGCTCCTCCCTTTCCAAAATAACCGGATTTACCGTATAATTGACATCCGGATAGATTTCAATTTCCCTGGACATCACCCTTTCGCGCGCCAGCACCACATAATAGTAGCGGCCCGGCGGAAGATTGCTGTCGATGACGCTCGAGTTCATGGCTGCCGGCAGTATCTTTATAGACTTTGCCGCCAGCGCCTTTTCGAAGGTGTCGGGCGCCTCCGATGAACGCCCGACTATAAAGTCGTTCGGCGCCGTGGGGTCGGCGTCCCAACTAACCCGTATCGCCCCGCGAACCCCGGCCACCGGCTGCGCCTTTATATTGGTCGCGATGTGCGGAGGAAACTCGCTTGCCGGCTTCGCTACCGGGGCCTTTTCGGCCTTTTCGACGCGAGCCGGCGCCTCCTCGTCGAGGAGAAAGGCCGCCCTTACCGCTCCGCCAAGCGCCAGACCCGCGGACAGCGCGATGACGATCGGGATTGTCTTGTTCCTGTGGTTCGTTTTTCTCGTCATTATGTTCGGGACCATCCGGAAATATACTGCTTAAAGTTTCGGATAAATTGGGGCCGCTCTTGACTTTTAATTTCTATCTATCTATGCGCCCCGACGAGTCTCCCCCGGCGAGCCGCAAGACCTCTCCGGCCGTCGCAAGGTTGAAATCGCCCTCGATGGAGTGCTTTAAACACGAGGCGGCCACAGCGAAATCAAGCGCCTTTTCGAGCGATGAAAGGCCAAGCAGGCCGTATATAAGCCCCGCCGCGAAGCTGTCGCCGGCGCCGACGCGGTCCACGATGTCGTTTATGGCGTATTTTCGCGAGACGAGGATGTCCTTTCCGTCGAAACAACAGGCGCTCCAGCCGTTGCTGTCGGCGGAAGCGCTCTCCCGGAGGGTGATTGCGACAAGACAAAGCGATGGATAGGCGGCCATGACCGTGCGCGCGAGCTCCCCGTAGCGCGCGGCCTGTAGCGCGCCGCCTGCCGCCTCGAAGCCACCGAGGCCAAGGGCCTTCTGGCAGTCCTCCTCGTTGGCGACAAGCACGTCGCACAGGCTGACTATTCGGGGCATGAATTCCCGCGCGGGGACGCCGTAATTCCAGAGCCGGGCGCGGTAGTTGAGGTCGCAGGAGACGACGAGGCCGCGCCGGGCCGCCTCGCTTACGGCGACAAGCGCGAGGTTTGCGGCGTTTTGCGAGAGGGCCGGGGTTATGCCGGTGATGTGCAGCCAGCCGGCGTCTTTAAAGGCCCTCTCCCAGTCCATGTCGCCCTGCGAAATCGAGTTTATGGCGGAATGGGCCCGGTCGTAGATTACCGTAGAGGGGCGCTGGTTGGCCCCGCGCTCGGCGAAGTAGATGCCCATGCGCGAATCGCGGACGAGGCTTACGCAGCCGGTATCTACGCCATGCCCGCGAAGCTCGCGAAGCGCCGCGCGGCCAAGCTCGTTGTCCGGCAGGGCCGTTACGAAGCGAGCTGGAAGCCCAAGGATGGACAGGCTTACCGCCACATTGGCCTCTCCTCCCCCGAACTGCGCCTCCAGAAGCCGTCCCTGGAGAATGCGCTCGTTTCCCGGCGGCGAGAGCCGGAGCATTATCTCCCCCAGCGTTACGACCGTCCTGCCCGCCGCCCTGTTTTTAATGTCGTCTACAGTCATGCCCCAAACCCCGCACATGAATATTTCAAAAATACGCTTTCCAACGGCCGCGCTACTATGCGAAGCCGCTTGCCTCGCGTACACCCCGCCGGTAATCGAGCCTTAGCGTATGCTTTCCGTGCCGCGCCACTATCTCGCCCGGAGGGAAATCGGCGCGGCAGTGGGGGTTGTCGTAACGCGGATAATCCGAAAGCGGTACGACACTCCCGTTAAGCCGAAGCGGCCCGCTCCAGCCGAAATCCATCCTCCCCACGGAGGGCGAGCTGTAGCGAACGCGCAATCCCCCGAACTCGGGCGGGCTGTTCGAAATCGCTTCGACAAAAGCGTCGAAGGGACCGTTTTCAAAGCGGCCTCCAAGTTCGCAAAGCCAGATATTTTGCGCGCCGTCGGCGATAAGCTCGCGCCCGGAATCGGGCCCATCCTCCCTCCAGCGGTATCCGTTCCGCGAATACAGCGCAAGGTAGGCATTGTCCCTGCGCGCGAACACCCAGCCGGCGCGCTCGCGCACCTCGTCGAAGCGGTCGCGCGGAAGCCAGGCGTGCGTGAAGAACAGCCGGTCCGTGTGATAAATACCGGGCCTCCCCTTTATGTTGTACACGCACATCAGCACGTTTTTTATCTGCGCCGCGCGCGGCAGCCTTCCCGAGCCGGTCCAGTAGCCGATGGAGCCGTCCTCGTACTTTCCCGGATGCGTCGTAAAGCACACCGCCTCGCTCCCAAGGCTCGCCTGCCAGACGTGCTGCTGGTCTCCGCCGTAGCCGGGGCGGTAATCCTGCGCGGAGCTCAGCATGTACTCGGCCGTGCGGTAGGTGTAAATGTTCACCTCCTCGCGGGTGTTTCGCGTTATGTCCTTTTCGAAGAGTCGCGCCACAAGCGGAAGCAGGCCGAATTTCCGCGCGGCGGTGATGAGCCGGCGTTTGGAGGCGAAGGGCGCGAAGAAGTCGTTGTCCCACCAGCGGTACGAGTCGAAGAGGCGCATCACCGCGGTGATGGTTCGGGGATGGGCGTATGCCTCCAGGCCGAGCGTCTCCATCACGCACTCGGGGTCGTTTAGATCCATCCCCCAGCGCCCGGCCTCGGCAAGGCGTATGCCCATGCGCTGCCTGTTCTCCATGGCGTTCCGGTCGTTCGCTATCGCGTAGATGACGCGCGGAAGGCGATACCCGCCGAGGGCGAGAGAGACGGCCGACATGTTGTCCGCCCCGGCGAAGACCCCTGCGCCGAAGAGGAGCTTGGAGGTGTCCGTGGTGGACTCGAGGAAGGGGAAGCGCTTCTCCTTCGCGTAGCTCCGCCCGTGGGTCGAGCCGAATACGCCGTCGAGGCTGTTGAGCGCCATGTCGAGAAATATGAGGTCCAGGATGATTGGCGCGCGCCGTCGAATCGTCTCGTCGGAGCAGAAGTCCACGAGGTTCGCCATGGCCGTAATATCCTCGTCGTAATACACGTTGGAGAGCCACTCGCTGAATCCGGTAAGATAACGCATCTCCATCCAGCGAAGGATGCGCCGGCGGGCGCGCTCCATCCGCTCGACGCCCGTAAGGCCGCTTCCCTCGAAGGTCCGGTCCGGGAACAGTTGCCCGGCGAGGTACTCGTTCACCGCGAACATTATCTGATGGTTCTCGGTCCAGGTGCACATGGAGTCCACGCCGGGCTCGTCCGGCCAATACTTAAACGAGAGGAGCGTTCGCTCGGCGCGCGAAACAAGCCTTTTGTCGAGAAGCGGGCTCCTGCCGAACATGTACATCATGCGCACGATCCCGAGCATAACGAAGTCCGAACAGTCGCGCCGCTCGTCGATATAATCGAGCGCCGCCTCGATTAGCCCTGCGTGTACGGGCCCGCGCCCGGAGGCCAGGCGCGCGAGCTCCAGAAAATGCCCCTTTAAGGTGTCGCGGGCGGGGTTGTGCCCGGCGTGGGCGAGGAATGCCCGTCGGCGCTCCTCTCCGGTCGTAGCGAAGGGGCGCGGCGAGTAGCGGTCGGGCCGCTCTTTCGCCGGATATCTCCGTGGCGGCCGTCCGCGGACGGCGAGCCTGTAATCGGTTACTCCGGTTGTCTCGAAAAATTCATGCCGATGGACGGGTCCGCGGCCGTCAGTGTACATCGGCCCCTGCCCCTTTTTTGTTTTCCCCGATGGGAGGGGCGTCTGTTCGCCGCGTTCACGGCCCCCTGCGTTTCGCCTCATCGCCGCGCCTCAGACCAGAAGCTTCTTTAAAAACTCTTCCTCGGCGTCGAGTTCGGCGCCGCTCTCGCCCGCGCGCCGGCGCTCCAGAAACTCCTTGAGGCGCGCGTGCGTCGCCGGGGTCAGCGGGAACCTGATTGCGAAGTACAGGCAGAGGGCCAGCAGCAGAATCGGCGCAGCGGCGAATACAGCCCTCAGCACCGTAATGAACTCCGCGGACTGCGGCTGCTGGACCAGCCTGGTGATGCCGTCCACGGTCTCACTTAGCGGCGGGGCATAGCCCGCGAGCGAAATGGCCTGCGATATCAGAAAGATCGCCAGGGCGGCGCTGAGCTTCCGCATGAAGGTAAAGAGGCCCGCGTAGACCCCCTCGCGCCTCATCCCGGTAACGAGCTCGTCCACGTCGGGAAGGTCGGGAAATATCGAGTAGATCATCACCACGACCCCTCCGGTGGCAAGCCCCATTGCGCAGCCGAAAACGAACACCGACACGCGGGCGGACTCCGGGGTGATTAGAAAGCTTCCGGCCATAACCGCCATCCACAGGCACACGCCTATTATAAAACCGGTCTTCTTGCTCGTCCTGCGGCTTATCCAGTAATACAGGGGAATGACGGTTAGCTGGGTGATCAGGAGGGCGCCGAGCACATAGTTGGTGTCGCCGCCCCTCTTTATATAATGCGTCATGAAATAGATGACTATGGCCATCACCACGTCCATGGCCAGAAAGCTGAAGAGATACATGAACATCACATGGAGAAAAGACTTTATTTTAAACGGCTCGCGGTAGGACTTAAGCAGGTTGAACTCGGGGACCGCCTCCTGGAACTCCGGCCGTTCCTTCGTATAGAAGAAGGTGGCCAGAAAGGGAAGCGCGAAGAAGAGCCCGAAGCTTGCGCCCATAATCATGTGCCCCACCCGCACGTCGGGGACCATTTTTACGATCTCCATGGGGACGACCGCGCAGAGGATGGACGAGAACATCGAAAAGCCCATGCGGATGGAGACGAGCGAGGTGCGCTCGGCGTAATCCAGCGTGAGCTCGGAGGCGAGCGCGTTGTACGGCACCATGACCAGCGTGATGACCGCGTCGAAGAAGAAATACGCCAGGAGCACGAAAACGAAGCGCGCCGCCTCGCTCTGGTAGCTTACCGGATACCAGAGCATGAAGTACGAGAGGAAGATGAAGGCCACCCCCGCAAGCAGAAAGGGCCGCCGGCGGCCGAAGCGGGTGCGCGTGCGGTCGGTAATGAGGCCCATCAGCGGATCGTTGACCGCGTCCCAGATCTTGCTGATTAACAGAACGGTGCCGGCCAGCGCGGGGCTTAAGCCCACAATGTCGGTTAGAAAATAGAGATAATAAATGCCCACGATAATCATGGACCCGCCGCCGTAGATGTCGCCCATGCCGAAGGCGATCTTGGTGGGGAGCGAAAGTTTTTCACCTGTGGTTTTCATCCGGAGTGGCCTCCATCGAGTTCTATGGTCTCCTTTTGCCCGCTTTCCGCGGAGCGGTAGAGCGCGAGCACGGTGGCGAGCGCCGGCAGAGACCTTGCGGCGTGGTTATCGTAGGGCGCGTCGTCGCGCACCCATCGAACAAAGCCGATTATGTTTCGCTGCAGGGAAAAAAGCCCGGGGAAGGGCATGGAATAGCGTTTTTTCCTTAAGCCAAGCAGAAGGAGCCTCGATGCGGGCGGAAAATCGTCGGGACCTGTGTACACGGCGGTGCCCCGCTCCCCGTACACCTCGATCCTTACCCTCTGATGGGGATTGGCCGTCATGGCCCCGGTGACGCTTAGGAGCGCGCCGTCGGAAAGCTCCACCGTCCCCATGCCCAGGTCCTCCACCTCCACATCTTTGAAGCGCCGGCGCGCCGTCATGCCCATGGCGGCGGCCGGCGGGCTCCCCATCGCCTCGAGCGCAATGTCTATCCAGTGGCTTGCCTGCGTAAGAAGGGTGCCGCCCCCGGCCTCGGCCTTTCTGGAGCGCCATGCGCCGGCGGCGAAGTATTCGGGCCCCCTTCGCCAGGGCATGTTGACACGGCAGTGCGAGATGCCGCCGAGCAGCCCCTGGCGGCAGAGCATGATGAGCGCGTGCGCGCTCCGGTCGTAGCGGTACTGGTAGTTGACGGCCAGCTTGAGTTTTCTTTCCCGCGCCGCCTCCTCCATCTCCCGCGCCTGCCTCATCGTAACGGCGAGCGGCTTCTCGCAGAGAACATGGTGGCCGAGTTCGAGCGCTCGCATTACGACCGGATAATGGAGGTTATGCGGTATCCCAACGAAAAGCGCGTCGGGCCTCTCCCTCTCCATTAGCTCCCCGGCATCCCCATACCCGGTCCCCGCCGCGAAGCGCCCGGCGAAGGCGGCGCGGCGGGCTATATCGGGGTCGGCGCACGGACCTATGGCCACGCCCGGGGTCATGCGGACCACCCGTGCGAGGTCGGTCGCCATGTCGCCGCAGCCTATGAATCCAAGCGTAAAGCGTTTTTTCATGGCATCACTCCCCCGCCTCTTCGTCGATACGGCAAACCCAGTACAGGCCCCTCTTAAGCACCTGTCCGGCGGCGGGGTGCCTTATGGTGGCGGCGCGATGGCCCGGGGCGAAGTAGCACACACGGCCCTCCCCGAACACGCGGGTCCATACCTGCGGCTCCGGGCCCTTCTCGGTATCGGCTACGAAATGTACGGTATTGGAGCGATCGTACTCGTGAAAATAGAGCTCGTCATGAAGGGTAAAAGCGTCGATCCCACCGAATATCCCCCGGGTCACGCGGCGAAGGGCGAAGGGGCCGACCCTGCCATGAGCGACGAAACGCCCGCCGAGCAGATCGAACCAGCGGTCCCTAATCTTAAACGAGGCCGAGGCCGAATGCAGGGCGAAAAGTCCGCCGCCGCCCCTTACGAAAGCCTCAAGCGCATCGAGAGCCAGGTCGGATACGCTTTGGCGGTGCAGGTAGACGGCAAGCGCATCGAAGTCCCCGCCCGGGAGCGTTTTTAGCGCCTCGATCGACCCGGAATGGACGCACTCGAGCCGGTCCATGCCCAAAAGGAGCCGCTTTAAATCGCTCCTTGCCCGGAGGGAGGGATGGACTAAGCCGTCGGTAATTACGAGAACCCTTTTTTTCAATCCAGCCCCCTTATTTTAGTATCGATACAGCTCATGGCCTATCATTCACGCCGTCCCATAGACGCTCCCGTCACGATGTTCCCTCCAGACCCGCTCGAACCAGGCATCCTCCTCCGGCACGGGGCGCACCCCGACGACACGCGCGACCGGCCGGCCGTCCGGCGAAAGCTCCACCTCCACCGTCTCGTCGAGCGCCATGGCCTCAATTTTCGGCCCGCGTAGCGCGCTTGCCCTGCCCTTCGCGTCGATTTCCAAAAAGTCGCCGATCGCCCCGGCCAGGTAGGACCCGCGTCCGCCCGCTATCCTTCCAAGCACCAGGCTGGAGGTCTCGAGAAAACAGCGCTCCATGGCGAGGAGTTCGGCGTTTACGAAATAGTCGCGGAGCTCCTCCGGCCCGGCCACGCCTGAAGCCCTGTGGCGCTGTAATGCCTCCGCGTTTTCCGAGAGCGCCCGCTCTATTATGGAAGGCTCGCGCAGTATGCCGAGGGCGCTGGACATGCGCCGCTTTAATCGCTGGCGCTCGTCGCGCCAGTCCATGGGCTCGGACGAAAGCGCCCTGCGGCATTCGAGCAGGCGGGCCTCGAGCGCCGCCCGGATGTAAGCCTCGGCCTCGCTATCCGAGGGGGCCTCTCCTGCCGCGTGCCGGTGCGCTATCATCTGGGCGGCGCGAAGCCCCCCGACCTGTCCCGCGTTGAGCGCGGCGCCTCCGGGGCGGTACACGCCGTGCGAGCCGTTGGCCTCCCCCACCGGAAAGAGATTCCGCACGTTCGACTCCCACCAGATGTCGCCGCAGAGCCCGCCATTGACGTGCTGGTGGCACACGGCGATCTCCAGCGGTTCGCGCGCGAGGTCGACGCCGTTTTTAAGGAATAGCCCATAGGCGGGCGCGTTCATCGCGATAAGCCGCTCCGCGGGCGTCTTTTCGAGCGCGCCCGAGCGCCCCAGGTACTCCTTCGCCTCGGCGGGCAGTTCGTCCGGAATGGAAAGGGGGGCGCCGGAAAACGACGGGTTCGCGCGGTAATCGACAAAGACGCGGCGCGAACGCACTGCCGACTCGTAATAAACCAGCAGGTCAACGCAAGATGAGCCGTAATCGGAAACCTTTAAAGCGTCGAACGGCCATTCGTAGCCCTTGCGAAACTGCGCAAGGAGCATAACCTCCCGCGACGGGAAGAAGTCGGCGAGGAATTCGCGCTCGTCGCTCCCGTCGAGTGACGTGGAGTAATAGCGCGGCAGGGCCTGCTGGTACGAGCCCGAAAGGTTCCAGCGCGGCCGCCTGGAGGCTATGCCGAACTGGGACTCGGAGAGGTTCCGCGCCGCCGCGCCGGCGGTGAGCGCGGCGCCGAGCGTACCGGTCTGGCCGGGCGGATAGACGCTGTCGGCGTAGAGCTCGCCGGGGCCGCCCGTGCCGAGCACGATAAAATCGGCCCGAACGGCGGTAAGGCCGTATGGCCCGCCGAGATCCTTGGGCCCGCCCATGGCTACGAGGCCCACTGCCCGGCGGGCCGCGGGTTCGCCCGTAGCGACGATATCAACGATGCCAAGGCCCTCGAACACGGGGACTCCGAGGAGCGCGGCCTCGTCGCGAAGCCTCTGGTACATCATTATGGAGGTGTCTGGACCAGCCGAGGAGCCCCGGGCAAGCTCGTCGTGGTCGGTTCTATAGGAAGCGAAGGATCCGTAGCGGTCGAAGGGAAAGCCGACGCCGAGGATGGCGAGATGGTAAAACTCTAAAAGCGACAGGGCCGCCTCCACCAGCGCTATATCGCCGTGGACACAGCCGCCGGCGAAGAGGCGCGACGCCATGCCGCGGACCGAGTCGCCGGAGGGGTCGAGCCGGTAGTAGGTCTGCTTGTCCGAGCCGGCGTTGGCCGAAACGCCCGCGCCCATTCGCTCCGTGAAAATGGCGACGTCGTCCACGCCGAGCCGCTTTAGGTGCACAGCCGCGTTAAGCGCTGCCGCGCCCGATCCCGCGACCGCGGCCCTTAGCGATACGAGCGGGACATCCGCCCCGGATGCCGTTATGCGCGTTTTTTCCATTTCGCCCTGTCCCGATCCGTCATGCCGCCCTCCGAAACGGCCTTTCCCGCGCGCCCCTGCCGTGCGCCCGCTACAGGGCCCCGCGGCTTATTTGGAACCCGCCGTCCACGTTTATAACCTCGCCCGTTGAGTAGTCGTGGTGCCCTCGCACCACCGCCACAAGGGCGCGCGCCACGTCCCCGGGCTCGCCCCAGCGGCCAAGCGGCAGGAGCCCGGCATCTATAAGCCTGTCGTACCTCTCCGCCACAGGCGCCGTCATGTCTGTGCGGACGATCCCCGGCCGTATCTCGAAGACGCGCACGCCGTACGGGGCCAGGCGCGCCGCGAACAGCTTCGTCATCATGGCCATGCCGGCCTTGGAGAGGCAATAGTCCGCGCGATTGACCGAGGGAAGATAGGCCGAGATGGAGGAGATGTTCACCATATAGCGCGCCCCCTCCCCGTTCATTAAGAGGTCAGAAAATCGCGAGCTAAGCAGAAACGGCCCTATTAGGTTCGTCCTGAGCACGCGAAGCATCGCCTCCTCGGTGAGATCGAGCATGTCCCGCCGGCCTTCCGTGCTTATCCCGGCGTTGTTTACAAGAACGTCCAGCCGCCCGAAGCGCGCTCTCACCGCCTCGAAGAGGGCCTCTCGGCCCGCCTCGAGCGAAACGTCCGCACGTGCGTAGATGCACGAATTTTCATCACCTCCCGCGCTTCGCACCTCGGAAAGGGCCGCCTTCGCCTCGGCCTCCGCGCGACGGCCGTTCAGCACCACCGAAAAGCCCTCGGCCGCGAGCGCGAGGGCCATGGCCCGGCCTATGCCGGCGGTCGAGCCGGTTACCAGCGCGACTTTTCCCGCTCCCGAGCGCTCAGGCATCGCGGACCCTCCTCCACCCTACAGAATCCCCCTCTATAAACGCGCCCTCCACCTCCAGGCGCATGATTCGAGCCTCCCGCTGTTCGATGTTGTCGCGAAGCCAGCGCGCGGCGAGAAAAGCCATCTCGTAGGTCGAGAGGCTGATGGTCGTTATGGAGGGCCGGAAGAGCGCCTGTGCGGGCGAGCGGTCGAAACCGGTAACGGCGACATCGCCCGGAACGTGAAGTCCCATGTCGCGGAAATGCGAGATGAGGCGGATGGCGAAATTGTCGTTAAAGCACATCACCGCGTCGCAGCGCCTCTCCTTGAAGAAGGCGGCCGCCCTCCCGTCCACCGATGCGATCTCGGCGGCGCGGTAGACGTTCGCTTTGAAATCCGAAAGGCCTGCCTCGGTCATGGCCACCGCAAAGCCACGGTAGCGGTCAATGTCGATGACGTTGTCGGCGCAGCCCAGATAGCCCACGCGACGGTAAGAGCGCTCCGCAAGGTGCCTCCCCAGGCGAAGCATGCCCTTAAAGTTATTGCACGAGACGTAGCTTTCGCCTTGGCGGACGCGGTTAAGGAATATGTACGGGATGTCGGCCCCCCGAAGGAGCCCGCGCATGGAGTCGTCGATCTCACCGAAGGCGAAGATGAACCCGTCGGCGCCGGGGCCCGGCAGGCCGGTAGGGGCACCCAGATCCTCGTAGGTGAGAAGCGAAACCTCGCGCGGAACATCGCCGAAGGCGTTGTTGATGGCCACGACCAACTCGCCGGGGTCGAAGAAGGGGTTTGTGGCCAGGCGCTGGCGCCCGGGGATTACGACTGTAATGCGAATGGCGCTCCTGCTTATATGGCGCTTCCTCTTGCGTGGGGAAAAATCGCAGGCCTCCACCGCCTCGAGCACCCTTCGCCGGGTGCCGGCGGAGATGCCGGGGGCGTTGGACAGCACGCGCGAGACGGTGCTGGCCGATACTCCGCACGTTCGCGCTATGTCGTCGAGCCTTCGGGGACGTTTTGGGCTCATCGGCCCCCTCCTTCGCGCGCATAGGTGGTGCAGCGGACGGGCTTCTGGTTTTTAAGAAGGCGGGAGCAGCCTCCGCAGAGCGTGCAGTAGTCGATGCTTCCCGGGGCGTTCTTAAGCTTTTTCGGATAAAATGGGTCGGCCAGGCTCTGCCGCCCGAAGCCCGCGATGTCCGCGTACTCGGCGGAGATGTTCTCCTCGGCGAACGAGGCGGCGGACTCGCCCCCCGTGGAATAGGCCGAGCCGATGACGGGCACATCCGGAAACCACTGTCTTACCGTTCGCGCATACCGGAAGTGGTGGTACAGATCGAAGGCGTTTCCCTTGAGCGGGCGCGTAAGCTGCGGCGTTATCGCCGGGACTCCCGCGGAGACGTTGATATAATCGGCGCCCGCCCCGGCAATCTTTGCAAGCACCGTCCTCATGTCCGCCAGGTCCTCCATCAGCCCCTCCGGCCCGGCCGTGCCGCAGCCGCCGCGCAGCCCCTCGTAGAGCGAAACGCGCACCCCGGCGAGAAAGCCGGGCCGCACCGCCCTTGCGTCGGCGATAGCCGAGGCGACAAGGCGCGCGCGATTGGCCGGGCTCCCGCCGTAGTCGTCGCCGCGGTCGTTCAGCGGGCGGAGAAGCTCGCCGGCAAGGTAGCCGTGGCAGGCCTTAAGTTCGGCCCCGTCGAAGCCCGCGCTCGCGGCGAGGCGTGCGGCCTCGCCGTGCAGGTTGCGCACCGCGTCGAGACCGGCCGCGGAGATACGGGGCGCGGAATCGTCGCCGCAGCCGCTAAAGGGGCGCGAAAAGCCTCCGGCAAAACGACCAGCGTGGGTAAGCTGAATGATGAAGAGCGAATCGGGATTTACCGCTTTGAACGAATCGACCAGGCGGCGGAAGCCGTCGACGCTTTCTTTATTCATTACGAGGCCGCGAACGCGTGCCAGTGAGTCCGCGGTGACCGATACCGCCTCCATTATGACAATCCCCCATCCTCCGGCGGCCAGAGAGCCGTAGCGAGCGAACTGGGCCTCGCCGACACCGCCGCCCGGGGCGGCGGAATTGGTCTCCATGGCCTGCGCGGCAAGCCGGTTGGGAATCACACGGGAGCGGAAAAGCGCGGGCGATGTAAGCAGGTTCGATTTATTCATAGATATATAATTGTTTTAATTACCGCAAATTTTGCAATTATTTTTTCGAAGAGGCTTGACTTTTTAGCATCTTATAATATACTGAAATATAGGAGTTGATTTGATGAACATATCGCCGCCAACCCTTTAAGGGAAGGATCGGCGTTTATAATAGAGTTTCTGTCTCACACCGGGACTTACGAAGGCCCATTTATTTTTAAGGAAGGCCTTCGAAGGCCCGGGACAACTTGAAAGACCAAAGTGCCGGATATATACGGAGGTAAGCCATGAAAAACCTAACGGCTTCTTTCTGCATCGACGATCGCTGCGACTACTACCGTAGGTGTGAGACCATCTTCAACGAGCTCGACGATTCCGCCCGGAACAATGTCAACGAACATTTCCTGGCAAGACACATAATGCTGTAGTCCCCTGTCGCCGGAAAGTGGAAGGGGCGGCCGGGGCCGCCCCTTATTTTCGCATTTTGCCGAATTTCGTGTTTCCGGAAACGGGAAAACCCCGGAAAATGCGTTGACAAAACAAAGGAGCGTTATTCCTGTACATTCAATTAACAGGCCGGAATGCGTCCACGAGCGCTCTTTTCCATTATACGGAGGAGAGCGCTCTTGTATGCCAGGTGCGGATTCGCCATCATCCCGTTCGGGGTGCCTGGCCTCCGCCGGCACTTCGGTCCATAACAGCGTTAAAGGAGGGGTGGCGGCGCCCACCATATGGATGAAGGATCAATCGCTTCGGGAGAGGGTCTCGTAATAGGCGAGACCCAGCGCGGCCGTTCGGTATTCGCCGCAAAAGACTTTGATGCGGGCTCGTTTATAATTGAATTCGGCGGCGAGCGCTTCAGCCGCGAGGAGTACATGGCCCTCGTCGTCCCCGACAACAACCACTTTCTGCAGATCGACCATAACGTCTTTCTGGGCCCCACAGTGACGGCCGACAATTTCATCAACCACTCCTGCGATCCCAACTGCGGCTTGAGGATCGATGACGGCAGGGCCTATCTCTTCGCCATTCGGCCCATCCTGAGGGGCGAGGAAATAAGCTTTGACTATTCCACCTCTATGGACGAGAATTTCTGGGAGATGGAATGCCGGTGCGAAAGCCCCTCCTGCAGGGGAAGGATACGCGATTTCCGGCACCTGCCGGCGGATACCAGGGAGCGTTACATGGCGCTGGGCGCCGTTCCAGGCTTTATTCTCGCGGGACTTGAGCGCACGCCGGACATCGCGGCGATGGCCGCCGGACCGGGCGCGGGCTTCCCGCCTTCAGCGGACGAGCAGCCGGCCCCGCAGTCGGCCTTCTAAGCACCCCGTCCGCCCAAACGCCTGTCGCCACGCTACCGCCCCCCGCCGGCTGGCCGCATCGCACGACAGGTGAACCCGAATGAAGACCGAACGACAACCGGCGAGCGACCGAGTGCCCTCCGAAAGCGAATGCCGCGCGCTCGCCGAGGAACACGGCATGCTGCACAACATAAAGGCCCACTCGGAGGCCGTGATGCGCGTCGCCACATCCATTGTGGATGATCTTGTCGCCCCGGACGGGATGGAGCGCCCTCTCGTTGTGGCGGCCGCCCTGCTGCACGACATCACCAAGACCCGCGCGCTTGGAACGAGGGAGCGCCACGACAAATCGGGGGGCGAGCTCGTGCGGGGCCTCGGTATGGAGAGGGTCGCCCGGATCATCGAACAGCACGTCTACCTTGAAAGCTTCGCCCCCGACGGGCCTCTCCTCGAAAGCGAGATAGTCTACTACGCCGACAAACGCGTGATGCACGACACGGTCGTTTCGCTCGACGAGCGCCTGGAGGACCTCGTGGTCCGCTATGGCGGTACGCCCGAACGCGAGGCCCTTATACGCGGGAATTTCGAGCTCGCACGCGCCGTTGAGGCCAAGATAGCCCGCCGCATGAGGTCCGGCGCCAGGGGACTCCAGGCCCTCTGTGGGCTCGCGGATGAATAGGCGTTTCCTCATACTCGACTGCTACGTCGACGAGCCCGCCTGTCTTGGCGTGCCCCCCTTCGTCGCGCCCTATCCCCGTTATATTCTCGGCGCGCTGTTCGACGCCGGAGTCCCGCCGGAGGCGGTCGACTACCTCACCATCGACAATCTGAGGGTTTCGGGCTATCGGCTGGAGGAGCGCTACGAGGAGGCCTTCGTAATCGGCGGGGCGGTTGTGCCGGGGAAGTACTTAGGACACCGAATTGGCACCCTTGCGGAGCTGCTCCGCACTATGGACGCGAACCCGCGCCAGGAATTCGCCGTGGGAGGGATGATAGCCCCGCTTTTAGAGCGCGAGAGGCGGCCCAACTGCCTTCCGGTTCTCCGCGATATAGAGGCGTATGCCTATACAAAGGCCCGCGGCGCGCCCTCGGACGAAAGGCGCACAACCGAACAGATCGCCCGCTGGGCCGTAAGTGGGGCCGGGCTCGCGCGCAGGCATCCCGATCACCCCAACATCATCTGCGAGATCGAGACCTTCCGCGGCTGTCCGCGGCTGTCGCACTGCTCGTTCTGCTCCGAGGGCGCGACACACGAGCTCGAGTTCCGCGACGAGGGCGATATCCTGTCGGAGATCGACGCGCTTATCGCCGCCGGCGTTACGCGCTTTCGGCTTGGACGGCAGGCCGACATCCTCCAGTACCGCACCCCCTTCGCCGAATTTCGAAAGGGCTTCCCCCGCCCTTCGGTGGAGGCGGTTTCGGATCTTTTCGGCGAACTTAAAAAACGGCGCGACGCCGGGGCCATCCGCGTGCTGAACATCGACAACGGAAACCCCGGCACTATAGCGAACTTTCCAAGCGAGTCGGCCGCGATACTTCGCGCCATCGTGGGGGCGATAACGCCGGGCGACACGCTCGCCATGGGCGTGGAATCGCTCGACCCGGCAGTCATTGCGCGTAACGGCCTCAAGGTTAACGCGCGCGAACTGCTCGAGGCGGTGCGCCTGGTAAACGACATCGGCGGGCGGCGGGAGGAGGGGCTTCCGGCGCTTCTACCCGGAATAAACCTTATACACGGCCTGCCGGGCGAGTCCATGGATACCTTCAGGCTGAACTACGAGGGGCTGGCGGCAATCGCCGGGGCGGGACTTATGATAAAGCGCATCAACATCCGGAAGCTCCTGCCGTATCCCGGCACCGCCGCGGGAGGGGCGTTTCGCGAGCCGGCAGTGAGGATACGAAACCGCTACGAGTACTATAAAAGGCGCATCCGCGAAGAGATAGACCATGTAATGCTCCGGCGGGTGTACCCCGCGGGCACGGTGCTCCGCGAGGCGCTGGTGGAGGAGCGGCGGCACGGCTACTCGCTCGCAAAGCAGATTGCAAGCTATTCCATTACGGCGGCGGTCCCGCTCGAGCTGCCCCTTAAAAGCTTCGCGGACCTAATTGTGGTAGGACACCGCGAGCGCTCTCTCGCCGCCCTGCCCCGCCCGCTCGGGATAAACGATCTGCCGGCGAAGGCGCTGGAGCTTATCGCAGGCATCGGGAGGAAGAGCGCGAGCGAGCTTGTGCTCCGGCGGCCTTTTACCGGGAAGGAGGAGGTGCGTAGAATAGCGCCGGCCATACCGGAGGCCCTGCTGGACGACATGGCCTTCGACTGAGGGAGGCGGGCCGGGCGTCAGTATTTCTTGCGCTCCTTGTCGTGATTGAGGCGATTCATTATATAGAGGGCCACAAAGCCGCCGATGAACCCGGCGATGAGGTTGACCCCGGTGTCGTAGACCAGAAAGCGAAGCACCCTTATTGTGATGTCCAGAAGCAGACGGTCCAATATGAATCCGCCGATGAGTGCCCCGATGACGCCCACCACGAGCCCGCCGATATAGCCGCCTAAAAGGTCGCGCCGCTTGAGAAAATAGAAGATCCACGACACCAGCGCGCCCAGCGCTACGTAGAGCGCGATGGCGAGGAGTTTCATTAGAAAACCTAAAAGTTCGTCCGACATGGCGTTTCCCCCGACAGTGAAGTGTTTACTCGGGCGCGAAAAAGAGTTCGCCCTTCCCCTTCCGTATGATCCGCATATCGCCCTCCGAGAAATCGACCACCGTGGACGGCTCCGATATCTTGGGTCCGCAGTCTATGACCAGGTCGACCTCGTTGCGGTACACCTTCCCGAGGTCGTCCGGCTCTATGATGTATTCGCCGTCGGCCGTGCTTACGCTCGCGGAGATGATGGGCCGCCCCAGCGCGCGCACGATCTCGCGCGCGACGTTGTTGTCGGGGATCCGCACTCCGATCGTCTTTTGCTGCGAGATGGCTATTTTGGGCACCAGCCGGCTCGCCTTGAAGACGAAGGTGTAGGGTCCCGGCAGCGCCTTCTTCATGGTCTTGAAGGCCCGGTCCGAGATGTTGCGCGCGTACTCATGCAGCTCGCCTATCTCGGAGAACACAAAGCTCAAAGGTTTGTTTCTGGCAATCTTTTTAATGTGATAGATCCGCTCTATGGCCCGTCGGTCGTTGATGTCGCAGCCGTAGGCGTAGACCGTGTCCGTGGGGTAGATGATGACGCCCCCCTCCTCCAGGACCTGCCGGGTCTTCTGGATTAGCCGCTTCTGCGGGTTCTGTTCGTTTATGACGAAAATCATGGTCCTCGCGCTTTTCGGGGCCTCCGGCCCATGCCCTCCCGGGCATTCCCCGTCCCTGTATAACTATCGGCAGGCGCGGGGGCCTAAGATTAGCGGACAAAAAAGGCTTTTGCAAGAATGCCGCTTGCAAAAGCCTTCTTCCCGGCACACACCCGGGAGTGTAATGGATTATCAATCATTCATACAGTCGGCCCAAACCCCGTTTGGCTTTACTCTTTTTAACGCCCGGGCGCGGGGACCCATTTGGCCGGCGTTTCATGCGCCAGCCGCGCTGCGGCGCGATTTATGATTGAAACGCCGTTCGCGCGATGCTACTATGACAGTATGGGCGCGACGCCCGTATGGATTCGGACCATGTCGAAGATCGACCTTAAAATAAAAAGCCGCGACCTCAACGCGCTACTATCCGCAATAGAGGCAAACAACCCCCAGGGGGACCTCGGGCTTATCAGGCGCGCCTACGAGTACGCCAGCGACGCCCACAAAGACCAGAAGCGCCTTTCGGGCGAGCCGTATATAGTCCATCCGCTCGAGATCGGGATAATCCTGGCGAATTTGAAGATGGACACCACGACGATAGCGGCTGCCCTGCTGCACGACGTGGTGGAGGACACGCCGGTTTCGCTTGAGATAGTGCGCGATAAGTTCGGCGAGGAGATCGCGCTTCTGGTGGACGGCGTTACTAAAATCTCATCCCTTAAAAAGAAGACCCGCTATAACGACCAGGTGCATAGCATCCGGAAGATGCTAATGGCGACCATAAAGGACGTGCGCGTCATCCTAATCAAGCTCGCCGACAAGGTGCACAACATGCGCACCATCATGTTCCAGCCCGAACAAAAACAGGTTCGGATCGCTCACGAGGTGATGGACATCTACGCCCCCATGGCCGGAAGGCTGGGCATGTCGCAAATTCGCGCGGAGCTGGAGGACATGGCCTTCCATGTCCTTTACCCGGAGGAGTACGAGGAGATCTCCGGCAAGGTGGCCAGGCGCAAAACCGAGATCGGCGAGTTCATAGAGGACCTGCGCTTCATCCTGGACCAGCAGCTCAGGCGGCTCGACATCGAGGCCGAGATTACCGGCAGGGCCAAGCACTTTTACTCCATTTACCGCAAGATGAAATTGCAGGGCAAGAGCTTCGAGGACATCTTCGACATCCGGGCGATCCGCATCATTACCTCCGAGGTAAGGGACTGCTATGGCATACTGGGCGTTATACACACCATGTGGTCGCCTATCACCTCGCGTTTCAAGGACTACATAGCGGTTCCGAAATCGAACATGTACCAGTCCCTGCACACAACCGTCATAGGGCCCGACGGCCTGCCGCTGGAATTCCAAATCCGCACGCGCGACATGCACGCGACCGCCGAGATGGGAATCGCCGCGCACTGGCTGTACAAGGACAGGGAGAGCGTCAATCAGCGCGCCTTTAAAAACCTGCCGATATTGCAGAACATACCGAGGGCGGACAAGGAGCAGGGCGAAAAGGTGAACAGCCGCGAGTTCATGAAAGAACTCAAGATGGACCTCTACGAGGACGAGATTTTCGTCTTTACCCCCAGGGGGAAGATCGTAAAACTCGCCAAGGGGGCCACTCCAATCGACTTCGCCTACGCCATCCATACCGAGGTGGGGAACCGCTGCGTGGGGGCAAAGGTGAACAACGCGCTGGTGCCTCTTAAGACCGAGATTAAAAGCGGCGACATCGTGGAGATCCTCACAAGCCCCAAGGGCCACCCGTCGGAGTCGTGGCTTAAGATCGTTAAGTCCGCCAACGCGCGCTACAAGATACGCAACTGGCTGCGCCGCGAGCAGGAGGCCGAACGCCGGCCGGAGGCGCAAGCCGAGCACAAAAAGCCGGAGAAGACGGCCGAGGTCTCCATTCCCGAGACGGAGCTCTTTAAAATAAAGGGCATTTCGCGCCAGAAAAAGACGGCGCTTTCCATAGACGGCACATCGAACGTGCTTACAAAGCTCTCGCAGTGCTGCCAGCCCATCCCCGGCGACGACGTGGTCGGATTCATAACGCGCGGAAGGGGCATCACCGTGCACAAGAAAAACTGCCCCTCGCTTAAGCGCCTGAAGATCGAGAAGGAGCGCTTTATCGAGATCGTCTGGGAAGGCTCGGAGAACACCTACCCCGTGAAGCTCCAGATAGAGGCCATCGACCGGACGAACCTTCTAAAAGACGTTGCCGACGAGCTGGCCGTCAGCAAGGCCAACATCATAAAGGTCGAGGCGACCGTGCACGCCGGCGACAACGCCGTCATCAAGCTTGTGCTGGAAGTGAAGAGCCTTGCACATCTGAAAGACATCATCGCCCGCCTGAAGCGTTTGAAAAACATCACCTCGATCCAGAAGCTAAACGAAAAGGTTTTGCTGAAATAGGCCATGCGCGTAATTCTTGGATCGTCCTCGCCGCGCCGCAGGGAATTGCTCGGAGGCCTCCTCGACGAGTTCGAGGTCCTGGCGCCGTCCGCGGACGAGGCCCCTTCGCCGGGCGAGGCGCCGGAGGCTTATGCCGTGCGAATGGCCGCGGATAAGATGCGCTCGCTCGCGCCGCGCATAGAGGCGGCCGGAGACGAGGCGCTCGTTATAACCTGCGACACGGTGGTGACGATCGACGGGGCGATAATCGGAAAGCCCGCGGGGCTCGATGAGGCCCTTGAAATTTTAGAGCGCCTTTCGGGGCGCACGCACAGGGTTATAAGCGGCCTTTCCATTGGCCTTTGCCGCGCCGGCGGCCGGATTTCGCCGGCAACGGGCCTGGAGAGCTCCGGGGTGAGCTTTAAGCCCCTCGACCGGCGCGTAATGGAGGATTACCTGGCGCGTATAGAGTACATGGACAAGGCGGGGGCCTACGCCGCGCAGGAACACGGCGACATGATCATCGAGCGCATCGACGGTTCGATTTCGAACGTTATAGGATTTCCGCTGCGGCTCTTCTACAAAATGCTCATCGAGGCGGGAGCGGGCGCGCTTCTGCTTTTACATCGCGGACACGGCCTTTCGGCCGGCGGCTCCGCCCCATAAAGGGATTGACCAAAACGGCCCGGCCGTGCTATCCATTCAGGCGGGGCTTTCGGGGCGTCCCACTTCCACGAGGGGCATTCGCCATGACACAGCGCAAGCAATACGTTATCGACAAAAAATTCCAGTTAAGAGCCGCGTTTTCTATCATCGGAATAATGCTGATAGTGTCGGCGGTCATAGTCGCCGCCGTAAGCGTCAACGTAAGCATGAACAACCGGCGTCTGAACAACATCATCGTGCTGTACAACAACAACGTGGAGGCGCTCCTCGCCTTCTCGCAGGAGGCGGCGGGCGCGGAGAAGCTTCCGATCGCCAACGTCTCGCGCATCCATGCCGAGAACGTGCGCACCATGGAGAGCATCATCGCCCAGAACAACACCCTGCTGTGGGGCATAGTGGTATTCATTCTGGCGCAGGCCGTCTTACTCTTCGTCGCCCTCATTCGAAAGACGCACCACGTCTCCGGGCCGGTATATGTTATGTCCAATTACCTTAGGGAGATTATCGACGGAAAGCTCCCCTCGCCCAGGCCGCTACGCAAAAACGACGAGCTTAAAGAGCTATACGCGCTCTTCGTGGAGATGGTGGAGAAGCTTAAGGATAAGGGAAAGGGGGGCGAGTGACGCAATCTTTGCCGGTTAATAAAATCGATAAAGGCGTTCGTTGAAATATGAGCGCCCGCACCCGACCCAAAGCTTTAAGCGAAAGGATTAACGCCGCTTTGAGCGGTCTTTGCCCTTCGTCGAATAAAAACACCCCAGTGCTACCGGAAAATGGAGCTCCGTCGATTCATACTTTTAGGCTCGGTATCTCTACACTATCTTCGATCAATACGGCGCCTTTTCTCCGCGGATTTCTCCCCGGGGTGATGATGCTTCTTGAGATTATGTTTTTCGCGCCGACCGCCTTTTCGATCACCGCAAACGACGGCACGTCCGCGGAGGGGTCCTCGGACCATTTGCATTCGTATAGTTTGAGCCTTCCGCCAACCGGCACTATAAAATCCACCTCATGTCCGTGGTGGTCGCGGAAATAATAGATAGCCGGCCTGCGACAGCGGTTGGCGTACTTGCGCACCATCTGGCCGAGCACGTGGGTTTCGAAGAAAGCGCCGAGCAGCGGACTCTGGGCCAGGTCTTCCTCCGATTGAAAGCCCGCCAGATACGCCGCCAGACCCGTGTCCGTAAAATAGAGCTTGGGGGATTTTACTATCCGCTTGCTCAGATTGCCGTAATACGGTTCGAGCAGCCAGACGATCCCCGAAGCCTCGAGGACCGAGAGCCAGCTTTTTACCGTGTTGGGGCTTATCCCCAGGTCGGAGGCGAAGGAATTCATGGAGAGAAGCTGCCCGGTCCGCACGGCAGCAAGGCGGAGGAAGCGATCGTAGTCCCGGAGGTTTTTTACCTGCAGAGCCTGGCGCACATCGCGTTCGAGATAGGTGGCCACCAGGTCCCCATAATACCGCTGTGGATCGAGAGAGCCGGCATGGAGCTCCGGGTAGCCGCCGGCGAACATCCACCGTAGCAAGACGGAGGGATCGGCCCTCGTTTGGCTCCAGCGCTCGAGCTCCCCCGCCGACAGGGTGTACAGTTCTACGACCGAAACCCGACCGGCAAGGCTTTCAGTTACACCCTGCATAAGGGAGAACTTCTGCGAACCGGTTAGCAGGAAGCGCCTTCGGTGCTTGCGGTTCGCGTCGATATCGGCCTTAAGGTAACGAAAAATACCCGGCGCGTATTGCACCTCGTCGATGATGAGCGGGGGGCTGAGGCGCTTGAGAAAGCTCTCGCCGGACTCCTCGGCCTCGCCGGCAAGTGAGGGGATATCCAGCGACACGTATTGGATATCGGGAAACAGCCGAAGAAGCAGGCTGGTCTTTCCGGTCTGACGCCCGCCGGTAAGTATACACGCGGGGCGCTCACCCGATACCTCTCTTAGATACCGTTCTATATCGCGCTCTATCCACATGCGGGTAATTTGCAGTTGTATTGATGATATTTCAAGAATTATTTTATATATGCAGGATTTTTTGTATTCGTTTATACGAGTCACGTAAAGCCGCGTCGAAAGAGTACGGGGAGAAATTGGCGCTTACTACATAACTCAGGCCGGCGGGTTTTCCATTAACCCGAGCCATTCGTCGAAATGCCGGCAGGCAGCGCGGATTCTATCGATTCCGATTCGCCCGGTGATCAGAGGACCGTGCAAGGCTTTCTGGTAGTCGTTAAAAATCTTCAGAATCCTGGACGATGGATGCGTATCTCCGCCCTCATTGATTTCCTCGATATTATGGAATTCCGCAAGGACGCTCTTCATTTTATCTAGGCAGGTTTCGCGATTATTGAAGGCTTCGACCACCCTTTCGATGTTGGAAAACAGCATCGTCTCGAACTCATGGAGCATCAGAAAAGGCCTAAACTTCTCGTGTTTTATATCTTCGGCGAAGCAGCTTTCGAGATAAGCCACTTTTTGATAACAGTCCCCGGCAACGGCACGGTCCCTGCCGGGAAAATCATCGGGCAAACCGTAGTAATCGAGGAGAGTGGTGACTGCGGATGCGCTGGAATCGCCCAGCAGCCTGAGGACGTCGGCTCGAATCTTCGAGTATGTCGATACGCCGCCCTTGAATTTTATTCCCACCTTGGACCTCTTGGTGGCGAGTACGACCGGCTGCATGAAAACATCCGACTGGAGGCATTTCGGGCAGAGCACTTCTTTGACAAACCGCTCCTCCGTCTGCCCCTCCACGAGCACCAGAACCTTTCTCACGCTTAAGGCCTTCCTCCCATGAGGTTCTTTTCCCATATATCGCCGAGGGCATAATCGTCGAGCCAGCTTTCGATTTCGTTCGGAGCCGGCCTTCTGAAAACCGAAGATTCGCTCTCACGATCCACAATGATGAGGTCCTCGGGACCGAACTGGTTTACCAGCGTTACCGATTGCGTGCTGACAATAATCTGAGTTTTCTTCGAGGCGAAGCGGAGCATATCGGCCAACACGCAGATAGCGTAGGGGTGCAGACCGAGCTCGGGCTCGTCGAGCAGGATGACCGACGGAAGGTTCTTTTCAGGCTGCAGCAGAAGCGTCGCCAGGCAGATAAACCGCAGAGTTCCGTCGGAGAAGGAGTGGGCGTTGTAATAGGCGTCGCTTCCCTCTTCGTTCCATTCGAGCCGTATGGTATTGTTATTGGCGGGCGCCGGTCGCAGGTTAAAACCGCCGAAGAACGGGGCCACCTTTTTTATCATATCGACGATGTTCCGGTAATAGCTTGTTTCAACGTTTTTCAGGTAAAACAGGTAGGCCGCCAGGTTGGAGGCATCCGGGCGAAGATAAGCGTTATCATCAATATTCCCGAGGCCTTTTACTTTCGCCGTAAAACCGGTGTCGTGGAAATGATATAGCTTCCAGCTCCGGATCGCTTCTATTACGTAATCCGCTATCCTCGCGTACGGCCTGCTTTGCGATTCCGACTTTAACCTGGACTCCCTGTGACCCGAACCGATATCGGTGCAATAGGGATACTGATATCTCTGATCGTGATAACAGATCGTTTCGTTCGAAAAAAACAGCGATTGCTGCGCGTCGGGCTCGAGGGTGCACTCGTATATGTTCCGGCCGAACTCGAACTTCAGATTTAGAGCCCCGGTCCTCTTGCCGCCGTGGTGCAGTAGTGCGTCGGCGCCCCCGTTTTTGGCCACGTAGTTTTGAAGATTCATTTCGAGGATGTTGTGCAGCAGATCGAACAACTGTATAAAATTGGATTTTCCCGCTCCATTGGCCCCTACAAGGACATTGAGGTCCCGTATCTCAAAATCTTCGAGTTCCCGTATGCTTTTATATCCTTTTACGGTTATTTTCGAGAGTTCTCTTCCCACGCCGGTCTCCTGAATTCTTCCTCGTTACTTATAATACGTTTTTGGCCGGAAAAAAGTAAAACCTTTTTACTTCCGGGGGCTTTTTATCGGAAAAAAGAGGGTTTTTTATCCCAGACCCGGCCGGACTTCGTACTTTCTACCTGGCCTTTCGCCGGTTGACGGTCGGCCATTTAGGCGATTTCTTTACGGGTTCAGTATTTTAGCGGACTCGGGGCGTTTGAATTTCTTCACAATTGGCGCCCCCTGCCATTCGTCATTCGCCAGAACGTATTGAATGCACATGTATCGAGAATCTTTTTTCCGGTATTTTTTGCGTAATTCCATGCGTCATCGAAAGTTGAAAAAGGCTGTGTCCAAAAACCGTTATGGCTTTCATTTCGTCTTCGTGATTTATACTTGCCGCATTCCACGCTGTGTACGATCGCTTTATTGTTCGGCGTATTCACATATACCACATACCCCATGACACACCTCCTTTAACCCTCGAGTAACGTTTCCGCAACACCTGATGTGTACTCAGCCTCCGTAAGGACAAGAAACTCCTTTCCGCTGCCGGTATAAACAAAGTAAACTTTTTCATCAGGCTTTACGTATGTATCATCAAAGCCCTTCTTCTTATACCATGGTTTTAAATGACTGGGCGTGCCAAGGCATACCGTCTTTTCTTCATCAGGTTTGGTGACATTCAATTCATAGCGATTATTTTCGGCGTCTATCAGTGTGATTGTATTTTTTCTGGCAGGGTAATCGAATTTTTCATTTCGATTTATCTCATTTTTATAAAACCAGATGTCCCTTCGCTTCCACCCGGCCGCGTCAAACTGGGATAAATCGTTAATCTTTCCTACGAAGACATCACCTTTTTTTGGCATAGTTTCCATAATGAGTTCCCCCTTCCTTTATTTATAGAATATTATGGAAAAGAAGATAGACAGCTTTACCCTCCTCAAACCCTCTCCCACGCCTCCAGCACCAGCCGCTTCGTTCTGTACTCCCCGTACTTTTTGATCTCATTGTTCTTCAATACCCGAAAGGTCTCCCCCGGAAAGTCCTCACCGTACACGTCCGCCGGGTCCAGTATGTACCGCAGCTCATCGTAGCTTAAGCCGTAGAGCTTCGCGTAATAGGCGTCCAGCTCGGCCCGAACAACCGCCCGCCGCTCGGGGTTCCAGGGGAACGGGGGAATGGGAATGCCGACCTCACCCCGGCTCCGCCGCGCCCTCTCCGGATCGGAGAGGGCTCCGATTGACAAACCTTCCGGCCCATTAACGGAACTCCCCCTCTCCCCGCGGGAGAGGGGGCCGGGGGGTGAGGTCCTAACCGCTTCCTCATACCGCTCCAGAATCAACTTTCGTAACGGTTCATCGGCTTCGTTCCACACATCGTCAGCGAAGGGCTTGATGTCATGTGCGGTGTAAACCAATTCTAAAATTCGTGAACTGATATACATAAAGTTTTCTTTTTGGTATGTTGCAGGTGCTATAATTGGTAATTGTTTTATAAGAAAAAATGTTAAATGTGTACCGCCAATTTTAATTCTTGTATTGTAATCGAGAATAATACTATTAACGTTAGCAAATAACATAATCTGAAATATCACAGAATAATTTCCAATGAATAACAACGGAGCTGTATGACCTATACCAGCTATAGGTACTACACTAGCTAAAAACGTCCTCTCATTCGTCGCATTCGTAACATCCCTGAAACACAAAAGCCATCTTTTCCCCCAGCCCTCCAGCTTTCTCTCCACCTCCCCCTTCTCCACCCAATACCGCGGCCGCACCTCAAATGTCATATCGGCCTTCTCCTCGTCGGTTACATCCCGGGTCTCGCCGTTTTCATCGTAGGTGGCCCAGCGGTGGTCGTACTGGTGGAAGAGCTTCGCCTCGTACAGCGGCAGCCTGGTGGGCGAAGGTTCGGTGTGGAACAGACCGCTGTCGTTCGACATATGAAACATTGTCATAAACGACACACCCCATGGGTTCTCCCCTGTCGTTTCGTTCACCAGCACTGGCACCCTCTGGTAAATCTTTTTGGTCAGCTCCGCGTCGGTACGGGTGCGAAACACCGGGCAGGTGCGCGTATTGGGGTTGATGAGGGCGATATCCTCGGGCGTCAGGGCAAAGACGCGCTCTCTGTCATTCAATTGCGCCGGTCGGGTGAGGAAAAA
>Ga0302236_1000071_pt1 | contig 113170 bp, 123 predicted proteins | sample AAG_UR_Gly_MG_FD_193509 | JGI IMG/M metagenome (GOLD analysis project Ga0302236, IMG submission 193509) | Enriched activated sludge microbial communities from anaerobic digester in WTTP, New Holstein, Wisconsin, United States - AAG_UR_Gly | ecosystem: Engineered > Bioreactor > Anaerobic >...
GTTACGGTGGACTCGGGGACGGTGAATGCTTCCGGACTCGTTACCGCCGGGAGCACCTACAACAACTTTACCGCACAATTCACCATAACGTTTAGATGGGATACCCCGGAATCCGCCTGGGCCGCGGGACGAAACGTCACGGGGTCCGCCACCACCAACAACCCGGCCGTGAATACCCTCACCGATACCCGCCTGGTATCGTACGGCGTCGTTTCCACCATCCGGATCGTCGGTTTCGCCCAGAGCGACGACGCGGCCGACGGGCGGGTAAATCCCTGGCACATGGCGTTCAACGTGACCGGTACCATCGCATACAATATACCGGGAGCGACGACCGCCGACGCGGTCAATACCATTACCCCGGGCGAGATAGTCGAAACAAACCTTTACCGCTGGAAACTTAGCGTGTTCTCCGATACAACGCTTAACGGCGGCGCTACTGAAACACCATCCATAAATATACCGGATAATTGGTTCGCTTCATTGACCTGGGCCGTTGCGGCAGGAGATCATCGCTGGTACTTTTATGTCAACATGACCACCGCCGGCGAGCCCGCGGGTGGCGAGCCCTCCGCCAATTATCTCGCCATCAACTGCGACAGGATACGGATTACCAACATTCGATTCCTTGGCGGAGGAGGGGTTAATCCGCCTCCGCGCTATTACCGTAGCGTGAACCTGCCGGGCACACAGGTAGAGGTGACGGCCCGAATGGAAGATGGCGGTGGCCCCATGGTCGGAAACACGACTATTAGAGTCGGCGAATATGACGAAGCCGATAATCCAACGGGCGCTACGAGCGATGTGGTCATAGCCAACGGTCAGTTTATCGGCGTGGCCGCCCTTACCTATCCTCTCGGCGCAGCGACGCCCGCAGGCGACACAACACCGCTTCGTTATGGGGCTATCCGGGTATTCGGCGGCTCATACGACGGCGCGGCCGTGGGAGCGGTAGGGCAATATATCGACGATTTTGTTCCGTTGATGCCGAGCCCTATACGAATCACCCAGCCCGCGTATCCAACATATATAATTTACTGGGACAATGAGGATCCGCCTGGAGATAATGGAGCGGAATTCACTCCATTCGAAGCGGCCCAGCCAACCGCGACCAGCCTCACCTTCACCTGGACGGCGCTTGATCCGATGACACATGACGATCACGATTTTTACAGTTATAGAATATACTATCGAGAAAACGGCACCCTGCCATGGATAACAATCGATCGAAACACTGCAGGCTTTGCGGCGCTTGCCAACATCGCAACGAACACGGCTTCAATTCAAGGACTCGTGCCGCTAACCACCTATGATTATTTTATATCCGCGGTCGATGTTTTCGGCAACGAAGTCTATATCCTTTCTCCCGCGAGCGTCATACATGGAGCCCCCGGACCGAACTGGGGCGAAGTGCAAACGCTTGCATTGAGCATTCTGGCCGAGATTACCGACGGTACAGTAACCTATCCCGATATCTCTTTCACCAACAATTCTAATCCATCCGCTCGCCCGGTTCGCGCTACCGCGATCCGCGTAAAATTCCACATCTCCGGAACCGCCGACACCCTGCCGGAATCGGTCAACATGATCATCGCCCAGGAACCTGGAAACGGAGATCTGATCAGCGGAGGCACCGTCGCCCCCGGAGCCATGCCCTGGTACCGTATAAGTTGTAGTAAAACAGGCCCCAATATCTGGACTGGCTACATTCCCGAAACCAACCCTTTAATCGCAATCGGTACGGACGTTCGATTTATTATTGAAATGATCCGCGGAGCTTCAATTACATATGCGGACCACAATTCTGAACTTGAAGTACCCGCTGGTTTTCCTCCGGTAAACCCCAACGACTACGAGTGGAACTTCAGTGTAATAACCCCAACCACCTTCCAGCCCTGGCCCACTCGCATTTTAAACAATGTAATTACCGACAAGGACCCTGTGGCCTACCCGGCCTATTATCTCTCAGAAGACGCCTACGTTACCATTAAGGTCTTCGACATCAAGGGGCGACCCGTCGCCACCTTGCTCGACAACGCCTTCCGCAAGGGCGGGCAGAACATTAAAGAGGGCGGCTGGCGCGGTGACAACAAGTCCAACCGAAAGCTCGGCGTGGGTCTCTATTACGTCCAGATAGAGGCGAAGGCCGTGTCGAGCGGCAGGGTTATCCTCAATTCTTTCCAGAAGGTGGTCATGGCGCGTTAGGTTTCCGGGCGGGCCTCCCCCGTGGGGGTCAGAGCATGCTTTAAGGGGCGGCCTCCAGGGTTTCCGTGGGGTCAGAGCCTATGTTCAAGGGGAGCCTTCGGAGGTCAGAGCATATGCGGGTATTTACCGGCCTAAAAATGGGGTCAAAAATGGGGCCAGAGCACCGGGTTAAAGGTCAGGAAGTTAGCCCAAAGGGGGTCAGAGCCTTCCTGGAGAAGCCAAAAGCCACTTTTTTTAAAAAAATGCTCTGACCCCCAGAAAAGTTTTAATTTTCCCCTCCCATTAAACGTATTACAAGCGGAAGCAGGTTGAAATACCGCGTGGAAGGGGACATGGATGGCACGAAAACGGAGAATCCAGCAAGAAAACCTCACTTATCACATTACCTCGCGCTGCATTGAGTGGCGTTCGATGATGGACCACGACCTCTTCAAGCACCTGTTCATGGAGGTTCTTGCAAAAACGCAAAATAAATACTGGTTCGAGCTGAACGCATACCAGATTATGGACAATCATATACATCTCGTAATAAGGACGCTTCCAGATGAAGCGCCGATATCCAAAATCGTCCAATATATAAAAGCCCGTTTTGCCGAGATCTATAACAAATGGACCCGACGAATCGGCCCGTTCTGGAACGAACGATATCATGATACAATAATCGAACACGCCCGGGAACCTCGTTATTATCTCCTATGGCTGCTCTGGTATCTTGCCTTTAATCCGATAAGAAGTAAGGCAACCGACAGCCCCTTCAAATATCCCTATTCCAGCATACACGCATACGTGGATCCAGGAAAAACTCCCCCAATAAGGGTGGATTTACACAGATATTTCATGGAACTGGGAGAGAATTTAAAGGAAAGGCTGAACAGGTTTTCAATAATAGAGGATGCTTATAGAAGGCGCCTGGCCATCATTATTTAGTCAAGGTTCCACTTATGGCATAAAGGCAGGATTATCCAAAAGGGTTTTCCCTGCGGAAATCCGGTAGATACAATCGGTCGCTTCCCATCTCCTGTATCCAACCGTGCCGGAACCCGAGCCTGTGCAACTCTTCCACAACCTCGAGGAATTCCTCCTCCGAAACCGTCCTTCCCAGCCTCGCATGGCCCTCGACCCGTGGCGTCGGATGGTATTGAGACATCAGGGAAATATGGACCGAAGGCGAAAGCTCCTCGGCGATGATTCGGAGGCAGTTTTTACTGTTTTCGACATGCCCCGGTAACACCAGATGGCGAATAATAAGGCCCGATCGGGCGGTCCCATCGGGACGCAAATGCAATCCGGCGCCCTTTTGGCGAAACATCTCCCGGAGGGCTCTGACCCCCGCTACCGGATAATCCCTCACTCCGGAGTATTCCAAGGCCAAATCCGAATCCGCATACTTAAAATCAGGCAGGTAAACGTCCACAAAGCCCTCCAGGGACTCAATAGTTTCCTTTTTATCGTAAGCGTTCGTATTCATAACAACGGTATAATCTTTTCCTACAAGCCTTATCGCCTCTATTATTCCCGTCATCTGCGGGATCACATGGGATGGAGAGACGAATCCGAGGGCTCTGACCCCATTTTCATCCATAAAACCAAGTATTTCCTCAACTACTTCGGCCGGTTCCCTCATCGAACACGGAATGGCGTTGTCGCTGATCTGAAAATTCTGGCAATATATGCATTGCAGGTTGCAGTGTCCGAAAAACACATTGCATATTCCGGTTTTACCGACAAGCACCGGCTCTTCTCCCGTATGGAGGCATATCGATGAAACAGGGAGACGATTGTCGGTTTTACAAAATCCCCTCCCAAGCCTCCGGGGCGATAAACACCCCCTGGGACAAAGGTTGCATGGCGCAGCGGCCGTCTCTAACTGAACGCCTTTACACATTATGAACGCCGTTCATTGTATTTCGCATAAGATAAAAAATTCTGAAAAAATGAAAAATTTCTTGAAAATTTTAACAAACCATCCCCCTCTGGAGCGATATCGGCAAACATGGATCCTTTCACAATCGGTTTTTAATTAAAAAGTTCAATTCGCATAACATGGTTTAACCGCATTATAAAGACCGTTCAAGCTTGCCCACAAGGCGGCACGGGTGAAGTTCGGCGAAAGTATCAGACGTACAACCCATTCAGTCATGAGGTCACAATGGCAGAAGAACCCACTAGTGACGTCTCCGGTCAAAAGGACCGCGACGACCCGTCAGCGGAACTCGATATTGTCACTTTGCCCGAACTTATAGATCTTCCCATCGAGGAATTTAAAATTGAAGGGGAGATTCTGATTACCGCCAGTTCTTTTTCGCCGGGGGCATTCTGCGCGAAGAATCCATTTCTGTCCGACCGGCGATCCTAACGATTGAGCGAACAAAAGCGGCTATGATCGCAGGTTGAACATCGGCCATGCTTCCGCAGAAGCAATCCGCTTTACCTGGGCCCGCCGTGGACTCGGTCGTATCGGCAATTTTGGGCTCAAGGCGCATAGGATTTCAAGAACTTATCCTTCGCCCCCTCCCTTAGCGCCAGTTTTCATAATGGACCGTTCGACACTCACATCGTACCAGCATACCATCCGGTAAAACAACCGTAGCCACATCGTCAAATACACCTCGCCAATCTAACCCCGAAACGCACCCCATACCACAGAGGCTCCCTGCCATCAGACATTGAACCTGAAGCTGATGATATCTCCATCCTCCACCACATAATCCCTTCCCATAACATGGAATCTGCCCGCCTTCTTTACGGCCTCCTCGCTCTTCAGCTCGGAAAGGTCAATATATTTCATAACCTCCGCGCGGATAAACCCCCTCTGCATGTCCGTATGCACGGCGCCGGCCGCCTCCGGTGCGAGGGCCCCCTCCCGCACGAGCCACTGCCTGACCTCGTCATCTCCCACGGTAAAAAAGGAAATAAGTCCAAGCGAGCGCATGCAAAGCCTCGAGAGCAGATTTATCGCGGGTTCCGGTATCCCGGCCTCCCGCATGAACTCCATCCGTTCGTCGGCGGACTCCAGAGATGCGATCTCCGATTCGAGCTCCGCGGATATACGCATAATGTCTACGGCGTCGTCACGATATCTCCCGGCCAGGAAATCGACGACATCGCTCCGTGAAAGGTCCGATTCCGATACATTCAGCGCGATGATCATTTTTTTAAGCGTAATAAATGGATAACCGGATATGAGCTTTCGCACCTCTTCGTCAAGATCCAGAAGCCGCAGGGGGCGGTCCCTTTCCAGGTGTTCGCGGAAGTCCGTTAAAACCGCCTCCTCCCGCCTGGCCTGCTCTTCGGAGCCCTTCTTCCTAACTTTTTCGAGGCGCTCGAATCTTTTTTCGATGAACAAAAGGTCATGGAGAATGAGCTCGGCGTTTACCGCGTCTATATCCCGCTCTGGATTCACGCTGCCGCTTACATGATATACGGCATCGTTCGAAAAAGCGCGCACCACATGGCAGAGGGCGTCCACATCGGCGATGTCCCTGAAAACATCCCCCTCCCTGATCGCCGCCGCCTCCAGCCTCGGGAGCAGATCGATATTGACACGGGCCCGCACGGTTTTTCGGGGATTATACATTCCCGAAAGCACATCGAACCGGGGGTCGTGGATTTCCGCCACCCCCGTCACCGTTTTCAAGGAGTCGGCGGGTTGGTGGATCGACTTCATCCCCGTTAAGAGCTGGAACAGCCTTTTCTTCCCCGTCTGGGGCAAACCGATGATTCCGACCTTCATTCGTTCATTCCCCGTACTTCATGATTGAAAAACCGGCGGCCCTTTGCATACCCGTCATTTAGCGGCATCCTCCGGCAATGCCACGGAATATGGCCCCGGCCTCATGGCGGAGGCGCTGCAGGGGTCATGACGACCGCCCGGTGAAGAAAAGGCGATGCGTCACGCTTTTATCCAGATCGTAGAGTTCGTTTATATGGGGCGGCATGCCGGCATCCTTATGGATGTTTCCCTTTATGGTCTGAATCATCTCTCTAAGCAGCAACAGGTCGGATCTACGGTTCAACTGGCCGTCTTCGACAATTCTTTTAAGATAAGAAAACTGGTATTTGCGCAGATTGACCTGCAAAAAGAAACGTATGCCATATATTTTTAATATTCTTTGCAAGGGATAGCTGCCGCTTTTCGACACGAAATCCTCATAACGCTTCGAATCTATGGCCCTCGAAACCGGCTTTGCCACAGCCGGACCCGGCGCGCCGCCAGCGGCTTTACCGGCACGCCCCGCGCTTCCGCCGTGGCCGACAGGCAGACTGGCGGAGTCGAGCTCCCGTTTGAAATGTTCATCCTTCCACTCATCGGTATATTCCGCGAAGTTCTTTTCGAGAAGCCGCTCGAACTCCTCGAGCATTATCGCCTTGTTGGCAAGCTGGCCGATCATGGTATTGTTGAGGCTCCTCATAATCGGAAAAATCTCCTTCACGATCTGATGGAAGAGGTAGCGCTTCTGAAATTGCTTCTCGTATTCTATCATAAGCTCGCTCTGGAAATAGTTCTTGAGCCGGCGAACGGTGTTGATATCGGCGACTACGTATCCCTCGACCCTCGGCGTTCCCCTCGCGCTGTCCTCAGCCACAATTTCCATCGAAAAAATCCTATGCGAATTAAGCAACACCCGTATGGCCCTCCCCACAAGGTCCGCCTCTATGCCCAGTGAAGAGGTGATGTATTTGGTGAAGTCGTCGGAATGCGGAATGGCGCGCATTCCCATAAGCGCGTTCTGCTTGTTTATCTCCCGGTATATCTCTTCTGTTATATCGAGTGCCATCCCCTATCCGCCCCCGCCCGGCCTCAATGAACGGGCCGTGGAAAATAATTAAGTTTTATTATTGACACGAAAAGCGCTTTTCGGTTGTAGTAATCCCACCTGACGAACCGGGGTGTTAGCTCAGCTTGGTTAGAGTGCCTGCCTGTCACGCAGGAGGTCGCGAGTTCGAGTCTCGTACACCCCGCACGCTTAGCTGCGACAAGGGGCCCCGAAAGGGGTCCCTTGTTTATCCTCCGGTCCTCGACATCCGCCTGTTCCGGACAATCGCCATGCATCCGTCTCCGGCCTCGAGCGGATTGGCCAGCCGGTGCGCCTCCGGTTTCGCGCTTACAGCGTCCATTATAATGGCCTCCAGGGGATCGTCATCGTCGCTTAGCCTGAGTACGGTTTTAAGGTCGTACTCCACAGCAGAATGCAGGCAGGTTTTCAGCATCCCATCGCATGTCAGACGCAGTCTGTTGCAGCGCGAACAGAATTTATGGGTCATGGGGGGGATAACCCCTATTCCTATCCTCCCGAAGCGCCCGGAGAGATCATACATCATCGCAACATTCGTATCGTTATCGCCGCTTCGAACGAGGTTTCCCATAGAGCCCAGATGCTCCACGAGCCTGTCCGAGGGGACGAAACGGGAGGTCTCGTACTCATCCCCGAAGGGCATGCGCTCGATGAATCTCAAAGTGACGTTTTTCCCGGCGAAGAACTCGATAAATTCGCCAAGTTCGTCGAGAGAGCCTTCATGAAGCACAATGTTTATCTTTACATCGAAAAAACGCCGCTCTATCGCGTGCGTAATATTCGAGATCACCCTATCGAACTCGTCCCGCCCTGTTATCGCACGGTATCTCTCCGCCGACAGAGTGTCCAGGCTGATATTAAGCTTTCGAACGCCATGGCGTTCCAGATCATCGAGCGCCTCATCCAGCAGAATCCCGTTTGTCGTAAGGCAGAGCTCAAGGTGTGGATGGCTTCGGGAGGTCTCTTCGACAATCCCCATAAATCCCCTCCTTACGAGGGGCTCACCGCCTGTAAAACGGACCTTGCGAACGCCCAGGCGCGCGAAAATACCGATAAGGCGCGCAAATTCCTCTATCCGTAACACCTCATCGTGCGGCAGAAACTCCACGCCTCCGGGCGGCATGCAGTAAACACAGCGCAGATTGCATTTATCCGTCACCGAAACGCGCAGATAATCCAGCCTGCGGTTAAAAGAATCGGTCAGCATTCATTTTTTCCTGTTAATGCTTAAAGCCTAAAGGCTCATTCGTCGCTGTCAACAAATCTACCACCAAAACGCGATAATTCAAAGCGGGCGTTAAAAACCGTCCCTGCCCGCGCCTTGGCCTACAAAATTTTGCCTGAATCGCGCGTTCCCCGGCTCGAGAAGCCTCGCCTTCGAATACATCGCGGTGGATTCGTCCGTTCTGCCGAAAACCTCGTAGATAATTCCCAGATTGTTATATGCCGCGGCCATATTCGCGTCCTCCCTCAGCGCCTCGAGAAACAGGTTGCGCGCCTCGTTGAAGCGCCCACCCAGGGCCAGCTCCACTCCTTTTTTATTGATGATGGCCGCCGGAGATGTCGGGCGCGGGACGGCGAGATATTTGATGATGTCGGTAGCCCGAAGGCTTGCCCCCTCCAGTCCGCCGTTTGCATCTTGCCGCCCGGCATCGGGAACGAAAAGCCGCGCCGGGCTTGCGCGATACTCGACCCTAAGCGCGTGATATCGATAGCATGAAATACAGAGGATGGCAAGAGTCATCACAAGCGCCGCGCTAAAGGGGCGGGCGGAGCGGTTCAACGAAACTTTCGATCGCTTTTGCACAGTTCAGTATCTTCTTTTCCTCAAAATGGCCCGCCATGATCTGCAGGCCTATCGGAAGGCCGGCCTCGTCGAGGCCTATGGGAACGCTCATTCCTGGAATCGCCGCCAGGTTCGCCGAAATGGTAAGCAGGTCCGATATATACATCGCCAGAGGGTCGTTCACCTTTTCTCCAATGGCGAACGCCGTCCCGGTGGCGACCGGGCTCAGGATGCAATCGACTTTGTCGAAGGCCTTGTTGAAATCATCTATTACCAGAGTGCGTCCCTTGAGCGCCTTGAGATAATACGCGTCGTAATATCCCGAGCTGAGCGCATAGGTCCCCAGTATTATCCTTCGTTTCACCTCTTTCCCGAAACTCTCGCTTCGCGCCCTTAGGTAGAGCTCGGAAAGCGACTCCGCCCCGGAGGGACGATATCCATACGCTATGCCGTCATAGCGCGCAAGGTTCGAGGAGGCCTCGGCCGTGGCTATGAGATAGAAAATGGGTATCGCATATTCCGTATATTTCAATGAGATCGGCTCGATCTTCGCCCCCCTCTTCTCCAGCTCACCGGCCACCTTCATCACCGCGTCCTTCACGCATGGCGCGACCCCATGGAAATATTCCCCGGGGAGGCCGATCACCATGCCACGGACTTCCCCGTCCAGGCCACCGGGGGCAAAATCGACCGGGCGTTCTATCGACGTGGAGTCGGCGCTGTCCCCGCCCGAAATCGCTCCCAGCATGAGCGCAGTGTCATCCACCGAACGCCCGAATACGCCTATCTGGTCCAACGACGACGCGAAGGATACCAGCCCGAAGCGGGAAACCCTCCCGTAGGTGGGCTTAATGCCGACAACCCCGCAAAATGACGCAGGCTGGCGTATCGAGCCCCCGGTGTCCGAACCGAGGGCGAGCGGGGCCAGCAGGGCGGAAACCGCCGCCGCCGAGCCCCCGGAGCTGCCGCCCGGAACCCGGTCGGTATTGTGGGGATTTCTGGTAACTCCGAAATGGGAGGTTTCGGTGGTCGAGCCCATCGCGAATTCATCCATGTTCGTCTTGCCCAGGGTCACGAAGCCCTGTTCCCGGAGTTTGCGGTACGCGGTAGCGTCGTAAGACGGCACGAAGTCGCCAAGGGCCAGGGATCCGCAGGTCGTGCGCAGCCCCTTGGTGCAGATATTGTCCTTTATGGCGACGGGAACGCCGTCGAATGCCGAAAGGGCCTCCCCTTTCGCCCGGCGCCCATCGGACTCGGCCGCCTCCTCGAGCGCGCGCTCTCCATCGACCGTAATATAGGCATTGATCGAGGGGTTGATAGATTCTATGCGGTCCAGGTATTCCCTGGCGATCTCGACAGCCGACACCTCCCCGCCCGAAAGCAGTTCGGAAAGCTCGGCGGCGCTTTTTTCAACCAGCATACGTCTCCTCCATGGCCCGCGGGGCCCGATGAGAAATGGTATGTCAGCGCCTCCCTCAAGGGTCAATAATTTTTTTGCCGGACGGCGCAGCCCTTTTAATTATTATTGACTAAAAGCGCGGCCTGACCTATCTTCAAGCCACGATGGTGACATACGGTCGCCATTTTCTTTACCAGTCCATTCACAGATATCCAGTAAAACCGGGAGCGAATCCGCGCCATGTTGAACAGAAAGTCCAAATCTATATTTACCCTTGCCGCCTCTATTGTCCTCATTTTCGGATGCTTCAGCAGAACCGACGGAGTAAAACAGACGGATATCAAGCCCCTTGTCGGGGTATTTCTGTCCAAGCACGTCCAGTATGACCACTTCGACCGCGAGCTTTCCAGAAAGACCATGGGCAATCTGCTAAACCTCATTGACCCCGGAAAATACTATTTTTATAAAAGCGATATAGCTTCCTTTGCGGCCTACGAAGACCGCATCGGGGAGTACATCGAAAGCGGAAAACTCGGTTTCATCACGGAGATATTCACGGCATATAAAAAGCGCCATGACGAAAGCATGGGCATTATAAACGAGCTGTTAAAGCGCGATTACGACTTCAACAGGGACGAGTACATCGCCGTCGACCGCGAAAAGACTGAATACGCCATCGACGGCGCCGATATGCGCGAACGATGGAGAAAGAACATCAAACTCCAGCTTCTCAATTACCTTACGACCGTAAAGGACGTAAACGAAGCGAAGGACAAACTGCGCAATAAATTCCGTCTGAACAAAAAACGGGTCGACGAAATCAACGAATCGAAAATGATTTCCATATTCGTCAATGCCTTTTCCACCGCGCTCGATCCTCACTCGAATTATCTGACGCAGGAGGAGCACGAGGATTTCATGATCCAGACAAAGCTCAAACTCGAGGGGATCGGGGTGATACTCCGCTCGGAGGACGGCTTTGCCCTCGTCGAATCCATCATACCGGGAGGACCGGCCGCAAAGCTCCCCGCCGCCATGCAGCTCAAGCCCAACGATAAAATCGTGGCCGTGGCCCAGAAGGACGGTGAGCCCGTGGACGTTATCGACATGGATCTTCGCGACGTCGTCAATCTCATCCGGGGCAAATCCGGCACCATGGTCCGGCTTACAATCTTCAGAAAAGCCGACGAGAGCCAGAAACCCGTCCGCATGCAGGTGCCGATCGTTCGAGAGGAGATCAAGCTCGAGGACCGGGCGGCCAAATCGGACATTTTTATCATGAAAAAGGACGGCAAAGAGGTTAAAATCGGTTACATCAAGCTGCCCACCTTCTATCTCGATTTCGACGCAGCCCAAAAGAACGATCCCGCCGGCAAGAGCTCCTCGATTGACGTTATACGCGAGATCAACAAACTCAAAAACCTCGACATCGGCGCCATGATCATCGATCTGCGTGGAAACCCCGGAGGCGCGCTTACCGAGGCCGTCAATGTCGCCGGGCTCTTCATAGACCAGGGCCCGGTTGTCAAAATCGTCTATCGCTCGCGACGCATGGAGGTCCTAAGCGACGACGACCCCGGCATCTATTACGACGGCCCCCTGGTCGTGCTCATCGACAGGTTCAGCGCAAGCGCCTCGGAGATTTTCGCCGGCGCCATAAAGGACTATCGCAGGGGCATTGTCATAGGCCCCACGGCGACCTTCGGCAAGGGCTCCGTACAGGAATACAACCAGCTTCCCTCCAAAAAGGGGGCCGTAAAGATTACTACAGCCCTCTTCTATCAACCTGGAGGAACCTCGAACCAGCTTACCGGAGTGGCGCCGGACATAACGATACCGGATATCAGCGCGGCCTGGGACATAGGCGAGGAGAAGCTTCGCCACCCATTGAAATGGGAGAAAATCCCCAGCGCCAACTTTATCCCATATCGAAACTATCTTAACAGGGACATGCTCGGCGCCCTTCAGGAGCAATCCCGAAAAAGAATCTCCGGTATGCGCGAATTCACCGAGCTCAACGAGAAGATCGCCTCCCTCAAAAAGCTTATCGCCACCAGGGAAATCAGCCTCAAGGAAGAGTCCACCATCGAGAAGCACAAGGTGCGCGACATGGAAAAACAGATGAAAAGGGAAAACGATAACAGGGTGATCGATATAAAAAACGATCTGTTTTTAAGGGAAGCCTTCAATATCGCGGCCGAGTATATGGAAACACTCAGGTAGCCTATCGCCCGGTTTCGCGGCACTCGACCCATTAATTTCGCCGGGCTTGGCGTGGGCAGGGCCTGGAACGCTTATTTTAAATTGAATATAATAATATGCTTGCCATACGGCGGCATTTATCGAACGTGGTAATCTCTCAGGCAATACCGTTCCGTTCCGTGCGCAAATTACGCGTCGGACATGTTCTTCTGCGGAGGCCGCGATGTTACACAAACTGTCCGAGCTCGAACCCTATCTCAATGAACACCGCATCCGGTGCAGGCTCGTCATTCCCGCGGCGAAGGACACAAACGTGTTCAACGCGGCCATCGCCGCTCACGAAAGCGGAATCGTCGACATCACGCTCATCGGCGACGAACACTCGATCCGACGGCTTGCGGAGGAAAACAACTACGACCTTTCCGACATGAGAATCATAAACCAGGAGAACCCGGCCGAGGCCGCGGTTCAATCCGTCAGAATGGTAAAGGACGGCAGTGCGGAAATCATAATGAACGGAGAGGAGAGCTATTACGGGGCCACCATGATCCTCAGGCAAATAGACGACCGCCGGCGCGGCATCCGCAAGGGCTCCATTATGTCCCACATGGCCATATTCGAGGTCGAGCGTTACCACAAACTGATCGCCGTCACCGACACCGTACTGAACGTAGCCCCCGATTTGTCCACCAAGGCCGGCATCGCCCATAACGCCGTGTTCTTCATGCGGAGGCTCGGGACCGAGATCCCAAAAGTGGCGGTCCTTGCCGCAATCGAGATGGTCAACGAGGCCATGCCGGCCACCATGCACGCCGGGCTTCTCTCGAAGATGGCCCAGCGCGGCCAGATCAAAAATTGCGTTATCGACGGACCCCTCGCTTTCGACAACGCCATATCCTTTGATAGCGCGCAACAGAAGGGCATCGTAAGCGAAGTGGCGGGCGACCCCGACATCCTGCTTGCCCCCGACATCGAGACCGCCAACATCCTGTATCAATCCTTCGTATTTTTTGCCAATGCCCGTGTGGCCTCCGTTGTCCTGGGAGCGTCGGCCCCCATAGTATTCACTTCAAAGCTCGATACGGACGAAACCCGCATAGCGAGTATTCTCCTCGCCGCCGCCGCATACGTCCCTATAAGCTATCGCTGAAAACTCAAAAGGAGGCCCCAATGAGCGAACCGGGAACCGCCAACCGCGTCAAGACCATCGCCGACCTTTACGCCTTTGCCGGAAGGGGGGGCAAGCTCAAAAAGCTCGTCGTCGCCGCGGCGCAGGACGAGCATGTCCTCGACGCCGTAGTCAAGGCCCGGGAGAAGGGCATAGTGGAGCCTATTCTGGTCGGCATTAAAAAAAAGATCCTCGAGCTCGCGGGCGAACACCATTTCAACCTCGACGGTGTTCGAATCATCGACGAGGAGGATAACATCCGGGCCGCTGAAATCTCGGTTCATCTTGTCCGCGACGGCGAGGCCGACATTCTCATGAAAGGGCTTCTCGATACGGCCACATACCTGCGTCCTGTCCTCGACAAGTCCAACGGGCTGCGGAGGGGTGAGGCCCTTTCCTCGATCGGACTCTTCGAGTTGACCAATTACCACAAGCTCTTCGTTCTTACCGACGGGGGCCTTAATATCGCGCCCGATCTCAAAATGAAAATGGCCATAATAAAAAACGCCGTGTTCTTCATGCGCAGGCTTGGAGTGGAGATTCCCAAAGTCGCCGTTTTGGGGGCCTTCGAGCTTGTAAACATCAACATGATAGCCACTACCGACGCCGCTCTGCTCTCCATGATGTCACAGCGCGGACAGATCCGCAATTGCGTCATCGACGGACCCCTTTCTTTCGACAACGCCATCTCCAAGAAGAGCGCCGAGTTCAAGGGAATATTCAACGAGGTCGCCGGCGACGCCGATATACTCCTGGCCCCCAACATCGAATCGGGAAACGCCATGTACAAGTCCTTCGTCTATTTCGCGGGGGCCTCCCCGGCCAGCATGCTTCTCGGCGCTTCCGCCCCCATCGTCCTCACCTCCCGCGCCGACTCGGAGGCCATCAAGCTCAACAGCATCGCCCTGGCCGCAAGCATAGACCTTTCCGACAAAACGGGCTGAATCGCGGCAATAGCCTGAATTATCTCCGCTAAAGAGGGAAATGAACGCCATGCCAGAACCGAGAATACTCGCGATAAATCCCGGATCGACTTCGACAAAAATCGCCGTTTTCGAGGGCGAAAGCCCCCTTTTCGAAAAAAATATAAAGCACTCAACCGAAAAGCTTTCAGAATTCGCCGATATGGCGGAACAGTACCACTTTCGAAAGGAATTGATACTCAAGGAGCTCGCCTCGGCCGGCATCGACCCTTCCTCCATCGCGGCGATAGTGGCCAGGGGCGGTTTGCTGAAACCAATCCCCTCGGGGGTATATTCTATAAATGAACCGCTCCTAAGGGACCTGCGCGAAGGCATTCGAATCTCGCAGCACGCCAGCAACCTCGCCGGACTTATAGCATTCGACATCGCGCGCACACTCCCCGAAACGACCGCCTATGTCGCCGACCCGCCGGTAGTCGACGAGTTGGACGATGTGGCGCGCATAACCGGACATCCGCTTTTTGTCCGAAAAACGCGATTTCACGCCCTCAACCAGAAGGCCGTAGCGAGAAAATACGCACGCTCTGTGGATCGTCCGTATAAGGAGCTAAGCCTTATCGTCGCCCACATGGGAGGCGGAATTTCCGTTGGCGCGCACCGCAAGGGCCTGATAGTCGACGTGAACGACGCGCTCGACGGCGATGGCCCCTTCACTCCCGAGAGAAGCGGAACGCTTCCGGCCGGAGACCTGGCCCGCCTATGCTTCAGCGGCAAATACCCCCACGACGAGATCAGAAAAATGCTCACCGGCAAAGGCGGCCTTACCGCCTACCTGGGGACAAACGACGTGCGCGAGGTCGAGAAGCGAATAGCCGAAGGCGACGATCATGCCCGGCTTGTAATGGACGCCATGATCTACCAGATCTCTAAAGAAATCGGAGCCATGTCCACAGTCCTTGAGGGCGATGTGGACGCGATCATCCTCACCGGAGGCATGGCGCACAGCGCCCGTATAACGGAGGCCATCGGCCGGCGTGTCGGGAAAATCGCCCCATTGAGCGTCTATCCCGGGGAGGACGAGATGGAGGCCCTGGCCCTCAATGGGCTCTATGTATTGCGCGGAGAGATCAGGGCCAAGGAGTACCTGTAGCCGCTAGGTATTCCGCGACTTCGCCAAAGGCCGCGCCGGATTCCGTGATAAACGGATCGATGCCGCCGCGCATGAGGCGGACGCGAAGGGAATCGAGTTCAACCGTCATGGAGCGGTCCAGCGTATCGCGCAGAAAAACCACCATCCCGACTCCATGGTTTTTAAGATCCCGGTACAGCAGGTTAAAGCGCTCATCCGCCGGCCGAAGCGACGGACACAGAGGCCTGTAGCTTAGGGCATCGAGCATCTCGTAATACAGGCCTCTTGAGCCCGCATTGTGCGAGATATCGAACTGGCGCCTCCCGTTGCAGCTGTCATCCTCCACCACAACGCATCCCGCGCGTTCCATCTCATCGAGCGCGCCCGCGCTACGGATAAAACCCGCCCTAACGAGAACCGTATTCGTTGGCGGAGGCGTTTCGGCCGAAGGAAGGCCGTTCAGGGCCTCCAGAATGCCTGCAAGATGGTCGGTAACGGTTTCCGGCGGAAGAGCGCTGATTGCCTCGAAGATATACATCAACTCCATCTGGGAAAGCCGCTTCCATCTGGACTGCCTGAGCGAGGATATGCCGCGCGCCAGCCTGCGCACGGCGTCATAAAGCTCCACCGAGCGGGCCAGCCCGTCCGGACACAGCCGATCGATCCCCTCGATCCCCAGGGCATGGAGAAGCGCGTCCAGGGAGCCATGAAGCTCCACGGCGGCATCTTCACCGTAGCCGCGCGGCAGGGCAAATGGCAGAACCCTCCCCTCAAAGCGTTCGAGAACGTTCTCGCAGGCCGAACATCCCGTGGGAACAATAACACGCTCGCAGAATTCAAGGGCCTCTTCGATCGCCTCTCCCAAAGCCTGCGGTCCGCCGATTGTTTTCCCGAGGGCCTTTACCCTGAGGACCGTAATTCCAAACGCTGCAAGAATATCCTGCGGAACGGCGTCGCATACCGTACACACAAGCCTGTTCCCCGTTCTCTCCGCGTGGCCCCTCGCGATCAAATCGCTGTCGCCAAGCATTTCCCGCAGCGAATCAAGAATCTGTTCCATTTCCCCCTTCATCATTCGCCGCCACACCTGCCAATTTCCCTTTGCCCCGACGCCTCATAAAAAGGATCATCTCAGAGTCGGGTCATCGGTCAAATATAAATTAGGGCTTTTTATGGCTGCTTTTACCCGGCGGTAATATACGCCGCCTTTTTAGGCGCTGAAAATTAACGGAATATCGATGAAAATGATTTGATGAAAATCGATGTTTTAACGACACTGCAGACGGCCCCTATGGGCCGCCACCTCATTCGCCCAGGAGCAGGCAATGCCTCAGTCAGCGCGTAAAAAGCCCCGAACCGGCCCGTACCTTTCCATCCTTCTTCCCCTGTACAACGAGGAGGAGAACATAAGGCCCCAGTACGAGGAAATTACCGCGGCCGTCGATGCCCTTAATATCGGTTATGAGATAATATTTGTCGATGACGGAAGCACCGACCGCTCGTTCGAAATACTCGAGTCCATAGCCAGGCGCGACAGGCGCGTCAAGCTCATCCAGTTTCGGCGCAATTTCGGACAGACGGCCGCCATGGCGGCCGGAATCGACCACTCCGGGGGGGAGATACTAATTTTTATGGACTCCGATCTCCAGAACGATCCCCGCGACATCGGACGCCTGCTTGAAAAGATCGAGGAGGGCTACGACGTAGTCAGCGGCTGGCGCAAGAACAGGAAGGACAACCTGTTCGTACGGACCATCCCTTCCAGGATCGCGAACCGCCTTATAGCCCGTGTAAGCGGGGTACGACTGCACGATCTTGGCTGTTCTTTGAAGGCGTACCGCGGAGAGGTGCTACGGCAGGTCAAGCTGTACGGCGAGATGCACCGCTTTATCCCGGTCCACGCCTCATGGGTGGGGGCGTCGATAACCGAAATCCCCGTAAATCACAATCCCCGTCTGCATGGCAAATCCAAATACGGGATAATCCGGACCTTCAAGGTCATCCTCGACCTCTTTACAGTGAAGTTCATGGGTTCCTTCGCCACCAAGCCCATATATGTTTTCGGCGGCGCCGGCATAGTTCTGTTGGCGGCCAGCCTTCTAAGCGGCGGCGCGGTGGTTCTAATGAAGCTTTTTCTGCGTCACAGCATGATTCGAAATCCGCTTCTCCTTCTCACGGTAATGTTCATCATCCTGAGCGCCATGTTCATAATGCTGGGCCTGCTCGCCGAGATCTCTATCCGGACCTATCACGAATCCCAGTCCATGTCTCCTTATCGCGTGCGAAAAAAAGTGAACTTCCCTTGAGAGGAAAACCGCGGTAAATCAAAGCCTGTTCCCGCGCCATGCGCAAACAAAAAGAGGGGCCTTTCGGCCCCTCTCCGCTTTTCCTAAACTATCGGCTTAATACATTCCGCCCATTCCGCCTCCGGGAGGCATAGGGGGCATACCCTTGTTCTCCTCGGGCTTGTCGGTAACCAGCACCTCGGTAGTGGCGAGCATGCTTGCCACCGAAGCCGCGTTCTGCAGCGCCGAGCGGACCACCTTGGCCGGGTCTATAATGCCCGCCTTCATGAGGTCTTCCCAGACCAGGGTCGAGGCGTTGAATCCTATGCCCTGCTTCTCGCCCTTCGCCTTTTCGACGATGACGGAACCCTCCGAGCCAGCGTTGTTCGCAATCTGCCTCATCGGTTCCTCTATGGCCTTCGAAACGATTTCGGCCCCTATCTTCTCGTCGCCCTCGAGCTTCCCAAGGAGCGCGTTAACGGCCTTCTGCGCGTAAAGCAGCGTAAGTCCGCCGCCGGGGACAATGCCTTCCTCGACCGCCGAACGGGTAGCCGACAGGGCGTCCTCGACTCGCGCCTTCTTCTCCTTAAGTTCGACCTCCGTCGCGGCGCCCACGTTGATTACCGCAACGCCGCCGGCAAGTTTGGCCAGACGCTCCTGGAGCTTTTCCTTGTCGTATTCGGAGGTGGTTTCCTCTATCTGCTTCTTGATTACGTTGATGCGCCCCTGGACCTCTTTCTGGTTTCCACCGCCCTCTATGATCGTGGTGTTCTCCTTGTCCACAATGATCTTCTTCGCCTTGCCGAGCATGTCAACCGTGGTGTTCTCGAGCTTCAGGCCAAGGTCCTCTGAAACTACCTGTCCCGCCGTAAGCACCGCTATGTCCTCCAGCATCGCCTTGCGCCTGTCACCGAAACCCGGCGCCTTGACGGCGACGCAGCTTATGGTCTTGCGAAGGGTGTTCACCACTATTGTGGCAAGCGCCTCCCCCTCCACCTCTTCGGCGATTATAAGAAGGGGCTTTCCGGCCTGGGCGACCTTTTCGAGAACGGGGAGAAGGTCCTTCATGGTCGCAATCTTTTTATCGTGAATCAGAATGTACGCGTTCTCGAGCACCGCTTCCATGTTTTCCGGATCGTTGACCATATAGGGGGAGATGTAGCCCCGGTCGAACTGCATCCCCTCGACCACTTCGAGGTTGGTGGTGATCGATTTGGCCTCTTCGACGGTGATTACGCCATCCTTGCCGACCTTTTCCATGGATTCCGCGATAAGATCGCCTATTTCGACGTCGTTATTGGCCGATATCGACGCAACCTGCGCGATCTCCTTTTTATCCTTGATCTCGCGCGCGGTATCCGCGATGAACTTTACGGTCGCTTCGACGGCCTTGTCCATTCCGCGCTTAAGACCCATAGGGTTCGCGCCGGCGGTAACGTTCTTCAGCGCCTCGCGATAGATGGAGGCCGCGAGTATGGTGGCGGTAGTGGTGCCGTCTCCGGCCACGTCGTTCGTTTTGGTGGCGACTTCCTTCACCATCTGGGCTCCCATGTTCTCGAAGCTGTCTTCCAGCTCGATCTCCTTTGCCACGGTAACGCCGTCCTTGGTTATTGTCGGGGAACCGAACTTCTTGTCGATAACGACATTCCGTCCACGGGGCCCCAGCGTAACGGTGACCGCGTTGCTGAGCTTCAACACCCCTTCGAGGATGGAACGCCGTGCTTCTTCGTTGTACTGCAACAGTTTAGCCATGTTAAACCTTCCTCTCGCGTGATAAAATTATTCAAGAATGGCAAGGATATCGTTTTCACGTACGATGAGATATTCCTTGTCATTGTGTTTAACCTCGGTGCCTGCGTATTTACCGTACAGCACTACATCACCGGGCTTTACATCCAGGGGAACGAGCTTGCCGTCTTCATAACGGCCTTTTCCGACGGAAATTACCTTGCCCTGCTGGGGCTTTTCCTTTGCCGTATCCGGGATAAAAAGGGCGCCTTGCTTCTGAAGCTCCTCCTCTATCACCTCGATAAGGACACGATCTCCCAATGGTTTGATAGCCACGATACTCCTCCTAATCGTTAATTGTTTTAGTAGACCGATGTAAACCCGGAGGGTCCCCTCGCCGCCTCGGCGGTTTTGGAGCCGGCGAACCGGAACTCCCGTCCCGTTTACACCAATCTATTGTTTCCGAACATACTTCCCGCGTCAGCGCAATTCCCAGCAGACGAACGGCCCATTGGACTGGCTTATTGGCTTTGGGGGATATACATCGAGCTGTTCTGACAACTTACGCTATTCTGACCGTCCATTGATGTCAAGATAATTATTAGCACTCATTTAGTCGAGTGCTAATAATTTATTAATATGCGATTTGGCCCGCTCAATCAAGCGTAATTAGGGATAATTAGAGGCATTTATCCTTAAATATGGATCAAAACAATGATTTTCGCTATGTTTTTCAAATTGAGGAAATATTTTCCTTGCATAAATCGATTCAAAGGCGGAAATCCTCTGTAAAACGAACATCTATTCTATCCACCATGTCCCGAAAAACCAGAAGCTTGAGCATGGACCTTCCTGGATTGCTCAGCGTAAATGTATAGCCCCTGCGTCCATAACGCTCGACGAGCCGTATAATCGCCTGAAGTCCGCAATCGTCGATAATATCAACCCTTGAGAAATCCAGTACGATATGGCGCCTTGCGCCTTTTTTAAGCTTTTCGGCCAGCTCGTCATAATACGATCCATTGTTAAGGACAATCGCCTCGTCCAACTCGATCGTAAACGCGTTTTTGTCGAGCGTCTCACGCATGATGGGAATAATCCGATCTTCCGCCCCTTTTTTCCAGGAGGCGGACGTTCTCTATGACCATTTCCTTGTCGACGGCCTTGCACATATCATACATGGTCAGCGCCGCAACCGCAACCGCAGTCAGCGCCTCCATCTCCGCCCCGGTCCTGCCCTCCATCTTCACCTCGGACTCAATCCGGACACCCCCTTCTTCCTCGTCCACAGAGATACGAACATCGATATAGTGAAGCATCAGCGGATGGCAGAGCGGAATGAGGGAGGAGGTGTTCTTCGCCGCCATGATTCCGGCAAGCCTCGAGGCCTCGAACACGTTTCCTTTGGGAAGGAGGTTTCCGGCGATACTCCTTATGGTTTCCCGGCCCATCCTCACAAAACCGCCGGCACGGGCGCTCCTGGCGGTCACCGCCTTCGGCGAGACATCCACCATCCGCGCGCGGCCATCGGAGCCGTAATGGCTGAAATCCGCCATATTCAGTATTTATGGTCCTGGATAAACTGTATGACGAAGCTCAATATCCCCGAAAGGATGTAGATGGAGATCACCACGAACACGGCCCATTGCTTTAAAAAAACTATTAGAAGCACGATAATCGCGAAGAAAAGCGCGAGCCTGACCCTGTTATAACTCTTGAGAAGAGAGGCCTGCGGTTTGGAATATTTAAAGGTCGAGACCATTAAAAGCGCAACGATCACGAAGAAGGCTACAAACAATGGGCGTGGAATGTCGTCTCCGTGAAAACAGACCGGCACGAGCGCTATGATGATGCCGGCCACCGGGGACGGCAGGCCGCTAAAGGAGTTGGTCACATGGTTTACATTGAATCGGGCAAGACGGTACGCGGCGCAGATCGGGAATATGGAGGCGACAAAAATGCCAAGATCCACCGATTTTCCGAAAACGGGCACGAACATGCCGGAAAGATAAGCCTGATAGGCCAGGTATCCCGGGGCGACCCCGAAGGTCACACAATCGGCGAGAGAATCGAGTTCCGCGCCGATGGCGCTGTCCACCTTCAGGGCGCGGGCGAGCGGGCCATCCAGGCCGTCGAGAAGCGCTGCCCCCATTATCAACAGGCCCGCTATCAGGCAGCCCTGTGGGGTGCGAGTGCTCGCAAATATCACGGAAATAAAACCGCAGAGTAGGTTCCCCATCGTCAGGGAATTGGGCATCCACGCAAGGTTCATGGCATCCCTTTCATTAGTGTGACATGGTCGGCCGCCCCCCTCGCCCGAAAAATTCCGGGAAAAGCCGGGGGATAATCAAACAAGATGTGCGCTTTACAGAGGAAAGCAGGTTTGGCCGCCTGTCAATGAAAAAAAGCCTCCGGCTCGCCCCTACGCCTCAGAAGATCTCCCTCATGTATGAATAGAACTCCGCGTGCGAGGGGAAGACCCTGTCCGCGGTTTCGAGGTAAACTGGGGCCAGGGTGGTGGCTATGGCGAAACAGCGAAGCCCGGCGGCCCTGGCCGAACTAATGCCGAGAGGCGCGTTTTCCACGACGAGCGCCTTTTCCGGCGGGAAGCCAACATCATGCAGACCCTTTAGATAAGGCTCCGGGTGGGGTTTGCCGTTTTCAATGTCATCGACGGTAATCACGCTCCTGAAAAGCCCCATAAGCCCTGCGGGAAGCACATGGCCGACCGATCTTCTAAGCGAGCCCGTCACCAGACCAAGCACGACCCCTTTCCCGGCAAGGTATACGAGCATCTCCTCCATCCCGGGGAAGACATCGATTGGGCGTCGTTCGAAGAGCTCGTGCTTCCTTTCCTGAAGCAGCCTCATCTCATCCGGGGCGGGGACCCTCCCCCCCTTCGAGCGAAAGATATCGACGATTGAATCGATCCCCGACATTCCCTCCCTCAGGAAGATATCCTCCGCGGAGAGGCTGACTCCGTGTTCCGCGAACACGCGTATCCAGCAATCCGCATGGTGTCTCATGGAGTCTACGATGACCCCATCCATATCGAAAAGGATGGCGCCAAATCCGCCCTCTCGGGCCTTTTCAGCTACCTGCACTGTTCTTCCAGGCCGGAGATTTTTTCGCGTTCGTTTTCCGACTTGCGCAGCATCTCCCCGCGCCATTCGGGCGGCCCGGCCCCAAGGGCCTCCGCCATTGCGCTAAGACGCAGCGAATGGTTCATTTCATGCAGACGCAGGCGCCGCTCATGAAGCGAACCGCATTCGTAGGGCCCGCCCTCGCCGACGCCCCGCATCGCCTTTTCGGCCTCTTTTGTATAGTAAGCGGCGAGCTCCTTTTTCATCCGTTCATACATCACGGGATTTATCATCCGGTGTAGATCTATTCCCGCCAGCTCCGAGGGGTCTCGCTGCAGCATTTTTTGAAGCTCCTCGCGGGCCTCCTCGTATCGGTTCTCGTTCATCAGGCGGACAAACGCGTCCTGATAGGTTTCCCGAAAGCTTTGGGAAATGAGGAAACCCACCAGTACCGATGTAAGGGCCATGCCGATGGCGAAGGCCGTGCGGAACCTCTTGCGGAACCGGTAATACAGGATGACCGCCGGGATCAGAATATAAAATATTACCCTGGTGAGAGATTGCCATTTTTCCATAACTTGCCCGGTTTACTGTCGCGTCAATTTAGCGGCGATCGCCCTTTTTTCCCTGTGACGCGCCAGCGCGAGTTCTATTAACCTGTCTATAAGGGCCCGGTATTCCAGGCCGGCGGCTCCCCACAGCTTCGGGTACATGCTGATCGAGGTGAAGCCGGGAATGGTGTTTATTTCGTTGAGATAGTAATTTTTACCGCCCTTTTCCAGAAAAAAGTCCACACGCGCCATCCCGGTACAGCAAAGCGCCCGATATCCGCGGACCGCCGTGTCGCGTATGGAGTCCGAAAGCCCCTCCTCCAGGTCGGCGGGGACCCTAAGATCGGCCCCCTCGGGGTCTATGTACTTGGCCTCATACGAATAAAACTCATGGCGCGGTATCACCTCGCCCAGCGGGGACGAGGCCGCGTCTTCGTTTCCCAGCACGGAGCACTCTATCTCACGGCAATCGACCGCCTTTTCCATCATTATCCTCGTGTCGAAGTCAAAGGCCCTCTCGACCGCCTCGCCAAGAGCGGCCCTCTCCTTGACCTTTCGCACGCCGACCGAGGAGCCCGCGTTCACCGGTTTTACGAAAAGGGGAAGCCCGAGCTCCGAAATGGCGCGTTCGGCTATGCTCGCCGCGCCGCCCTCCCACTCGCGTCTGTTAACGGTTATCCAGGGGACGACGCGTATTCCCGCGTCGCGAAGCAGGCGTTTGGCCGCGTCCTTGTCCATTCCAACGGCCGAGCCTATAACGTCGGCGCCCACATAGGGCACCATCGCAAGCTCCAGCAGCCCCTGGAGCGTGCCGTCCTCGCCAAAGGTCCCGTGAAGGACCGGAAACACCAGGTCCACATACCGCCGGCCGCCGGACTCGATGTCGTACAGCCACAGCCTTCCATCATTTTCGAAATGGTTTACAAGCCACAGGCCGTTCTTTTTTATATCGAGGACCTTTCCGAAGTCCCGGTCCTCCATTATCCTTGCGGGTTCTTGGGGATACCACCTTCCGTCATAGTCTATGCCTATGGCGAGTACATCATATCTGGAGCGGTCGATCGCCGAATACACCGAGGCCGCGGAACAACGCGACACCTCGTGTTCGCCCGAACGCCCGCCATAGAGAATGCCGACCCGCGTCATTAATCGTCACTCCAGAAACTCGGCGTGGATGACCTTGGAGGCCAGCTCCATGTACTTGGCGTCGACCACGCACGAGATGCCGATCTCAGAGGTCGATATCATATCGATATTCACCCCGTGGTCGGCGAGCGCCTTGAATACACGGGCGGCCACCCCGTAGCCGGACATCATCCCCACGCCAATCGCGGACACAATGGCAATGTCCTCTTTATAATCCACCTTGGTTCCGCCAAGCTCCTCCCTCAAATCCTCGCATATCTCGAGCGCCTTTTTAAGATCGCTCTTAAGCACCGTTAGCGAGATCGAGGCGATGCCGTCGTGCCCCGTGGACTGAACGATCATGTTCACCGAAATCCTGTTTTCCCCGAGCTTCCCGAAAAGAGCGGCGGCTATTCCGGGGCGGTCGGGGATGTTGCGAATGGTTAACTTTGCCTCGTCGGCCTTGTGAGTTACGCCGCTTATAACGAATTTTTCCATCATCTCTTCCATTGGCATGACGATTGTCCCCTCTTCATTATTTAGGCTGGACCGAACGTGCAGCCGCACGTTGTATTTCTTGGCGAACTCCACGGATCTTGGATGCAGCACCTTCGCGCCAAGCCTTGCAAGCTCCAGCATCTCGTCGTAGCTGATCTCCGGAAGCTTGCGTGGGTTCTGTATTACCCGCGGGTCCGCGGTGCACACTCCGTCCACGTCCGTATAGATCTCGCAGTTCCTTGTCTTAAGGGCCGCGGCGAGCGCCACCGCGGAGGTGTCCGAGCCGCCGCGCCCAAGGGTGGTGATGTTCTCGTCGGCGTCAACGCCCTGGAAACCGGCCACTATAACCACCTTGTTCTCGCGCAGGGAGGAGAGTATTCTCTCCGTGGCTATGCTCGTTATGCGCGCGTTGGAATGATTGCCGTCGGTGAGCATCCGTATCTGCGAACCCGTAAACGAGATCGCGCCCACCCCCGTCTCATGGAGCGCCATGGCGAGCATGGCTATCGAAACCTGCTCGCCGGTGGCAAGCAGCATGTCCATCTCGCGCTTCGACGGGTTGGCGCTTATCTCCGAGGCGAGCTTTATAAGCCCGTCGGTGGTCTTGCCCATGGCGGAGACCACCACCACGACCGAATAGCCGCCGTTAACATAGGACTTAATGCGCTCGGCTACCGCCTTTATCCGCTCGGCCGTGGCGACGGAGCTCCCGCCGTATTTCTGGACTATTATTTTAAGATCGGACATGGCTTTCCTCGATTATCGTCTGCAATGCCGTAATGAACCATCAAGCGCTATTATCGGCCGCCGTACATTTGCACAACAATTATTCGAAAGGGGATAAAAATAATTTAAACCTTCATTAAAAAAGCGGAAAAAACTCATCCCCGGGGAAGGGGCATACCCGAATCAATATGAATATAAAACTATGAATAGCGTTAAAAACATCTCCCTAAGGGGTTGGAATCGTGACAGTCGAGCCGGCGTCCCTTTCCAATATCTCCACTGTTTCATCAATTGAAGTAAAATTTCCCCCACCAACCTTGCCCGGCAAATCCGATGAGCCCGGAACACCGGTCCAATAATATGCCTTATAGCTTCGCCCTACCGGCACATTGGTGAAAGAGAAATTACCAGAGTCATCAGAATAAGTAACCAACGACGGTATCCGGAAGGCGTTGCAAGCGTCATTATAGGCCTCCCAGGGCCCGGCGTAATTCCCTTCGTAATCATCGATTAGTCGAGTGGCAAACTCAATATTATAATCTTCTTTATATTTTTCGTAAGCCAGAAAGTAATCCAGATAGGCCTCTATGGAGTATCCGGCGAGCGAAGGCGGTTTCGGCGGGTCAACCAAAGGCCTGATGGGCGCGGGGCCGGATAATTTATAGTCGTTAATATCTTTCTCGGCAGGGATCATTACTACATACTTATTAATTGCGGCACCTACCGTTCCCCGCACCGTCGCAGTCTTCCCGGGAACATAAGCCCTTGCCACGGCTATTACATTCCCTCCTATATCGCTCTCGTCGGCCTTCACATCCCTCAGCCAGTCGGAGAGGCCGAAGTAATGGACAACATAGTGGTAATCCGAGTAATAATCGTACTCGTACTTTTTTATAAAGTTCTTTATTACCAGCCTTATCTCGAGTACGGTCTCACCGTTCTGCCTCGAATAAGCAAGCCCCCCCTCGATCGGGACTACCAGCGGGAATATCCTGTTTATTCGGCCCGACTCCACCCTTAGGCTGTCGAAATAGGAATTGACCTGAAGCTGGTTGAAGTCGAAGCCCTTTACCACCTTTTCTCTGAATATGGTTTCGGAATCCTCGTCGTATTCCCAGGCGCCAGGGCCGGTTTTATGATAGGTCCGTGCGTTGTCGAAGATCATCTTCCGAATATACATGTTTACGTGCGTATAGAATCCGTCGGGCACATCGTCGTTCTCGTACACGAAGCCGTCGTTAAAGAATGCCGACGAATCATCGAGCGGCGCCCTGAAGGTCCTCCGATAATTTGCGAACTTTTCCCCGTTCAGGCGAATCTCCGCAATGTCCATCATGAATTCGTCCGGACTCCCCGCCCCTCCATCCGGCGGGGAGGTACAATCGTTGATGGAATCGTCACCAGGAAATGGGGCAGCGTCCCATAGTCTCGGGCCGTTGGACTCGTAGGTGCCTTTTATAACCACCTTGAGCCTGTTGGTGGCAAGCTCGTCGAAAAGCGGCTGGTTGCCGCAGGAAAGAAGCCCCGCCGCACAGAGCGTAAAAAGAATTTTAAATCTTTCGAAACGCACGGGGCTCATCTCCCCCCCAGGTTGAAATAAAGGGTTATCCCGGTATTTATTATATGCCCGTTTCGTGTCGCCCCGGGAAGATAGCTTTCGTAAATGAAGAGGTAATCGATCCGAAGGCCAATGTTGATATAGCGCCCCGCCGGAAACGATGTTTCAAAGCCCAGCATGCCCATGGGGTCCCATTGCTTTTCGTTGTCGGGCTTTATCTTTACGTTCGCCCCCCCCGCCCCGGCCTTTACCAGAAAGGCCAGCGGAAATTTGATCGGAAGCCTGTAAATCATCGAACCGTAAACCGGCCACAGGGTAAGCTCGTTTACCCCCTCCGACTTGAATCTCTGGTAGGAGGCGTCTATTCCCAGCTTCAGTGGATGGTACGGCGTGTTATATCTGAAATATATGCCGCCTCCAAGCCGGGTATCCACGTCGTCGCGCGTGGTATATACCGGAGTTACCGGCCCGAACCACAGCCCCGCCTGCGGGCGCAGGAAATAATCCGTCGCCCTGCGCTGGGCGAAAGCGTCCGCGGTCGCGGTCAGGATCAACGCGATAAGCGCCGCTGTTTCAAAATATTTCATCTGTCTAAGCCGGATAAACAATATGTATCACTATAAGCTCAAAGGTTACCCTGCGGGAACGCGCTCGGGCTACTATCCCGAATACCTCACTCCATGTCAATTAAATTAAAGCGGGTAGGCGGATTCGTATGTTTCCAGGGGCGTGGCGTACTCCACCCTTTTAAGATACAGGCCATAAGGCGGCGCCGTGGCCCCCGCCCTGTCCCTGTCGCGGCCCGCGAGTATCTCAAGCATCCTCTCCGGCTTGTCGCCCCGCCTTTGCATATCGCACAGCGTGCCGATGATGATGCGTATCATATTATGAAGAAAGGCGTTCCCCCGTAGCCGGAACACCACGAGGTCATCTATCCTGTCAATCTCTATGGAATCGAGCCTTCTCGTGGTGACGCCGTCGGCGGATATCTTTTTACAAAAAGAGGCGAAATCGAGCTCGCCAACAAGATAAGACGAGGCCGCCCGGAGATATTCCACGTCGAGCGGATGATGGACCCACATGGCCCGATGGAGCATGAACGGGCTCCGCTGCCGTCCGTTATATACAAGATACTGGTACTCGCGCGCTATCGCGCCGTAACGGGCATGGAAGTCCGATGTTACCGCATAAGCGTTTATCACCGAAACGTCTCTGCCCAGAATGCCGGAAAGCCCCGTGCACAGCCTCTTAAGCCCGATTCGAATAGGGCAGTCGAAATGCGCGACCTGGCCCAGTGCGTGGACGCCGGAGTCGGTCCTTCCGGCTGCGGTCAGCCTGCGCTCCGCCCCGGTCAAAACCCTCACGGCCCGCTCGATCTCTCCCTGCACCGTACGGCCGCCGTTCTGAACCTGCCAGCCGTTAAAACCGGTGCCATCGTACTGAACGAGCAGGGCTATTCTTGGGCCGGGCCCTGCTCCGTCTGCTGTTTCCATTGTTCGATAAGCTGGTTCATGCGATCGTACAGATCTCGCGTCATATCTATCAGCGCCCCCGGCTTAGACTTCGATGATTTTCCCGATCCGAAAAGCCTGCTCAGGTATCGCTTCGTTTTTTCAAAGTTTTCAATACGCTTCACGATATCCGGTTCCAGGCCGCCCACCTTGAGGGTAAGCACGGCGTTCATATAGAGTATTCCCTCGTAGCTCCAGTTTTTATCATAATCCGGCCCGATGTTGCCGGCGGCCTCCATGGTCTCTCCGCCGCTCTGCACCAGTTCGAGCACCTCCTGATAAAACTGGTACGCCTTTTTATAAAAGAATTCCGCAACCTTTTTATAAGGCTTTTCCGGAACCTCTAAGGCGAGGTCCGAGAACAGCCAGGCCGCCCGGATGGAAGAAACCGCCTTTTTGAAGGTCGGGGCGGACTGTTTGTTTCTAAAGGTATAGCAATCGACTGCCAGCATATACGATGCCGCGCCGAGCGCGAGATCCCTGTTCCGTTCGAAACTGACATCTCCAAAAAATTTCTTTAAAGAAGCAAGCCGCGCCTGGGCGGTCGCGCTCAGCTTCTCGATCTCCCCCGGAGTCACCCCCGAAAAATCCCTCGGATAAGCGGAGTAAAGGCATCTCGGGCAGACGACCACCAGATATGCCAGGGGGTAAACCTTTCCGAATTTTGCGTTATCCTCGAACAAACGCCGCAACTCGTCCGTAAGCTTTCCGGCGATCAAACGGCCGCCACCCGTCAGCATCTCCTCCCTGTGGAACTCGAAAGAGCAGACCGGGCACTTTGCAGGGTCCTTAAGCCTGTACGAAATCTTCTTTTCTTCCATGTCGAATCAACACCTGTTCCCTTTGCGTTGCTGGTCCAATTAAAATCCACATCATGGTGTATTATTCAACCATTATTTTGCAATTCTCTCCGACTCCCCGGGTCCCCTCTTGTTTCCGCCCTTCACAGTCTTTATTTCAGCGCCTAAAGCCGGATAAATCCTTATATTAAGACTGAAAGGCGCATTGCCGATAATATTTAAAATACTCCATCGAGGCCCGAAATGAACACGCGAAACGCTTTTATATCGGCACTGCTGCTCATCCTTTCCATCTCGGCGGCGCCAACTCCCCTAATCGCGGTTTCCTCCGCCGTAAAATCACAAATGGATTACGTTTTTACCCTCAATCATATACGCGAGATTCGCGTCATTGTGGACAACTTCGGCGATGACGAACTAAAAAAGCAGTTCGAGGATATAAAGTCCCTTTTCAACAGGGCCTCCGAGGAATTCTACGCGCAGAATTTCGTTTCCTCGTACGAGAAATACTACAACCTCAAGGAACGCCTCTCGGTTCTGATGGGAACCATCGCCGATATGTACATTAAGCGCTCCCAGGACATACTCGATTCCACGTCCAAGGCCTCTTTCGATATTCTTGTCAATTACAGCAAGGACGGACCTATGGCCAGGTATTTCAGGAAGCCGTTCAATCCACTGGAGGAAGTCAAGCCGTACAAGGAGGAGGAATACCATTTTTTCCACAGCCGCGAAACCATAGAACGATACCTACGCGGCGGATATAAGAATCTTCAAGACGCAAGAAACCTTCTGGCCGACCCCGACCTTGAGGTCATAAAGGCCAAAAAGAACAAGACCTCCGCAAACCTGGATTTTATGATAAACCACTATGCCTCAGCCGTCGAAAACTGCCGCCTTGCCAAACAATACGGGATCGAGATCCACAAAATGATCAAGGTTCACCAGATTGGAGATATCCAGCGGAAATACAACCTTGCCGGGGCCACGCTTGAGCCGGTTTTCGATGACCGCATTCCGGAGGAATTCAAGGTGGACGCAAACGACAATATTAAACTGATTTATTCAGTGGAAAAAGAGCGCCTGGTCAGAAAGAATTCGGACAAACGTTAGGGAATCCCCCATCGGCCAGATCAATTAAAAAGCCCCTGTTCAGGGGCTTTTTAAGTCAATGTCAGCCTAAGCCGCGATCTACTTCTTGTCCTTGGTCTTTTCCTTCGCCTTCCCCTTGTCCGCCCCGGCTTTCCCGGCCGCGGCCTTTCTCTCGACCAGTTCGACGATCGCCATTTCCGCCGCGTCGCCGGGCCGCCTTCCCAGCAAATAGAGGCGCGTATAACCGCCGTTGCGCCCCTTGAACCTCGGGGCGATGTCGTCAAACAGCTTTTTCAGAATGTCGCGGTTCTTTATGGTCTTCATCACCACGCGCTTGTTATGAAGCCTTTTATCCGCCGCGTCCTCCGGAAGACCGATATTGTTCTTGGCGCGCGTTATTAACTTCTCGGATATCTTTTTCAGCTCCCGTCCCTTCTGTTTGGTCGTAACGATCCGTTCCTTTTCGAAAAGGGAGCTTACCATGTTGGCGAACATCGCTTTGCGGTGCGACTGGGTCCTGCCAAGCTGTCGTACGCTGTTCTTGTGACGCATCGAATCTCTCCTCGGTTATTCCTTCAATCCAAGACTCAGGTGATTGGCGTCCAGCCTTCCCTTGATCTCCTTGAGTATCTGATCGCTGTAATGTTTGGACTTTTTAAGTTCTTCCTCGGTTTTTCTCACTAAACTCTCGAGATCGTTTATATCCAGGCTCTTCAGGGTGTTGTGCGCCCTCACCGAAAGCTCCAGTTCGTCTATCGATTTGGCAAGCACGTTCTTAATGCGTTCGGCGCTTTCATCCACCACTTCGGCCTCTTCCTCGATCTCCTCCTCGAAGTTTATGAAGATGGTCATGTGGTCCTTGATGATTTTCGCGGCCTGGGCAAGCGCGTCATCGGGGGAAACGGCGCCGTCTGTCCATACCTCGATTGTCAGCTTGTCGTAGTCCGTCCGCTGTCCAACGCGGGTATCCTCCACCTTGACGTTGACCTTTTTGACCGGAGTGAATATCGCGTCTATCGGAATGACTCCGATTGTTTCCGTATTGCCCTTGTTGAGCTCGGCGGGAACGTATCCCCTGCCCTTCTCCACCTGTATCTCCAGATCTATTTTCGCCTTTTCGTTCAGGGTGGCTATTTTCAGGTCAAGGTTCATTATTTCGATATCGGAATCGATATTGAAATCCGCACCGGTCAGCTCGCCGGGACCCTGCTTCACCACATGCATAACCTTTGGCAGTTCCCCGTGATATCTCAACCTCAACTTCTTCAGATTGAGGATGATTTTGGTAACGTCCTCATATACCCCTTCGATCGAATGAAATTCGTGCGGAACGCCCTCTATTTTAATCGCGGTAATCGCGGAACCCTCAATCGATGAGAGAAGCACCCTGCGAAGCGAATTCCCGACCGTCAGGCCATAACCTTTCTCAAACGGTTCCGCGATGAAACGTCCGTAATCCTTCTGTAGTTCGTCATGTTCAAAGACGATTTTACTGGGTCTCTTGAAACCTTTTAAAAGGTTCTTTGGGGCCATTATAACCTCCGGTGTTCAGCCGCACAACAGGATATCCGCGCTGTCTGGCGCAGAATCACTTGGAATACAATTCGACGACCAGCTGCTCGTTGAACGGTGCGGTTACGTCCTGGCGCGCCGGCAATCTTAGAATTTTAGCCTTCTTGCTTTCGAAATCGATTTCAACCCACTCCGGGGCCGAGCTCAAGGCCTTCGAAAGCTTGATCGAGTCCTCCACCATAACATTGGCCTTGTATCTCTCGGCGATTTCGACAACATTGGCTTCGCGAACCCTGAACGAGGGGATATCCACCCTGGCCCCGTTAACGAGCACATGGCCGTGCTGTATGAGCTGGCGGGCCTGCATGCGCGATGAGGCGAAACCGATCCGGTAAACGACATTATCGAGCCTGCGCTCAAGCAGAGAAAGCATATTGTCGCCCGTTACGCCCTTCATCCTGTTCGCTTCCTCGAATATGAGCCTGAACTGCTTTTCGAGAAGACCATAGCTTCTTCTGATCTTCTGCTTCTCCCGAAGCTGTACTCCATATTCGGACAGCTTTCCCCTCCTTTTACGGGGAGGTCCCGGAGGATATTTTTTCTTTTTAACCGCGCACTTGTCGGTCAGACAACGCTGGCCCTTCAGCATGAGCTGAGTCATCTCCCTTCTGCATAGCTTGCACGATGGTCCGGTATACTTTGCCATATGGTCCCTCCCGATCCTCTCAGACTCTGCGCCGTTTCGGCGGCCGGCATCCGTTGTGCGGGATCGGTGTGATATCCTTTATTTTAGTGACCGTAATGCCGGTCTGCGAAAGCGATCGTATCGCCCCCTCCCTTCCGATCCCGGGGCCCTTGACCAGCACCTCCACGCTGCGCAGGCCGGCAGTATCGATGGCCTTCTGTGCGGCTACCTTCGCCGCCATCTGCGCCGCGAACGGGGTCGATTTGCGCGATCCGCGGAATCCCTCACCGCCCGACGATGCCCAGGATATCACGTTACCCTGCATATCGGTCAGCGTTATAATCGTGTTATTATACGTTGCCTGGATGAAAGCCTTTCCCACCGGCACGTTCTTTTTTTCTTTCTTTTTTGTCCTTTTCTGCTTCACGTTTAATTCTCCTTATGCGCGTATAATGCCGCTATTTCTTCTTTTTGCCCATCAACGGTTTTCTGTTGCCCTTGCGGGTCCTCGCGTTGTTCTTGGTGTTCTGGCCCCGGACAGGAAGCCCCCTTCTATGACGGATGCCCCTGTAGCACCCAATATCCATAAGGCGCTTGATGTTCATCGCCACTTCGGTTCTCAGATCGCCTTCAACCTTGAAATTTTTCTCGATCGCCTGTCTGAGAACGTTGATCTCCTCGTCGGTGAGGTCCTTGACCCTCGTGTCCGGATTGACCTTCGAAATCTCCAGGATATTCTTGGCGGCGGTGTTTCCTATTCCGAAAATATAGGTAAGCGCCACTTCGATGCGCTTGTTGTTGGGCAAATCTACGCCTGAAATTCGTGCCATATATGACCTCTTATTTTGCAGTTCTCTTCTTCTGGCGCTGTTTGTGCCTGGGATTGGAGCAGATCACCATTACCACTCCGTGGCGTTTGATCACCTTGCACTCCGAACAAATCTTCTTTATCGAAACGCGTACCTTCATCACTGACCTCGTATAGATCGCTGTATAAACGCGAAAAAACCCCCGCCTACTTCGACCGGTAGGTAATCCTCCCTCTGGTCAGGTCGTACGGCGACAACTCCACCGTGACCCGGTCCCCGGGCAGGATGCGTATATAATGCATCCTCATCTTGCCCGATATGTGCGCAAGCACTACATGCCCGTTCTGCAGTTTAACCCTGAACATGGCGTTGGGAAGCGGCTCCACCACAACGCCCTCGACCTCTATGGGTTCCTCTTTTGGCATATATACTCTCTATTTCAATTAAAATTTTTGCCGCGCGTCAAAATTTGAGCCTTGCCGTCCACGACGGCCACAGTATGCTCGAAATGCGCCGAAAATTCCCCGTCTCGTGTTACTACCGTCCATCCGTCACCAAGGACATCCACCTCTCTGACGCCGGCATTGATCATCGGTTCGATGGCAAAGACCATCCCCTCCCTTATCCGGGGGCCACGCCCCGCCGCCCCGAAATTCGGCACCGACGGCTCCTCGTGTAGATTTCGGCCTATCCCATGCCCCACAAACTCCTCCACCGGGGAAAATCCGAAGCGAACGACGTGCGCCTCGACGGCATGGGACACGTCCGATATCCTGTTGCCGACAACCGCCATCTCTATCCCCTTGTACAACGACTCCCTCGTCGCCAGGAGGAGCTTTTCGACCTTTTCGCCCACCGCGCCGATCGCATAGCTTCGAGCGGTGTCTCCATAGTACTCTTTGTAACGGACGCCGATATCTATTCCAATGATATCGCCGTTTTTTAGCTTCGCGTTCCTTCGCGGTATCCCGTGGACAACGACCTCGTTGATAGAGGCGCAAACCGCCGCCGGAAAGCCCTTATATCCTAGAAATGCCGGTACGGCGCCGTGCTTTTTGATTGCGTTTCGAGCGAGGACGTCGATCTCATGGGTCGAAACACCCGCATCAATGATCCCTTCAATTTCATCTAGCACGCTGGCGGCGATCAGGCAGGCGTCTTCAATTCTCTTGATCTGCTCTCTATTGTAAATATATATACCCAATGCCCGCCGTAAAATCCGCCGAAGGATCCGTTACTGGTACCTCCCGCGGATTCGTCCTTTTTTGATAAATCCGTCATAATGGCGCATGAGCAACTGCGACTCTATCTGCTTGAGTGTATCGAGCGCGACTCCGACTATAATGAGCAGCGATGTGCCGCCGAAAAGGTACGCCATCTCATGCGATACCTCCTCCGGCCAGATCCGTATGATGAAGTCCGGAACTACCGCTATAAAAGCCAGGAATATGGCCCCCGAAAGGGTGATGCGATTGAGAATACGCATGATATAGTCCGCGGTATTCGGCCCCGGCCTTATGCCGGGTATAAAACCGCCGTATTTTTTTAGATTGTCCGCAATATCGACCGGATTGAACTGGATCGCGGTATAAAAATAACAGAAGAAGATGATGAGCATGGCATAGATGAACATATAAACACCATGCCCCGGCGAAAGCCAGTATTGCAGGGTCTGCATGATCTTATATTCGCTTCCGCCCAGCATATTGCTGATCTGGGCCGGGAAGAGGATAATGGACGAGGCGAAGATGATGGGAATGACCCCCGCCGCGTTCACACGGAGCGGGATCGCCTGCGATGACATCTGCACCATGCGTCGCCCCACCACCCGCTTGCCGTAATTGACCGGGATCTTGCGTATTCCGAGAGTCAGTAAAATCGAGGCGGCCACTACGAGAACAAAAATTCCGACAAGAATGATTCCGATGATGGGATCGCTTCGATCAACCACCCGCTGCCAGGTGTCCATCGCCGCGGCTGGAACGCGCACCACTATGCCCGCGAAGATGATAAGGGATATTCCGTTCCCAATTCCGCGCTCCGTAATGATCTCTCCGAGCCACATAAGGATCATGGTCCCCGTGGTAATCGCCATAACCGTCACTATTATAAAACCTATTCCAGCGTCTTTCGGCACGACCGTCCCCTTCGCCGAGGACATCGATTTCATCCAGAAGGTAAGGCCGAGAGACTGTATGGCGCACAGCAGTACGGTCCCGTACCTGGTATACTGATTGATCTTCTTGTGGCCCTCCGGCCCTTCCTTCGAAATACGCTCAAGCTGGGGTATCACCACGGTGAGAAGTTGCATGATGATGGAGGCCGATATGTAGGGCATTATTCCCAGCGCGAATACCGTAAACCGCTTCAGCGCACCGCCCGCGAACAGGTCGAAGAAATCCACCAGCCCGCCCGCCTGGCTTTTTGAGGCCTGGTCGAAGTAGGACTTAAGCGCCTCGATATTTATTCCGGGGATGGGTATATGCGCTCCGATACGGTATACTATGAGTATAAACAGGGTAAAAAGAACCCTTCGTCGGAGTTCCGGTATCTTGAAAATATTGACTATCGCGCTGGCCATTGAATCCTCTTAGCTCTCTTTCGCTTGCGCCGCCGGCCGTCCGACGATCGCCTTGCCGCCTGCCTTTTCGATTTTTTCCCTCGCCGAGGCGGAAAAGGCGTCCGCGTAAACGGTTACCGCCTTTTCAATCGAACCGTTCCCGAGGATCTTGATGGCACTGCCCTTTCCTTTGACGAGCCCCTTTTTTAGAAGGGCGTCCCTGTCGATTTCCGGTGTTCCGATCGAGCCGAGTTGCGAAAGATTGACCACGGCATATTCCAGCCGACACGGATTATTAAAACCCCTCTTGGGAACCCTTCGCTGCAAAGGCATCTGGCCTCCCTCGAACCAGGCTCGACGCTTCGCGCCGGAACGGCTCATCTGTCCCTTGTGGCCACGGCCGCTCGTCTTTCCGCTGCCGCTGCTCATGCCTCTGCCGACCCTCTTTCTGCGCTTTATCGATTCGGGTTTTTTCAATGTATAGCGCTCTTCCATGTCTCACATGCTCTCTACTTTTTGATTTCCCTGACTTCAACGAGGTGTTTCACCTTCATGATCATCCCTCTGATCACGGGATTGTCGTCGTGCACACGGACCGCGTTCATTTTGCGCAGTCCAAGCGCCGTAAGGGTCTTGCGCTGGTTCGGCTTTTTCCCGTTCCTGCTCTTTATCTGCTTGATTTCTATCCTGTTGGCCATGTGCTCCACCCTGTCACGCTTCCCATAGTTTGTTCAGTGGGATCTCCCTCATCTCGGCCGCCTCCCTGAGGCTCCTGAGCTGGAGCAGTCCGTCAAGCGTGGCCTTCACCACGTTGAGCGGATTTCGCGAGCCCTGCACCTTGGCAAGAACGTCGTGTATTCCGGCTCGCTCGATGACGGCGCGCACCGAAGCGCCGGCGATTATACCGGTTCCCGGCGTTGCGGGCTTAAGGATAACACGCGCCGATTTGAATCTCCCTATGACCTCATGGGGGATCGTATTTCTGGTTCGGTTTACCTTGAAGACGTTTTTCTTCGCCGCTTCAACGCTCTTGCGGATGGCGTCCGGCACCTCGTTAGCCTTGCCGAAACCGACGCCAATATGCCCCTGGCCGTCGCCGACAACCGAAAGGGCGCTAAAAGAGAAACGCCTGCCTCCCTTCACCACTTTGGCGACACGATTGATGGAAACCACCTTCTCGACAAGCTCGAGGCCGTCATTCTTTATCTTCTTTCTAAGCAGCTTCATAGGAGATCACCCTTAAAATTCCAGACCGTTTTCACGCAAAGCGTCCGCAAAAGCCTTAACCTTGCCATGGTACAGATAACCATTGCGGTCGAAAACCACTTTTGCGACACCAATCTCTTTCGCCTTTCCCGCCACAAGCTTCCCAAGGGCCGCCGCGGCCTCCTTGTTGCCCCGGTTTTTCATCTGGGGAAACTCCTTGCTCAGGGTCGAAAGGCCAAGGACGGTGTTTCCGGCGGCATCGTCGATTATCTGGGCATAAAAACCCTTGTTGCTTCTGGAAATGCACACCCTCATCCTGCCGGAGACGGTGCGAATCTTCCTTTTTACGCTCAACCGCCTGCGGGTATAGCGCTTTTTCTTCAGTCGTATTTTATCCATTATTTTTTCCCTGTCTTGCCGGCTTTCTTTCGAACCTTTTCGTTTTTATAACGGATGCCTTTGCCCTTGTACGGTTCCGGAGACCGCAATTCCCTGATGTTGGCCGCCACCTGCCCCACGACCTGCTTGTTTATGCCTTTCACCCTCAGCTTTGTCGGATCGAGGACCTCGACCGTAACGCCGGCCGGAGGCGTAAATGTCACATTATGCGAGAACCCGAGCATTAAAACAATGCTTTTGTCCTGTTGTGTGGCTCGATAACCGACACCGACAATCTCTAGGTCTTTCTCGAATCCCTTCGACACGCCGGTCACCATATTGGCAAGAATGGCGCGGGACAACCCATGGATGGCGTCCGGGCGTTCCACACCGGCGCTCTTATCGAGCACAACCTCAATTTCCTGGCCCTGCAGCTTGAGATCGATACCCTGCAGAAGCTCCATAGCCTCTGTCCCCAGAGGGCCTTTTACGGTTACACTGCGGTCTTTAACGTCGATTGTGACGCCGCCGGGTATTGGAATGACCTTTTTCCCTATTCTTGACATGTCAGCCCACTCATTATTTCGCGTTAAGATATCTCACAGACCACTTCGCCGCCGACGTTGAGCTTCCTGGCGGCCTTGTTTGTAACAATTCCCTTGGAGGTCGATAGAATCCATATACCTACATTATTATAAACCGGCTTGAGATCGTCGGCCCCAATATATACCCTTCGTCCGGGTTTGCTGATCCGCTTGAGGCTCAGCATGGCCGACTGACTGCCCGCCCCATACTTGAGGTACACCCTCAACAGCTTCTGCTTGTTGTCATCGATAAGTTTAAAGTTCTTGATGAAACCCTCGTCTTTCAGAATTCTCGCTATGGCAACCTTCATCTTCGAAGAGGGGATATCGACCTTCAGGTGCCCTGCCTTGATCGCATTGCGCATCCTGGTTAGCATATCGGAAATGGGGTCGGAAACGCTGCTCATAATGCCACTGCTCCACTCAATAGATTTTTTACCATGATGATTTGGTCACGCCGGGGACCTTCCCCTGGTTTGCAAGCTTTCGGAAGCACAGCCTGCACATTTCAAACCTTCTCATGAAGGCGCGGGGCCTTCCGCAGATCTTGCACCTGTTGTGCAGGCGAACCCCAAACTTTGGAGTCTTGATGCTTTTCGCGATCATGCTTGTCTTTGCCACGTCAGTCACCCCTGTTCTCTAAACGGCATTTTAAATTCGTCGAGCAAAGCTTTCGTTTCATCTTTCGACTTCGAATTTGTCACTATCGTAATATTAATTCCGTGTATCTTGTCCACTTTGTCGAAGTCAATCTCCGGAAAAATGATCTGCTCCCTTACCGAAAAGTTATAATTCCCGAAGTTGTCGAACGATCTGGTCGAAAGCCCCTTGAAGTCCCTCACGCGGGGAAGCGCGATATTAATAAGCCTGTCGAGAAACTCGAACATAATCGCGCCCCTCAGGGTGACCCGGCATCCGACGTCGTATCCTTCACGTATCTTGAAATTCGCGATGGATTTCTTGGCCACGGTCTTTACCGCGTGCTGTCCGGTAATCCTGGAAAGCTCTTCGATGGCGGCGTTAAGGGCGTTCTGGTTGGAATGGCCGTCACCCATGCCGACATTGAGAACAATCTTCTCAATCCTCGGAACCTGCATCACCGATGTATACTTGAAGCGGTCCATCATCCGCTTTTTGATATTCGTGTCGTAATCGATTTTAAGCCGTGCCGCAGCCATCTCGTTCACCCTACTTGTCCAGGCTCTTGCCGCATTTTTTGCAAACGCGATTTTTGCCGGAATCCTTGATTTCCATCCCAACCCTTACGCCCTTTTTGCATTTGTCGCAGAAGATCATCACCTTCGATATTTCGACAGGATATTCAAGGCTTATCACCCCTCCCTTTGGATTTTCCTGCGAAGGGCGGACGAACTTTTTCTTCTTGTTGATCCCTTCAACGACAACCCTCCCCTTGGAGGTGTCGACAAAGAGTATCTTCCCCTTTTTTCCCCTATCGGCGCCCGATACGATGACGACGTTGTCGTTCTTCTTTAACTTCGTGCTTGCCATTGCAATTGCCTCTTATAACACTTCCGGGGCCAGAGAAACGATCTTCAGGAAATTGCGGTCCCTGAGCTCCCGCGCCACCGGCCCGAAAATTCGCGATCCCTTAGGCTCGTTTTTGGCGTCTATTATCGCCACGGCATTGTCGTCAAAGCGAATGTACGATCCGTCCTTCCTGCGGACAGGCTTGCTCGTCCGAACGACCACCGCCCTTAGCACCGCCTTGGTGTGCACCTTTTTCCCGGTCGAATCCTTCAATCCATATGAGGGCTGCGAATCCTTGACGGCCACCACGATAATATCGCCGACCGTCGCGTAACGCCTCCGCGATCCGCCGAGAATCTTGATGCACTGCACTCTCTTAACGCCGCTGTTGTCGGCGACATTCAACATCGTCTGCACCTGGATCATGACAAACCCCTACTTCACCTTCTCTATAATCTCTACCAGACGATACCGTTTGTCCCTGGAAAGCGGCCTTGTCTCCTCAACCCTTACAAGGTCGCCCACCGAGCATTCGTTTTTCATATCGTGGCTCTTTATCCTCTTCGTCATCCTGACTGACTTCTTATACAGCGAGTGCATCATGAGCCCCTCTATCTCGACAACGATGGTCTTGTCCATCTTGTTGCTCACCACTTTGCCGACGATCTGCTTCTTGTTTTTTTTCGCGGTCTCCATGAAACGCTAACGCTCCTGATGAATTGTTATTTCCCTTTCGGCGCCCTTAAGCCAAGCGTGTATTCCCGTTTGAGCGTCAATATCCGCGCGATGTGTTTCTTGAGGGCGGCCACCCGCTTGGGGTTGTCCACCTTGCTCGTAACGCTCTTAAAGCGCTGTTTGCGCATCTCTTCTTTCGCCTCGCGCATGCTTCTGTCGAGCTCTTCCATGTTGAGCTCCTCGAGTTTTCCCTTCATGTGCCTAACCCTTAGCCTGTTACATTTCAATTCCGGTAATTTTCGTCTTTACCGGAAGCTTGAACGCCGCCAGCCTCAGCGCGTCTTTCGCAAGGTCCTCGCTGACCCCGGCTATCTCGAAGAGGATGCGCCCCGGTTTTATTATCGCGACCCATCCCTCCGGATTTCCTTTTCCCTTCCCCATGCGGGTTTCCGCGGGCTTTTTAGTGGCCGGGTAGTCCGGGAAAATACGAATCCAGAGCTTTCCGCCGCGTTTTACCTTTCTCGAAATGGCCACTCGGGCGGCCTCTATCTGCTTGCTCGAAATTTTACCGCACTCCATGGATTTCAGGGCGAACTCGCCGAAGGATATGGTCGATCCGCGAAAGGCCTTGCCTTTCATCCTGCCCCGCTGCAGCTTCCTGAATTTTGTCCTTTTTGGCATCAACATGGCGAAACCCTCGCTTACTTCGTCTTACGTTTAACGGTATACTTGTCCTCGTCCGATTCCTCTTTCTTCGAGAGTATATCGCCGTTGTAAATCCAAACCTTTATTCCAATCAGACCGAAAGTGGTAAGGGCCTCCGCCGTTCCGTAATCGATGTCCGCCCGGAGGGTGTGCAGCGGAATCCTCCCCTCTTTATAGGATTCGGCCCGGGAAATTTCGGCGCCGTTCAACCGTCCCGAAATCGCCACTTTAATGCCCAGTGCCCCACCCCGAATCGCCCCTGCTATCGCCTGCTTGGCGGCGCGCCTGTAGGGAAAGCGCCCCACTATCTGCGAAGCGACCTGCTCTGCTATTATCTTCGCGTTCTTCTCGGGCTTCTTGACCTCGTTGATATTGATATATACATTTTTGGAGGATATCTTCTGAAGTTCCGCCTTCAGCACCTCTATATCCGAGCCCTTTTTCCCGATAAGCAGCCCGGGGCGCGAGGCATGGATGTTGACGTTTACCCTGTCGGGGAAACGTTCGATAGCGACCTTGTATATTCCAGCATTCTTATGCTTCTGCTGAACGTGCCTCTGTATCGCGAGATCCTCGTGCAGATTCCTGGAATACTGCTTTTTTTCCTCATACCATACCGAATCCCATGTGCGGTTCACTCCGACCCTGAGACCTGTAGGATTGACTTTCTGACCCATAGCCCTCTTCCGTGCCTCTTAGTTTTCGTTGGAAAGGATGACGACAATGCTGCTGGTCCGCTTTCGCAGCCGCGAGGCCCGGCCGCGGGCACGGGCGCGAAAACGCTTCATCGTCGGCCCCTCATCCACGGTGATTTTCTTGATATACAGATCCTTCTCGAGAAGATCCGGCTTCTTATACTTGGCGTTTGCCCCGGCGGAGTACAGCGCTTTGAGGATGAGCTTCGACGCCTTGCGCGGGACCGCCTTGAGGACGTCAACCGCCTCAGGGAACGAAAAGCCCCTTATCTCGTCGGCCACAAGCCGGGCCTTTTGCGCCGAGATCCTCTGATATTTGGAAATCGCCTTTGCTTCCATTATAATTCCTCGTCTATTTCTTCTTCTTCGCTACCTTGTCATCCTTGCTCGTATGGCCCCTGTATGTGCGCGTCGGCGCAAACTCGCCCAGCTTGTGGCCCACCATCTGCTCGGTTACGTAGACAGGGATGAAGTTTTTCCCGTTATGCACCATCAACGTATGGCCTATCATTTCGGGGAAAATCGTCGATCGCCGGGACCAGGTTTTCAGGGCCTTCTTCGTGTTGGTCGAGTTCATCTCTTCGACCTTCTTGAAGAGTTTGATGTCGATATACGGGCCTTTTTTGATAGAGCGAGCCATAGCTTACTTCCTTCTCTTTATGATCATGGAATTGCTGTACTTTTTCTTCTTCCTCGTCTTGAACCCCTTGGTCGGCATCCCTGTGGGAGACACGGGATGGCGCCCGCCTGACGACTTCCCTTCACCGCCGCCCAGGGGGTGGTCCACCGGGTTCATGGCGACGCCCCGGACCTTCGGTCGCCTGTTGAGCCATCTGGAGCGACCGGCCTTGCCTATCGTCACATTTACATGGTCCTTGTTGCCGACCTCTCCAATGGTCGCGAAACACTCCTTGTTTACCTTTCGAATCTCGCCGGACGGTAGCTTGACCATGCAATAGTCGCCTTCGCGGGCGGCAATCTGGGCGCTTGTGCCCGCGGAGCGCACTATCTGCCCTCCCTTCCCGCGATGCAGCTCTATGTTATAGATGTCTGTCCCCACAGGAATATTTTTCAATGGCAGGCTGTTGCCCACCTTAAACTCGGCATTCCCGCCTGAGACTATCGTATCGCCCACCCTGAGCGAATTCGGCGCAATGATATATCTTTTTTCCCCGTCGGCATAGGCCACCAACGCGATATTCGCCGATCTGTTGGGGTCGTGCTCTATGCTCGTCACTCTTCCCGGGATATCGAACTTGTCGCGTTTAAAATCGATTATCCTGTACTTCTGCTTGTGTCCCCCGCCACGCCTGCGGACGGATATCTTGCCGTTGTGCCCCCTGCCGGCGAATTCCTTCTTGCCCGTGCAGAGCGGCTTGTAAGGCTTGTCCGAGGTTATTTCTTCCTTCGTGAGTACCGTCTGGTATCTCCTTGTATTTGTAACCGGTTTGAATTTCTTGATTCCCATGTCAGTTTCCCCGTTCTCGCAACCGCGGCGCGCCCAGCGCTACCGATTTTCGAAGAGGTCGATCTTCTCGCCTTCCTTCAATGTGACTATAGCCTTCTTCCAGGCTGGCGTGATGCCGTACTGATGGCGGACCCTCTTCCTCTTGCCGCGTACAATTATGACATTCACCCGCTCGGCGGTGACGTTAAAAATCGCTTTCATCGCCTTCTTGATAGTCATCTTGTTGGCCCGCAGCGAAACCCGAAAAACGTATTTTTTGTTTTCGGAAAGCTCGGTGCTCTTCTCCGAGAGGACCGGCCGAATTATCACATCATTGTAATCCATCGCTATTCACCTTTTGCGTACTTCTCGTTAAGGTACTTCACCGCGCCCTCGGTAAGAACAAGCGTTTGGGAATAAAATATATCCCTCCCCGAAATCCTCTTCACGTTGTTATAGAGAAACCAGGGGAGATTGCGAAGCGCCCTCTTGAGCGTCGAATCTTCGCTGTCGGTGACCAGAACCCCCTTCCTAATGTCAAGGGCCCTGCCTATCGAGGCAATATCCTTCGTTTTCCCGCTTTCGATTTTTAGGTCCTCGACCACCTTGATCGCGCCCTCTTTCGCCTTAAGGGAGAACAGCGCCCTGTACGCCGCGCTTCTCATCGCCTTGGGAAGCTCTATCCTATAATCGCGGGGTTGTGGCCCGAATATGGTCCCCCCCCCCTTCCACTGTGGGGCCCTGGTGCTTCCCTGGCGCGCCCTGCCGGTCCCCTTCTGCTTGTACGGCTTCGAGCCGCCGCCGCTAACGAACGATCTTTCCTTGGCGCAGTGGGTCCCCTGCCTGAGGTTGGCGTTCGCGGCCTTTATCAGTTCGTATATGAGAACATCGTTTATTCTGGCGTTGAATACACGATCGTCCAGCTCTACCTGGCCGATCACCTTGCCGTCTTTTGATAACTTTTCGAGGATCATCGCGCGCCCGCCTACTTCTCTTTGACTGTGATCAGGGAATCTTTGCGCCCCGGAATGGCCCCGGAAATAAGAACGATATTCCTGTCCTTTAAAACCTTCACGATTTTGAGGTTTTTGACCGTCACGCGTCCGCCGCCGTCCCTTCCCGGCATCTTCTTTCCCTTCCAGACCTCGCCGGGGTATGTATGGGCCCCTATCGAACCGGGGGCTCGATGGAAATCCGAGCCATGCGTTTTGCGGCCTCCGCCGAAACCATGACGCTTCATCGCCCCGGTAAAGCCCTTGCCCTTTGTGATGCCGGTCACCGTTACCACCTGGTTTTCGGCGAAAATCTCGCAGGTCACCACACTGCCCACATCGAGGGATTCATCGAAAATCTCGACCTCACCCAAGACGCGCTTGGGGGCGATGTTCTTCCTTTTTAAATCACTCAAAAGCGGCCTGGTCAGCTTGCGCTCCGGTACGTCCTCAAACCCCAGCTTGAGAGCCGAATATCCGTCCTTTTCGGGCGTCTTTTTCTGTACAACGACACAGGGTCCGAGCGTGCATACCGTAACCGGTACCATCGTGCCGTCTTCGGCTATATGCTGGCTCATTCCGATTTTTCTGCCTATCAGCGCCTTTTTCATCGCACCAACCCATACTCAATAAGAGAATAATTCCTCAAAAGCTTCACTGAAGCAAATTAGACGTGTGAAGAATCTCAAACCCGGGTTCAGGATTTTATGTCAACAGAGACACCGGCGGGGAGTTCGAGCTTCATCAGCGCCTCGACCGTATCCGAGTTCGGATCGATGATGTCGATCAGACGCTTATGAGTGCGTATCTCAAATTGTTCACGCGACTTCTTATTGACGTGCGGCGACCTCAGAACGCAGTACTTCTCGATCTTGGTGGGCAGTGGAATCGGGCCCGCCACCCGCGCTCCGCTTCTGTTCGTCGTCGCGACTATCTTGGCCGCCGACTGGTCAAGCAGCTTGGCGTCGAAAGACCGCAACTTGACCCTGATTTTTTGCCCTGTAATCTTCGCCACTTTGGTATCCTGTTCGAACTAAGCTTGGTCTGTCAGATCTAAACACAAAGGCGTATGTCATAATAACCGCCGGCCGCTGAAGGAAGCGGCCGGACAACTATTCAGGCACAGGCCTATTAATTCAAGTTATTTTTACAATTTATTCCAGGATCTTGGTAACAACCCCGGCGCCGACCGTTCTCCCGCCCTCGCGGATCGCAAACCGAAGGGTTTCCTCCATCGCGATCGGCGTAATAAGCTCCACCGTCATCGTGATGTTGTCACCAGGCATAACCATCTCCACGCCCTCGGGCAGTTCGATCATGCCGGTCACGTCCGTGGTTCGGAAATAGAACTGGGGACGATAATTATTGAAGAAAGGAGTGTGCCTCCCTCCCTCTTCCTTGGAAAGCACGTATACCTCGCCAAGGAACTTCTTGTGGGGGGTGATGGAACCGGGTTTGGCGAGCACCTGTCCGCGCTCAACCTCCTCTTTCGCCGTGCCGCGAAGCAGGCACCCCACATTGTCGCCGGCCACGCCCTCGTCCAATATCTTACGGAACATCTCGACGCCGGTGCAAACCGTCTTCTTGGTCTCGACAAAACCCACGATCTCGACTTCCTCTCCGGTTTTCACCATCCCGCGCTCAATTCTTCCGGTCACAACCGTTCCGCGGCCGGTAATGGAGAAAACGTCCTCGATCGGCATGAGGAAGGGCTTGTCCTTGGCGCGCTCCGGGGTCGGGATATAGGAATCCAGCGCATCGGCGAGCTTGAGAATGGGGCCGCAGGCCTCACAATCCGCCTTTCCGCAGCCGCACTCCATGGCCTTGAGAGCCGAGCCGGGAACGATTGGAATCTCGTCACCGGGATATTCATACTTGCTCAGAAGCTCACGGACTTCCATCTCGACGAGCTCGATGAGTTCGGCGCGGTCGGCCGGATCGAGCTGGTCGACCTTGTTAAGGAAAACTACGATATAGGGAACGTTAACCTGGCGGGCCAGGAGAACGTGCTCCTTCGTCTGGGGCATGGGGCCATCGGTGGCCGCAACCACGAGAATGGCGGCGTCCATCTGCGCGGCGCCGGTTATCATGTTCTTGATATAGTCGGCATGGCCCGGGCAGTCAACATGGGCATAATGACGGTTCTTGGTCTCATATTCCTGGTGGGAGGTCGCGATCGTTATGCCGCGCGCCTTCTCCTCGGGAGCGTTGTCAATCTGATCGTAGTTGATCGCCTTGTTCTTTCCGCCTATGGCCGCCGCGAGGCATTTGGTTATCGCGGACGTCAAGGTGGTCTTGCCATGGTCGATATGTCCAATCGTCCCTACGTTAACATGCGGTTTCGACCTGTCAAATTTTTCCTTTGCCATTGTATTTCTCCTTAAAAATTATTCGTCGATAGATGATACCCGCGCTTCACACGGCATCCAACCGGGCCCTCGCGCTCACAGAATACCGGCGATATTGTGCTATTTACAAGTAAAAGAGGATGGAAATCCAGAAAACTTACAGGACATCCTCGCCCGTGCATACAAAATCCGAGTGTATGAATTTAAAAAATACGGGCCCATTCTGTCAACAAATTAATTCCTATTCTTGTCATTTTTGGGATGTTTCCGTCCGTCACATCCCGGCATTTTTCAGTAGAGCCTGCCCGTCAGGCGCGCCACGATGGTCTCCGTAATGGATCTTGGGACCTGGTCGTAATGGCTGAACTGGAGGGTGTGCGAGGCCCTGCCCTGGCTCAGGGAGCGCATCCCAGTCGCGTACCCAAAAACCTCCGAGAGCGGCACGTGAGCGTCTATCACCCTTAACTGCCCCTGCATCCCGATCCCATCTATCTTTCCGCGGCGGCTGTTTATGTCGTTAATGATATCGCCCATGTATTCCTCGGGGACCACCACCTCCAGTTTCATGATGGGCTCAAGCAGAGTCGGCTCGGCCTTGCGCGCCCCGTCCTTAACGGCCACTGTCGCCGCTATTCTGTACGCCACATCGACCGAATCCGCCTCGTTGTAGGACGATCCGACAAGCGCCACCTTTACGTCCACCATCCGATAACCGGCAAGAACCCCGGCCTCCATCGCGTCGCGGACGCCGCTTTCGATTACCGGGACAAAAGCCTCCGGAATCACTCCTGCCTGGAGCCGGTTTTCGAACAGAATTCCCGACGCTGGCTTCGCGGGCTCGAGAACGAGCACGACATGGCCAAACTGGTTTTTTGCGCCTATCTGCCTTTCGTACCGGTTCTCCATCTCGACCCTGCGGGTGATGGTTTCCTTGTACGCAACCTGGGGCTTGCCGATATTGGCGCTTACATTGAATTCGTTCGTAAGCCTGTCGATTATGATCTCAAGATGGAGTTCGCCCATGCCCGAAATCAGGTTCTGCCCTGTATCTTCATCGACCTTGACCCTGAATGTCGGGTCCTCGTCCTCCAGACGATGGAGGGCGGCGTTCATCTTGTCCTGGTCGGCCTTGCTGCGCGGCTCTATCGCGATTGAAATTACGGGCTCCGGAAACTCCATTTTTTCGAGAAGTATCGGTGACTTTTCGTCACAGAGGGTGTCGCCCGTGCGGGCCGACTTTAGCCCCACAAGCGCGACGATGTCTCCGGTATAGACCTCCGAGACCTCCTCCCTGTCGTTTGCGTGCATCCGCAGGATTCTTCCAATGCGCTCCTTTCTCCCATCGGTGACATTCAGCGCGGCGTCCCCTGTCCTGATATGCCCCGAATATACCCGCATATACGAGAGCCTCCCCACATATGGGTCCGACATGATCTTAAAGACCAAAGCCGAAAACGGCTCCTTGTCGCTCGCCTCACGCAACTCGACCTGTTCCAGTTTCTTCGGGTTATGCCCTTCGACGGGCTTGATGTCCCTGGGGGAGGGAAGATAATCCACGATCGCGTCCAGTAGGGGCTGCACTCCGCGGTTTTTAAGCGCGCTTCCGCAGAAAACCGGAAAGAAATCCAATGAAAGGGTAAGCTCGCGGATGGCCTTTCGGACAAGGCTCTCATCCAATTCGGCACCCTCGAGAAATGCCTCCATTATCTCGTCATTTCCCTCCGAAAGCGCGTCGATCAGCCGCTCGCGGTACCCCGTGGCGATGTCCGCATACTCGGGCGGTATCTCCTTCTCTTCAAAATGCTCGCCTGCCTGGTCCGTCCATACTATGCTCTTCATCCTAACCAGATCGACCACTCCGGCGAATCGGTCCTCCGCTCCCATCGGCACCTCGAGCGCCAGTGGACGCGCGAATAATTTTTCCCTTATCATCGCCAGGCAGCGTTCGAAATCGGCGCCGACGCGGTCCATTTTATTGACAAAGCAGATTCTGGGAATATGATAGCGGTCGGCCTGCCTCCATACCGTTTCGGATTGCGGCTCGACCCCGGCCACTCCGTCGAAAACGGCGATGGCGGAATCCAGGACCCTCAGGGAACGCTCGACCTCCATGGTAAAGTCGACATGGCCGGGGGTGTCTATTATATTGATGCGCGTGTTTTTCCACATGGTGGTTGTGGCGGCGGCGGTGATGGTGATCCCCCGCTCCTTTTCCTGCGCCATCCAGTCCATCTCGGCCGTGCCCTCGTGCACCTCGCCCAGCTTGTAGGTTTTACCGGTATAATAGAGTATGCGCTCCGTAAGCGTGGTCTTGCCGGCATCTATGTGCGCCATAATGCCGATATTCCTGGTCCTGTTTAAAGGAAGCTCCCTTCCCATGATCCCATTTCCCTTTCTCTAAAATCGTCCGGAGCAAAGCCGGTCCCATCCGCTCCTATCCACGCGTCTGAATCTCCGCCGGGTCGACACCACGTGCGCCGGTCGGCCCGTCCCCATATACATAAATACCAGGGGTTTCCCCTGGTATTTATATTATTTATCGAAAAGATTCTCTTTCAGAATTTGTAATGCGAGAAGGCCTTGTTGGCCTCCGCCATCTTGTGCGTGTCTTCCTTCTTTTTAATTGTGGTGCCGGTATTGTTGTACGCGTCCATCAGCTCGCCGGCGAGCTTCTGGAACATCGTCTTCTCCGAGCGGGAGCGCGAATAGTTTATAATCCAGCGGATACCGAGCGCCTGGCGCCGTTCCGGACGTATCTCGACAGGAACCTGGTAGGTCGCGCCACCCACTCTCCGGGACTTCACCTCGACTACCGGCTTCACGTTTTCCAGCGCCTGCATAAAAATCTCGGCGGGGTTCTTTTTGGCCCTCTGCTCGAGTATGTCCATGGCCCTATAAAATATGGCCTCCGAAACCCCCTTCTTGCCCTCATACATCATACAGTTAATAAACTTGGTGATGAGCACGCTTCCGTACTTGGGATCGGGCAGCACCTCCCGCTTTATGGGTCTTCTTCTCCTTGACATCGTATCCTCTTTATTCGCTATCCTTTAATTTCATCCACGCAATCAGGCCTTAGGCCTCTTGGAACCGTACTTGGACCGGCTCTTCCGGCGCGAGTCGACACCCAGCGAATCGAGCGTTCCGCGAACGATATGATATCGCACCCCGGGAAGGTCCTTCACCCTTCCGCCCCGGACCAAAACGGCCGAGTGCTCCTGAAGATTATGCCCGATGCCCGGGATGTAGGCGGTTACCTCTATCCCGTTGGTCAGGCGCACACGGGCGATCTTGCGAAGCGCCGAGTTCGGCTTCTTCGGCGTCACCGTCATCACGCGGGTGCATACGCCTCGCTTTTGCGGGCAGGACTTCAGGGCGGGCGATTTGGATTTCTTCTTCTTGCTTTCCCGTCCAATACGAATAAGCTGATTGATAGTTGGCATCTTTACTCCTCTATAATGACCGTATATAATCTCCGCTACAGGCGGCCGGACGAGAAGTCCGGCCAGACGTGGACAGAGAGAATCTACCCGGCGAGTGGCTTTACCCTTGAAATTTTAGGCCCCTTTTGTCAAGGATTTTATTGCTCCGCCGCTTGCTCCTCCATGTCCAGCGGTTTTTCCGCCTGGACACCATCCAGATCGCCAGGTTCGTTCTGATATACCTCTATTCTATCGTGCGCCCTGACGCCGGTCCCTGCGGGGATAAGGTGGCCTATTATGACATTCTCCTTGAGGCCCCGCAGCTGATCGACCTTGCCCTTTATCGCCGCATCCGTAAGCACCCGTGTCGTCTCCTGAAAGGAAGCCGCCGAAATGAAGGATTCGGTATTCAGGGCCGCCTTGGTAATGCCCATCAGCACCGGAATCGCGGTTGCGGGCTTGCCCCCCTCACTCAGCACCCGCTCGTTCTCGTCCATAAAATCGAACTTGTCGATAATCTGCTCTATAACGAAGGTCGTATCTCCCGGCTCGGTTATACGGACCTTGCGCAACATCTGGCGCACGATTATCTCGATGTGCTTGTCGTTGATCGCGACACCCTGCAGGCGATACACCCCCTGGATTTCGTTGACGAGGAACCTCTGAAGCTCCCTGGGCCCCTTGATGGCGAGAATGTCGTGGGGGTCGATCGGCCCATCATCTATCTTCTCCCCCTTGCCTATCCAGTCACCATCGAGCACGCGCAGGAACTTGGACGATGGAATCGAATATTCCTTTTCGACCTTGTCCTCTCCGGCAATTATAATCTTACGTTTGTTCTTGACCGTGTCGCCTATCGTGACCTTTCCGTCGATTTCCGAAAGGGTCGCCGCGTCTCGCGGAGTACGCGCCTCGAAGAGCTCCGCAACCCTGGGAAGACCGCCGGTAATATCCTTGGTTTTCTCGACCTCGCGCGGTATTTTCGCCAGAACGGCCCCCGCCCTGACGGTTTCTTCGCTGTGCACCACCAGATGCGCGCCCTTTGGAAGAAGATATGTCGTGGCCTCCCCGGAGGCTGGAAAGACGTCTATGCGGGGCTGAAGCTTCTCGGTCTTGTATTCCACGATAACGCGCTTCATGTTGCCGGTGAGGTGGTCCATCTCCTCCCTCATGCTCTTGTTGAGCTCGATATCTACGAATTCGACACGCCCGGCCCCCTCCGTAATGATGGGCTCCAGCCATGGGTCGAACGAGGCCAGTATCTCGCTCCGGTCGTAGAACTTTCCCTCCCTGGCGTATATTTCCGTGCCCACATTTACGGGGATGGAATGCGGGTCGCCGAGAATGGATATCTTCTTTTTATCGAGTTTTATAAATCCCGCGTTTTTCGAGGTGATGTTCTCCCCGGATGGATCCTTCGCCACGATGGACCCGGAGTAAATCTTGTCGCCCTCGTTTACCACCGGTTCGGCGTCTCCCTTAAGCGCGATCTCGGCGATAACGCGCTGCACCACCATGTATCCCCTACGCACGGATATGGTCTTCTTCTCCTCCGTGCGGATGGTGCGGAATGTCAGGTTTTTAAGGTATACCGGATAATTGAGCTTGATCTCGCTCTCTTCGACGGAGCGCGAGGCTATGCCTCCAATATGGAATGTTCTCATCGTAAGCTGAGTTCCCGGCTGGCCTATGGACTGCGCCGCGATTATCCCCACCGCCTCGCCGATATCGACCGCGCGGGCCGTCGCCAGGTTTCGCCCGTAGCATTTGGCGCACGCCCCGTGACGGGCCTCGCATGTCAGCACCGAACGGATCTCGATGGAGTCTATGTTCAGCTCGTCTATCCTCGCCGCGACCTCTTCGGTCACTATCTCGTCGGCGCCGCAGATGACCTCCCCGGTCACCGGGTTCTCGAGATCGTACAGAAGCGTCCTTCCGAGCGCTCTGGAGCCGAGTGACTCTATGACCTCGTCTCCTTCCTTTATCGGAATGAGATCGATCCCCACGGTGGTGCCGCAATCGTCCATGGTAACGACGACGTCCTGCGCTATGTCCACCAGGCGCCTCGTGAGATAACCGGCGTCCGCGGTCTTAAGCGCGGTGTCCGCCAGACCCTTGCGCGCTCCGTTGGTCGAGATGAAGTATTCGAGCACGGTCAGCCCCTCGCGGAAATTCGCGCGGATCGGCACGTCGATTATCTCGCCCGAGGGTTTCGCCATAAGGCCCCGCATTCCGGCGAGCTGGCGTATCTGCTGCTTCGAGCCCCTGGCCCCCGATTGTGCCATCAGGAAAATCGGGTTAAGCCCGGATAGATTGCTTTCCAGCTCCTCGAGCATGTTGTCGGCGATGATTTCATTAGTGTTGGTCCAAACGTTGATCACCCTGTTGTAACGCTCTTCGTTGGTGATGTATCCGTTACGATATTCGTTTTCGATCTCTTCGACCTTCTTGTCGGCCTCGCTGATAATCTGGGGCTTCTTCGAAGGCACGGCGATATCGGAAACGCTTATGGTCGGGGCGAAAAGCGTCGCGTACTTATAGCCGGCCTCTTTGATATCGTCCAGGACCTTGACGGTCGCCGTCGGGCCATAGGCGCGGAATATGCCGGAAATGATCTTAGAAAGGCCCTTGTCGTTGATTACAGTATTGACGAAGGGATAGCCCTCGGGGAGGACCTTGTTGAAGAGCAGCCTCCCGGGGGTGGTCTCCACGAACTGCCCGTCCATCCAGAATTTTATTTTGGAGCGGATGTTGACCTGTCCGCAGTCTATGGCCCTTAGGACCTCGCTCTCTTCATCGAAGTAACTGCCCGTTCCCGCGGCGTCCGGAAGCTCCATGGTAAGGTAGAATATCCCCAGAACGATATCCTGCGTCGGGGTTACGATGGGCTGCCCGTTCGCCGGCGAAAGCAGATTGTTCGCCGAGAGCATGAGCGTCCAGCACTCGATCTGGGCCTTGGGGGAAAGCGGCACATGCACCGCCATCTGGTCGCCGTCGAAGTCGGCATTGTACGCGTGGCATACCAGCGGGTGCAGGCGAATCGCCTTCCCCTCGACGATGATCGGCTCGAACGCCTGGATGCCGAGACGGTGGAGCGTCGGCGCGCGATTGAGGAGCACCGGATGCTCGGATATCACCTCTTCCAGGACCTCCCACACCTCGGGGCGTTCGTTTTCCACCATCTTTTTGGCGGATTTAATGTTCTGCACGTAGTCCTTGTCGACAAGGCGCTTCATGATGAACGGCTTGAAGAGTTCGATCGCCATCTTTTTCGGCAGGCCGCATTGATAGAGTTTTAGTTCCGGTCCGATAACGATTACCGAGCGGCCCGAATAATCCACGCGCTTGCCCAGCAGGTTCTGGCGGAAACGGCCCTGTTTACCCTTTAGCATGTCCGAGATCGATTTCAGCGGACGATTGCCCTTCCCCTTCACCGCCCGCTTGCGGCGGCTGTTGTCGAAAAGCGCGTCAACCGCCTCCTGTAGCATTCTTTTCTCGTTGCGCACGATTATCTCGGGGGCGCGCAGCATAAGAAGCCTCTTCAGGCGGTTATTACGGTTTATGACGCGGCGGTACAGGTCGTTAAGGTCGGATGTCGCGAAACGCCCTCCGTCAAGCTGCACCATCGGGCGGAGCTCCGGGGGTATCACCGGAATAACGTCCAGGATCATCCAATCGGGTTTGTTGCCCGAGTCGCGGAAAGCCTCTATGATCTCGAGCCGCTTAATTAGCTTTTTGTCGACGCGGGACTCTTTTTCGAGAATCTCGGTCCTCAGCATTCGCGATTCCTCGTCCAGATCGATGCCGAGAAGGAGCTCCTTGATCGCCGCGGCCCCCATGTCCGCGACGAAGGTATCGCCGTATTTTTCGTAATAGAAATTGAAACTCTCCTCGTCGAGAACATCACCCCTTTTGATGTTGTCCTCCTCGGCCTCTCCGGGCTCTATGACGATATATTTCTCGTAATAGAGCACCGACTTGAGCGAATTGACCGTCATGTTGAGAAGAAGCCCCATGCGCGACGGTACCGAGCGGTAATACCAGATGTGGGCGACCGGGCAGGCAAGCTCTATGTGCCCCCCCCTTTCCCGGCGCACCTTGTAATGGGTAACCTCCACGCCGCAGCGGTCGCAGACCACCCCCTTGTAGCGGATGGACTTGAACTTGCCGCAGTAGCACTCCCACTCCTTCGTCGTACCGAAGATTTTCTCGCAGAAAAGGCCGTCGCGCTCCGGCTTGAGCGTTCGGTAGTTCAGCGTTTCTGGTTTCTTTACCTCTCCGTACGACCAGTCGCGAATGAGGTCTGGGGAGGCGAGCCGTATCTGCATCGAATTGAAATCGTTAAAATCCCTCATTGTTCATCCTTCTACAGTAAAGATGTCCTCGAAAAGCGCGTTTCACTCATATATTCTGCAGCGTGTCGATCTTGATCTTCCTTTTGGGCTTGCTGAATCCCTCGCTCCATTCGGAGAGGCTTATTTCGTTGCCGCTTTCGTCGTAGATCTTCACGTCCAGCGCAAGGCCCCGGAGCTCCTGCACCAGCACGTTAAAGGATTCCGGTATGCCCGGAGCCGTAGTGTTGATCCCCTTCACTATGGCCTCGTATATACGAGCGCGGCCCAGCATATCGTCCGATTTTACGGTAAGCAGCTCCTGCAGTGTATATGCCGCGCCGTAAGCCTCGAGCGCCCATACCTCCATCTCCCCCAGCCGCTGGCCGCCGAACTGGGCCTTGCCGCCGAGGGGCTGCTGTGTAACCAGGGAGTAGGGCCCCGTGGAACGCGCGTGTATCTTGTCGTCCACCATGTGGGCGAGCTTCAGCATGTATATCTGGCCGACCATAACCCGGTTTTCAAAAGGCTTTCCGGTCCTTCCATCGTAGAGCACGCTCTTCGAATCCTCTGGCAGGCCGGCCTTTTTCAGATACTCGCGTATATCCGGCTCCTCGGCTCCGTCGAATATCGGCGTCTCAATGAGAAGGTTAAGCTCCTTCGCGGCCCATCCAAGTTCCGTCTCGAGAAGCTGCCCCAGGTTCATACGGGAGGGGACGGAAAGCGGGTTCAGCATGATATCGATGGGGGTCCCGTCGGGGAGATAGGGCATGTCGTAAGCCGGCACAACGCGCGAGATGACCCCCTTGTTCCCATGGCGCCCCGCCATCTTGTCGCCGACCGAGATTTTTCTTTTGGTCGCTATGTAGACCTTTACGAGCTCCTCAACTCCGGGAGCGAGCTCGTCCCCGTTTTCGCGCGAAAAGCGCTTAACGTCCAGGATTATGCCCTCGATGCCGTTTGGCACGCGCAGGGATGTGTCTCGCACCTCCCGCGCCTTCTCCCCGAAGATGGAATGTAAAAGCTTGTACTCGGGAGTGAGGTCCTGTTCGCCCTTCGGCGTCACCTTGCCGACGAGTATGTCGTCCGGATTGACGTAGGCCCCTACGCGCACAACGCCGTCCTGGTCGAGATCACGGAAGGCCTTTTCGGAAAGGTTCGGGATGTCCCTGGTAATGACCTCGCGGCCCAGTTTGGTTTCGCGGGCCTCGATCTCGAATTGCTCCACGTGCACCGAGGTGAATATGTCCTCCTGTACAAGGCGCTCGGATATCAGGATGGCGTCCTCGAAGTTGTACCCCATCCAGGGCATAAAGGCGACGAGTATGTTCTTCCCTAGGGCCAGCCTTCCGCTGTCGGTGGCGGGACCGTCGGCGATTACATCGCCCGCCTTTATCCTCTGCCCCTCGCGCACGATCGGCGTCTGGTTGAAGCACGTCCCCTGGTTGGTTCGCTTGAATTTAAGAAGCGGATACTCATCGATCTCTCCGCCGGAGGTCTTGATCTTTATCATCTTGGCGTCGGAGTAGACCACCTCTCCGCCACGCGCAGCCGCTAAAAGCACGCCCGAGTCGTAGGCGGCCGCGGCCTCGATTCCGGTCCCCACCAGGGGCGTCTCCGAGGTAAGCAGCGGTACCGCCTGGCGCTGCATGTTCGAACCCATCAGCGCCCGGTTTGCGTCGTCGTGCTCCAGAAACGGGATCAGACAGGTCGAAACCGAAAAGACCTGCGAGGGCGAAACGTCCATGTATTGGATCTCATTGGCCTTTTTATACGGGAAGTTTCCCCTGTTCCTGGCCGGGTTAAGGCCTTTCATCAGATTGCCATGATCGTCGAGTGGAGCGTTCGCCTGCGCTATGAAGTACCGGTCCTCCATGTCGGCGGTCAGATAGTCGACCCTGTCGGACAGCTTGCCCTTCTCCACGGCCCTGTAAGGCGTCTCGAGAAACCCGTAGTCGTTGATTCGCGCATAGGTGCTCATGGACACAATCAGTCCTATGTTCGGCCCCTCCGGGGTCTCGATCGGGCACATCCTTCCATAATGGGATGGATGCACGTCGCGCACCTCGAATCCGGCGCGCTCCCGCGAGAGTCCGCCGGGCCCCAAAGCGTTAAGCCTGCGTTTGTGGGTAAGCTCGGCCAGCGGATTGGTCTGGTCCATGAACTGTGAGAGCTGGCTCGAACCGAAAAACTCGTTTATCACGGCTGTAATGGGCTTTATGCTAATAAGCGCCTGCGGCGTCACCTGGTCGAGGTCCTGAATCGTCATCCTCTCCTTAATGACGCGCTCCATGCGCTGAAAGCCCACCTTTATCTGGTTCATTATCAGTTCGCCGACCGAGCGGACCCTGCGGTTGCCCAGATGGTCGATATCGTCCACATGGTATCCGTCCGCCTCGGCGATGAGGAAGAGGAGGTATTTCACGGACGCGACAATGTCTTTTTTGGTAAGCGTCTCCTCCTTTGGCGCGTCTGGGCCGCCGTAGCCGAATTCCCTCATGTGGTCGAACTTTTTATTGATCTTGTATCGGCCAACGGCCCCGAGGTTGTATGTCCGCGGATTGAAAAAGAGCCTGTCGAGTTCGTTGCGGGCATTGTCAATATTGGACGGCTCGCCCGGCCTCAGGTTCTGGTGCATCTTTAGGATCGCCTCTACAGAACTCTTGCATTCATCCTTTTCGAGAGAATTATAAAGATACGCGTCGTCCTTGTTGTTCGGGAATTCGATGAGGCTTACTTCCTTAACCTTCTCTTCCCTCAGCCGGTCAATTATATCGATATTGATCCTGCCGGCGGCCTCTATGATCACCTCGCCCGTTTCCTTGCTCACAACGTCCCTGGCCACGCGTCTCCCAATAAGCCCCTCGAAGGCCTCTTCGCTGGAGAGCTTTACGGTCCTGGTGTCGTAGAACAGGGCGACCACCTCGTCGTTCGTTTCGTATTCGAGCGCCTTGACGAGCTGGGTAATGGGGAACTTTTTTTTGCGGTCTATCCGCGCCACGAGGTAACCCTTGGAGTCCATCTCGAACTCCAGCCAGGAACCCCTGTCGGGAATCACCCGTACCGTGTAGACGCGTTCTATCTCGTCATAGGAGAAGAAGATACCCGGCGAGCGGTGGAGCTGGTTGACCACGACCCGTTCGGCGCCGTTTATAATGAAGGTGCCGCGCGGCGTCATCAGCGGTATATCGCCCATATAGACGGTTTGCTCCCGGACCTCCATACTGTCCTTTTTAATAAGACGAATCGTCGCCTTTAGCGGCGCGGCGTATGTCGCGTCCCGCTCCTTGCATTCTATTTCAGGGTATTTGGGCGTTCCGATCTCGTAATTGAGAAACTCGAGAACGACATCCTCATGCGGGCTTTCTATCGGAAAGACCTCCTCGAAAACCGCCTGGAGGCCCTGGCTTTTCCTTTTATTGGGCGCGATTTTATCCTGTAAAAACCACTCGTAGGATTTCAGTTGTATTTCGATGAGGTTCGGCAGGTCGAGTTTCGAGCCGATTTTACCGAAATTCAATACGTTTCTTGCTTTTTGCATGGACGGACTATCCTCGGTTACCATGATCTGAAATCAACGATCGGGTGCTTCTTTATGAAGATTACGACTCCGAACAGGGCGATTAGATACGGGCATGCGCGCTATAAGTACGTATAGTACCCATCCAATGAGCGCTTCGTCCAGATTTTTTACCAAAAATGCAAAAATTCCCCAGTCTAAATAGAGACACCGATAGGTTTGACTGCTTGGCAATCAAACCTATCGGATTCGCCTGGATTGATAAACCGCCGTTTAAAGTGAAATCGAAGATGGGCGGTGCTCCGCTTACTTAATATCGACCGTAGCGCCGGCCGCGACCAGCTGTTCCTTAATCTTCTCCGCCTCTTCCTTCGTCACCTTCTCTTTAACCGCTTTACCGCCGGCTTCAACGAGGTCTTTCGCCTCCTTGAGGCCAAGGCCGGTTATGGCGCGGACCTCCTTGATGACGTTAATCTTGTTGTCGCCGAAACCGGTAAGGATAACGTCGAACTCGGTTTTCTCCTCGGCCGCCTCCTGGGCCGGGGCGCCGGCGCCGACCGCGGCCACCGCGACCGGAGCGGCGGCGGAAATACCGAACTTTTCTTCCATCGCCTTTACAAGCTCAGCCGCTTCGACGAGCGTAAGGCTGCCGATAGCATCGAGCAGTTCCTGGGTGGAAAGTTTAGCCATTGTTTTACTCCTTATACTTAGTGAAATTATTCAAGTTAATACGGTTAATCCGTAAAAACCTATAAGGGTAAAGCCAGGTTGTGTAATGACACCTCTTCAGCACAGTGCTGATGTTTTGAAATCACAAACCACTTGCAACCCTTAACGACTTTATAAAAAACCCTACAGGGCGTTTTTCCCCGCCACGGCGTCGATTCCCCTCGCAAGGGAAGCCATTATCTGATTGATGCCTACCGCGATCTTCGTCCCCGGCCCGTTAACGAGCGACATCACCTGAGAGAGCAGGACCTCTCTCGAGGGAAGGTCGGCAATCTGCTTGACCTGGTCGGCGCTGTACACAACGTCGTCGAGCAGGCCCATCGAGAACGCGAATTTCTCCTGTTCTTTCGAAAAGTCCCTGAGGACCTTGGCGATCTCACCGACATCGTCCTTGATAAAAACTACTCCAATGGGCCCTTTAAGGTGTTGGTCGATGCTGGCCGCGCCGACCTCGCTCATCGCGCGCTTGAACAGATTGTTTTTTACTACCTTATATTCTCCGCCCTTTTCGCGTATCTTTCTGCGCAGTTCGGACAGGCTCTTGACCTTTATACCTGAATAATTTGTCAGGATGATGTTCTTTCTTTCCTGGAGCCTGCGTGCAAGGTCGGCGACCTCATCGATCTTGTATTGCTTGACCATTACTTTTCGATCCCCTTATGGTTTATTTTGACGCCGGGCCCCATGGTCGAGGATATATGAAGCGACCGTATATAATTGCCCTTCGCGTCGGAGGGCTTGTCTTTCACTATCTGGTTATAGAAGGCCTTTATGTTGTCCACCAGCGTAGCGGTCTCAAAGGATATCTTTCCAACCCCCAGGTTCACGACGCCGGTCTTGTCCGCCTTGTACTCGACGCGCCCGCCCTTGAGCTCCTTGATGATTCCCTTTACGTCCTCGGTCACGGTGCCTGCCTTGGGTTTGGGCATGAGGCCCTTTTTTCCGAGCACCGGCCCGAGTTTGCCAACTTCCTTCATCATGTCCGGGGTCGCGACGACGGCCTGAAAGTCGATCCACCCCTCTTTTATCTTCTCGATAAGGTCCTCGGCGCCGACATAATCGGCGCCGGCCTCGCGGGCCTCCTTTTGTTTGTCGCCCTTGCAGATAACGAGAACCTTTATCTGCTTGCCGGTGCCGCCGGGAAGGGTCACCGAGCCCCTTACATTCTGGTAGCTCTTGTGCACAAGCTTCATGGAGGCTTCGACAGTCTCGTCGAACTTAGCGAACTTGAGCTCCTTGATTTTTCCGACCGCCTCCTCCAGCGAGTAGAGCGTTGACTTGTCGATCCTGCTGCGCGCATCGGTTATTTTCTTGCCGCGATCCATTGTGCATCCTCATCGATTCTTTATGCTTTATTAATGCCGGGCCCCGTCTACACCGGGGCGTCCGCCCTATTTTTCGTTCAGTCCACCACCTCAACGCCCATCGAACGCGCCGTACCCGCGATAATGTCCGCCGCGGCGTCGATGGTGTTAGCGTTCAGGTCGGGCATCTTTATTTTGGCGATGTCCTCGAGCTGTTTGCGCGTAATTCTTCCGACCTTCGTTTTGTTGGGCTCGTTCGAACCCTTCTCGATGCCAAGGGTCTTCTTTATAAGCACTGAAGCCGGAGGCGTCTTGATGACAAAGGTATAGGAACGGTCTTCGTATACGGTTATAACCACCGGAAGGATGGTCCCGTCCTGGTCCTTGGTGCGCTCGTTGAATGCCTTGCAGAATTCCATGATGTTCAGGCCATGCTGGCCGAGCGCGGGCCCTACTGGAGGGGCCGGATTGGCCTTGCCGCCGGGTATCTGCAGCTTTATCTCGGCCGCGACCTTTTTCTTCTTTTTAGGTGTTACTGGTGCCATCGCCCTGTCCTTGCTACGTTAGTATAATCGCCGCATAAGCGTATCGTCAGATCTTTCCGACCTGAAGGAAATCCAGCTCGACCGGCGTCCCACGGCCGAAAATCTCCACTTTCACCCTAAGCCGTCCCTTCTCGGGATAGACCTCCTCGATCACCCCGCTGAAATTATTGAACGGCCCGTCTATTACCTTAACATGCTCGCCAACCGAAAAATCCATGACCACGGAGACCTTCTCCTTGGCCTTCTGCTCGCCCATCTGATCGAACAGTGCGTTAACCTCGTTCCTTGAAAGAGGTTTCGGCTTGTTGGTGCCGTAAGCCCCGACGAAGCTCGTCACGCCCGGAGTATTCTTTACCAGCACCCAGGTCTCGTCATCCAATTCCATCTCTATAAGCACGTATCCAGGAAAAAACTTGCGTGATTTCACGCGCTTTTTCCCGTCCTTTATCTCCGGCACCTCTACCGTCGGAACCTTGATCTGAAAGACCTTCTCGACATAGCCGAGGTTTTGGACCTTCTTCTCCAGGGCGAGCTTGACCTTGTTCTCGTGCCCGGAATACGTATGGATAACATACCATTCCTTTGCCATGGTCAGCCGATTACCTTTTTAACAAGAGACATCAACGCCGAATCCACGAGCCACAGGAAAAGGGAAACGACTATGACCGACACTATCACCACCATCGTGAAACTGGTCACCTCGTCCCTGTCCGGCCAGGTCACCTTTTTCAGCTCTTCGCGCGCCTCTTTGACATATGTCACAATCTTATTGAACACGCACCACCTTCCAATGCCCTGATATGCTTCCGGAATTACGCCTTTGTCTCTTTGTGCAGCGTGTGTCTGTTGCAGAACTTGCAGTACTTCTTGACCTCAAGCTTCCCCGTCTGCGTCTTCTTGTTCTTTGTCTGGGAATAATTGCGGTTCTTGCAGTCTTTACATGACAATAGGATTATTTCGCGCATATCTCAACCTGCATTTATAGTAAAAATAAGAGCAAACTATTCGCCGCCCTTTCAACGTCAAGCATTAATTACAAAGCCGGTACCCTCTTCCCGGAAGTTGATCTGGGAGTAGCCGTGAATGCAGAATGCGGACGCCAGTTATGTACATCGATCAGCCCACGACCAGAATCGAACTGGTGACCTTTTGCTTACCATGCAAATGCTCTACCGACTGAGCTACGTGGGCGACAGAGGCACACTATTATTGAAAACAGCCCGTTTTTGTCAATAATAAATTTTGGAAATACCCTTTTCGGCTGGATTATGTAGCTGTAATGAACGACTACTGACGCCGGCGGGCCTGGGAGGCTTGCGCTCCTCCAGCCCGCCGCGGGACTTTATTCCCCTGTCTCGATCACATAGGAGTGGATATCTTCCTTCATGAGCCGGCGTTTCTGGGCCTCGGCCTCTTTTCGCGTGCCAATGCCTTCTATGCGCACCTTGTAAAAATCATTGTCGTGAACAACCACAATCGGCTGCCGCGTGCTGGAGGCCAGCCGTTCCTTTAGGTTTTCGGCCTTTTTCTTCGAATAGAAAGCCCCGGCCTGAATGGCGAAACGGCCGGAGGCATTATCCCTTCCCGCATTGCCATTTACCGTGTAATCCTCCTCGGTTCCGCCTTCCAGATCGCCGCCCGAGACGGGTTCGACCTCCTCCCTGGCCCTGGAGGACATTTTGGGAGCGCCACCCTTGCCGAGGATTTGAATACCCACTTTGGCCTCCCCCTCCGGGAGCATGTTGAGCTGCCTGGCCGCCCCATAGGAAAGGTCAAGTATGCGGTTTTTCCTATACGGCCCCCTGTCATTGATCCGCACCTTGACGGTTTCACCGTTGTCCAGGTTTTTTACAGCGATCATGGTCCCGAATGGAAGCGTCCGGTGCGCCGCGGTGAGGGCCTTCATGTCGAACCTTTCCCCCGAGGCGGTCATCCGGCCGTGAAATTCCCTCCCGTACCAGGAGGCCATGCCGGTCTGAAAAAATTTATCCTTTTGCGGCGCGGTATCCGCGTTTTCGTCCTCTCGAATCGCGTATTCCCTGTCGGCTTTACCATCCTGCCTGCCGGCCGGTCCATTTCGTTTCCGCGCGGGCTCATATGCCGCATCCCCGGAATCTTCAAATGTATACGCGAATTCATCACCGCTCTGCCTTTGCGATGTCTCCTTACCGGCCAGTCTGTCCCTGGTCAGCGCCTTGTTGGGCGCGCAGGCGCCTATGGTAATCGCAGCCGCTATTCCAAGGAAGAATGCCATCCTGCGTATGCTCGCCATCGTATCATACCTCCAGAGGTTCATCTGATTGAATTATCGGAAGCTCCAAAAAAGGCCTTGATATAAAAATCCTTCTTGACCGGAGCGCTTCGGGCGCGTTTTGCTTGATAGCCTGTTACGGATCGGACGAGGTAAAGGATGAGCATCGTTTCCAGCAAACCCACCATCACCCGCAAGGAGCTCGAGAGCGTACTCGACTGCCTTATAAGCGAACGCCTCGATCCCGGCGAGGCTGTAAAAAACCTGGAGATCGAGATTGCCAATCTCACCGGGGTGAGGCATGCCCTGGCCGTCAACTCGCTCACCTCCGCGTACCATCTCGCCTTTCTCGCGTTCGATATTAGGCCCGGCGACGAGGTGATCATCCCCTCGTACTTCGACCCCGCTGCTCTGAGCGCGCTTCGCCAGGCCGGTGGCACGCCGGTGCTTGTCGACCTGGCCGAGGGCTCCCTGTTCCCATCCCCGGAAGGAGTGAAGGGCGGAATTAGCGCCAGAACCCGCGCTGTGGTGGCCGCCCACACCTTCGGCTTTCATGCCCCCATGAGCGAGCTTCGGGAAACCGGGGTGCCGCTCATCGAGGACGCCTCCCATGCCATAGGCTCCGAATGCCAAGAGCGGCCGGCCGGGCAAAGCGGCGCAATTAGCGTAATCTCGTTCGCCCCGTCGATGGTCATCACCACCGGAAACGGAGGCATGGTGTTGACCGACAATTCCCGGTATTATTCCGCCATGCGCGAACTGCGGGGCGGCCCCTCCACCGAACGGCTTGGATTCGATTACACGATGACCGACTTTCAGGCCGCCATGGGGCTCTCGCAGCTTTCACGGCTCCCGGATTTTATCCGCCGCCGCCGGGAGATCTCCCGGGCCTACCACGAGGCAATCAAGACTACGCCCCATAGGGCCCCTTACGCCTTCGGGGAGTCCTTCGTCTACCAGTCCTTCCCCGTACTCTTCGACGCGCCCGCCGAAAAGATCGAAAAATACTGGAAGAAGAGCGGCATAGAGGTTTTACGGCCCTTCCCCGTCGCGCTGCACACCCATCTATCCTTAAGGGCGCTCGATTATCCGAACAGCGACAGGCTTTCAAAAAAGCTTTACGCCCTGCCCATCTATCCGACTCTTACCAGAAAGGAGATCGAAAAAATAACCCGAGCGCTCGGCCGTTTCGTCTGAAGAACGACTGGCCCGGAAGATGGGAGAAAAGCCATGTATATCCTGACGGTAGAAGACAGTTTCGCCTCGGCGCACCAGCTTAGAGGCTACAGCGGCAAATGCGAAAACCTGCACGGCCACAACTGGAGGGTAGTGGTGAGCGTACGGGGTGAGAAACTGAACGACACCGGGCTGCTCGTCGATTTCGGCGACCTGAAAAAGATACTCCGCGCCATTCTCGCCGACCTCGACCACCGCAATCTGAACGAACACCCGGACTTTCTCACCGAAAATCCGAGTTCCGAGAATATTGCCGCCCATATCGCGCGCCGCTACGCAGACAAACTCGCCCCCATTCCCGGCCCGATTTTCCTCGAGTCGATAACGGTATGGGAGTCCGATACATCGCGCTGCACCTACATTCCGGCCCGTTAGCCCGGAAGTGGCCAAATTGGGTCCGCCGCCCTGAAGGGACATAATGCAGCCGATAATTTTTTTGTATTTTTGCTTGATTTTTTCGCACTATTGACGCTTAGGTCATGATGTCGTGAAAATATACCTTATATAGGGGTTAGATCAAATGAAGAAGAACATTCTTGTTCTGTCGCTCGCAATGGTTCTCGCCTTTGCGTTCAGCTTCGCGTTCGTAGGCTGCAAAAAGGACGAAGGCGCCGCTCCCGCAGTCACCGAAGACGTTAAGGACGAAGCGGCCGCTCCCGCCGAGAAGCCTGCCGAAGAGAAGAAGTAAATTCATTTCTTTTCGCGAAAAGGGGGGCATTCGAGAGATCGCCCCCTTTTTTGTGGTCCGCACCGCAAAATGCTTGTTAATTGAACGTTTGAGTGTAATCTAATGGTTCATTCGGGGCCGCTTCCCCGGTTTGCCGTTGTATTGATCACCAGGGATACGGAGTATCGCATAATGGATAAAAACCTCAATCGTGGAGCAGTTGCCGAAGAGGCCGTGGCGATTCTATCGCAGGAAAACATCATCTCCGCGCTTAAAAACGCGGCCGGCGGATCCCCCGAAAAGGACATAGCGGCCGAGTTTGTAAATTCCTACCTCGATTTCATCAAGGAGGTCGTGGGGCACGATATCGAGCGGGGATCGCTTCGCGCGGACTTCGAGATCCGCGACCTGGTGGCGCACGTAAACTCGATGATGCAACAGAAGGACGAGTATATCTATACGACCATGGTAATGCGATGCCCGCTGCATTACCGGAACGTCCATAAGAACCTCACGCGGCAGCCGGAGGGATAAACCCGCCGTTCGTCTCCCGGAGGAACGCTCAGTCCACCGAAAGCGCTATTTCGAATTCGAGCCGCCCTTTCCCGGCGGTGTAGGCCAGAATAAGCGAAGACCCCTGGTAGTTCTTTTCGAAACCGCGGTCGGACTGCGAAACGGTATACACCGGATAACGCAGGAGATCGAAGGCTCGGGAGGATTCCATCGAAATCCTCAATCCGGAGTACCGGTCCGTCAGCGCGAATGATCGCAGGGATCGAGAAACCCCGGTACAATCCAGATACGACATCTCCCTCGAAAGGCCGGGAATCTCGTAATACCGGTCTTCGTCGTGCGCAGCGAGCAGGTTGATGTTCAGCTCGACCCCGAATACCGCACCCGGCGCGATATCCACCGAATACGAGGCCTTAATCCCCGCAGGTCCCGCCCTGAAGGTCAGGCGCTTGACCACCTCCACCTCGCGGCCCTCGAAAATATGGCGCCTGTTCAACCGGACTACGGCCGATTTAGGCTTCTTTTCAACCGCGTATTCGTAAGGAAGATGCCCCATCTCGACCACGTCCGCCTTTCCGTTCATAAGCTCATCGGCGTCCGGAAGCTCGCGCATTATGAGGTCCTTGAATGAATATCGCCTGCACGAATCGTATATCAGCCTCTCCTTGAGCCCCTTCTCCTTGGCTACCACCATATCGTGTATGGAACGGACCTCTTCGCCCTGGCTTTCTTCTTCGTTAAATCGCTTAAGGGTCTCGTGGTAGGCCTCATACCGGCGCGGAATGACCGCAAAGATGTCGAAGCCGCCGGAGTATACGCCGAGCTGTGCGACGGCGCCGCCGTGGGTGGGGGCCACCGTCGCCGCCATGGTCCGACTACGCACCAGCACCTGGTTCGTCCCTTCGTTCCAGATGTCCTCGTCCCTTAGATCGAGCCCCTCGATCGACCGGGCCTCCATATAACGCCGCTCGGCTGAAAGAAGGTTTTGGTGCAACGCGTGGCGAAGGCTCGAGAGGTACACTCCGCCGAAGAGGCCGTGCCAGTACGCGCAGTTGCACTCGCTCTTGTAGAGCTCCCTCCGCGCCTCCTCGAGGCGTACGCCCTTTTGGCTCTCGAGAGCGTCGAGCTCCCCGCTTAAAAGCAGTGTGCGCTTGTTGAGCGCGTTCGATTCGGGATACTTTATGAGAAAATTGTTCCACACCCCCCCCTTAAGAAAGGGGTAAAAATCCTTCTCCCTGTTCCAGGACTTTATTTCGGCGTTCAGATCGATGAGTCTGGAGGCGACCTTCGAGGGGAGCGCCCACTCGGAGAGCTCGTAATAACTTCCCTGTGTCAGGTACACCCTGCCGATAGGCGGGTTTTGGCGCAGGTATTCGGAAGGAAGCGTCGTTTCTATCCAGTCCTCGCGAAGCACGGCCTCCACAAAATTCACGAGCCACTTTTCCTCGAAAACCCACTTGTACGTGCCGGGCCACATGCCGAACTTTTCCCCGTCGTCGCCGTATAAAAATGCGTATTCCCCGCGCCTGTCCGCCACCGACCTGAAATAATCGATCGTATCGGCGGGCATCCTGAACGGGATGGAATATCTGAGAAATCGGTCTATTGGAAACACGGCAAGCCGGCGGTCGAGCCTTTCGGTAAGGTAATAGCCGTAGAGCTCGTCCTCCTCGATCCCGGCGTAACGGAAATGGTTATCGTCGAGAATGGTATAATCGAGCCCCAGGCCCGACACAAGGCGCGGAATCTCCGGGTCCCATACGCGCTCGGCAGTCCAGAAGCCCGACGGCCTGGAGCCGAAACGCCGCGTGCAGTAGTCCTGCATCATATCGAGCTGGCCCCGTATATCGTTCTCGGCGATAACTGAAAAAATCGGCTCGTAGAAGCCTCCGCCTATTATCTCCACCTGGCCCCTGCGGCTCATCCGGGCAAGGGTTTCGATATATTTCGGGTAACGCTCTTCGATCCACTCCAGAAGCGGGCCCGAGTGGTGTACGGCGAACCTGAATTCGGGATATTCATCGAGCACGCGCAGCGTCCTGTCGTAACAGTCCTTGAATCCCCACTCGAAGACATGGTCAAAATTCCCCACCGGCTGGTGGTTGTGAAGGCAGAAAATAAAACGGCATTTTGTCATGCTTTACCTTCCGACGGGGCAGGCTTAAAAGATATACCGCTTGGGAATGACGACTATGCCGTCACTGGTCACCGTAAATCTCGCCGCGTCGCGTTCGAGGTCGAAACCGATCGATTCGTTCGCGGGTATCTCCACATACTTGTCCACAATGGCCCTTCGGACGCGCGTGTGCCTTCCGATCTTTACGCCGTTCATGATGATCGAGTCGGATATCTCGGCATAGCTGTTTACCTTGACCCCGGGCGAAATAACCGAGCGGTACACCTTCGAGCCGCTGATGATGGAGCCGTGCGAGATGATGGAATCCACCGCCATCCCGCGCCTGTCGTCCGCGTCGAAAATGAGCTTGGCGGGCGGGTACTGCTCCACGTTCGAGCGGATCGGCCAGGTCCTGTCGTACATGTTGAGCTTCGGGCTCACCGCGACCAGATCCATGTTGGACTCGAAAAACGACACCAGCGTGCCGATGTCCCGCCAGTAGGCCCGTTCCCCTTCGTGCTTCACGTAATCGTAGGCCACAACGCGCTCGGTGCCATAGATGCGCGGGATGATGTCCTTTCCGAAATCGTTGTTGCCCTCCAGGCGGTGGTCCTCGGAAAGGTACTGCACGAGCTTTTCCGTTTTAAATACATAGATTCCCATGGATACGAAGGCCGAGTCCTCCCTGCCCGGTATGGGCATTGGCTTGTCGGGCTTCTCCTGAAAACCCGTAACCCTGTTTGCCGAATCGACATCCAGAACTCCAAAGCGCGCGGCCTCGGTCACAGGCGTCTCTATGGCGGCGATGGTCATGTCCGCGTCCTTCTCGATGTGATAGCGGATCATGCTTCGATAATCCATTTTATACACATGGTCCCCGGAGAGGATGAGAACGTAATCCGGCCGCTCCATCTCTATTATATATATGTTCTGGAAGATCGCGTCCGCGGTCCCGCGATACCAGTTGTTGTCTATCCGCTGCTGCGGTGGCACGACGTCGATGAAGCTGCCCATCTCGCGCGGAAAGAGGTTCCACGCCGTTTTGATGTGGCGGTCCAGCGAGAGGGACTTGTATTGCGTTAGGACGATGATCCTCTTTAGATCCGAATTGAGGCAGTTGGACAGAGAGAAGTCGATTATCCGATAGATCCCGCCGAAAGGCACAGCGGGTTTGGAGCGGTCCCTGGTCAGCGGATATAGGCGTTCCCCCTGTCCGCCGGACAGCAGGAACACAAGCGTGCGCTTGAGGTATTCATTTTCCATTATTTCGATCTGCCGGCCAGGATCTCCTGTATTTTACCCTTCAACTCGTCGAGATTGGAGGATTTGGTTATGTAGGCGTCGGCGGTCCAGGTCATAAAATTGCTCTTATAGTTCGAGTACGCGGTGTAGATGATGATGGGTATTTTTTTATCGCGCGAAAGGATTTTTCCAAGCGCCTCGATGCCGTCCATCTCCGGCATGCGTATGTCCAGCACCACGAGATCGTATTTATTGGCCTTTACCTTTTCGACGGCCTCCCTTCCGTTGGCCGCCTGGTCCACCTCGTAGCCCTCGTCCTGAAGCTCCATGGCATAGAGCTCCCGCTGGTGCTGTTCGTCCTCGACGACCAGAATTTTACTCATGGCTTCCCTCCGAAAGATCGTAGTCTTCCCAGGCAACGGACGACCTCAAGCTACTATCGGAAAAGACATAATTCAATCATTTTTTTAACGATACCGGCCAAAGCCTCCCTGTGTACTTCCGACATGCGCGATGAGGCGCGTGGAGGCTATTGCCTGATGGAAGGAATCTCCTCTTTTTCGAGGCTTCGGACCTCATATTCGTTCCGAACCGTAACGTCCCCCAGCCCGTTCACATGGACAATCCTCGTGATGTTTACGAAAAAGACGTTTCCCGGTATCTCCTCCCCGGCCTGCCGGCGGCCCTCGATGGCAGAGGCCATAAACCAGATAAATCGTATATTTCGGGTCATGAGGATCACAGTGGTTGTGGATTTCTCGGAATGGGACATGAGCTTTCCCCATGTCGCGCCGTCGTCCCTGGGCACCTCGTATACCAGATAGCCGCCGTAAGCCTCGAGAAAATCGAAATTTACGATATCGTCCATATTGTCGACGAAAACTATGATGGTGCCTTCTTTTGTCATTTCGGCCCCCCGCCGAAGAATGTATATTGAAGCCGAAAGCCGGCTGGCGGGCCGGCGCACGGCCCCTCTTCCAAACCCTAAAGCCGCGCGGCCGCGCATGTCAATCACTATGCATAATTAATATTTAATATATATTTATTTATATAATGTCCCCGCGCAAAGGGTCGGTCGGGCCGGCGATAGCCCACCCAAGCCATGGGAAACACCGACGGCCGAAAAGCCGAGTTGGAGTTATTGGTTTTCGTCAGCGGGAGAGCATCCTCTTGGCGGTTTCGACCGCCTCGTCGAGCGCACCGGAGAGGCCCTCCGGGGATTTTCCGCCGGCCTGGGCCATGTCCTTTCGCCCGCCACCACCGCCGCCCATGAGGGGGGCCGCCTTCTTGATGATGGCGCCGCAGTCTATGCCCGCGGTAACGGCCGCCGAGGTCGCCGCGCAAAGAAGAACGGCCTTCCCCTCGTTTTCCGAGCCCAGAAATACGACGGAATTCTGAAGCCTCGAGCGGACCAGGTCCGCGACCGTGCGGAGCTCGTCGATATCGGCTTTTTGGGGCTGGTGCCGGACCATCCTGGTCCCTCTAACGTCGATCGCGCTTTCGAGTATATCATCTATGTTCGAGGCCAGGCTCTCTTTTTTCATCTTGTCCATCTGTTTTTCGAGGCCCCTGGCGCGCTCCAGCGCGTCATGAACCTTTCTGGCAAGCTCCTGTTCGGACGCGTTGAGCTCGGAGGCTATTGATGTAAGGATCTCCTGCTGCGCTCCGAATCGTTCGAGCACGCCCTTTAGCGTTACCGCCTCAATGCGTCGGACGCCGGCTCCGGGCGAGGCCTCGCGCAGTATCTTGAACACGCCGAGCTTGCCGGTGTTGTCGGCGTGAGTGCCGCCGCACAGCTCCATGCTAAAGTCTTTTACGCTCACCACGCGCACCATGTCCTCGTACTTTTCGTCGAAGACGGCCATGGCCCCCATTTTGACCGCTTCTTCGAGCGGCCGAACCACCGTCTCGACAGGGCGCCAGGTCCATATCACATCGTTCACGATGCGCTCGATCTCGGCGATCTCCTCCGCCTCCAGCGCCTTGAAGTGGGTAAAGTCGAAACGCATGCGCTCCGGCTCCACAAGGGAACCGGTCTGGTGCACATGGTCCCCAAGCACCTTTCTAAGGGCCGCCTGAAGCAGGTGGGTCGCGGTGTGGTTCGCCCTGGTCAGGTTTCGCCGCAGAAGATCGATCCCGGTTGTGACCCTGTCGCCCTCAGAGAATTCACCCCGCACCACCTCGCCGACATGGATTATCGTTCCATTTATCTTTTTTGTGTCGTCGACCCTGAAGAGCGTCCCGCCCGGCCCGGTTATATCGCCGCGGTCGCCCACCTGTCCCCCGGATTCGCCATAGAACGCGCTCTCCCGTGTTACCAGAAGACCCTTTTCCCCGGATACGAGCTTTTTGGTCAATCCGTTCGGCCCGGCCAGGGCGGCCAGTTCCGAGGCCGCCGTGTTTTCATCGTAACCGAGGAACACGCTTGGGCCCGCCGCGGCCGAGAGGGCCTCGAACAGTTTTTCGCTTCCGGTCTCCCCGCTCTTCCAGCTCTGCTTGCCGCGCTCGCGCTGCTTTTCCATCTCGGTGTCGAATCCCGCGGTATCCACCAATACGCCGTTTTCTTCCGCCATCTCGATCGTCATCTCGAGGGGGAAGCCGAAGGTATCGTATAAAACGAACGCATCCCTTCCCGAGAGCAGGTTTGCGCCCCCGGCCCTCGCGGCCTTTATGGATTCCTCGAGCCGATCTATGCCGTTTTCGAGCGTCTCGAGGAAGCGCTTCTCCTCGCCCTCCAGCACTTTTTTCACATTTGGCGCGCCGGAGGCTGTTTCAGGATAATGCCCGCCCATTTCTTTCACAAGCGGATCGACCATTCTGTACAAAAAGGGCTCGGAAATTCCGATCTGGCGCGCAAAGCGCAGCGCCCGCCTCAGGATACGCCTGAGAACATATCCGCGCCCCTCGTTCGATGGATACGCTCCGTCCGAGATGGCGAAGGTGAGCGCCCTGGAGTGCTCCACGAGCACATTGACCGGGGCGACGTTTTCGCCCTCGTAGGCCACCTTCGCCTCACGGCATACGAAATCCACCATGCCTTTCAGCTCGTCGGTTCCGTAGATGGAGTCTGTGTTCTGTACAAGCGAGGCAAGGCGCTCCAGGCCCATTCCGGTGTCGATGCCGGTGCGCGGCAGCGGCGTCTGCCTGCCGGTTTCGTCCTGATAGAACTGGTTAAAGACCAGGTTCCAGAATTCCAGAAAGCGCTCGCAGTCGCAGCCGGGTTTGCAGTCGGGAGAGCCGCATCCGAAGTCGGGGCCTCGGTCCAGGTACAGCTCCGAACACGGGCCGCACGCGCCCGAATCGCCCGCAGGGCCCCAGAAGTTGTCCTCGCGCCCCAGGCGTATTATCTTCCGCTCGGGCACTCCAATATGGCGGCTCCATATCTCGAAGGCCTCGTCATCATCCTCAAAAATCGAGACCCATACATCCTCCGCAGGGAAACGGACCACTCCCGTGGTATAGTCCCACGCGTACTCTATGGCCTCCTTCTTGAAATAATCACCGAAGGAGAAATTACCGAGCATTTCGAAAAAAGTGCAGTGACGCCGAGTCTTTCCCACGCGCTCGAGGTCGCTGGTCCGAAAGCATTTCTGCACGCTCGCGGCCCTTGTGTAGTCGAGCCGCACGGTGCCGGCGAACATCGGCTTGAACTGCACCATGCCTGCGGTCGTAAAGAGGAGCGTGGGGTCGTCTTTAGGTATCAATGAGCTGGAAGGGACTATCCTGTGCCCGCGCTCCCTGAAATATCCCAGAAAGGAATCACGTAGATCTTTAACCGTCTGCATCCGTCACCTCGCGCGCCTTATTCATTCCGGCCCTGTATCCTCATCGGAGAGCCGCTCCACGGCCCTTCGGATTTCATCGCCCTCGAATCCCCTCTGCCTTAGAAAGAAAACGAGTTTCCTCACCGCGTCCCTTTTCCCCTTTAGCCTTGCGAACTTTTCCGCGGCAAGCCGGTAGAGCTCCTCCGGGTCCACCAGCTTGCCCGGATATTCCGCCACCGCCCGCCTGGCCATATCGCCCGGAACGCCCTTGCGAAAGAGCTCGGCCAACAGCCTGTTTTTCCCCACCGCGCGGCGGCCGCGTCTTTTACCGATATGCTCCATCGCGTAGGCATAATCGTCGAGATAGCCAAGCTCTGTCAGGCGCGCCGTCGACTCCTGCACGTGCTGCCTCGAATGGCCCTTTCCGAGCAGATAGCGCTCCAGCTCGGCCACAGACCTCCCCTTCACGGAGAGATACTGGAGGGCCCTTCGGTAACACGCAAAACGGTCCGACTCTCCCTTTAGCCGTCCGTATTCATCATGGTCAATTACTTTTCCCGGGGTAATGCCATATATTTTAACGCCCTCATGGGAAATGATAAGGAATTCCCCGGAGGACAGGCTAACGCGGGCGTGATTTTCCCTAATCTGTATTGATTCTATCTCAATCATTTGGCCCTGCCGGAGGGAAGCGGCCTTTATAAGCCAAAAGGACGGCTAGCCGGATTTGATTAAAGCCCCTTTACGCTCTGAGCGGTGGATAAATCGCCTCCCAATGGGATGTTTTTGAAACATATTCGCTGCATGTGCTGAGTTTCAAGCGCTATTTTATTCTGTAGGGAGTTTTAAGGATTAAGGAAAAAGGTCCGCGCTCGGCGAGCTTAATGCCCCCGGTGCGCTACGCCACCCCCGGAGGGGGTTTGGGTTTCATCCTGCCGATCGGATAGTCCGCGACCGTTAGCCTAACGCCCCCGGCGCGCTGCGCCACCCCCGGAGGGGGTTTATGTTAATGCCGATGGCCGAGTTTTGAACTTTCAACTTTGAACTTTCGACTGTTATCCCCCGGCGCTCTGCGCCACCCCCGGAGGGGGTTTGGGTTTCATCCTGCCGATCGGATAATCCGCGACCGTTAGCCTAACGCCCCCGGCGCTCTGCGCCACCCCCGGAGGGGGTTTATGTTAATGCCGATGGCCGAGTTTTGAACTTTCAACTTTGAACTTTCGACTGTTATCCCCCGGCGCTCTGCGCCACCCCCGGAGGGGGTTTGGGTTTCATCCTGCCGATCGGATAGTCCGCGACCGTTAGCCTAACGCCCCCGGCGCTCTGCGCCACCCCCGGAGGGGGTTGGGGTTTCATCCTGCCGATCGGATAATCCGCGGATAGGCCTTCGATATAGCCGCGCTATCCACTAAGAGCGCGGACAGGACGTCCGCACGCGGCGAGACTCGCAGGAGGCGACCGAGCCGCAATAGTGGAGGCTCATTAAATGCCATCAGTAAGACCACGTTATGCCACCAGACATAGGCACACCATTACATCTATTTTTAAAATTGAGCTCAGCCGCGGCGGTGCCGCACAGGACGTGCCAATGTCGGCGAAGCGGCAGGAGGTCGCGTCTTTCGCCGACCGTTTGAGCGCAGCTCCTCCGGCGCTTGAGGAGAGCGTGGGGGGATTGCCAAGGGGGGAATTCGCTTTAATTCCCCCCTTGGCTCATAAAACCAAGCCGGGTATGGAGCGCCATAGCGCACATGGGGTTCCATACGAATCCTATTTCCCCGCGATGAAAAAGGACGAAGCCCCTCGAGGCAAGGAGGTGAGCCTCACCCCTGCATGGGTTCCCATGAGAACCCTCCTTTCGCAACAAAGATGGGGGAACTTTAAAATATTGGAAGATAGGCCCCTCTGCCGCTGTAAATTATACGATAGAGCCTGCCTCATATAAACAAGAAAGAGGATGCCCCTTTTTCGGGAAACATCCTCCTCTCTGCCCGTACGATAAATCAGCCGATCAGCGTTTCGAGAACTGAAAACGCTTGCGGGCCTTTTTGCGGCCGTACTTTTTGCGTTCGACGGCGCGCGAATCGCGCGTAAGGAACCCGGCCTCGCGAAGCTGCTTCTTGTTTCGCTCGTCGACCAGGTTGAGGCAACGGGCGATGCCCAGTCGCACAGCACCGGCCTGGCCGGACCATCCTCCGCCATCGACATGAGCGAACACATCGAAGGCCATCACCTGGTCTAAAAGCTCGAGCGGCTGGCGGACGATCAGTTCGAGCGTCTTCCTGCGGAAATATTTTGTGATGTCCTGATCGTTGATATGGATCCTGCCGGAACCGGGCTTAAGATACACCCGCGCTACCGACGCCTTTCTTCTTCCGGTCGCGTAATACTGCTCGGCCATTGACATTCTCCTTTAAGGTACGGGATAATTTCTCAGTCCAGAGCCAGGACTTCGGGCTTCTGCGCCTGGTGCGGATGCTCCTCTCCGGCATACACCTTCAGATTGCCGGCGATTTTTCTGCCCAGGCGGTTTTTGGGGAGCATGCCCTTTACCGCAGTCTCGATGACGAACTCGGGCTTCTCCTTCATGATTTTTCTGATGTTGGTGAACTTCTCCCCCCCGGGATACCCGCTGTGGGAAAAATATTCCTTCTCCTCGGACTTGCGCCCGGTGAGCAGCACCTTCTCGGCGTTGATGACGATCACGTTGTCGCCCATGTCGAGATGGGGGGTAAAACCCGGCTTCTTTTTGCCGCGGAGAATCGAAGCTATCTCGGTGGCGAGCCTTCCGAGGACCTTGCCTTCGGCGTCTACGACATACCACTTCTTGTCGATCTCCGAGGCCTTCATGGAATAGGTCTTCTGTCGTATAATCATTATATCCTCATCGTCATGCCCAAAGCGACTCCGTCTTCGGGTCGGAATTCATTCATTGTAGTGATGGTAACCGCTGATTGGGGCTCAAACAGTTAGAGCGCAACGCTATTATCACGTCCCTATTTTGTCAATAAAAATCGGAAAAATAATGGCTCGGCCTTCTTAGGTCAGCTTTCGAGCGTCTATCCGGCCGAAAAACGGGAAATTTGTATTTACTTATACCCAGCCATCCTCCCTTATATCAACGGAACCCCGCGCGGCCGAAAAAGCGCCTCCCCGAGGCGCCGAGAGCGCCAATGCCCGGCCCTTTTTCGAGGCGTTCCAACAATAAACCGCCGGGAAGGCTGAGGGAAAGGAGGGACGCGGCTTATGGACAGGCTAAAGGAAATGATCGAACAGAAATCCAAAGACGGAAAAATCAACTGCAAGGATGCGCTCGGCATCGCGGAGTCGCTCGATATCAGCGCAGCGATTGTTGGTAAAACCGCCGACGAAATGAAGATTAAAATTAAGGGATGCCAACTGGGCTGTTTCAAGTAAACCCGTCATCGCCGGCCAGGCGGACCAATCTAAATGGCGATGGCCCGTACACTCAATATCCGAAGGAGGCCTTTAAATGAAAATGAAAATCATAATTGCCATATCGGCGCTGGCTGGAATCATTATAGCGACCTGCCTGATCAGGGCGGCCCTTTTCAGATCGAAGCAGATGGCGGTTGCGCCCGTCTCCGTTGAAGGCATCGACGCCAGGCAGATCGCCGAGAACCTCTCGAAGGCCATACGGATCAAGACCATCTCTTTCCAGGACCCGGCTCTCTTCGACGGGCAGGCATTTAGGGCCTTTCACAGACTTCTCGAAACCTCCTTCCCACGCGTTCATAAGACCCTTTCGAGGGAGACCGTCAACGAATACAGCCTTTTATATACATGGAAGGGAAGCGACCCCGGGCGCAGGCCGATTCTTCTTCTCGGGCATATCGACGTAGTGCCTGTCGAAAGCGGCACAGAGAAGGACTGGACCCATCCCCCGTTTTCCGGAGCGATTGCCGAAGGCTATATCTGGGGCCGTGGGGCGCTCGATATCAAGGTCAACGTTATGGGCACGCTCGAGGCGGTCGAGCACCTGCTCGCCTCCGGCTACAAGCCCCCGCAGACCATCTATCTGGCCTTCGGACACGATGAGGAGGTAAGCGGCCTCAATGGCGCCAGAAGGATTGCGGCCCTGCTTAAGGAGCGGGGCGTATCCCCGGACTATGTTCTCGACGAGGGAGGGTGCGTGATCGATGGGGCCGTGGCCGGGCTTTCCGCTCCCGCCGCCCTTGTAGGCATCGCCGAAAAGGGTTATCTCAGCCTGGAGTTAAGCGTCGAGGGCGAGGGCGGCCATTCATCGATGCCGCCCAAACAGACCGCCGCCGGCATTCTCTGCGCCGCCGTCGCGAAGATCGAGAAAAACCAGTTTCCCACTCGAATCGAAGGCGCGGCCCTCGCAATGTTCCAGTATCTCGGCCCCGAGATGTCTTTTGCAAACCGCCTGGTTCTCGGCAACATGTGGCTGCTTGGAGGAGTGCTGAAATCGATGCTTCTCAAATCTCCTTCCATGGCCGCGTCGATCCGCACCACAACCGCGCCGACGATGCTTCAGGGTAGCGTAAAGGAGAACCTCCTTCCCATCAAAGCGACGGCCGTCGTCAACTACCGTATAATGCCCGGCGAATCGATGGAGAGCGTCATTAAGCGCACCGAAAAAGTGATCGGCGACTCCAGGGTGAAAATCCAAGCCCTGGAGGGAGGAAGCGACCCCTCACCGATATCCGATATCGACAGCGGTTCATTCAAGGTTCTCCAGAAGACCATCCACCAGATATTCCCGGGCGCGATCGTATCGCCGTACCTCGTACTCGGCGCGACCGACTCGAGGTATTACACGGTCGTCGGCGCCAACGTATACCGTTTCACCCCGCTGTCCATCAAAAACGAGGACCTCAAGCGCATGCACGGCACCAACGAGCGCATTTCGATAGCCAATTATGAACAGATGGTCGCGTTCTTCATTCAGCTTATAAAGAATACAGGAAGCTGAGGCTCCGCGCGTCGGATGGTGGAAACATGAAGCGTCTCATGGAACGGTGGAGGGCGAGGACGGCGGAACTGAGGACCGACGCCCTCACCCTCTACTATGCCTACCGCGACCCTCGGACGCCGCGTCTGGCGCGCGTCATCTCGATCTGTGCAGCGGCCTATGCCTTCAGCCCCATCGACCTCGTCCCCGACTTCATTCCCATCCTCGGCCATCTTGACGACATGGTCCTGGTGCCGCTTGGCATAGCGGCCGCCATTCGCCTGGTCCCCGAAAATGTCCTACTGGAGTGCCGGATGCGAGCCCGGGAGACCCTTTCGGAGAGACCCCGGCTCCTGGGGGCCGCCCCGGTAATCATCACCCTCTGGGTCGCTCTCATCGCGGCCGCCGCATATGTGCTATACACACAGGCACTGGCTGGAGGGAGCGCGGACTAAAAGTTGGTTGACGATTATATGGCACCGGGCGTACAAGCAGGATGCTCCGGCGGCCGGTTCGCCCGAGATTTCCGGCAAAGAGGTTAGAAATGTCCGCGTGCAGGGCTTTCATTTTTACAATCATCATCAGCGCCGCCTTTACCGCCGCGTCGTGCGGAAATTCCGATCGGAACGACAAGCCCCACGCCCGGAAGGTGAACGAATACGCCGTCGTGGTAAGCGACAACACCGCGCTTCGGATCGATCCCATGATCTATTCCGCGCGCATAGTCCTCATGCGCAAGGGCACCCGCCTTGCGATTCTTGACCGGTCGAAAGAGAAAAGCTGGGTGGGCAAGGACCACGACTATTGGCACAGGGTCCGGCTCGAAAACGGACTCGAGGGATGGGCTTACGGTTCGACAATAAGGGTGTTCAAGCAATCGCAGTCCGGCTCCATAGACAGCTATGTATCGAACCTCCGCGAGCATGAAGCAGAAACCCTCCGTAAAAATCTTTCCGGAAAATGGTGGAGCGTGAACAGGAGCGGCGACTTCACCAATCTATGTGTGGAAATATACGAGAACGGGCAGTACAAATCGTACGCGCGCGGCGGAAAGGCGATCGAAGGCGAGTATAACTTCAATTTCAACGATGAATCGATCGTCTTTCTAAACGGCACCTCCTTCGGCCAGAATTTAAAATATATAAACCGCGGCAGCATGTACCACCTCGAAACCCAGGGCGGGAAATACGAGATCCGTTTTAAAAAGATTACGGAGGGCATGGCCGAACCTCCCCCCGACGAGGAGACCGAAACCGAAAAACCGCGTTCACCCGGGGAGGAAGATGTCAAAAATCCGAATTAACCGCTTTCTGGCCGACTGCGGCCTGGGCTCCAGGCGCAAGGTGGAACGGCTTGTGGCCGATGGCCGGGTCAGCGTCAACGGCAGCGTTACCGCCGACCTTTCCAGGCTTATAGACGTGGAATCCGACGAGGTTCGCCTGGACGGCAGATTGCTGCGGCGTGAAACACGCCTTTTCTACCTCATGCTCAACAAGCCCAAGGGGTACATTACAACCGCCGAAGACCTCCAGAACCGCGCGATCGTACTCGATCTAATACCGGGCCACCTCCGCGAGAAGGGCGTAATGCCCGTCGGGCGACTGGACCGCGACACGGAGGGGCTGCTCTTGCTCACCAACGACGGCGACCTCGCCTTCAGGCTCACCCATCCGCGCTACGAGATACCTAAGGAATATATCATCGACCTCGACCGTCCACTCGTCGACCCCGATCGCGCTCGGCTCGAGAAGGGCGTCCGACTTAAGGAATTCCGTACCAGCCCTGCGCGCGTCTTCCCCGTCTCGGAATCCGGCGACACGATAAAGCTAATTATCATCGAAGGCAAGAAGCGCCAGATCCGCGTGACCATGGCCGCGCTCGGCTACAGGGTCAGGCGCCTGCGCCGCGTCGCGTTCGGCCCGGTCCGGCTTACCGGTGTGAACGCCCGCTCGTACCGGACTCTTCGTCCGGCGGAGGTGAAGGCGCTCAGAAGGGCCGTGGGCCTCCAGGGCCATCCGGACAAATTTTCCTTAAAATAAACACTCCTCCCGGTCGAAAAGAACAATAGAGTTGTCAACGGACCCGGAACGCATGATCTTTTCCCGGCATCGGCCGCGGGAGACGGTACCTTTTTTCCGGCCATGCGGCAATTCTGTCTAAAGATGCCTGTAAGACCGGGGGAAAGCAGGCCATCCCCGCAAAATGCGGTTCGGGCAGGCACCATCGTCCGGTTGTCCGACATGTTACAAGGCCGGGCAAAATCGGCGAAGCGTCGCACGCCATGACGGCGCCGGTTCCGCCGGCCTGAATATCATTTCGCAGGGAACGAAGAGCATGCAGAACATGGATTTTTACAGCCGGAACAACGCACGCAGCCACCCCTACCATCTCGATACGACCGACCCGGAATATTTCGCGCGCATGAGCGACATGAAACACCGGGAGAACGAGCGCATCCGTAAAAAGGCCACCGGACTCATGTCATTCATCATCGCGCTCTGCATTATATCATTTACCGCCGGGCTCGTAATAGGTATAAAGTTCGCCAAGGGCCCGCAGAACGAGATCGTGGATGAAACCACAAAAAAGGCGATGTCCAACACCATCAGAAAGGTGGCGAGGCTTATGAACGAGAACGCGGCCGCGGAAGTCCGCGACAGCGAAAGGTCTGGTAAACCCGCAAGCGAGGTCTTCCCCCGTGATGAATATCCTTTTGTAATACCAATAGGCAAGGAGCTGACCAAAGAAAAATCCCAGGAGGTCGCCGCCTTTCTAAGCTCGAACGGGCATACGGTTATCCTGTCAAAAAGCGGGAATGGTTACCGCCTTTTCTCGGGCCCCTTCAAGACGAGGGAGGATGCGGAAATATCCTTGAAAAAAATAACAGGCTATTCTAACAAGGCCTGGTTTCAGAACGCCCAGATCGTAAAACGATGATATGCAAGCAGAAATCAGAGAGGCCGTCACCTCGGATGTAGAGTCCATATACCGCCTGCTCGCACCCTATTCGCTCGAAAACATCATCCTCGAGCGAAGCCGTAAGGATATCTCGAACTCTATTGACAAATTCCTTGTCGCCGTCCATAATTCCGCCATAATCGGAGTGGTGTCCTACTATGACTACGGCCCCATGCTCAAGGAGGTCCGTTCGCTTGCGGTCAAAAAGGGACTGGGGGGAAGAGGCGCCGGCTCGGAACTGGTGCGGGAACTCCTCTCCACGCTGCACGGAAAATTCCCCGGGGCCAAAGTGTTCGTGCTCACTTATTCTCCCGCTTTTTTTATCAGACTGGGTTTCGTAGAGGTAGCCAGGGAGACCCTGCCGGAAAAGATATGGAAGGACTGTGACCATTGTAAAAACAGGGACAATTGCGGGGAGACGGCCCTGGTATTCGATCGAGGCACTGGAAAATGAAAAAATCCATAGAAAAAAGAACGTACGACAGAATCAAGACATCGAAATTCGCCGTCGAATACAAGATAAAGGGGCGCGACACTGTATATAACGTCGAATTGATCAACCTCGGGGCTGGCGGCATGTGCTTTCTTCGCAACTCCATTCTGACCAGGGACGACCAGCTTCTTGTCAGGTTCCCTTTCAAGACCCGAAAGGTCATTCTAAACGGGCACATCGTAAGGATAGACGGGCGCGAGGTCGCGGTTCGGTTCGCCAACACCGAAGAGGAAATCAAAACCTTCGTCGACACATTTAACGAGGAGTACCCGCTCCTCGCCAGGAATTCCGAGAAGAAGGGCCGTATGCTCCGTATGCCCGGAGAAAACTACCACGACTCCGACGAAGACGATATGAAGAATATTTTCGACATCGACTAAAGACACCCCCATCGTAGGATTAAGCCGAACCCGCCGACAGGAGCGGTCTACCGCTCGACGAACGACGTCCTGAAGCTGTTAATCACCTTCTCCATGTCAGGGCCGTGGGGCGAGCTTTGCGGGACCGCCGAGATTATGCGAATACAATACCCGTATCTTCCACGCAGTAAAAAAGCCTCGTACCCGGCGTAAAGCGTACCGTCTTCGAAGCGTGCCAGCTCGGCCCTTTTATCGGATCGAATGGTGGTGCGCCTGAAGGTGTCCGCGCCGAGGTTTCGGGCCCAGTTCTTTTTTAGCTCTCCCATGGTACGAAACTCCGAGGGGAAGCGTTCGCTGTCTATCGCGACCAGCGCGTCGCAGGCGCCTGTATCCAGAGCCGTCATGTCGCCATCGAAACGCATGCCGATAAGCAGGCCGTAATAACCGTACTTGTCGTCACCGCGCATCCTCGTTCTTAAAACCCTCGATCCGGCCGGAAGTTCAACCCGGTACTTCATTAGATCGTTGATCAGAACGACGGACCCCTTCCATCTGTACAGCAGGACCGAAGCCTTGCGGTTCAGCGCCTCGTACCGGTCCCCCTCCCGCCTGATGAGCCCGTTTATCTCCATGGAGGCCCTGGCGCGGAAGTCCCGGGTTCGCCCGCCGTCCGGCATCGCCAGAATCGATTTTAACAATGCGAGCCCCTCCACCCTGTACCCCGCTTTTAAAAGTTCCACTCCCTGGTTATAATAATAATTGAGCCCGTCTTCAGACACCGGCTTGAAATCGAACTCCGGCTTGCCCGAGGTGTATATTCTGCCGTTCGGATCGACATGGTATCTGTTGCCGTCGGGGTCGCGTACGAGAATCCAGTCGGGCATCTGGGCGAGGGCGTATGGGAGCAACGCCCAGGCAAAGAGCAGCAGGGAAAAGGCGATGAACCGGGGAATAGATCGCTTTCTTTTCAATTAACAGGTGTTTTTTTTAAAATATTTAAAATAGTTATTGAATAATTTAAATAATATTATTTATTTGATAACTTATTATGTATTAAATTTATACTATACCATAATATGGGATTCCCATGCTGGCGGCCGGGCGGGTTTTAAGCCGCGGTCCCCGGCCCGTTACTCATTTGCCACGGAATTTCAGATCCAATGAAAGACAACCTCGAAACCGACATCAGAAGAAGCAGATCGCAGGAGGGCGTGCGAATGGCTTCCACTAAGGGCAGGAAGAAACCCGTAAAACTCCCGGAGGGGTACGAAACCCTTCAGGAGGTGATAGACAGGGTGGAAAACGAACATATACGCCGCACGCTCGAGCTTACGAATTGGAACCTTCAGAAAACGAGCAGGGTTCTCGATATCGCCCGCAACACCCTCAAGGCCAAAATCAAGAAGTACGAAATCGGCTGACTTCCGACGCCTATATCAGCGAAAATATAATAATCAGCGTCAGCACCACAAGGCCGAGGAGCAGGGAGAGATACAGCACCAGCCTGCTGTCCCCTTTGTCGGAAGTACTTTCGGGGGAGCCCCCCTCCATCTCGATTTTTACGTTCTCCTCTTCTATTATCTTCGCCATGACGTTCTTCGCCACGAGCGCGTAGATGATGTATCCGAATTTTCCCTGGGCTATCTTTTCCTTCACGCGGCCCTTGATTGGCAGGAACTCGCCCTCTTCCGTATAAGCGTTGAGAAGCTTTGAGACCTTTACGGAAATGGCATCCTTGGCGGTCAGAAGTACCCTGATTGTGTCCCCCGGCCGTACATCGTTGATGTACTTTCCGCGCACAGGAGAGACAATAACCCTCCCGGGAACTACATACTGCGCCTGCCGCTCTATCTCGGCAAGCCGCTCATCCCCGCCGGCGGCGCCCTCCACCTCGCCCTTCCCCTCTATCTGCACGCCCTCGAGCTCCATGGCGAGCGAGCTGGTCTTTTCCAGCTCGATCTGGCACTGGGGACTTTCCCCCCGGTAGAACTTTTCGATGATTTCGGAGACGATGTCGGAGGCGGCGTCGAGGTCCCACGCGTCTATCGGCGTGTAAATATCGTACCCGTCCAGCGAATCGGCGAGATGGGCGGAAAATTCGTACGAACCGGAAGAGGCATCCCCGGCGGACCTCGCCGCCGAACGGAAATCGGAGTTGAAAAGCCTCCAGGCGTCGAAAATCCGCGTCCTTTCCGTAAAACCGGCGTCGGAGAGCACTAGTGAATTCACGTTTGCCAAACGTCGTGTAACGATATTTAGAAATATCAGGAATACTCCGTATTTGCCCATGGCCGGAAGGGAGAACTTCCCCTTGATGACCGCCACGTCCTCATACTGGCCGGCGACCATCAGGCGCGCCTTCTCCATATCGCCGCCGGTATGCTTTATCGCGATATTGAAAAGTTTCGCCTGTTCTCCTAAAGCCGTCATCTGGGCGTCGTCGGGTGTCATCTGCCATTCCTCACATATTTTCAGCCAGGCATTTTTCAAGCATCTCGTATTTCTTCTGTGGCGGCATGGTTACGATCTTTCTGACGTTGTGCAGAACCTCCGGAAGGAATTTCGACGAGGTCTCCAGCATGAAATATCCGTCGCTATCGATGTTGTTGATTATCGTAACCTTGTTGGTGGGAATTTTCATGCCGAGCATCGGACCGATGGATTTTACGAGATGCTCCGGCTGCATGTATTTCACCGAAAGCCTCGGCAATCCGGCCTCCAGCCGACTCATGGACCTAAAGGAGGCATACTTAGAGTCGGCCATCAGGCTCCATTTCTTTGGATTGTCCGTAAGTAGCACGATGATGGCGTTTTCGTCCCCGGACAGAAACAGGCTTACATATGTATTGTAGGACTTGTAGGAGGACAGAAGCCCGAACAGGCTCTCATCGTCGCCCCTGCGCGCTTCCCGGCTCTTTTTTGCGGATATCTTCATGGCCCCAATGATACGCGGAATAGGCTATGGCCGACGGCCCGATAATGCAACTATTTTGTATCGCGTCCGGGGCAAATTGTGCGTGACCCTATACGGACTGAAAGAGTCCGCTTTCCCCCGCGGGTCCCCTCCGGGCCAGCCGGAGGGCGTACAGACCCTCCAAAAGCTCCTTCGCTTCATGTTCTTCTTTGGCAATCAATGAAGCAATATCCGCTACGTGGGCCGCCTTGTTTATCCTGAGATAATCGAGCACGTCCCTCTCCGCCTCCGTCAGGCCTCCAATGTAATAGGCATTCGATCCCGTCAGGCTCTCCGTCACCACGGCGATCCTGCTGTCGTTGTAGGCCCGATACGAGCTGAAAACTGAATCTATATTTGTTTCCATGATAGGAGTGATGTTTGCCAGCTTTATAAAAAAGGTGATGCCCGGGCCGCGGGAATCCTCTATCATCCTTAGAAGGAACTCATCGACAAAGGATGAATCGATGACCTGAATCCCGGCGAAATCCACAAGCACGACCTCCCCGTCCGTCAGATGCGACATGTTCTTCCTGGCCCGTTCGTATATACGGCGCCCCACCGATCTGGTAATGAGGTCCGGCAGGCGTATCTTCAAATCCCGTGCGATGTTTTTTATCCGTATCACCATTCGCCGCGCTCCTTCTCATCCGAAAAGAGAAATGGAAATCTGGGTTCCCGGAAACGGCGCCAGGTCGTCCCTTAAAAACATGTGCGATGCCCCGCTCTGTTTCTGCTTGTGGAGCACCGTAGCCGAGCTTTCTCCGGAGCGGATGTATATGCTGCCCTTCAGCTTTTCGATTATGGCGTTTACCTGACACAGCCCGTAGCCAAATCTCCGCTTGCTCGAGATGGGGGTGGTCAACGCCTTCTCGATAACATGGGAGCCCGCCAGGGACGCGAGTTCCTCCCGGGCGGAAAAGCTCTCCCGTATTCCGATTCCCGAGTCCATTATTACGAGCCGGACCACATGCTCGCTGCCGACCGAATAGGTCTGCATGGCCAGGTAGCCCGAGTCGAGGCTGTGCTCGAAGATGTTCTGGCATACCTCGGAGATGACCGTGACGAAGTAATCGATTATTTCCGTGTTGAGCCAGTACTTGAGGATATGCCTCGCTCGTTTTCTGAATACGGCGATAACCCCAGCGATGGCCCTTACGCTTTCGCGTTCGCGGCCGGGTATGTCCGTCACTTCGATGACCCGATTGCTGAAAGAGCTTCTTCTGTACAGGAGCTTCTCGTCCAGCCTGGAGGCGACATCGAACACGCCGGCGGACAGGAAATCCATGCGCGCGAGGTACTGATGGATATTCAACGGTATATTGACCAGACCGAGACGTTCCCCTGTATTTCGCATGTGGTTTCGCCCGAGCAGTAAAAGCGAGAGCATTGAATAGGGCTCGATGAAGCTTAGGGCGGAGAGATCGAGGTTGGACACGCGTTCGCGCGAAATCCGCATGGCGAGGCCGATGATGTCCTCGAAGGCGTATACGTCTCTGCAGCGATCCGGCAGCAGAAGGGTGGTTTCGATACCATCCGTCAATAAATATACCCGGGTTGACCTTATTTCCGCCCTGGAGCCGGCCGGACTTCGGAATGATTTCCAGGCACTCCCTCCATTCGCATTATTACTATCGGTAGCAGCACCGGAAACATTAACCATGGTGCGCCCGGCGCCGAAAACGCCGACCGGGAGGGATGGGATACCCTCCCCGGCGGCCAGGGTCTTTGCGCTACTATACGTTAATTTTAAAGGGGTGAATCAGTAAAAACCCTGGTACTCGTTACGAGCGATCCTGTACTTTTTGCGGTAATACTTGACGATGGTGGGCTTGATCATCAGATAGTTGGCTATTATCTTGTCAGGCCACCCGTACTCGAGAAGTCTGAGAATGGATTTCCTCATTTTCCCTCCCTGAGCTTTGTTTATAGCACTCCGTTGGGATTATCATTCACCGACATCGAATTATTTCAACCACTTATTATTAATAAATTTTGTTTTTTGCACAGGACTCACAATTAGAATTAATTACAACATAAGACATTATTTTGTCAGGCTATCATTCGTTCCGGTTTTTATGCTTGCGGAGGATTCACCGGACCGTTATCGTTGATTCAGCGGGCCGGTAAAATCTTCCTTGAAAAGAAAAACCCGCCCGCCGGTTTCTCATGACTGGCGACAGCCAAACAATCGAACGAAAAGGAAGCCAATGGCACGCACCAGCAAGCAGATAGAAGACAATATAGTAAACAGCATCATAGGGGAAGGATCGGAGTTCAAGGGCGAGTTTACCGTCAACGGCCTTTTGCGCATCGACGGCCGATTCAAGGGCACCATCGAAACCGATGGCAAGGTGCTCATCGGCCAGAGCGGCGAGGCCACCACGGACATCCGCGCCCGGGTCGTCGTGATCGGTGGCGAGGTCCGGGGAAACATCTTCGCCACGGAGAGGGTCATCATGCTCGCTACCGGCCGGCTCTACGGTAACATCATCACCCCGAGTCTGGTGATGGAGGATGGTGTGATCTTCGACGGCAACTGCGTCATCAACAAGAGTCCCGAACGCTTGGCCGCGCCTCAACCCGGCGCTTCCGAGCGATACGGTGATATCGTATGATCGAAAAGACCTCCACCGATCTGAAAAAGGGCGATAAACTCCGAATAAAATCGAAGAAGCGCTCGGCCTTTTCATCCGCAGGCGTCCCGAGAACCTTCGACGCGAGCCTGCAGAGCGCACTGCACTTCGAATTCCACGACACTATCGAGGGGCTTATGTCCGATCTGGGCGAACAGGAGAAGCGCTTCCTGGACCAACAGTCGCCATACGAGCTCAACCGCTACAAGGCCCTGGTAAAGGAAATATTGAAAACCATCCTCGATGGATCGCTTAGGGTCGCCCCGCTTAAGCGCCGCAGGCGCGACAGGGCGGACTTCGCGATTGTCGAGGAGATCGATTCGAAACTGTTGGCGTTGTCCGAAGCGGTCACACGAAACAACAAAGCGTTTGACCTGCTCAAGACCGTGGAGGAAATCAGGGGATTGCTGCTCGACCTGCAGTTTTAATCAACGGCGAACCCGCATCTTCCGAATCTTTCTCTTCTCGAGCTTGATGGCCCCTTCCGGGTTGTACTTGTTCTGCACTTCCTCTATGCTCTGGCTGACGAGCATCTTCACCACCTTCTCGGCCTTGTTCAGCACATCTATGAGTATGAGGTTTTCCTCGTCGGTAAAATCCTGTAGAAGGTAGCCCTCCATCGTGGTTCCCGGAGGCGGGCTCCCCACTCCCACCCGGACCTTGGCGAAACGATCCGATTTGAGCGCCCTGCTCATGGATTCTATCCCCGCATGCCTCATGGAGGACATCAGATAATCGACGCGGAGTTCCCCGATCGGGAGTTCGGTATCCTCGACAACGCATATAATATCCCGCACGTTGATGCGCAGGAAGGAGGCGATGTAGAGTACCGACTCCCCTATCAGATTTACGAAGGTCTGCGGTTTCAGCAGGACCACCTCGGTATCGCGTATCCTGCCCCGCCCGATGACGGACTTCTTCTTTTTTATTTTAACTTCGATGTTTTCGTTGTTCCCCAGGATATCGACAACCTTGAAGCCGATGTTCTGCCGGTTGTTGAAGAACTTCTCCCCAGGGTTTCCGAATCCGACTATCAATTTCAACTATATATCTCTCCTGTCCTGTGCTGATCGAGGCGTTACTCCTCGGCCTTCTCCTTGGCGGATTCCGTCGCCTCTGCTTCCGCCGGCGCCTCCTCCGCGACCTCCTCCTCCTTCGCGGCCTTGGGTACGAGCACCGTCACCACGATCCTTTCCGGATCCGCGAGGAAACGCAGCGAACCGGAAACAGGGAGGTCTTTCACATATATTGAGTGCCCCAGGTCGAGATTTGTTACATCGATCTCGATCTTCTCCGGCAGGTCGGCCGGAAGCGCTTCGATCTCGAGTTCGCGCTCCACGACATCGAGCATTCCGCCCATGCGCTCCCCTTTCGAGGTCCCGAGCGTGCTGACCGGCACGACCGTCTGAAGTTTCTCGCTAAGGTCCACCTTGTAGAAATCCAGGTGCGTCACCTCATCGGTGACCGGATTGAGCTGGTAGCTCTTTACAATCACCTTCTGGTCCTTCTCGGCCGATCCGCCCAAGACCTCGAGGTCGATGATGACGCTCTCCGAGATCTTCCCCTTGAAAAGCTTGCCGAACTCCCCGCCGGGGACCTGCACGACCTCCGATTTTCCGTGGGTATAGATGACGGCGGGGATAAAGCCGCTCCTCCTCAGCCTGCTGCACGCGTTCTTGCCGGTTTCCTTGCGTATCTGAGCCGTCAATTTGTGGGTCTTCATTGTTTTCAGTCCTCTCTGTTGGTATCTAAATGGCCAGGCCTTTCCTGTCAGCATCAAACAAACAAGGAGCTCACCGACTCCCCGTTGTGGATTCGCCGGATGGCCTCGCCGAAAAGCGGTGCTATGGAAAGCACCGTCATATTCGGCAGCTTGTTCTCCGGCGACATGGGGATCGTGTTGGTCACCACGATCTCCTTGAATTCGGCGCTTCGGAGTTTTTCGGCGGCATCGGCCGAAAGCACCGGGTGCGTCGCCACGCAATATATGTCCCGCGCGCCGTCCTCCCGGAGGGCTCGGGCCGCGCCGGAGATCGAGCCTCCGGTATCGATCATGTCGTCAAGAAGGATGCAGTTCTTGCCTTTTACGTCGCCTATAACGTGCATGACCTTGCTTACGTTCGCCTCGGGGCGCCGCTTGTCGATGATGGCCAGCCCCGCGTTAAGCCTTTTTCCGAGGAAGCGCGCCCTCTCGACCCCGCCCGTGTCCGGCGAGACGATGATTGCGTCCTCTATATTGAGCTTCTTGATATAATCCACCATTATCGGCGTGGAAATGAGATTGTCCACCGGAACGTCGAAAAAACCCTGGATCTGGTCGGAGTGCAGCTCGACCGTCAGCACACGCTTGATGCCGACCGCGTGGAGGATGTTAGCGACGACCTTCGCCGAGATCGGCACCCTCGGCTCGACCTTGCGGTCCTGCCGCGCGTATCCGAAATAGGGTATTACCGCGGTTATACGCCTGGCCGACGCGCGAAAGGCCGCGTCGATCATCAGTAGCAGTTCCATCAGATGGTCGTTGGCCGGGTTGCAGGTGGACTGCACGATGAAAAGGTCGATCTCGCGTACATTCTCCCCGATCTTTACGGAGATCTCGTTGTCCTTGAATTTTCTTAGTTCGACCTCTGACAGACTGATGTTAAGGTACTTCGCTATCTCTTCCGCCAGGGGACGGTTTGACGATCCGGATATGATTTTCATGATTCTGTCAGCCTTCGCGTTCCTTTTCGCTTACGCCATCGTATGCCCTAATGACTCCTCAAGCCGCCTCAGATCTTCGGGGGTGTTCACCCCGCCCCCTTCGATGGCGTCCCGCAGCAGTATGGTCCTTACCTCGCCGCCTATCCCGCGAACATACCCGACGATATCGGGGAGATAGTATTCGCCCTGCGCGTTGTCGGTTGTAATCGTCCTCAGTCCCTCGAAAAGATCGCCTGCGTAAAATATATAGGTACCCGTATTGACCTCCGCGATTTTCCGCTGGTCATCGGTGGCGTCGCGCTCTTCGACGATACGTTCGAGCCTGCCCTCCGAATCGCGCACCAGCCTTCCGTATCCGCGCGGATCCGGCGGCACCATCCCCAGAACGACCCCGCGAACCCCGGCCCGCGACGCCTCCACCGCCATGGCCGAGAAGGTGGAAGGGCGTATGAGAGGCACGTCGCCGCAGGCTATGAGAACGGGCCCGCCATAGCCTCTAAGCGCGGGCTCGGCCTGCATCACGGCGTGTCCCGTTCCCTTCTGTTCGCGTTGCCACACGCACCGCGCCTCAGGGCCGAGCGCCCCGGCGACCTCCTCGCCCCGGTGCCCGACAACCGCTATGATCTCGTCCGCGCCGGCCCTTCGCAGGGACTCGACGACATGCGCGACAAGGGGCCTGCCGTGGAGAACATGAAGCACCTTGGGCAGGTCGGAGCCCATTCGCACCCCTTTACCCGCCGCGAGAACTATTGCCTTGAATGAGCCGATATCACTTCTCCGTAATGATTTCACAAGGCGCTATCTGAGGCGCTAGGATTCGAACCTAGGTATGCCGAGACCAAAACCCGGTGCCTTACCACTTGGCGACGCCTCAATCGTGGAACGACTGCGCTTGGCGTAACGACGGCTTAGTCCCTATTCCCCGGTCCACGGACCAGCGCCTCTCTCCGCGGCGGCGCCCTTTCGCGCCCGGGCTTTGGGTTAAAAAATAAATGAATAATCCCATATAATGGCTTAACATCGCCTCGCCCCGGCAAATTTGGTGATCCGCACGGAACGCGCCAGCCCGCTCAATTCATCTCCGGCCCGTTTTGCGTCGTCCTCCCCGTAAAACAGTCCGACCACCGCCGAACCCGAGCCGGTCATAAACGCGCATGGGGCCCCGTTACGGAGGAGCCTGTCCCTTGCCTCCCGTATCGCCGGTTGACGCTCGAAAACCACGCTCTCGAAATCGTTCCTCGCCTCCCCGCAGAGATCCTCGAGCCTTCCGGACGCCAGCGCGGCGCGCAATCGTTCAATCCTCCGGCGTATCGCAGATTCATCGAAGCGGGGCTCGGCCCCTCTTCCGAGCATAGCGTAGGCGGCTCCGGTATCCACGTGGATCCCCATATCCGCCACCAGCACTGTCCAATCCGGCATAGCGGCGAGCCGTTCTATTCTCTCGCCTATTCCCCTGCAGACCGCCATTCCTCCCGCTAGGCAGAAGGGCACATCCGCTCCCACCTCAAGCGCCACCGAGGCGAGCTTCCCGGGAGACAGACACTCGAGGCGGGTATTCATGAGCCTCAGGGCCGCCGCCGCGTCCGCGCTTCCACCTCCCATTCCGGCCCCTGCGGGTATGTTCTTCGTGATGGAAAAGACGTATTCTCCGGTTATGCCCGCTTTTGTACAATAGGCTCGCACAGCCTTCGCTATGAGGTTTTCGCCTTCCGGAATACCGCGGATTATATCGGCATAATCCCCTCCGTCGGGCAAAATGGAGACGGAAACCTTTTCGCTCGGCCTCGTTTCCACGAATTTTAAAAGATCAAAAACGTCAACCTCGGCCATTAAGCTGAGAATTTCGTGAAATCCGTCCTGTCTCTTATTAAGAACTTCGAGGTGCAGGTTGATCTTGGCAAATGCTTTGCTTTCCAAGGGTTTTTGGAACCTCGGGAAAATGCGTGGCAAAATTAGTATGGGGCACCCTTTATGTCAAGCAATTAATTCTATTTGACGTATCCGGGCCCATCCGGGAAATAGGACATAATCGCGTAAAAACGTCCATCGGCGATCAGCGTAACCGTCTCCAATGTGTCCGTCGTCGACCCAAGGCGACCGATCATAGATTCCCCTCTCATCTTCACGGGACAGGCGGCCCATTCAATACTTTCCCCATAAAGGCGGCGCGCATGGAAGTTAATATGGAAATATGCGCCGGAAAATCGATGATTGTAATTGGGGAAAGCCCCGCCCGGCCTTCAGGCGGTCCGCCCATTACACCGAAAAGACGGAAACTTGCAGGCTGAAGCCCATGCCTATTGAAAAAGAGTATTTATTTTTTTGGAAGATATGATAGATATCCCGAAAATGGGCTTTGGCAAGAGAGGAAATGGCATGCCTGGATACGACTTCCACCCGCTTATACAAAAAGCGCGCCTGTTGGTATTCGATTGCGACGGCGTACTGTTCGATTCCTCGCAATCGAATATAGCCTTTTTCAACCATTGCCTCGAGCTTGGCGGATACGGCCCCCTAAATCACGGCATGGCCGAAAAGGCCGTCTATATGTCCGTGGGGCAGCTTCTGGAGGAGTTGTTTAACGATGCCCGAGACCGTGAAAGGCTTTACACGATAAGCCAGTCGGTTCGCTTCGAGGAATTTTTTGACTCCATGAGGCCGCTTTTCGACTTCGAATCGGTGCTGCCGATTCTCGGCAGCCGCTACCGCCTCGCCGTAGCTTCCAACCGATCGGCCTCACTGGGCCTCCTATTCGAGCACTTTGCCCTGGAGCGCTATTTCAGCTTCCGCGTCTCCGCGCTCGACGCTCCGCCCAAGCCCGATCCAGAGATGCTGTTACGGTGCTGCGCACATTTTGGGGTGTCCCCCTCCGAAACGGTATACCTTGGGGATTCCGCGGCGGACAGCCTTGCGGCCGCTGGCGCCGGCACGGGTTTTATCGGCATCGGCGGCCGCGTTTCCGGACCCGCTGTTGGCTCCCCGGCGGATCTTCTGGTGCGATCCGGATGATTACAATCGGAGAGTCCATTCGAACAATAAGTGCTTGAAAATTTATCTCGCACGAATAAAATAGCGTGACGGTCAATCATAGATTGGAGTTGTTGCTTTTCCGGATGTCATCGTGGGGCCCGTCTTTATCGGGGATGGTAATCTTGAGAGCGCCTGGATAATTATTAAAACCAGCGGCCTTTGAAGATCGCCACACCGGCCCGCCGCTTCCTCGCGGTGAGATTTCCATCGGTTATGCAACAAATCTTATACTACAATCACTGGTGGAATAGTGTTATATCTCAAGATAGTCCTCTGCGCCTTCGGCGTCTTTACCGCGCTCTACGTCCTCTTTTATAACGTCATTCGGCGTTTCGGCTTCGCGGTCAACCGCCTGTTCGCGGCAATCGCGCTGGCGACGGCCTTTATGAACCTGGCTATTCTCTACCAGCTGCTTTACCCGCAATCGCCCAATCTGCTGACAGCCGCGCGCGTATATTTCGCGTTGGTTTCGATCATCAACCAGCTATTTTTTCACTACACGCAGATTTTCCCCAGATGGGAGAAGCGCTCCCCTGGATGGTTCATTTTCCTTTCGGCCCTGCCCGGAACGGCCCTGGTCCCATTCATCTTCCTGTGGGACGGCATCATGGCCGGGGTGGTTTCCGACGGCATCGTCCGCTACGAATTCGGAGCTTATTTCCATGTTTATCTTGCGGTCTTCGCCTTCAACATCCTTGGGACCTTTTTTACGAACCAGTACAAGACCCGTGCGCTCGAAAACGACTCCTTCCGCATACAACTTTTCTACCGGAGCATAGGCGACCACATTGCGGCGCTAGTCATCGTACTAAGTTTTGCGGTAATGCCATATTTTCTAAACATGCAGGAATTCCACGCCGTGGGCATACCCCTGGCGTCCATCATGCTGCTAATCATCAACAATTACGCCATCTCCGACGACCGTCTGATCGACTTCAAGAGGTTCTATTCCAGGGCCGCTTACTGGGCGGTGGTTTTTCTCGGACTCGCCCTTCCGGCCATGCTGGTCCTGAATTATGGGGCCGGCGGCGCTCCGGGCGGCCAGAAGGTCCCCATGGCGGGATTGACGATAGTGCTTTTCGTTTACTTTTTTATTGCTTACAGATACGCCGCGCCGCGGCTGGCGGCCCTTTTTAACAGGAGATATCTCGGATTCGAACGCAACGTGACCGAGTTCTTCCAGGGCATTACCATGCTTTCCGACCTTAAGGACCAGTCGGGCTTCTGGGACAACTTTTTCAACAGCACTATCGACGCGCTGGGGCCACGCTTTGGAATAGGCACCGCCTCGCTCTACATGTACCGGGAAAACGATCGCGCATACCGGTTTAACTACGGGTTCGGCGAGGGAATCGACATCCGATCGATCGACGAAAGCCACGATCTCGCAACCTGCCTTAAACAATTTCCGGGATTGCTCGAGCGGTCGATGCTCTTTACCGACTTCAACCTCGGGGAATACAGGGACAGGCTGCTCCCCTTCTACGGCGAACACCGTATCCGGGTGGCCCTGCCGTTTTTCAACCACGAAAGAAACCTCATCGCCATACTGCTTCTGGGCGAGCTCGCCAGCGGCAGGCCGTATCCCGCGGATCTCGTTTCCGCGCTCGACCTCTATCGCATTCATTTCGAGGTGACGCTCGCCAACTCCATCTATCTCGACCAGATCAAGGCCGAGCAGATCTCCGAGCACGACCGCATGCTGGTTGGGAACGTCAAAAAAAAGATCATCCCTCGAAAGATGAAACAAATAGATGGAATTCGCATAAGCTCCTTCTACCTCAACAACTCCGAATTCGGCGGTGATTATTTCGATTCGGAGGTGATACGCCCGGATCGCCTCGGCATTTTCATAGCGGATACCGCCGATGCGGGGGTGGACTCGGTCGTGCTGGGCCTCGAGCTCTTTACGGTGCTCCACACCCAGCCGTCGACCTATGAAAGCCCCGAAAGGCTGCTTAACATAATGAACTGGGTGATCGCCTCATCGCGTTTTTCCGACCATTACACCCCCGCCTTTTACGCCATATATACCTCCACTTCGCGGACCCTGTCATATTCCAACGCCGCGATGCGACCTCTCATATTCTACGATGCGGCGCGCGAATCCTTCGCCGATCTCGACACGAAGGGCATCCCGGTCGGAATCGACAAGAATTTCACATACGAATCGCGTACCATTTCCGTCATGCCGGGGAGCATCGGCATACTTCATTCCGACGGGCTGGAGTCGGCCCTGGGCGCCTCGGGGACGCCCTATACCATCGGCAGGGTGAAGGACATCATTCGTCTCAATCAAGGCGACACCCCGGCCATGCTCGTTCGCAAGATATATGACGATTTCCGTGACTTTACCAAAGGCGGCCTTCTCACCACCGATGTCAGTCTGATCGTCTTCCGTTGCGACTGACAAAGGCCCGGAAACGCCATGAATCCGCGGGAATCATCAAAACGGCTTGTCGAGGCCCTCTCCGGATATCTGAACATTCTGATCCTCATAAAGGGATCACCCGACCCGGATGTGATCGCATCGTCCTTCGCGCTAAAGGCGGTCTGCGATCATATTGGAATAAAATCCTCGATCATTGCGCTTGCCGAAATCTCCCATCCGCAGAACAGGGCGATCGTTAAAAGCCTCGACATCCCAATTGCCATCGAGAAGACGCTGCCTCCCACGCGCGCCTTCGACGCGTACGCCGTGCTGGACTTCCAGTCCGCGCGGACCAAGGGCCTGTCGGAAAATCTGCCCTGCGCGGTTCATATCGACCACCACGCCGAAATCGAGGACGACGTAAGCGCCGATTTTCGGCTGGTATCCGACAAGGCCGGCGCCGCTAGCACCTATATGGCGCTCATCCTCCGCGAGCTCGAACCTCCGCTGCCGGCCTCCGGCATGAGGGCGGTCGCCACCGCCCTCATGCTCGGAATTCAGACCGATAGCGACAACCTGCGACACGCTACCAGGCTCGATTACGAGGCGCTTCAGTACCTGGGGGGGAAGGCGGACGAGCGGATCGTCCAAAAGGTATCCAATGTGCCGCTTTCAAAGGACGCCCTGAGGATGATCGGTGCTGCCATGCTGGACCACGAACTCTACCGGGAATGGCTTCTCGCCGGCCTTTCATTTATCGGCGAGTCCCAGCGGGACAGCATCGCTATTGTGGCCGATTTCCTCCTGGAAAACGGCATGGCCCGGACCGTAGTCGTGTTCGCCATAATCGAAAAGAGGCGCCGTGGAGGTCTTTCGCTCGACGTATCCTTTCGCACCTCCGACCCGGACCTCGACCTCAATTCCCTCATCAAGAGTATAACTCCCGAGGGCGGCGGCCGCGTGTATAAGGGCGCATACCAGGTGGGCCTCGACTACTTCACCGCCTGCCCCGACAGGGATCTGCTGTGGAAAATGGTCCGTCTCACAACGATCGAAAGGCTCAAGGCGGCCCGCGATAACGTTCGTTTCACGGAGCTCCGGGGTTTTTACAGGCGCTTCCGAGGCGCCATGGGGAGGCTATTCGGCGGCTAAAATACGAGCGTGAAGTTGAGCCCGAACTGATATGACATTATCTCCCGGGCCACCCCCTCGGTTTGCCTGTTACGAAAGCGCTCGAGCGCCCACCTGGCCGTAAGCCCCCCCTGGACGTTCTTGTGAAGGTCCAGCGTCAGCTTGGCGGTAATGAGGTGCTGGTCGTAGGGCTCCGGCGAGACAGTGCGCGTGTAGTCATAGCGGTTAAGCAGAAGGGAGTATTCGATGCTGAAGATGGGGAACGCCACCAGCCTGTAAAGGCTCGAGAAAGCGTTGTACAACCAGGTGATGTCGGTCTCATACATAGCCGAAAAGCTGTACCCGATGTCGACCTCCTTGAACGGAGGAGACACCGCCATGTTGGCGAAATATACGTCGTCCCTAAAGTCCCTCCTGTCGTCATCATATGCGATGTATTCCTTTCGCGCCCTGTGCCGGTAATCGACGCCCGCGCGCAGGCCGAGGCTCGAGCGCTCCCTTTTAAAGGTCACCCCCATTTTCGGCGTATGAACATTCTCCTCGATGTTGTATGTTATCAGCATGTTACGTCCGTAATCATAACCGATGAAAAACGTCGCTGCATGATAGGGAAGCCCCAGCGCATTGGGCCGGAAAAAACCGAAAGAGAAGATCCGCATGAGGTCAAAATTGACGTTAGTGTTCGCGCCGAGGGTCACCACCTGCTGGGGCACCCCCTCCACCGCCCTTCTTTCGCTTACCTGGCTCAGGTTGCCCCCCCCGGTGACCAGCACCTTGTCGAGGTCCATTGTGGTGTTGAAAGAGTAGCTGTCGACGAGCTTCAGGCTGTTCGTATAATTACCCGCCTCCTGTCCGCCCGGGAAAACTATTTTCCGGTTCAATCGGCGGTAGGCGAAATCCCGACCGTTTGAAAAATTCCCGCGCCCCATGAAGAAGCGCCACGGCGGATACTTCGCCATGTCGAATCCCGCTCCGGCAAGACCGTCGAACGCCCTGTTTATGCCGTATTCCTCGCGGAACGCGCCCACCCCCTCCCCCTCGTAGGGGATCGCGGTCTCCTGGAGGAGAAGGGAGCGGGCATAGGTGAGGTTGCATCCCCGTATAAACGAGAGGGCGGGGATATTGGCGAAATCGACCGGCATGGTGAATCCGTTCGAAACGTATCCGCGCGCATCCTTGGAACGGGAGAACGGCCCCGAAAGAAGCCTCTCCGCGTCCTGGTAATCCCTGAACCTGTTTTCGAAATACTGAAACTCGGCCCTGATGGACGGCGAAAAAATCCAGAACCTCCTCAGGCCGGCGGTCAGAGTGGTCTTGTTGTTTCTTTCCACGAACTTGTAGTCGCCTGTATGGATGAACGGGGGATGAAAATCCCCGCGCACGTCACCGAGGACCTCGGTGTCGCTCAACCCCGATTTCCCCTTCAGTTCCACAATTTCGTGGGTGGCGGTCTGGATTGTCGGACGCAGGAAAAACCTTCCCAACTGATAATCCAGCACCAGCTCGGTGGCGCCCTTCTGCCTCTTCTCGATCTCGTGCGGCGGCAGATAGCTTTCCAATGTAGGCGCGTCCAGGCCCTCGGCGTTCCTGACGACGGTTTCCTTTTTAAAGGATATGTCCATCTGCAGGCTGGTGGCGAGCTTCCCGCCGAAAAAGTCGGGGATGTCGTTCCTCACGAGAAGCATCGGGTTATGGGCCCGTGTTCTGACGAGGTTCTGGACCCGATACACGTCCCCCCCCACCGCCATGTCCTCATCCCTCCGATTTTCATACGAATCGTTTTTATAGGCGAGCTTGATCTTGGGCGCCGAGGAGGCGGTCGGCGCGTAATCGGACTCGATATACATGCTGCGTCTCTCCGCGCTACCTCGCTTGTTTTCGGCCACCCCGGTGTTGAAGGAATCGGTCTCGGATTTTTCCTGGCCAAGGTCGAAGCGCAGGCGCCATTCCGGTAGAATGTTTGCCGAGGTAAAAAGCTGGCGGTGTTTCTCCATTAAATCCGTGGCCGTCTTTCCCACCGTGCTGAACTGGGCGCCGTGCCCTTTCTCGATATATTTTATATACAGGTCCGAGAGAACAAGAACGCCGGATCCGGTGCGGAATAGCGGCCGTTTCCCGCGGATCTCCACCTCGTACCAGTGTGCGCTGTCGGAGAGCGTATCCGGATCGCTTGCGTAGATGTCGTTTATCCACAACCTGCCGGCCCCGGCGCTCTCGACAATGACCTCCATGTAGCTTATGCGTTTCAGGTCGGGGTTGCCTTCCGTCAGCGTTTTATTGATACCTCCGGCCCCGTTACGCAGGTTAAATTCCATCTCACGCCATACTCCGGTCACGCCGTTTGGGAACGCGTATTCGTGGTAATCGTTCTCACTCGATCCTATCCTGACACGTATTATATCCGCGGGGCCGGCCGACCTGGCGTTGATCCACATATTGAGTTTTTTATAGAACCTCAGATCCATCTGTTTGGAGAATTTGCGCGTAACCGAGCCGTTTCCGGTTAGGTTGTAATCGATCTGAAGCGCGGTCTCTATCTCCGCATTGAGTTCCCTGTCACTGCGGTCCCCGTGCAGGGACTGGTAGATGTCGCTGCGCAGAAAGGCGAAGGCGTTCTGCCTGTACTCGGAATCGTTCTGCGTGTCAACCATGGTAATTTTGAAACGGCTCGGATCCTCCTCGGGGACTCCATCGATCTTTACGTTCCTCCAACGGGAGGAGACGAACCTTAGGCTGTCGATATATATCTTTCCCGTGGCCGGCCCCGAGGACAGCACGAAGAGCCGGACGGCCTCCACCTGTTTTAGCACCTCGAGCTGGTCCTGTGTAAGGCTGTTCCGCGAGAGATAAACCCTGGCCATCCGCCAGTCTCCGCTTCCGACCTCTACCTGGATTGGACCTCCCTGGGCGGCGGCGCCCGGCAGTCGGACATAGCTCTCATATCGGTCGAGCACTCCATTGCCGTTAAGATCCTCAGTATTCAAAACCCCGTCCCCCAGGGTGGAGTCGCCCAGCCGCGGCCCCGAGCCGATCCAGGTTTCGTAGCCGCCCGCCGGATTGAACCTGTAACCCCGGTCCTCCTGGATGCCGGCCGAGGGGTCGAAATCGAGAAATCCGTTGTGGTTGAGGTCTTCTGTGCCTAAAAGCCCGTCCCCGTCCGAGTCCTCGTCTATCCTCCCTAGGTCGATATAAAGCTCTACCTGGCCCGAAAGCGCCTCTCCGCGATACCATATCTCCATGTATTGCAGGCCCGAGAAATCCACCGCCTCCGAGGAGAGCCTGCGGGTCACTATGGGGGCATGGGTCTCGGCGCCGGCAAATTCGAACTCCATAACGAGCGAGCGCTGCGATTCGAGCTCGCGTACGGAGTTATCGACGTGCCCGGTGGCGATGTTATATGGCCCCGGCTTTCTGTCATAAGGGATTGCGTACGGGGTGAATCCGGCGCCCTTGAGGGAGCCCGCGTTCGATGGATCGCGGTAATACTTGTAGTACAGGCGGCCTCGCCTGTTCTGTGGAGTGGAATCGGGCATGGAGGAGAGGATCCAATCCCTGTCGGAGAGGGAGATGCCGGTAATCTCCTCGGACGACTCCATGTCGTCTATAAGCCCCTTTCCGAAGGTGTTTATGTTTTTGTAGCTCCGCGCGTATTCCGCGTAGGCCCTTATGTCAAACGGGACCGAATCTATGGACACCCCCGGAACGGCGTTCAGCATGTCCTTTATTCTTCCTTCGGACAAGGCGAGAGAGGCATCGCCCTCGAACACCATGGTCTGCGAGGGCTCGCTACCTACAACCGGTATCACCTCGCCACCGGCCGAACGGGTGAACAGGAATGTCCCGCCGATGCCTAACTCGCGGCTTAGCCTGTAGTCGGACCTCAGCCCCCCGATGAACGACTGGGACTCCGCGGCAAACGGCATATATTCATATTTAATCTCGATGTTGGTTTCCGATCCTATCAGCGGATTATTGGGATTGGAAAAGCTCAGATATCCCGATGTATGGTCGATCGTGTAGAGCGATCTTGCGATCTCCCGCCCGTCGATTTTAATCCGCACGCTGTCCGGTATTATATTGAAGTGCTTAAGCTGAAAACTCCTCGCCTCCCTGTAATAATCCACACGCATGTCGTATACCGTACGGTCCGCCGCCAGGACCGATTGGTTCTCGGCGTACACCAGGGATTTAATGGTATTGGGAGGGCCGGGCAGCACCTGTTTGAACGGCTCCCTCAGGTGGAAACTCACCGTACCCCTCGAATAGTCGACCGTGTATTTTCCGAGCTTTTCAGTCTCCCCCCTGGTGAGGAGCTGGTTGTTCCCGAAAAACCGCAGCCTGAAGTTTTCCTGAAGCACCTGCCTCTGGCCGATGTAGTAGACCGATCTGATCTCGTAAACGTCGAAATTCCGTTTTCCGTCATTGTTCCGGTCGTCTCCGGCATCCTCCTGGATGGCGTATCCGTATTTCAGGAACACGAATATTTTCCCGGCAAATTGCCCGCCGGGATGTTTCGGGTCTCCCGGAACGAGCGCCGCAGGGTCAGAGGTGCCGGCACCGCCCCCTATGGTATAGACGGCGAAGATGCGCGAATTATGCGGGATCGGCCTCAGGAGGCTTATCGTTCCCGTGCTGAAGTTTATCGTATAGTCGGAGCCCGAGACCATGCGGGTGTAGCCTCCGCCGTCGATTGAAAGCTCTATCGCGTTCAGGTTGTTCAGGGGATTCTGGTCGTCCAGGTAGAGATCGAAGCCGTAAGGATCGATATTAACAGGATATGGCAGGTAGGACTGGGGATCCCCCGGCGGGTTCGAGGTCATGGCGACCGTTGCGAATGGGTCGCCCGGCGGGGCCGAAAGATTGTCGTAGCGCCGATAAGGCTCCAGTTGGAAATATGTCCCGCGAACATACTGGTACTCCTTAAGGGTGATGTTCCCCGCGGAAGAGTTCCCGCGGAAGTATTCGACCTCCGTCTCGCCCCGCGTAACGCTCCCGAAGGCCTTCAGTTGGAAATTCCCCTTGCGAAGGCTTACGTCCATTCCCATCCCCTTGGTATCGGTGTCGTCGTAAACCGCGTACTTGGAGTTGTTCATCTTGATGTCTATCTGGCCGGCGTTAATCTCCCGTATCACCTCGTCATCACGGACAGCCCGGTACTGCATCCGGTAGACATTGTCGGGCCTGTCGCTGTCGTGGTCCACATACACCGTAAAGCGTTGGCCGATGCGGCCCTCCACGTGCAACTGCGTTTCGTGTTCCGGGCTGTAGCCGCTCGCAATTACACGCGAGACCGGCCGGTCCTGGTCAAACTGCTTATAACGCGAACTCGTAAACCTCGACTTCCCGTAATTGAGGTTGAGCTTCGACGATCCGTAGGAGTTGATATCCACCTCGTCCTGTTCCTCTATCCGGAATTCGTCGTAACGGCCGTCCTCCGTGAGAACCCGGTAACGGGGCGCGATGATGTATTTCTCCCAGTCGCCTTTTCTATAGACCAGAGGCTCCACTTCCGGCTCCCCTGCCTCAACGGGAGGCGCGGTCGGCTCCACATATATACGGGCGGGCTCTGTTTTCTCGTGGGACTCTATGTATCTCTGAAGTGAATCGCGGAAACCCGCATTCTTATCGGTCTCCTGGGAGAGCGCGGCGGTTATCAGGTAGAGGGAGGCCCCCGCGGCGACGACCTTGAAATAGAGAGAAAGCCGCGGAAACATGGGCGTGGTTTCGGTGTATCACCAGTAGTTTAGGGTATGCCTTCTCCACGCCCGTCGGAACGGAACGTCTGGGCGCGCCCGAGGCACTACCAGATCCTGCTCATATACGGATAAGGATTTATCGCCACGGTGCCGAGGCGGATTTCATAATGGCAGTGGTTTCCGGTCGCGGACCCGGTCTGGCCGACGTAGGCCACTACCTGTCCTTTGCGTACGTTCTCGCCGACTCCGACCGCTATGCGCGAACAGTGGCCATAGATCGTCTCGAAACCGTACTTGTGACGCACCCGCACCATGTAGCCATAGCCGCCGCTCCAGCCGGACGAAACGACGACTCCGGGCGCAGTCACACGTATCTCCGCTCCGTAAGACGCGGCGATATCGATCCCCGTATGGAAGTCGCGGCCGAAACCGAACGGCGACCTGCGCCACCCGAAAAGGGAGGTTATGTGACCCTGGGCGGGAACGATCGACGGGGTGTCGTTTATCACCTTGCTGCGGATGTCCACGAAGTTCTTGACGGTCTTGATGGTGTTCGTGGTGCACACCAGGTTTTTCTGAAGCTCTCTCAGCGTTTCGATCTCCTCCGGAAGGAGGGGTTTCACGCTCTTGTCCTCGGCGATGGACTGGTATTCTCCGGTTTCGAGCTTCCATATTTTATCGAGGTTTCCGTTGTCACCGGCGGCGAGCTCATAGAGCTCTTCGATGTCCGGGCGCATCTCGTCCATTAGGTCCGCGATGTTGTTGGTGAGCTTCTCGAAGCGCAGAAGGCTCGATTTCACGTCCCTGTAGTTCATCATCAACCGCGCCTCCTCGCGCTTAGAGCTCGCGTTCTTGATGATGGCGTAAGACGATGTAACCACGACCACGAGGAAGAGCAGCACGAAGAACGATATGGTGAACTTGGAGATCTGGAAATTGAATATCCTTTTCTCGTTATGGGGGATGAACATCACCGTCATCCTCTCGTGGCCCTTCTCGCGAAAGCCGTCCCACCATCTGTCGTACTTCTTTTTCCAGATATGATATCTCTCGGAAAAACGCATTTTAAAGCTGTTATGGTATTGCCGTATCCTGAATTTCATCCAATCTTCCCAGTAATGACCTTCCGGCCCGGGCCGGGTGTAGCGAGGGAATGTTACATTTTAACAAAAAATGTCAATATTTCGGAACCCCTCCGCATCATACAGATTATCGAGAGGCTAAAGCCTAAATGCAACTACTTTTTCCGGCCATCCGGGAAGGGTCTCTGTGCCCCTGGCGGGGTCGAAAGAATATTACTTGCAAGGCCCACACGGCCGGCCGATTCTATCTTCATACAAGGGCTAAAGACCCGGCGATGGAGTGTCCAATGGATGACGACCTTTTCAGCATGTTCGAGAAGCGCATAGACGAGGCCTTCGAACAATACGATTCCTACTTCCCGCTGCTCCACTACGCCCTTTACGCTCCGCTCCAGGGCATACTGGCCGAGGCCGGGGGAGGGATATCCTGTAAAAAGGGCTGCTCCCGGTGCTGTTCCCGAATCGTCGTCGCCAGCCGCCTGGAGGCGCTCGCTCTCATCGACTACATATACGCATTTACCGATTTCGATAGAGAGGGGGCAAACGTCCAGATCGCCGAGCACGCGGCGCTTCTTCGCGGCTTTCTCGACGAACGAAGCGGTGCGGGCGACGGGGACGCCGTGTGGTTCGAAAAGAACATCCCCTGTCCCTTTCTGCGCGACGATATCTGCTCGGTCTACGAGGGAAGGCCCCTGTCGTGCAGACTATATCACTCCCTGGACGACCCCGAACTCTGCGCCAGGCCGGTCCGCGGCGTTGCCGAGCTTCCGCTCCTCTCCGATGCCGAGAAGCTGTTTCGAATTCTGGCCCGGAAGGTCTCAGCCAGGATCGATCCATCGCTCGAGGTCAACGGTGTGCTTACCATAATGATGGACGAATTTATCGAGAGCGGCGCTTTCAAAAAAGAAGATCCATCGCCCGGGCAATAGTCTCCGCCTCGACGACCTCGCCGGCAAAACCGGCCCGGCGCGCCTCGTCCATCTCGCCCTTTGGAACGACGATGCGGGCGAAGCCCGAACGCGCGAACTCCTGAAACCTCCGCCCCGACTGCGAGACATGGCGCACCTCGCCGGACAGCGCGATCTCGCCGACAAAGCCGGTGGAGGGCGGGATCTCCCTTCCCTTGAGGCTCGAGGCTATCGACATGGCCACCGCCAGGTCCGAGGCCGTTTCTGTTATACGAAATCCTCCCGCGACGTTTATGAAAACGTCGAACGTGCCCAGCTTTAAAAGCCCGTGTTTCTCCAGCACGGCGACAAGCAGTATTAGCCTGTTCTGGTCGAATCCGTCGGCCATCCTGCGCGGGTTCGAGAAGCTCGAAAAACTGACCAGCGACTGCACCTCGAAGAGTATGATGCGGCTTCCCTCGAGCGAAGCCGAGACGGCGTTGCCGGGCGACGACGAGAGATATGGATTGAGGAAAAGGCTGTTTTTGTCCTTCACCTCCACAAGACCCCTCTCCTCCATGCGGAAGAGGCCTATCTCGTTAACCGACCCGTACCGGTTCTTGAACGCCCGCAACACCCTGTAGTCCCTGGAGAAATCACCCTCGAAATACAGCACCGTGTCCACAAGGTGCTCCAGGAGCTTGGGGCCTGCTATGGCCCCGTCCTTTGTGATGTGGCCGATAAGAAGAACTGGAATCCCCGTCCGTTTTGCCATGTCCACCAGGCGTGATGTCGCCTCACGGATCTGACTTACCGATCCGGCGTATCCCGGCACCTCGGAAAAATAGAGCGTCTGAACCGAATCGACCACCACGCAATCGGGGCGCTCCGTCTCGGCGGTGGCGATGATCTCCTCAACCGAAGTGACGGTGGAAACCGAGATCCGGGAAAAGTCCGCGCCGAGGCGCTCGGCGCGGCGGCGTATCTGCGGGGGCGATTCCTCGCCCGAAAAGTAGAATGATCGGAAGGAGTTGGCCACCTGTAGGGCAAGGGTGGATTTGCCTATGCCGGGGTCACCCCCTATGAGGATGACCGAGCCGGGAACGATCCCCCCGCCGGTCACCATGTCGAACTCCGCGATGCCTGTCGCGACGCGGTCGAAGCCGTCCTCGCCGATCTCAGAAAGGGCCACGGGCCGCGCGGCGGGGCCCTTTTCGCCCTGCGCCGGGCGCGCCGTCGCTATCGTGTTCCATTCGCCGCACGCCGGGCAGCGGCCCGCCCACTTGTGCGTTGGGGCTCCGCAGGCCGAGCAGACGAAGGGGCTGGGTTTGCGCGCCATTACTGCTTCGGCCTGAACAAAAGCTTGGACGGGTCCATCTTCAGCGTATAGAAGAGGTCCCTGGCCAGAATCGAGGCGTCTCGGATGTTGTTGTAGACCTCCTCGTCGGTAAGCAGTTTCCCCAGCGTCCCCCTGCCGTTCTCGAGACGAAACACCACCTTGTTTAGCTGGCTCGATACCTCGGAGAGGTTTTTAAGCGTGATGTTGATGTCCTCCTTGTTGGACTCGGAGATTTGCGCCAGGTTTTTCGTGAGCAGGTTGAGCTGGTCCACCAGTATTTTGCTCTGGACCGATAGGGTCGCGATGGTCCCGCGGCTCACAGCAACGGTCTGGCGCACGTCGTAACGGTTCTCCTCGACCATCTTGTTGAGGTTGGCGACGAAGGCGTTGGAGTTCTGGAATATCTCGGCCAGGATTTGCCCTCCGCTTTTATCCTGCATAAAGCCCTGGAAGGTAAGCATCATCTGGTCGAAGCTGGGCGGATCGATGCCGTACACCCTGTCGCCGTCCTTTAGGTAATCGTCCATGTCGCGCGAGGGCGGAACAAAGACGTTGATGTACTTCTCGCCTATGATGCCGGTGGTAAAGATCGCGAACTGGGTGGGGCGGATGAGCCGGAACTTCCTGTCGATCCATACGGTCACCTCGGTTTTTTCCGAAGATTGCCTTATGGCCTCCACCTGGCCTATCCGGATGCCGCCGGCGATCTTTACCGGCGCCCCCTCGCGCAGGTCGTTCAGAAAGCCGTAGTACACCCTGAGGCGGTAACCGCTCTGTGCGATATTGATCTTCGCGAGGATGCCCACGAGAAGCAGAAACAGGGTAAAACTCACCGTGATGACAAGCCCGACCCGTATCTCATTCGTCATCTTCATAGCGCGCCTCCAGAGTCCCGCTGGTTTTCGGGCGCCCCGGCGTCCGCCCATTCAACGCATACAGCGGTACCGATAAAAAATCAACCACAGTACGATAAAAACCGCCGGAATCGAACATGGCCGGCGCCGTCACGGCGCTTGTTTTTTCCCCACGTCCGCGCTATATTGTTAAATCGACCCGGGGGAAGGCGCCATGGAAGAAAAGAAAACGATAGACCTTCATATAGGCGGGATGAGCTGCGTTATGTGCTCGCGCACGGTGGAGAGCGCCTTAAGCGGGGTGGAAGGCGTAGACGGCGTATCGGTAAACCATTCCACGGGGATTGCCCGCGTAAACGCCGCCGACTATGCGCAAATCCGGCTGATGGAAAAGGCCATAAAGGAGGCTGGATACGAGTTCCTGGGCACGGACGCCGACGATGACCGAAAGCGCGAAGAGGAATGGCGCGAGCGCGACCTCGCCTCCAAGCGCAGGCGCTTCGTCCTCGGGCTCGCCTCGGGCTTCGTTTTAATGGGCATGATGTATGCGCCCGCCCTGCGACAGCTTCCGCTCTCGTGGATACAACTTATTTTGGCCACGCCGCTCTTTCTATATGTGAGCGCCCCCATCTTCTCGGCGGCGTGGCACGCCCTGCGAGCGCGAAACCTCACCATGGACGTAATGTACTCCATGGGCATCGGAGCGGCTTACGGCGCAAGCCTGCTCGGAACCCTGGGGGTTCTCCCGCACGATTTCATGTTCTACGAAACCGCGCTCATGCTCGCCGGGTTTCTCATGCTGGGGCGCTACCTCGAGGGGCGCGCGCGGGGGCGCACCTCCGACACCATTAAAAAGCTTATGGCCCTAAACCCCGACACGGCCATACTGGTGCGCGACGGGATCGAAACCGAGGTGCCGCTCGAGAGCGTAGCCCCGGGCGACACTCTCCTCGTGCGACCGGGAGAACGCATCCCCGTCGACGGAGAGGTGCTTTCCGGAGAAAGCTCCGTTGACGAGTCCATGCTGACGGGCGAATCCATTCCGGCCCTGCGAATGCCGGGCGACACGGTGACCGGGGGCACCCTCAATCTGAACAGCGTGCTCCGCGTTCGCGCCGTTCGCACCGGAAGCGAAACCGTCGTTGCCGGCATCATCCGCATGGTGAAGGAGGCCCAGGGCTCGCGCATGCCGGTACAGCGCATTGCCGACAGGGTCGTGGGATGGTTTATTCCGGCCATTCTTTCCATCGCCGTTCTGTCATTTGCGGGATGGTATTTTATGGCCGGCGAATCGCTCCTCTTCGCCTTTACCACCCTTGTGTCGATACTTGTCATCGCCTGCCCGTGCGCCCTCGGGCTCGCCACCCCTACGGCGGTCACTGTCGGCATTGGCCGTGGGGCCGAGCTCGGTATTCTGATACGCGAGGGAGAGGCCCTCGAAACCGCCGCGCGAGTGAACAGAGTGCTTCTCGACAAAACCGGCACCATCACACAGGGCCGGCCGGCCGTTTCCGATCTGCATTCGTTCGAATATGATGAAACACAGCTCCTCGAAATCCTTGCCGGCGTCGAAAAGGATTCGATTCATCCCCTCGCCTCGGCCATCGTCGCAGAGGCGAAACGCCGCGGGGTCGCCCCGAGGGCCGTTACCTCCTTCGATACGCACGCCGGTCGTGGAGTGAGCGCCGAACTCGACGGACTGCGCGCCCTGGTGGGAAGCGTCCACTTCCTCGCCGAAAACGGGACAAGGATCGGTGAAACCGAGAAAGCTGCCATGCAAGCCCTCGAGGATGCCGGCAGAACCATTGTAGCGTGCGCGCTCGGAGGCCGTCTGATAGGCGCCGTCGGAATCTCGGACTCCCCGCGCGAGGACGCACCGGCTGCGGTGGAGGAGCTTGGCCGGATGGGGATTCGGGTCGGCATGATCACGGGCGACAATCCTCGCACGGCCGCCGCCGTCGCGCGCGAGGTCGGAATAGACGAGGTGGTGGCGGGAGTCCTGCCGGAAGGCAAGGCCGCCGAGGTCAACAGGCTTAGGGCAGAAGGGCGGATTGTAGCCTTTGTTGGAGACGGCATCAACGACGCCCCCGCACTCGCCGCGGCCGATGTGGGAATAGCCGCCGGAGGGGGCACCGATATCGCTGTTGAAAGCGGCCGCATAGTTCTCATGCAGGAGCGCCTGCTTGGCGTTCCTGCCGCGCTCGAGCTAAGCCGCGCCGTAATGCGGCGTATCCGGCAGAACATCTTCTGGGCCTTCGCCTACAATATCCTGCTCGTGCCGGTCGCCGCCGGGCTTCTCCATCCGCTCTGGGGAATCACCTTCAAGCCGGAACTTGCGGGACTCGCCATGGCCGCAAGCTCCGTGACCGTCGTGAGCTTTTCCCTGCTCCTAAAGCGCTTCGTTCCAACCGCCTTTCGTCGGTTAAAAAACCCTTGACATCCCGCATGAATGGCGTTCATTTTATTAACACTTGCTATTCGATAGGGGGCTCTACATGAAATGGAACCATCTCGGAATCAAGACGGCAAACCTCGAAAAATCACTGGAATTTTACCGCGACATCCTCGGCCTAAAGATAGTAGATGAGGTTGACATACTGGGTAAGAAGTTCTACTTTGTCGGAAACGACGATTTCAGCATCGAGATCGAACCCGGCAACCCGGGCGACACTCAGGCCAACATGAGCGTCCAGACTGGGATGTACCACTTCAGCCTTACCGTGGACGACATCAAGGGCCTTGTGGCCATGCTGAAAGAGAGGGGGGTGGCCGTAGCCTTCGATCCTCTCCAGCCCAGGCCCGACCGATGGACATCGTTCATCCAGGGCCCGGACGGCGAATTCATCCAATTGATAGAATATGTAAATAAATAAAGAGCGCGGGGAGCGGCTGCCTCAGGCCCCCCGCCAAGGCTGTTTCATCATGGGCATCAAAGAACGCAAAGTCCGCGAAAAAGAGGAGCGCCGGGCCGCCATCCTCGACGCGGCTCGCACGCTCCTGTTCAAAGAGGGGATATCATCCACCTCGGTTCACCAGATCGCCAAACTCACCGAGCTGTCGGTGGGCACCATCTACCTCTACTTCTCGAGCAAGGAGGAGATATTCGCGACGCTCCAGGAGGAGGGCCTAAACATTCTGTACTCCAAGGTCGAGGAAGCCGGCCATGGAAACGGACACGCCGGGGAGCGGCTGGCCAGAATGGCACAGGCCTATCTCGATTTCTCGCAGGATCACAAAAAATATTTCGATATCTTCAACTACTTCATCTCCTCGTCCGACGTCATATTTCCCCCCAATCTAAAAAGCAGGATCGACAAGCACGGCAACCGCATTCTGGTGATGGTCGAGGGGGCGATAAAGCAGGGAATAACCGACGGCGATTTCCACGAGGTGAACGTCAAGAACTCGGCACTCTATTTCTGGGGCTCGCTGCATGGCATGTTACAGCTTCGAAAGCTCAAGAACACCATGTACCGGCATGAGAATTTCGAGGAGCTTTACCGCTACGCCGCCGACCATTTCATCCGCGGCCTTTCGGTCCCGGCCGCGCCCCGCGGTCGGGCTACGGCCGGGAAATCCGTGGTCCGCGCGGCGAACTAACCGTCAGTCCAGGATCATCCTGACCGCAAGCAGAAGAAGCACCACGCCGAACACCTTGCGCAAAACGCCGGCGTCTATGTGCACCACCACCCTGGCCCCCAGCATGCCGCCGACGATAAACCCCGCCGCGATGAGCGCCGCCACAGGAATGTCGACATGGCCGCTTTTATAATATACGTAAGCGGCGAGAAGGCCTATCGGCGGGACCATGGCGGCAAGTGATGTCCCCTGCGCCAGATGCTGGTCGAAGCCGAGCATGAATACCAGGGCCGGTATGATGACCACGCCCCCGCCTATTCCCATAAAACCGCTCGCCAGGCCCGCTATGGCGCCGATAAAAACAGCGATCAACCATGTCATAACGTCCTCACTCCTCCTCTTCCGGAAACAGCCCCGCCTCTGCCGCCTCGCCTCGGGCATCCGTGTACTTTTTTCCGAGATGCTCATACGCTCCCCGCGTGGCCACCCTGCCGCGCGGCGTGCGATTTAGAAGCCCGCTTTGCACCAGAAACGGCTCGTAAAAATCCTCCAGGGTGTCTATCTCCTCGCCCACGGATATGGCGATGGTCTTTACGCCCACCGGGCCGCCGTCGTACTTGTCGATTATGGCGGAGAGAATTTTTCGGTCCATCTCATCGAGGCCCAAAACGTCGATATCCAGCCGGTCCAGCGCGAAGCGCGTAATCTCCAGGTCGATCGAGGGGCGCTTTTCAACCACGGCGAAATCCGCCACGCGCTTGAGGAGCCTGTTCACGATTCGAGGCGTGCGGCGCGAGCGGCGGGCAAGCTCCGCCGCGGCCTCCTCGCTTATGGGGGTGCCGAGTATGCGCGCCGAGCGGTCGGCTATATTTTTAAGATCGTCAATTTCGTAATAGTCGAGCCGGAGCGGAATGCCGAAACGGTCCCGCAGGGCCGAGGTTAGAAGCCCGGTGCGCGTCGTGGCGCCGACCAGGGTAAAAGGGGACAGGTTGATCTTTATGGTCTTCGCCCCCACCCCCTGCCCTATGATGATATCGAGCGAGCGGTCTTCCATGGCGGGATACAGGATCTCCTCGATGGCGGGCGAAAGGCGGTGTATCTCGTCGAGAAAGAGGACGTCGTTCTCCTCGAGCCCGGTGAGTATGGACGCGAGGTCGCCGGCCTTGTCGATTACCGGCGCGGATGTGGCCCTAAGGTTGACCCCCAGTTCCTTCGCGATGATGAACGCGAGCGTCGTCTTGCCCAGGCCCGGGGGGCCCGCCAGGAGCACGTGGTCGAGCGGGTTTTTGCGCATTTTCGCGGACTGGATGAACACACGCAGATTGTCGACGATCTTCCGCTGTCCCACAAACTCGTCGAGGTTCGAGGGCCTTAGCGATTGCTCCTCCCTGTCCTCGGAGAGCCTGTCCGCGTTCACGAGGCGTGAGAGATTTTCCATTCCGGCGCTACTTCTTGGCGGCTTCGTACTTTTTTATCGTTTTGAGCACTGTGTCGGCTGTCTTCTGCAGAATGAGTTCATCGCGGATCGCGTCGTTGTTCATGATTCGAGCGATGTTGGCGAGAGTCTTGATGTGCTGGGTAAGTTTGTTTTTCGCAACGAGAAGGAGTATCGATATCTTTACAGGCTGATTGTCGATGGCGTCGAAGTCGATGCCGTTCTCGCAGAGCGCAAGGACTATTATGATGTCCTCCACCCTGTCGGAGGTGCAGTGCGGAATGGCCACCCCCTTCCCTATGCCTGTGCTCATGGACTTCTCGCGCTCGAAGAGCGCCTTTTTGACCGCCTCGCGGTCTTCGTCCTTTACGTCCCTATTTTTTACGGCCAGATCCAGCATCTCCTGGATGAGGTCCCAGCGCGTTTTAGACTGCGAGCCTATGATGATATTGCTCTTCTTGAGATATTCGGATAGAATCATGGTTTGGTATTGTAGCCCGTACGGGTCCCGTGTATCGATCGCCGCGAATTTCCGGTTCTCCCGGAAGGAAAAGCTTCAGCGCCGCCGGCGGGGCGGCCACACTTCATGGTAAAGTAAACCGCAGCGAGCGTTTTTAGTCAAGATATATATTTTCGTCGGCATCATGCTCGCCTGGGGGCATGGCCCGTCATTACGCTATGCGTCCTTGAGCTGCTGCGCATATAGCCGCCGCACTCCGTGGAAAAAATCCAGGTATTCCCGCGACCGGTAATCGGGATAGGTCCAGTCCCAGGGCTCGTAACGACGGGCGACAAACCTGTATTCGTTTTCGAGATAGACGCCGTCTCTTAAGTAGGCGCGATGAAAATATTCCTTGCAGGAAGCCAGATATACGTTCGAGAGGGTGAGATATCCGGGATCTATGTTGATCGCCCGCTTGCCCTTCTCTGAAATCCTTTTCTCCAGCCTGTTGGCGAAGAGCTTTATAGCGACTATGTCCTCCCGCCTCACCAGTTTTCTAAACGACAGGAATATTCTGAAAAGCTCCCGCCCCATACCGCCGTAGTACTCGGTATGCGCAAAGGGAATCTTGGCCGTCTTGAAATCTATATCCCCGTACTTTTTTACAAGCGCGACCTCCGCCGACAGGGCAAGCTCGCCAGAGGCGGTAATGATGCCGGCAAAAAGCTTGGCCTTTTTAGGTATTATCGGTTCGGCCACGCCGGCCCCCCTTTTCCGCGATGAATTCCCTGAAGTCCGACGGGACCGGCGCCTTTACGAGGAGTTCCCGCCGAAGCAGCGGGTGGAAAAACCTGAGCGAACGGGAATGCAGCGCCGAACGGGGCAATTCGAGTTCAGAGAGTAGTTCCCCGGTCAGGCCCTCGCGCAAGAAACGGCCGAAAAGCCTCTCGTCGCGGCCGTAGAGTTTGTCGCCGACTATAGGCAGGCCCGCATGGCGCAGGTGCACGCGAATCTGATGCAGCCTTCCGGTTTCGGGAAAGGCCCGCATAAGGGTGTAATCCCCGAAGGAGAAAAGCGCCCTGAAGCGGGTCAACGCGCGTTCCCCTCCGGACGCCGAGGCCACTCGTTTCTTTCTGATTTCGCCCGCCGGATCGTCGCGTATCGGAACGTTTATTTCGAACTCGCGGTTCGCCGGCGCGCCGTGCACTATGGCGATATAGCTTTTTTTCACATTTCCAAAATCGCGCTGTATTTGCGACGCCACGTCCCCCCTCTTCGCGAGCAATATCACCCCCGAGGTCTCCCGGTCGAGCCTGTGCGCGGGGAAAAGGGCCGCCCCGCCGCGCGCCTGGAGTATGCGCACCAGGGTATTGTTGAAATACCTCCCCGCAGGATGCACCGGAAGGTTCCCCGGCTTATCGATGCACACCAGATGCTCGTCCTCGTACAGCACCGAAAACCTGTCGTCCACTTCGGGCTCGGCGAAACCCCGGCCGTCGAAGCGCACGATATCACCGCCGCGCACCCTGCGGCCGGGACTCTCAACTCTTTCGTGGTTAAGGTAGACTCTGCCCCGCTCAATCTCCCTCTGCCAGGCCGTTCGGCTGAGATAAGTAAAGCGCCCGGCCAGATACACGTCGAGCCGCTCGCGTTCGTGCTCCCGCGGAACCGCTGTCTCGTTAATTCGCTCGTCCATCGTCAGCCCCCCGCAGCGCGCAGTATCACCGCGCAGGCGCCCCTCCGCAATCAATTTTTGCGAATTTGCCTTGCCAGGGCCGCTGCCCTATGATAGACTGCGGCATACTTTCCGTTAGGAGGGATTTCATGTACGCAATTATCGCCGCCGGTGTGTTTGTCGTGCTCATCCTCTGGGCCATAGTCACCTACAACCGTTTCGTCGCTCTTCGCAACATGCTCCGTGAGGCCTGGAGCGGGATCGATGTCCAGCTAAAGCGGCGCTATGACCTCATACCAAACCTGATGGAGACCGTAAAGGGTTA